>Ga0194125_10002020_pt1 | contig 33977 bp, 33 predicted proteins | sample TA2KigC250mmetaG_FD_148626 | JGI IMG/M metagenome (GOLD analysis project Ga0194125, IMG submission 148626) | Freshwater microbial communities from Lake Tanganyika, Tanzania - TA2015034 Kigoma Deep Cast 250m | ecosystem: Environmental > Aquatic > Freshwater > Lake | place: Tanzania: Lake...
TGTTGGTCATGTACGAAATAACCTGACATCATCGGGTCGTTGTAGGGGCAGAGCGTGCTCTGCCCACGCCGTCGGTTCGGGCAACACCTGGGCAGAGCACGCTCTGCCCCTACAACGACACCCGCCAAGTTATTATGTGCATGGCCATAATGGCGCCCCTACACGACCGGGCGCGATGAAGATTGTGTTGATAAAGGCAGTGTCGGGATTGGTATCCCGACCTACGAGCCGCGTACGGCGCGTATGAGAGGCGTGCTTCCTCGACGCAGCCCTTTTTCAACACAATCCGTATCGCGCCCCTACGTCTCAACCGGCTGCAGCCGTAATGTAGGGGCGTGATTCATCACGCCCCCTGCCGTCCTTCCCATACACCCTCTCAGACCCACTCCCAGTCGCGCAGGAAGTGGTAGTCGGGCGGCAGGTTGGCGGTCATCTCCTCGACGGCCTGGCGAAGCCTCGCCTGCTCGCCGAGGTCGAGCTTGCGGTGCTCGCGGACGGCGAGAGCGACGTTCTCGACTTGGTGCGTGTTGATCAGGCCCGGGATCGGCGCCGTGATGGCGGGGTTGCCGAGGATGTAGCGGATGGTGAGGCGGGCGAGTTCGTCGTCCTCGTTGGCGACGGGGCTATCAAGCTGGCTGTTGCCCTTGAAGAGCGAGTTGCTCGAGAAGGGCTTGATCCCGAAGGCGCCGACATCCTGCGCGCGAATCGCGTCGAAGAGGCTGTCTTGCGGCAGCTCCTTGCTGTTGGCGGTGTAGGGGAACAGGATCACGCTGATCTGCGGCCACGTCTCGATGGCATGCTTGAGGAACTCGTGGTGGTGGGAGGAGAGCCCGAGGAAGCGCACCTTCCCCTGGCCGTGCAGCACTTCGAAGGCCTCCATCATGGCCTCCATGTCGGCGTCGGGCTGAGGCTCGGTCATCAGGGCCGAGACGCGCCACACATCGGCGTAGCCGAGCTTCGCCTGGCGCAGGCCGTTGTCGAAGCCCTCGATGAGCTTCTCCTTCGTGCGCCAGTCGGGGAAGCGCAGCTCGCTCTCATACCACGAGAAGCCGAAGTACATCTTCTCACGCCGTCCGCGCAAGGCCTCGGCGTAGGCCATGATCTCCCCGCCCGCGCACGCATCCACGTAGTTGATCCCCACGTCGATGCACTTGCTGATCACCTCGGCGCGGTTGGCAATGAGCGCCTTCATGGCCTGCTCGCCCGGCAGGTCCCAGCCGCTGGTACCCTCGGCCGCCTGGAGCCGCTTCCAGTGCCCGCCGAGGCAGACCGCCGAGACCCACAGCCCTGTCTTGCCCAGCCGGCGGTACTCCATGTCCGGGTTGTGGTTCAGGATCTTCGCTGGATCGGGCGGTTGGGCGGCGGCCCGACTCGCGCTCACTCCCGCCGCCGCGCCGAGGGCCGCGCCGGTGGTGTAGGTGAGGAACTCCCGACGGTCGATGGGCTTGCGCTTGCGCTGAGACATGGGGCTGCCCTCCTCACGGAGCGTGTTCGGCGACAACAAGGTCCTTTGGACACGCTCACGCGTTTGTCCTGCTTCCCAACACGCTCCGAGAAACCTGCGGGGCCTCAAGAAGGAACCAATGCGAGGACGAGGAATGTTGATAGAGGTACTGACGCAAGCGCGGATTTGCGCGTTGATCCTGGATTGGGCTCTTCCCCAGAGGAGGTCTCCTCGTGCGCAAGGCCATCGCGGTTCTGATCTGCCTGATGTTGCTGCTGGCCGTCGGCGTGGCGTACAACCAGTGCGCCCAGAAGCAATGTGACAAGACAAGCTGCCCGTCGCCCTGTCCCGGCAACTGCCCGACGCCCACGGCGTCGTGCTCCTCGTGTCCGAAGGCGTCCGCGGACTGCCCGCCGAAGGGCGACTGCGTGAACTGCGACGGCTCGACGTGCTCCCTCAAGGACTGCGAGAAGGTCGCCGCCTTCACGGGCGTCGTGCGCTACGTCGTCTCGGCGAACTCCCGCGTGAAGGTCGTGGCCGGAGACAAGGGGCTGCTGTTGCGCGTGCACGATGAGTGCGCGTCGGCCGAGGCGCTCAAGCAGAAGCTCTCCGCCCTCAAGCGAGGCGACACGGTAAGCGCGAAGTTCTGGACCTGCGCCCAGTCGGGCAAGCACTACCTTGTTGACATCGCCGCCGGCGCTCCGGCAGCCTCCGGCGCCTGCTGTGGTGGCGCGGGCTGCCCGCCGACCGGAGGCTGCGCCGGCAAGTAACCCGGACGCACCAACCGATCTCACCCACAGGGCGTCGCGAAGCACGCGGCGCCCTGTCTGCTACTCCCGACCATGCCTGAACTTCCGGAAGTGGAGACCATCCGCCGCGACCTGACTCGGTGCCTTGTCGGTCACTCCATCGAGTCGGTGCGGGTGCTCCGCGCCTCAGTGCTGGAGTGCTCCGCGCGCCGGCTCAAGGCCTCGCTTACAGGTGCGACAGTCCGCGACATTCGTCGCCACGGTAAGGTGCTAATCCTCGATCTCGACTCCGGCCTCAGCCTACTCGTCCACCTGCGCATGACGGGCCAACTCCTCCTCTGCGGCGACGCCCCGAACCCGCGCTTCGTGCGTGTCGTGTTCCAGCTACGCGATGGCGGCCGCCTCATCTACGCCGACTGCCGTGCGCTCGGAAAACTCGAACTGGTGCGCGCCGACCGACTCGCCTCCGCCAAGGCCTTGGCTCGCTTCGGCCCGGATGCGCTGACGGTCGAGGGTTCGAGCGCCCTCCTTGCCGCCGCACGCCGCCGCGGCACCCCCATCAAGTGCCTGCTGCTGGATCAGTCCGTCATCGCGGGGATCGGCAACATCTACGCCAGCGAGATCCTGCACCTCGCGCGCATTGCACCGGATCGTCCGGCCAACACCCTCGCTCCGGCGGAGCTGCGGGCCCTCCAGCGCGCCACGCAGCCCATCCTCCTCGCCGCCATCGAGGCTCGCGGCACCACCTTCAGCGACTTCCGCACCGGTACCGACGAGCCCGGTGGCTACGCCTCGAAGCTGCGCGTCTACGGCCGCGAAGGGGAACGCTGCAGGAGACGCGGTTGCGGAGGGACCATCGCGCGACTGGTGCAACAGCAGAGGTCTACATTCTGGTGTCCGGGGTGTCAGAGGTGGCCGTAGGCCACGCTGTGCGCCAGGGGTCAGTACACGTCCATGAACTCCTCCGGTGATACACCCGCGCGACGCAGGGCCACAACGAGGGTCCCCCGCATGACCCGGGAATGGCGAGGGATGGCCACGTTCCGCCCGCGAAGCGGATCCTCGAGCACCGTATGACGACGGCCTTCGCGCATCTCCGTGAACCCAAGACGACGTAGGGCGATAAGCACTCTCCTGCGGTCGAGATCACTCGGGATCAAGCGGCCATCCCCTCTCGCGGCAGGACTCGATGAGAAGCGAGATGGCCTCCGCGACCATGTCGAGGGCCTCCTCGACGGTCTCGCCTTGCGAGGCGCACTTCGGCGGGGTCTCGGAGATCGCGACATACCCCCCGACGTCCAGGTCCGGCTCAAGCCGTATGCTGTACGTCTGACCATCCACCTTGATGACCTTGTGGATCACGTCGGCAACAGCCTCGATATTGCCCACGGCGGTCCTCCGTACGGCGAACTCCCCCATGATCTTCCCCTTCGCTGTCAGGAGTCAGGTTCCTGCTCACGCAGCCTCATTTGAGCTCCGCACCTCTTCGGCAGCAGCCACCTCTCCCGCTTGATGAAGCGGCCGTTCTCGAAGGTCTGCTCGCAGGCGTTTCCGGCTTCGAGGTGGTCGAAGCAGCTTCTCATGCAGCCGCGGGAGCCGCCGATTCCGTAGCTCCCCGCGCCCTCGCCGCCGCCCCAGTGCGCGATCTGCCAGTGCCCGTCTACCAGGTGCCCGGACGGGTCCTCCTCGGTGCGCCGCCAGGAGCCCAGCGAGAAGGGCCAGCAGAGCTTGTAGGCCATGTCCTCGGTCATTGTCTGCACGGTCACGTCGAACTCCCAGCCAGGGAGGCTCTTGTGCAGGAAGGGCGAGACCTGCGGGTCGCCGCCGTGGTAGCCGAGCGTGCAGCGGCCAAGCTGGATGTCGGCCCATTCGTAGACCTTGTCCTCGATCTGCACGCGGACGGTCTTGCCTTCGCGCTGATGCGGGATCGCGTTCGCCTGGCAGCCGGTCACGCAGCTCATGCACCGGTCGCACAGCGACCCCGGCTCGACGAGCGGGTCGGGTTCGAGCTCCAGGTCGGTGAGGATCGCCGCCAGGCGCACGCGCGGCCCGAAGCGCTTCGTCAGGAAGACCTTGGCCCAGCCCGGCTCACCCAGGCCGGCGGCGGTGGCGACGAGCCGGATCGCGAAGTGCACGTTCGGCGCCACCGCGCCCTCCCGGATCGGCGGGTCGGGCGGCTGGGTCTCCGGGACGCCGGGGTAATACGGCACCGCTTCCCAGCCCGCGTCCTCGATGAAGCACGCCGTCTCGTAGACGCCGACGGGGATGAAGAAGCTGTTCAGCAACCCGTGGTAGCCGAAGTACGTGTAGGTCGGCCAGTACGTCCCCTCCTCGATCCCCCGCCAGTTCCCGCGCAGGATGCGCCGCGCAACCGCGATGACCGAGCGACACTCGGGGAAGATGCTCGCCGGGTGCATGCGTTCCGGCGCGTTCGCGAAGCGCTCGATGTTCGCGACGCCCACCAGGTCCAGCCCATGCCGCTGAGCAGTCTCGATGATCTGCTGTTTGGTGATGGTGTGTGCCATTTACCCCCTCGTCCAGACGGGACGCTTACGGAACGGGTTGGCGAACGCGTTCTGCAGGCGGCCGGCTTCGTCCAGCTGCGCCACGCACGTCCGCACACACAGCGCCCCCAGCCGGTCCGGGGTGCCCGCCGGGTGATGCGGGTTTGGCCCCGCGCCGTTCCTGCACTGGCGGCACTTCGCGAAGTCGATCGCGGCGACCGTCATGTCCTTGCCCGCAATGGTGACCGTGCGGTCGCCCGCCTCAACCCATGCGCCCAGCGGGCAGCTCCTCATGCACTCCCGGCATAGGTCGCAGACCGATTCTGAGAGCAGCGGCGTCGGCTCGAAGGGCGCATCGGTCAGGATGAGCTGGAACCGCTGGCGCGGGCCGTACTGCGGCGTCAGCACCTCGCCGCAGTACCCGATCTCCGCCAGCCCCGCCCGCCCCGCCGCCGCGCGCACATCGATCATCACATTCGGCGGCGGCAGATCGCGGCGCACGGGGATGCCCGACGGGGGGATCAGCGGCGAGAGGTCCTGGATCGGGCACGCCTCCCAGCGGTTGTCCTCCAGCCACGTCGCGAGCGTGATCGTCGTGATCGCGAGCATCCGGTCGGCGAGCCACGACAGCCCGTACTGGCCGTACAGGTCGAACTGCGTTCCCTCCTCGATGCCGCGCAGCGTTCCGCGCGTGATGCGCTTCCCGATGGCGATCACTGTGCGACACTCGGGGAAGATGGAGCGTGGGTGGTGCTCGACGGGCACATCGTCGAAGCGCTCGATCGGCGCGAACCCGACCAGATCGGCGCGCTTCTCCCGGGCGAAGTCGAGGAACTCGCGGGTCAAGTCGTCCATTGCGCCTGCCCCTCGGCGTGTGCTGGGTGTGTGCGGGCGGGTTCCCCGGCCGGCATGGCGCGGCCTGCCGGGCTCAGTAGTACGTGAAGCTGCACAGCCGCTCCGGCTCGTCGATCGGCGCGGGAGGTGTGCCCGCCCCCTGCTCCGGGCTGTGGTAGACGACGATCTCCTCCGCGTTGTAGAGGATCACCTCGTCCTGACCATCGCTATCGATGTCGGCGATGCGTGCCATGGGGGATTCCGCGCCTGGGCCTCCGAACGGTGGGGGATCGGCGAAGCGTGCGATCAGCTTCCCGCGACCGTCGACGATGACCCCGTCCGCGGGCATCACGATCCGCGCACTGCCGCCCCACTCCACCAGCCGCGCGAACCGCTGGTAGGCCGAGTAGTACGTCCCAATCCGGCGGGCCTGCGAGTCGAAGAGCGCCAGTTGTGCGCGCCCCGGTCGCGCCCAGCCATCATCGACGATCATCTCGCAGCCGCGCAGGTCGGGGCGGATATCGCCGACGCTGATCGTCTGGAAGTGGAAGTCGGTCAGCGGCGGCTGCGGGTGATGGAGGATCTCGCCCGTCAGCGAGGCGATGACCATCTCGCTTCCGCCGCCGCAACCGAGCACGGCGCGAACCGGCCCTCCGGGTTCCATCCGCACCAGGCGCGTGGTGTCCGCATGGTCGGGCAGCGGCAGCTCCCAGAGAACCTTGCCGTCGTGGTCGATCAGCGCATACCCACAGAGGACCTCGTCCCGCCCATCGCCGTCGGTATCGCGCACCGTGGGGTGGTGGCCCGTGTTGCCATGCCACTCCCAGAGGACGTTGAGCCGATCGTCGCAGGCCCAGAGGTGGTCGTAGCGGCTCTTGACCAGGAGGTCGGCCGCGCGCGGTCCTCCGCGCAGGTTCGCGATGATGAGGCAGTCGGCGACCTCCAGGCCCTTCGGCAGCGGGAAGCGCGCCTTCTCGGTTCCCGTGCGGCCGTCGAGCGCGATGATGAACCCGCGAATGCTGGCCAGCACCTCCGCGTGCCCGTCGCCGTCAAGGTCGTGCACCGTCGCCGGAACGTCGTACGCTATGTCCGCCCGGCCGCCCTCGCCCCAGCGCCAGAGTTCGGTACCGTCGCTCGCGTAGGCGGTCAGAGCCGTGACCGCCTGGTTGTCGTTCCGCGCGACCACGAAGTCCGGCTTGCCGTCGCCCGTCAGATCGCCGAGCGCCAACCAGCACCCGCCGCGGGCGCCGGTCGCGATCCGCAAGCATGGTTCGAGAGCGCGGCACTGCGGCGGCTTCGGCGGATGTGAGGAGCACTCGAGCGCGGTCCAGCGGACGCCGGGCGCCTCGCGCCATCCGCAGTGCGGGCCGAAGGGGTGCCGCGCGGAACTCGTGGCGAACGGATCGGGGTGCCAGTATGGTTCGCCGCGCTTGCCGGGGAGGACCGGGTCATCGACGACGCTGACCGTCCAGCGGGGCGCAGGGCCCTGCGCAGGGCAGAGGCGCGCCGACAATCGCAGCACCGGCGGGACGCGGTCGGCGTTGAGGAACCAGACCGGACCGCGCTCGTCGCGGCGCGCCATTCGTGTCTGCACTTCGAGGACGTACTCGCCCGGGGAGTCGCAGCTTGCAGTCCGCCCCTCGGCGAGGAGGGTCTCTTCGCCGCCAATGACCTTCCCCAGCAGCAGGCGACCGGGCACGGTGCGCACGAAGTAGTGCTCGTCCTCGTCCCGGGCCAGAAAGACGATCTCCGCCGTGGCTGACGGCGCATCGAGCTGAAACGAGGCGCGGACGTGCGGGTAGGGCCCGACGTCACGACGCGAGAGGATGACGGCCCCCCGGGGTTGGCCCTGCATCTCGGTGGATCTCTCCGCTTGGCGCGAGGCGCCGGAACTGGGGAGCCCAGCGAAAGGGCGCTGCGCGCCTCCCGGGCCGGGTGACCCGACCAGGCAGGCGAGCAGCGCCCAAGTGAGCGGGCGAGCCATGCGAGGGACTCGCTCGACCGGCGGCAGGGCGACGAGTCGCGAGCCTACCATCCCTGGCGGAACAGGCTCTGCCCCGCCGTTCGGATGGCGCCGGCGCTCTGCCACTTCCCGTGGCCGTCGCAGTACCCGATGCTCGAGCCGCCATTGTGGCGTGCGTTGCGGTCGATGTCGCGAGTGCCCAGGTTGCAGTTGACTCCGCACTCGTTGGCGTAGGCTACGCGCGCCCAGCAGCAAGCGTGCGCCGGGTGGGCGTTGTCGGCAACCAGAAGGATCCCCGCCGTGGGCTCAACCTGGGCCATCTTCATGCCCTTGATCGCGTGGTTATAGCCGATGTCCCAGTACTTGCCGTCGAACCCCTGGCCCTGCACGGCCCACAGCCAGTCCTGAGTTACCGGCGTGGCCGAGTCATGCGCGCGCTGACGCTCGACGCTCGGGCACCCGAAGATCTGGGTGTTCTTGATGTACGGGAGTATGCGGCACTGCCACTGCGGCATCACTTCGGTGTTGGGCCAGTCGTTGTTGATCTCAAACCTCTCGTCGTAGTCCTGGGCGTACATCAGGTGCGCCAGGGCCAGCTGCTTGATGTTGGACAGGCAACTCGCCTGCCGGGCCTTCTCTCGTGCTCATGCGAACACGGGAAACAGGATCGCCGCCAGAATGGCGATGATGGCGATGACAACCAGTAGCTCGATGAGCGTAAAGCCTCGGGGTTTCTTCTGCACGCCTCCTTGGAGTGTGGTGCCATGTAGTTCAACGCGTCACGCACGGTCTCCTACTTCGGTCTCTGTGGTGTTGCTCCCGGGATTCTCGTGGCGCCATTCCTCGACCTCGGTGCGGCAGCTCTCCGCCCACATGCCGACCCCGCACGCTTCGAGCATCCCGCAAGCCCGCTCCATCAGCTCGATGGCCTGCTCGGTCTGGCCCTCGGCCTTGGCGAGGTAGGCCATGCGCTGCCAGCAGCCGGCCAGACTGTAGCGCGCGCCGATCACTTCCAGCAACGCTTCGGCCTCGTGGTAGCGGGCGGCGGCCTCCGCGTGCTCACCCACCATGGCGTGGACATCGCCGAGGCTCTGGATGCAGTTCGCCTCACCCGGACGCGCGCCGATGGACCGGTAGATGGGCCACGCCTCCTCGTACCGCGCCCGCGCCCGGTCGTACTCCGCCTGCAGCCGGTGCATGTCGCCGAGGCTCATCATGCAGTTGGCCTCGCCTAGCCGAGCCCCGACGGAGGCGTAGATGGGCAAGGCCTCCTCGTACCTCCGGCGCGCGTCATCGTACTCATGGCGCAGCCGATGCACGTCGCCGAGGCTGGCGATGCAGTTGGCCTCGCCGAGCCGCGCCCCAATCGAGGCGTAGATGGGGAGCGCCTCCTCGTATCGACCCCGCGCCTGGTCGTACTCGGCTCTCATGCGGTGCACGTCGCCCAGGCTACGGATGGAGTTGGCCTGGCCCAGGCGATCGCCTGCCGCCTCGCAGATCTCGAGCGCCGCCTCGTAGTGCTGGTGGGCCTGGTCGTAGCCGCCTCGCTGCAGGTACACGTCACCCAGGCCCCGGAGGCAGTTCGCCTCGTCCGGACGATCGGCGATCGACCGACAGAGGCCCAGGGCCTCCTGGTACTTCGTCTCCGCCTGGTCGTAGTCCGCCAGCTGCAGGTGCACGTCGCCGAGGCTGCGGATGCAGCGGGCCTCGCCGCGGGGGTCGTGCAGACTGCGGGCGGCCTCCGCGCCCGCCCCCAGCCGCCGGACGGCCTCCGGGCCGGGCATCGCGAACGGGTAGAAGCGCCGGAGGGCTTCCGTCAGGTCAGCAACGTACTTCCTGTTCTGGTCTGCCGCGGCTCTCTCCAGCGCAGCATGGAGGTTGGGCAGCTCCGCCGACAGGACCGCGACCGCCTCGGCCGTCCGGGGTACCCAGGTCGCCTCGTCGCCGCACCACTGGCGCGCCAGGCTCAGCAGCGACCCATCGAGCCTCGCGCGGAGGGCAGTGATGTCAGGCTCCTCTCGGCGGGCGGCGAAGTCGCGCACCGGGGTAAGCATCGTGTAGCGGTCGCCCGCCACCTCCACCAGACGGGAGCGCACCAGAACGGCGGCGGCGGGCATCGCGCGATCATCGAGGACCTCCGTCAGCAGGGCACTGGTCGCGCCGCCCGGCAGATCCGCGAAGAGACGGAATAGCGCGCGGGAGGAGTGCTCCGGCCGCGCCGCGGGCCCCGAATCCGAGGGGGGCAGGTTCTCGTAGGAAAGCAGGAGCGAGATCTCGATGCTGTCGGAGCGATGTTGGGCGGCGGGCATCTCCAGGGCTGCGGTGCGCCGGCCCCGCCACTGAGAGAGCAGTGTGTCCAGGGAGTAGGCGTCGAGCTGCCTCGCGGCAAGAACGATCGCGAGCGGCCAGCCGCCAAGTTCCGCCAGCAGCTCGCCGCACCGTTCGTCGTCCCCGGCGCGCCATTCGTAGCCGCACAGCCGGGCTTCCGTCCGGAAGAGCGTGTCCGCATGGGCCGCCGTGAGGACGGGCACCGGTTCCGCGTGCTCGATTCCGGGCACGCCGATGGCTTCGCGTGAGGTTAGCAGGAAACGCGCCGCACCCCCGTGTTCGTGCAAGGCGCGAACCAAGGCGCGCACTCCGGCCGGGTCGTTCGCCTGGGCGAGGAACAAGTCGTCCAGGATGTGCAGCCGGTCGGCCCGCAGGCTGTGCGCAAGGTCCGCAGGCGTGGCGACCGGGTCCAGGCCCAGGCGCACCTGAATCTCCGCCGCCGCTCCGTGGGCGTCCGTGGCCGATTGCAGGTCGGCATAGCAGACCCCCTCGCTCGGCCAGTTTTGCCGCGCCGCCTCACGGGCCACCGCCTTGGCGACCTCGCTCTTGCCGACGCCGCCGAGCCCGTACAGCGTCACGATCCGGTGCTCGCGGAGCAACTGGCACAGGCGCCCGATCAACTCCTCGCGACCGACGAAGGTCTCGACCGGGGCGGGCGGCTCGGCGATGCACGTGGGCGCAGGCGTCGGCTTGGCGGGCGCAGGAGCCGGAGGCGCGGGCGGAGGTGGCACAGCGAGGGCGACGGCGTCGCGGCGGATGTCGAGATAGATGTGGCGGCCGATTCGGTAAAGGACGTAGAGCGCGTGCACGGGGATGATGACATAGAAGAGGAGCTTGTCGAAGCACTCGGCGTAGTGCTTCATGTCCGGGCGGACCCTCTCGATCAGCCACAGGCCGCCCGCGGCCAGAACGTAGACCAGCGCAGCCAGGAGGTTGGCCTTGAGAATCTGCCAGACCTCATGCAGGAAGTGACTCGCCTCATGTTTGGCGGATGGCGCGTCCAACCGATCGTGCTCCCCTCGGAGCGCCCATTCGCCGTCCGTGCGGTGTTCCCTTGTCCGCGGGGGCATGGGGGAGAAGTTACTGAGTTTCGGGTGGATACGGGAACAGTGGGGCGGGCATTCCTGCCCGCCACAGCCTCTGGCGGGCAAGAATGCCCGCCCCACTGTTCCCGTGTTTCTGCGAAGCGCAGTAGGGGCGCTTTGTCGGGACCAGAACGGCAACGCGCCGACGGACCGGAGTCCGTCAGCGCGCCCTATCGGTCCCAGAGACCCCTGGGCGGAACGGTCCTACGGTTGCCGGACCCGGACGTACCAGCCCGTCCAGTTGGGGGCATAGGCGTACACGCAGAAGTAGTGGACGCCCGTGTAGCCCGCCGTGAAGCGGATCTTGTCGGTCTCGCCGCGCCCGCGCTTGGACTTCCACAGGTAGTTGCTCGGCGAGCACCACGGCTTGTTCGTGCCGCGCGGGTTCGAGGTGCCGACGTACAGGTCGGGGTCGTCCGCACGCGTTTCGGGGACGACCTCGATCACGTACGTCCGGCCTCGGTTGCAGTGCGTGTGGTACAGCACGTAGTACCCGCGCCACGCCCAGTCGTAGACCCAGCTGCGGCCGATCTCCACTCCGTCGGCCGCCCGGACGCCGTGTGGCGGCGCGATCGCACCGACGGCGAACAGGGCCGCGGCGAGCAGGGCCAGATCACGGATCAGTGCTTTGCGTCTCATGGTGTGTGCCCCTTTCTGAGCTGGTGCGGCCCGCTCCCCCTCGCGGCGCCTCTTCGCTACTGCAGGTCCCACAGGTACTCCGGCGAGCGCGTCGCCGCCTCGGGCATTCGCTTCACATGCCCGTCCATGAAGGCGAAGTTCGCAGCTTCATGATGCCGCTCGGTCGGGAGGACCTGCTCTTGCATTCCGAGCGCGAGGTAGTGGTCCAGGTCGAGCGCGACGGGTACGTTGCTGTAGCCTGCGTCGCAGAGCATGATCGTGGCGGCCGGGCTGTGCACTGACGCGACCGTGACCGGCTCGCCCCGGCCGCCGCCCATCGCGGTCAGATCGGGGGGCGAGAGCCACGCATTCAGTGCGTACGTCGCTTGCAGCTCCGTGGGCAGCTCGTCGGCCTTCGGCCCTCGGTGCTCCCACGCGGGACAGGTCAAGACGCTTCGGTTGCGGACATACGGCTGGGCTGCCTCGCGCCAGGAGGCATACGGCTCCGTGCCGGTTGCCACATAGGAGACGGGGAAGGTCTCGTCATTGTCCTGCAGGTACATCTCGACCGCCAGGCTGAGTTGGTGCAGGTTGCCGGAGCAGACGCTCTCCCAGGCCTTGTGGCGCACCGACTGCAGCACCGGGAACAGGATCGCGGCCACCACGGCGATCACCGCGATGACGACGAGCAACTCAGTGAGAGTGAACCCTCTGACTCCCCGGCAAACGTGGGTGCGCACCGCTCTGCTCCTTGGACCAACTCCCAGGTCCTGCTTGTACTATCTATAATAGTAGAACGCTCGAATGTCAAGAGAAGTTCATCCCGCGGGGGCCGATTCACCTGGCGGAGCGCCGACGCCGGCGGCGTGCCGGGGGAGGGGGGAGTCGGGTTTCGGGCCGGTGGAATGGGAAGCGGGCTTGCGGCACGCAAGCCACAAGCCCGCCGACCCCGGAAGTGTGTCGATGGCCACGCTACGGCGTCCTGGCCTTCTCCTTCTCACGGTGCTTCTTGAGCTTCTCCTTGCGCTCCTTCTTGGTGGTCATCACCCGAGCGCTCTTCTTCTCCTTCTCTCGTCCCTTGGCCATCGTGCATCACCACCTTGCCGGTATGGTGTTCGGTTGACCCCCGGCGCCCAACCGCCCCACTAGAGGGCTACGCCGCAGACGCGCGAAGGTTCCAGGCGGCAGTGCATGTTTCGCCGTGGAGGCCAAGGGTCCTGCCGTCGCGTTGGGCAAGGCGGGAAGAAGGATGGCGTCAGCGGCCGGCGAACGACGGCGGTACGCTCTTTGCTTCGGAGGATTTCGGACATGACTTCACCTGTGATCCCGCCCTCGACACCCGCGCCTCCCACACCCAAGGGTCCGAGCGGATGGCTGTACGCTCTCATCGGATGCCTGGCAGTGCTTCTCATCGGAATCGTGGCGGCGGTGTTGGTCGTCGTCTTCGTGTGGCACCCCTGGCAGCGCGACGGCCATCCCCCGCCGCCCACGCAGACGACGACGGTCGAGGAGGGCAGCGGCAAGATCGAGGGCACGACCGAGGTGACGACCACCACAGCCCCGGCGAGTTCGCTGTCCATCGAGGCCGGCAACACCCCGGCCGGCGGTGCGGCGTACAAGCTGTTCGCCGAGTCGGGTGAGGTTGTCGCCTCGGGAACGATCCCGGCAACGCTGGAGATTCCGGCCGACGCACGGTACAAGCTGGTCGCGGGCAAGACGGGGTACCGATCGTGGGAGGACTGGCAGACCATCGGGGCCGCGGGCTCGTCACAGAGCGTGTCAGTGAAGCTGGAGGAACTGCCGCCGGAGATGGTCACCGTGATCGTGTGCACGGCGACCGGACGTCGCGGGAACCAGTGGTGCCCGATCACCGTTCGCCGGGACTTCCGCCGGGGCGACGAACCCGGGACGTGCGCCGTCCACAAGGCCCCGCCAAACCAGGTCGGCGTGAAGGTCTGCACGGTCAGCGGCAAGCGGGCCAACCGCTACTGCCCGACCGTCGTTACGAAGGCCTTCGCCGCCAACCGCGTGCCGGGCTACTGCACAGTCCACCGCCCGCCCCCGCCGCCCCCGCAGAGCGGCGTCGTGAAGACGATCTGCCTGGACTCGGGGAAGCTGGCCACGAGGAACTGCAAGCGCACCGGCCAGAAGACCTTCGCGGTGAGCGACGTCCCGGCCTTCTGCACGGCCTGCCGACCGCCACCGCCGGGCAAGCCCAAGGCCACCGTGCGGATCTGCGATGGGAGCGGTATGCGGGCCGGTCGCTACTGTGTCAGCACCCACACGGTACGGATGGACGCGGACGCCATCCCGGCGAACTGCACGATGCACACCGAGCCACCCAACAAGGAGTCCACAGACGCGGGGCAGTACAAGTGGTGCCCGGAGTGCAATGCCCGCAATCGGGTCAATGCGCGCGTCTGCCGGAAGTGCAGCCACCGGTTCTAGCGGGTGCCGCGAGGCTCCTGGGAGCGACGCCCGGCGATCGCGGCCCTGACGTTGAAGTCCGGATAGGCGGCTGCGAGTTCCTCGGCGGCCGCGGGCGGCACGCCTGACTCCTCCAGGCCCTGGCGGAAGCCCTTGATGGCCTGCCTCCGCCAGCGGCCGAGCGCGCTCGCCTGTAGCATCATCCGGAAGACCAGACGGGCGGCCGACGGCAGCAGGCGCGCCAGGCTCAGGACGCCTTGTGGCCGCTCCATTTGGTCTGCTCCAGCATGGACTGCAGGCTGCCGATGTAGCTCTTCGCCATCTCCAGCGCGTCCTCGACCGGGATTCCGCTGTCCACCAGCTCCTTGTAGAAGGCCCCTACCGCGCGGCCCAGGTCCTGCCCGGCCTCCGCCGAGAATAGCGTAGACCGAAGCTGGTTTAGCAGGCCAGGCAGCTTCTCGGTTACGACGTCCATCAACTCCTTGATGTCCTCGACGGGGATTTCCCTGTCGTGCGCCATCTCGCGCACCTCCTTGCCTCAGGTACCTACGCGAACGGTTGCGACCAGGGGGATGTTCACGGTCAAGGCCGGACGGGTTCGGGGCAGCTCGATAGCCTGTCGAACTGCCTGGGCCACGATCGCGGGCCCACCCAGCGCTTCCACCAATGACGTTAGCGGCCCGGCCAGCTCCGTGACCGGCCGCACTCCGCCCGTCGGCAGGGCCTGCACGGCCCGGGTCAGCCGCCGCTGAAGCACGACCGACTGCACGAACTCCGTCCGACACGCCCGGCAGCCGGCGATGTGCCGATAGAGCCCGCACTGCTCTTCAGCCGAGGCCGTCGCGTTCACGACCCACGGTACCAACTCCAGGGCTTCCTCGCAGGAAGGCTCCACGTTCAGCTCCTCCCTTGCAGCAGCGCCTGCAGCCTGCGCCGGGCGTAGAACGTCCGCGACTTCACCGTGCCAACCGGTACGTCCATGATCTGCCCGATCTCCCGCTGCGAGAAGCCGTAGTGGAACACGAGTAACAGCAGCTCCCGGTCGTCGGGCTGCAGGTGGTCGAAGGTCTCCCAGAACTCGATCGCGGAGGCGTCGCCGGCGACTGCCTCGGGGAGCGGCCGGGTCTCGGCCTGGGGGCAGCGCCGCAGGGCATCGGCCACCTTGTGGCGGCAGATGCCAAACAGCCACGTGCTGACCGACGAAGCCCCGCGATAGGCCGAGGCCGACCGCCACGCGGCGAGCATCGTCTCCTGGACCACATCCTCCGCGAGCTGCCGGTCGCGCGTTCGGAGGAGCGCGTAGCGGAAGAGCCGGTCAGCGTAGGTCTCATGGAGGTCCCGCATCGCTGGGGACTCGCCCGCGGCGATCCGCTTCAGCAGCCTCTCCTCGCCGGTCCCCACGGCGCGCTCCTATTGCGCTCATCTGGTAGTGAGTCGCGGGAATCGGGCGGGAGGTTCACGGGGCGGCAACCCGGTTACCCCCCTGACACGGAGGTCGTCCGCACATGCCCGCAGGCCAGGCAGCGGTAGGTGATCGGTCGGCCGGTCTTGATCCGGGCCGCGCCGCCACACTTCGGGCAGAGCCCCAGTATGAGCAGGGCGAAGATGAGCTTCGAGACCACGAGACCCAGGATCGCACCGCCAAAGAAGACGATGGGCATGGGGAACCCGTGCGGGAGAAGGCTCGGCCCGCGCGTCGCGCCGAGGAAGGCGCCGCCCAGGAAGCCCGCCATCGTGGTGATGATGTACAGCGGAAGGTGCAGGGGAATGGGCAGCCTCAACGGCCACTGGGCCTGGGCTGAGGGCACGATCGCGGGCGGCATCGCTGGGGAGTCCGCGGGCTCGTCAGCGGTGGGCAAGCCGATGTCCGGCGGCAGCGTACTCGTCGCCAGATCGGGCGTCGGCACAGGCATGGGAGGCGGCGGCGCAGGCGCGGGGGCCTGAGAGCCGTCGAGGGACCCTCCACAACTCCGGCAGATCGTGACAATCGATGACGCCGGGTTCTGGGCGCCACAGTGCGGGCAGATTCGTTGGCCCTGACTCAAGAAGGCGTCCCCTTTCGCAGCTCATCCCCCTACTTCGAGGCCGCCGGTAGGGCGTCCTCCAATAAGAAGGGCCTTGACATGGGAACCTGATGGGGTTATAGTACTATATATATAGTACAACAAACGAGGTGCACACGGATGCCGAAGGGCCGACAGGCACGAATCACGGAGTTGGGGGAGCTGCAATTGCAGGCGCTGGACCGGCTGTCGCAACTGGGTGAGGGCACGGTGTATGACGTGCTCGACAAGTTCCCGCCGAAGCAACGACCTCGCTACACGACGATGCTGACCGTGCTGCGCAGCCTGGAGAAGCGCGGGCTGGTGGAGCACCGCACGGAGTCGCGCTCGTACGTGTTCCGACCGACGATCGAGCCGAAGCGCGTGCGCGGGCAGATGCTGATGGATGTGCTGGGACGGGCGTTCAGCGGATCGCCGCGGAGCATGGTGGCGACGCTGCTGGACACGGAGGCGGTCACGCCGGAGGTGCTGCAGGAGCTGAAGGGCCTGATCGCGGAGCGCGAGGCGAGGGGAGATGACGACGAGTCCTGATCTTGTGCTGCAGAGCATCGTGGGCGTTACGCTGGCAGTACTCCTGGTGTGGGCGGCTGCCGCCGTTGGGAAGAGGAGGTCTGCGGCGTTCCGGAATGCACTGTGGCGAGGCGCGGTGGCGGCATTCTGGATCGTGCCACTGGTCTGTGTAGCGGCAGCCGCCCTGCCCGCGCGGACACCGGCGATCCGCGTCCCCGTGCCCGCGGTGCAAGTGGGAGCAGGAGGCGCTCCGGTCGCCCCACAACCTGGAGCCGCCACCGTCGCGTCCGCCGACGGCCGGGTGCAGGAGGCTCCCGTTCGGTGGACCCGGTGGGCCAGGTGGTCCACCGCGCCCTTCGGACTGGTCGGCGGCGCCGTGTGGGCCCTCGGCGCACTGACCGGTCTCGGGCTGCTGGTGCGCGATGCGCTGACGGTTCGGCGGCTCCTGCGCACGGCGGCACCCACCGGAGGCCCGGCGGCTGATCGCGTGGCGCACTGGGCTCGGGCGCTCGGACTCCCGGCACCTCCGCGGAGTGCCATTGCGCCCTCGGTGCGGGTGCCCACCGTGGCCGGTCTCCGGCGGCCGACGCTTCTCCTGCCAGTTGACCTCCCTTCTCGGGCGCCGGAGACCGACTCGGTTCTCATCCACGAGATCGCTCACGTCCTGCGCGGCGACGTGTGGATCCAGGCGGCCGCGTCCGTCACGCGGGTGCTCTGGTGGTGGCATCCGCTGTCGTGGCTCGTCACGGCGCGCCTGGCGAGCACGGCTGAGGAGTGCTGCGACGACTGGGTCATCTCCGCAACCGGTGACCGTGAGACGTACGCTGGTGCGGTCGTACGTTGGGCGGAAGCGGCGCACACGGCGGGCACCCTCGCGTGTGGCTCTCGCGGCAGGGCCCTCGTCCGGCGCGTCCGGAGGATTCTCGCCACCACCTCACGGCCGTCGGTGCGCCTCTCGGCATGGGCGAAGGCAGCGCTCGCGGGGTTGGCGGTCGTCGTGCTGGCCGGCGCAGGCGCCCTCCGGGTCCAGACGGTGCCCGCGGCCACGCTGTCGGTCTCTGCTCCGATCACCATGGGGGCAGGGACCAGGGCGCCCTCCGTCGGAGCCCCCGGAACCACAATCCACGTGGTCGCCCGGGGCGAGGACGACTCGCGGCCGGTCGGCGCGCGGTGCACGATCGCGCTCCGCGACCGGCAACAGGCGCCCGACAGCCACACTGACTACGACGTGGCCGGCGCGGACGGCGACTGGACGATCCGCGGCGTGCGCGCGGAGACGTGGACGGTCGACGTGACCGCTGAGGGCTACGCCTGGTACGAGGCGGCGAACACACGGCAGGTTCGCGCCACCGGGGAGGGCGAGCAGACGGTTCGGCTCACGCTCTCCCGGGGCGGGACGCTCACCGGCCGCGTCGTCGCCGACGACACCGGCGAACCGATCCCCCGCGTGCTGCTCACCAGCGGCCAACTGGCCCTGAAGCGGGACGAGACGGACGCCAACGGCCGCTACACGCTGGAGCATGTGGCCCCCGCACCCCAGGTGGTGGAGGCGTACTGGACGCCGGGCTTCTACGTCGGTCGACGGAGCGCGGAGGTGACGGGCAAGGCCGCGGAGACGGTCACTGTCCCGGACATCCGACTGCCGCTCGGCGGGATCATCGAGGGTCGCGTACAACTCCCGCCGGAAGGCTGCGGGGAGTGCCGGGCGCTCGTGACGGTCACCTCCGAGCGCCCGGTGGCTCCTGACCTCTTCCTCGATGTGTCCTACCCGAGCCCTGCGTCGAGCCGCACCTTCCGGCTCGGCCCACTGCCGCCGGGGTCCTACACCATCCACGCCAAGGTGTCCCACGGCAAGGGCCCGCATGTCACGCCTCCGCACGAGTGGACAGGCCGACTGACCGGGGTCACGGTCAAGACGAAGCAGACGGTGCAGAACGTCGTCGTCGCGGCCGGGCCGCCGGCGCCCTAGAGGTCGCCCCGTACCCCAGGCAACTTCCTCGTCCCCGCGAGCAGGTGGAGGTTCCGCGCTCGTCGAACCCCGCCGCATACCCACCATGGCCCAACCCGAACAGCAAACCCATGCGTACACTCCCGGTCTGCGCGTGACCGGGTTTGCGGTTCTCCGCCGCGAGCGGCGCCTGCCGCTCCCCGGTAAGGTGCACGTCACCGTGGGGCAGGAGGTGACAGCCGACACCGTCGTCGCCGCGGCTGAGCTGCCCGGCGACGTGGTCTCCGTCAATGTCGCCAACAAGCTGAGCTGCATGGCCAATGAAGTGCCCAAGCTGGTGAAGGTCGCCGAGGGCGACAGGGTCACTGCGGGCGACGTGCTCGCCGAGACGGCGGGTTGGTTCGGGCGCTTCAAGACGGCGTGCGAAGTTCCGGCGGACGGGACCGTCGAGACGATCAGCGGCGTGACCGGGCAGGTCCTCATCCGGCTGAAGCCGGTGCCCATTGAGTTGGCGGCCTACGTTGACGGGACGGTCGTCGAGCTGATCGGCGAGGAGGGCTGCGTGGTCGAGACCCGCGGCGCCCTGGTGCAGGGAATCTTCGGCCTGGGTGGCGAGACGTTCGGCGAGCTGCGGATGCTGGTCAATGGCCCCGGCGAGCCGCTGCCGGCCGACCGGATCGGCGCGGACTGCGCGGGGCGGATTCTGGTCGGCGGCGCGTTCGTCACGCACGAGGCGTTGGACGCGGCTCGCCGGGCCGGCGCTCGAGGGATCGTGGTCGGCGGCATGGATGCGGAGGACGTGGACCGCCTGCTGGGTCGCCCGCTCGGAGTGGCGATCACCGGGCATGAGGAGATCGGCCTGACCATCGTCTGCACCGAGGGCTTCGGCGCCATGCCGATGGCGGAGCGGACGTTCCGGTTGCTCCAGGAGCGAGACGGCCGGCAAGCCTCGGTGAACGGAGCGACGCAAATCCGCGCGGGGGTGATCCGGCCCGAGGTGATTGTGCCCGATCTCCAGGCTGCCGGACAAGGTGCCGAGGCGGCGGAGGGGGAACAGGGCCTGCGCGTCGGCAGCCCGGCCCGCGTGATCCGCCCGCCGTACTTCGGGGCGATCGTCACGGTAAGGGAGCTGCCGGAGGAGTTGCAGCAGATCGACACCGAAGCCAAGGTGCGCGTGCTGGTCGCGGAACTCCCGAGCGGGGAGCAAGTGACCCTCCCGCGCGCGAACGTGGAGCTGATCCAGCAGTGACCGGCCTCCCACGACCACTCCCGCCCTTGCGCGTCGCAGCCTGCCTCGCAGCCCTTCTTGTCGCCGGGACCCTCTGCCTGGCTCAACAGCCGCCGCCCGTCATCCCGGACGCCGAGACCTCGACGCCGGGCCGTGAGGCGACCGGGGAGCCCCCCGCCGCCGCGCTCTCCCCCACCGACGTGCGAGCCGAGTTGCCCAAGGATGAGGAGACGGGGAAGCTGACGGACGACGCGGGGGCCGAGGCCCTCATCTCGTGGCAGGCACCCACTGCACCGCCACCGCCGGGCAAGGAGTTGAAGGGATACCGCATCTACCGGGCGACCGGCGGCGGCGAGTTCCAGGGGCTCCTGGAACCCGTCACGAAGCCGGATGCGATCACCAAGGAGGGGGAGGCGCCGCGTCTGGGCAGCACCGTCTCGGACCTGTGGACGTGGCACACGTACCGCTTCAGGGTGGCGGCCCTCTACGGGGAGCCGGGCGACCGGCCCTGGTACACGCGAGGGCAGGTCAAGCCCGAAGCGGACCCCGAGCTTGGGGAGCCATACTGGGCTGACGAAGTCCTCTCCGAGAGCGTGTCGGACCCGATCCGCACGCACGGCAAGTGGTTCCGGGTGGACCGCACGAATGTGCTGGTCGGGGTCGTGCTCTTTGCGGCGGTGGTCATCTGGCTCATCTACCACGCCCGGGCCGGGCGGCACATCTACGTTCGACCGATTGCGGGCATGGAGGCCATCGACGAGGCCATCGGTCGCGCGACGGAAATGGGCAAGCCGATCCTGTTCGTCTCCGGGCTTGCCGGGCTCGGTTCGATCTCCACGATCACCGCCATGACCATCCTCGGACGGGTCGCCCGTCGGACGGCGGAATACGAGACGCCGCTCCTCGTGCCGTGCGTCGATCCGCTGGTGATGTTGGCTGCTCGGGAGATCGTGCGGGAGGCGTATCTGGACGCCGGCAAGCCGGACGCCTACCGCGAGCAGGACATCTTCTTCATGACCGACCGCCAGTTCGCGTATGTCGCCGGCGTGGACGGCATCATGTTGCGCGAGAAGCCTGCGGCGAACCTCTACATGGGTGCCTTCTTCGCCGAGGCCCTCATATTGGCCGAGACAGGCTCGGTGACCGGAGCCATCCAGATTGCCGGGACGGACTCCGACACCCAGATCCCGTTCTTCGTCACAGCCTGCGACTACACGCTGATGGGTGAGGAGCTGTACGCCGCGACCGGGTACCTGTCGCGGGAGCCGATGCTGCTCGCGCAACTGCGCGCCCAGGACCTCGGGAAGGCCTTCCTGGGAGGCCTGTTGGCGCTGGGGACGCTGGCGGCTACGGCCGGGGCGCTGTTCCTGGCCTTCAAAGTGACCGGTCCCGGCCACTGGATCGACCTCGCGCTGAGCCTGGTTGAGCCCAAGTAGGGGAGCCCGGTCTCCACGGGAGACGCCGACGGTGAAGGTCCGCGTTCCGCTTCTCCTGACGTTGGTTACGGCGATCGTGATGGCGCTCACGACCTTCGTGCCGCACCGTCTGGGCGACTACGCGTCCACCGAGCTGAGCCAGTGGTTGTCGATCATGGGGGGGATGGGCCTCGTCCTCGGCCTGATCAGCCTTGTCCAACGACACCTGCGCCGCGTCCTGCGCCGGCAGCACGACTGGCCCTACAGCGGCGTCACGCTCGTCGGCTTCCTCGCGATGGCGGCCATCGGTGTGGGCTGGGGCATTCAGGAAGGGACGCCGTTTGACTGGGCCTTCAAGAACATCTACACGCCCCTCGAGGGGACGATGTTCTCCGTGTTGGCCTTCTTTGTCGCCTCGGCGGCCTTCCGGACGTTCCGCGCCCGCTCCGTGGAGGCGACGCTGCTTCTTCTGGCGGCCCTGCTGGTGATGTTCGGACGGGTGCCGCTTGGGGAGATGATCTTCAAGCCGAGCCCGGATATCGCGGAATGGATCATGTCGGGCCCGGCGCTGGGGGCCAAGCGGGCCATCATCCTGGGGGTCTCACTGGGGGCCATCGCGATGAGCCTGCGGATCGTCCTGGGCATCGAGCGCTCACACCTCGGTGGGGACGGCGAGTGACGGATCATGACCCTCGATAGGCTGCTGCATCTGGACCGGCGGATCATCTTCGCGCTCATCGCGGTGGCGGTGGGCGTGCCCCTGGCTTCCGGTGCCCGCATCGACCCCGGCCGCAACCGACGCAGTGAGGATGTCTACAACCACATCGAGCAGCTGAAGCCGGGCTCGGTGGTCGTCATCGCTTTCGACTACGGACCCTCCTCCATGGCTGAGTTGCAGCCGATGGCCGTTGCGATCGCGCGCCATGCCCTGAAGCGCAACCTCCGGGTCGTCGGACTGACGCTGGACGCCGCCGCGCCGATCCTCATGGAGTCGGTGCTCAACCGCGTCGGCGAGGAGCTGGGCAAGGAGGACGGCGTGGATTACGTCAACCTGGGCTTCAACCCCGGTTACACGGCGGTCATTGTGGGGATGGGCACGGACATCAGCGCGCAGTACCGCACGGACTTCAAGGGTCGGGCCTACGGGTCGCTGGAAGCCACCCGGGGCCTGCGCAACTACGACGATATCGGCCTGGTGGTCGATCTGGCCTCCAGCAACACGCCGACTGCGTGGGTGCAGTTCGCCCACCTGCGGTACGGCGCCAAGGTCGCGGCGGGCGTGACGGCGGTCATGGCGCAGGATTACTACCCGTACCTCCAGTCGAAACAGCTCATCGGCCTGCTCAACGGCATGAAGGGCGCGGCGGAGTACGAGAAGCTTGTGAATGCGCCGGGGGACGGCATGGGGGGCATGGTGGCCCAGTCGTGCTCCCAGGTCCTGATCATCCTGCTGGTGGTGTTTGGCAACACGGTCTACTTCCTGCATCGGCGACGGCTGCGCCGCAACCGCTAACTCACGAGTCCGCGAGGACGGCCATGCCCGAGCTCATCTTGGGACTCTCCACGAAGGCGCTGGGCATCTGGCTGGCAGTCTTCCTCACGCTCGCCATCTACAGCTTCCTGTACAAGGACAACCCAATCTACAAGTTCGCGGAGCACCTGTTCGTGGGCACGTCCGCGGGCTACGCGGTAGGACTCACGTACAACCAGGTGGTTCTGCGGCTGGTCGTGGACCCGCTCTTCAGGCCGGCCGCGGTGAACCTGCTGGCCCCCAAGTACCTGGTCATCGTCCCCACCCTCCTGGGCGTCATGATGTTCTTCCGCTTCAGCCGTCGGTATGGGTGGCTGGCCCGCTGGCCGATCTGCATCGTGATGGGCTGGGGCGCCGGCGTCGGCATCCCCGGGGCGGTCCAGGACATCCTGGCGCAGACTCACAGCACGATGCTGCCGCTTGCGCCGTTCGACGCCGGGGCGCGCACCTTCGCGTGGTGGGAAGGGGTCACCGGGCTGATCCTCGTGGTTGCGGTGATCACGACGCTGTGCTACTTCTACTTCTCGAAGGAGCACAAGGGCGCATTCGGTGTGGCAGGCCGAGCGGGGATCTACTTCCTGATGATCGCCTTCGGGGCCAGTTTCGGGAACACGGTGATGGCCCGCATCTCGCTGCTCATCGGACGGATGCAGTTCATGATCTACGACTGGTGGCCTCTGGTGGTCGGCCTGTTCCGCAGAGGCTGAGCGACCGCGTCTCCTCTTGCCCGGCCGTCACACACGCTCGTAGGCAGGTGTGGCCCATGAGAGACGTACTCCGGCGGAAGCTACCTAAGACCCGGGGATGGTACACGGGCATCATCCTGGGGATCCTGGCGCTCATTGCCCTCATCGTATGGCTGATCTGGCGGTCGATGATGGCGGAGAGCCCGCAGCGGACCGTCGAGGCGGCGATCGACGCTTCCCGAACCAGCGACTTGGTCGCCCTGCGCCAGTGTCTCAGTGCAGAGTCGCTGGCGCATCCGGGGACGGAGGGCTGGCTCAAGCAGTTCGCGGCTGCGCTGGCGAGGCAGGGCGTAGAGATCACGGAGGTGGATATTCTCCGCGAGGCCGCGACCGTTGTGGTGAGCGTGCCCCATCGCGGCGCAACCGGAGGGCAAGAGCGGACCGAGGTGGCGGTGAAGCTGGTTCGCCAGAGAGACATCTGGCTGATCGACCTGGAGCCGACGATGGCCTCGCAGAACCTGCAGTTCTGGCAGGCCGTGGCGCTCGAGCAGGCTCAGGAGACGGGGACGCGGTGAGATGAGAGGCCGGCTGGCGGCGGTGGCGCTGGTTGTCTTGGCGGCGCTCGCGGCGGGCGTCGTGTGGAGGCTCTACGGCAACGACATCCGCCTCACTCTCGCGCTGCGCAAGTGTAGTTCGGCATGGGACAGGTTGCGCGACTACGAGAGCGACTTCCGCGTGGACGTGAAGCTGGGCCCCCTGAACCCCTCCGTGAAGGGCACAGTCGCCTATCTGAAGCCCCACTCCTACCGACTGCAGCTCGGCGATCCGGGCAAGCCTGACTGCACCGTCGTGAAGACGGCTCAGAACGCGTACGTCTCGTTCCCGGGCACTCGATTGCCGTTGCTTGAGGTTGAGTTCGCGCCGGAGGCCGAGGCGGACTCCGTCGTGGCCGGTCAGTTGCCGCGGCCGTGGGTCGAGCAGTTGGGCCAGGGAAGCGAGTTCCAGTGGATTGGCCGGGATGAGGTGAACGGCCGCGCGTGTACGGTGTTGGAGCTTGTGCCGCCGTCAGAGACTACGGCGGACGGCGGGCTGATCGTGGCGCCCGCGCTGGGCAAGCAGTTCACGGGCATCCCCCTCGTCGGGAGCTGGCAACGCACGCGGGTCTACCTCGACCGCAAGACGGGCCTGCCCATCCGTGGCGAGGCGCTAAAGAGCAACGGCGCCCTGCTCTTCTCCTGGACTGCGAGCAACGTGCGCATTGACCAAGGGCTTTCCGCCAGCGACTTCGGGCTCCCCTCGGCGGGTCAGCGGACCGTGAACCGCACGTACGACCCCGCACACCCGGAGCGCCTCTTCCTGCCCCCGGAGAGGGGGCGCTCGCTTCTTCGGCGCCTGGGAGATGCGTTGGAGGAAGGGGCCAAGGAGTACCTGGAGGGCGAGGTGGGCGATCGTGACGGCTCGGGGCGGAGCCTCGGCGAGCACGCAATCGACCAGCTGACGGACTAGCGCTCAACACCCGGAGGTAGGCGGTCAATGGCGGACATCCGCGTGGGTTGTCAGACGTACAGTTGGGAGATGCTCGGCGAGGGCTGGACGGGCACACCGGACGACATCCTCGAGGCCATTGCAGCGGCCGGGTACGCGGGCGTGGAGTTCGCGGCGACGATGATCGGGCCATACTACGACGAGCCCGCCGCCTTCGCCCAAGCGCTTGCTCGCCATGGCCTGGAGTTGGCGGCCTTCGCCTATGCGAGCCCGCACGGGTTCACCGACCCGGTGCATCTGGACGAGGAGATGGCCGGAGCAGAGCGGGCGCTGCACTTCGCCGCGCAGTTCCCCCGCCCGCTGCTCGCCCTGGGCGGCGCCGCCAGCCCGAACCGAGAGGATTGCGCTGCGAAGCTCGACCGGGCGTGCGGGTTCTACAGTGAAGTCGCGCACAAGGGTGCGGCGATGGGCGTGGACGTGGTCGTGCATCCGCACTCTCATCACGGCTCGCTGCTGGAGTCGGCCGAGGAATACGCCCACCTGCTGGAGGCGACCGCCGATAGCGGCCTGGGCTTCAACCCCGATACCGGCCACATCGTCCGTGGCGGCCAGGACCTCCTGAGCTGCCTGAAGGCCCATGCAGAGCGCATCCGCCACGTGCACGTCAAGGATGCCCGACCGGATGGCTCGTGGGCGCCGCTGGGGGGCGGAGTCTGTGACTTCCCGAGCATGTTCGATCTGCTGCGCGGGATCGACTACGAGGGGTGGATCGTCGCTGAGGAGGAGTCCGACCTTGCGCGGGCCGATCCGGCGGCCGCGATCCGCGTCAACCGGGCCTACCTGCGCTCGGCAGGCCTGTAGCAACTGGGGCCACGGAGTGCCTTGACGATCCCGCAGGGCTCTGGTATACTCCGCAGACAACTAGGAAAGCGCTTGCCGGGAGGCCCCTGAGGAGGGGGCCCCCGGGCCTGTGTAACCGTCCGCCGATACCGGACGCATCGAAGCAATAGACGCAGCAACAGACGAACCATGGCCCACCAGGGTCTCCGCTCGGGCGCATCGAGCGGAACGTTGCAGCAGGAGGCGAACCGCATGTCACGGTCCGGCACCCTCCGGTCGCGCGTGGCGGTCTTTTTGTGTTTCACCCTCGTCTTCACACTCATATCCCCCCTCCTGGCGGCTCCTGAGCAACGCAGTGACGCGCGGGTGCGCGTGGCCGTCGGCGTCTGCACAGACGGCAGCGGCACGGCGCCTGATGCCGTCGAGGCCCTTCAACGCGCGCTGCAGAGGTCGCTCGCGAGCGAGCGCGGTCTCCGCCTGGTAGGCCTGGACAACGGCGATCCCCAACGCGTGCTCTCGGCGCGGATCGCCTCACTGACCGCCGACGGTCGGCGGCCGGCAAGGGTCGAAGTCCTGGCGGAATACACGGACCCGGTCTCCGGGGCCGTAGCCTACCGCACGTCCGTCAGCGCCGAGGGGGCGGTGCGCCCGGGCGAGGAGCAAGTGGCGCGGGTCGAGCGGGCGGTCGAAGCCGCGGCCAGCCAGATCGTGGCTCAGGTCGCGAAGGCGGAGCAGCTGCGCGGGCACATCATCGGCACCCCGCGACCCAATGTCGTGATCGTGGATGTGGGCGCGAGCGTTGGCCTCACGGCCGGGAGCGAGCTGGAGGTCCTCCGCGACGGAGCCGTCATCGCTCACGTGCGGATCGAGCAGGTCTCGGACAACACTTCGACGGGTCGGCTGTTTGATGTCCAGCCGGGGGCCGAGCTCCGGGGCGGCGATCAGGTGCGCGTCTTGTCGCTGGCGCCGGCCAAGGAGACGCCAAAGAAGCATCGGGGCAACAGCACCGCGAAGATCGCGGCCATCGTCCTGGGGGCCGGTCTGCTGGCGGCGCTACTGATGGGCGGAGGCGGCGGAGGGGGCGGCAACAACCAACTGACACTGGTCGCGGTGGATGCGCAACTGCCGGCCGACGGCACGAGTCAGACGACGATCACCGCGACCCTCCAAGACAGCAAGGGACGGCCGCTTCGCGACGGCACGAAGGTGGAGTTCGAGACAACCCTCGGCATGATCTCCCCGGGGCAGGTGGCTCTGGCGAGCGGCCAGGCCGAGGCGACCCTCACCGCCGGCACCACGGCGGGTACCGCCATCGTGCGGGCGCGGTCCGAAGGGAAGACGGCCATCGTGCAGGTCGTCTTCACGGCCGGACCGGGTCAGGCGCAACCGGCAGGCCTGACGGTCATCGCCGGCTCGCGGGAGATCCCCGCGGACGGAACGAGCAGCACCAAGATCACCGCGGTCGTCACCGACCGTAACGGCAACCCCCTGGCCGACGGCACGGACGTGCAGTTCCGTACGTCGCTCGGCATGATCACTCCCGCGGTCGCCAAGACCTCCGGCGGCCTCGCCGAAGCCGAGCTGCGAAGCGGCACTGACGCGGGCAAGGCCGTTGTCTCGGTGAAGGTCGGGAGGCTCAGAGACCAGGTCAGGGTGCAGTTCGTCGCCGCCGGCGATACGGGCCGGCGATCGCTCTATCTGACGCGCTCCAAGTCCAGCATCCCGGCGGATGGTCAGAGCACGGCGACTATCGAGGCAACCGTCAAGACCTCCGACAACAACCCCGTGCCTGACGGGACGCCGGTGCAATTCGCGAGCACCGCGGGAACGATCTACCCGGCCCGTGTAGGCACCGTGGATGGCGTGGCAACGGCAACCCTGCGCAGCGACCCGACGCCCGGCACCGCCGTCGTCACAGCCACCGCCGGGCAGCTGACGGCAAACATCACGGTCAGCTTCGTGGGTGGCGGCGGGGCGGACGTGGCCAGCATCTTCCTGACGCGCACCCCCGCGGAGATCCCCGGCGACGGCGTGAGCACCTCCGCCCTGACGGCGACCGTGCGTGACGCGAACAACAACCCGGTGGCCGATGACACGCCGGTGATCTTCACCTCCACGCGCGGGCTGGTCGCGCCCAGCATCGCCTACACGCTGAACGGTCGCGCGCAGGCGACGCTGCAGAGCGAACCGACCTCTTCGGACCTCACCGCGACGGTGACGGCGATGGCCGGGTCGCAGCAAGCGGTAACCACCGTGAAGTTCGTGGGCACCGGCGGCGGACCGACCCAGCTCTCGCTCATCGCCGACCGCACGAACATCCCCGCGGACCGCAAGTCCACGGCCTCCCTGCGGGCGACGTTGGTGGACGGTACCGGTAAGCCGGTGGCCAATGCGGACGTGCGCTTCACGGCGAGCGCGGGGCAGCTTCAGGCCGCCGGCGGCTCGGGCTGGGTCAAGCAGCTCACGGTGAAGACCAACGCCCAGGGCATTGCCGACGTCCTGCTGCGCAGCACACTCAACCCGAACACCGCGACGGTCACAGCCGGCGCGCCGGCCGTGACGACCGACGTGGCCTCGGTGACGGTGGCGTTCACCTCCCTGATCATCCAGAGCGTTGCGGCCGACCCGGCCAGCGTTCCCGTGGGCGGCAACAAGAGCTCGAAGGTGACCGCCACGATCGTCGATACGCTCGGGAATCCGGCGCCCAACGGGACGGTGGTGCAGTTCTCCATCATCAACCAGACGCAGATTCCGTCGGCGACGATCACGCAGTCGGCCTCCACGGCCGACGGGAAGGCCACCGCGATCTTCCGCAGCGGCTCGGAGGTCGGCACAGCGCGGATCCGGGTCTTCGTGCCGGCGGCGAACGCCACGAACGATCAGACCATCATCGGCATCACCGCCGGACCGCCCGCCCTGATGACGGTGGCGGCGGACGCCTTCGTCACGTCGGCCCGTGACCTATCCAAGGCGGTCAAGGTCACGGCGCTCGTTTCCGACCAGTTCGACAACCCGGTGGAGGACGGGACGGTCGTACGGTTCGACGTCACGCCCGATGCGGGAGGCGTCATCACTGGAACCGGGGTGACGCAGGGCGGGTTCGCGCAGGCCAACCTCTACACAACCGGCTGGGTCGGCGACTTGGGCGTCGTCGCCTCCACGACGGGTGCGGGCGGCGTGACCGTAGACAACAGCGGGCGGCCGCTGATGATCCACATGGGCGGTGCACCCGCCACCGTAGCGATCATCTCGCCCGACCCGACCCTGTACACCCCGGCCTCGCCGCTGGAACTCTACACCGAGGCCGACCAGAAGATCGTGGTGCAAGTGAAGGACATCTCAGGCGGCCCGGCTGATCCGAACGCGCAGGTGACGTTCCAGACCGACCGGGGCAGCGTCGATCCCGACCCGGCGCCGATCACCGCGCCGCTGGCAGGTACGTGCACTGCGATCTACCGGTCCGATCAGCCGACTCCGCTCAGCGGAGTGGACCGCATCATCGCCGTGTGCGAGGGAGTGATCTCGAATCCGCTGTACATCTTCGTGGAGGTGAACCCGGCGCTGTAGGATCGCCGGGACAGACCGGCGGGAACCGGCACGCGTACAGGCGCACGACGCACGTACGCGGCTTGTGAAGGCGGGAATTCCGGAGCACAGACCCCCTCCCGTGCTCCGGGGAACCCAAGAGGCGGGCGGACTCAGGGGCGCTGATCCGCCCGCCTCGCCCTTCTCGTATTCCCCACCACATGCACGGCTACCTTGTTCGCAACCGCGCATCTTCCTGTGCGAGCTCGATCCGGTGAATCACGTCCTGCGCCTCGACGCGGATGCGCCAGATGATGTCGTCATGGGCCACCTGCTGCAGGACCGGCAGCGACTCGGGCGCGCCGATGAACCCGAGACCGACGACCGCGCCATAGCGGATGTCCCGGTACTCGTCGGGGTCGCCCGCGAGGCGCTCCAGCTCGCGCCGCGCCTCTTCTCCCCCCATACGCCCCAGGGCCATGCACAGGAAGCTGCGCCAACGCACTGTCTGGCTCTCCCCGAAGTGCTTGCCCGAGGCGAGGGCCATCGGGTCGGCAAACGGGTAGCCCTCGTCGATCACATCGACGATCGCCGGCAAGGCCTCGACGGCGTGGAGGCGTCCGAGCGCCATCGCGGCATAGACGCGCGCGATGAAGGCCGGATGCTGCAGCAGCGGCACGAGCCTCGGCGCAAGGCGGCGGTCGCGGATCAGGTGCGACATCGCGCACACCGGCTGCGAGGTCGTCAGCCCGTCGTTGCGCACGAAGCCGGGCCGCAGTTCCTCGCGCAAGGCGACCATCGCCAGCCGTAGGTCTCCGGGAATCTGCTCGTCAACCACGCTGCACTCCATCTCGCGCAGGACGGCCTCGACCACCTCGGGCCCGCGGCCGCTGCGCAGGATGAGGTTCGTGCAGGCGCGTTGAAGCGGCGTCGGGTCGTAGGTGAGGTTCTCGGGCTGGCCGCGGTACGTGACACAGCCGTAGGCGCCGACCAGCATCGGCACGAACTCGCCGCAGCGCGTGCTGTGCAGCCGGTCGAGGTTGATGAGGTGCTGCGGGTCCCAGACGCCGAAGCGGCGCAGGCCGCGGATCAGCGCCTCTTCGGCCTGCGGGCCGCCGATCTGGCCCAGCGCCCACGCAGCGGTCGGCTGCTGTTCGGCCACGCTCGTCAGCCACGGCAGGGACGCCGGCGTACCGATGCGTTCGAGCACCGCGATCGCGAGCGCCTGTTGCGTGCCATCCGGCGGCGGACTCGCCGAGGTCACGAACTCGAGCACCGGCCCCTCGGCCTCGGGCCCCGCGAAGCAGCGCAAGGCCTTCAGCGCGCGCACGCGGACCACACCGTCCGCCGTCCTCAGGTCGTCCAGCAGCTTCTGCTCGTACGCCTTGGCCGACGTCCCCTGCCACCAGGCAAGCGTCGGGTCCTCGAGTTGCGTGAGCGACTGCAGCGACAGCGCCGCGTGCTGCCGAACGCCCACGTCCGCGTCGTTCACCATCTCGAACAGAACGGGGATCGAGTCACGCCGGCCGACCCGCCTAAGCGCGAAGGCGACCTCCCGCCGGACCTCGGGGGAGTTATCCTTCGCCGGCCTCAGCAGATAGGGCTCCGCCGAGAAGTGCTTCAGCCAACTGAAGCCCTGCACGCCTTCGAGCCGCAGCTCCGCGACGGGGCTCTCCACGAGCCTCGCATACCGCGCGAAGTCCTCCTTGAAGAGGTCGGGCGGGTCGTCCGCCCACGCCGCCGCACAGACCATGAGGGAGGCGAGCCCCCATTGTAGGAGCGGCTTCAGCCGCGATGCCATCGGCAACGGCATCGCGGCTGAAGCCGCTCCTACAATGGGAGGCCGTCCCCTCTCACTCCCCATCCGGCACTCCTTCTAGCTTCGCGGCGATCCAGCGCACGAGGTCGCAGACGACGCCGTCGGCGATGCGCGCGTCGTTCATGATCCCCGACCACACGTACAGGATGCAGCCGCCCCCATCGAACTCGAACAGCGCCGCCGCCGGGCCGATGGGCCGGCCGTCCTCGGCGCGCACCTCGACCAGCGGCGTCATCTTCACACTCTCACTCGTCGAGGCGAAGCTCCTCAACCGCAGGTCGCCGGTCTCGGGGTATGCCCAACTCGGCGGAAGGCTGGGAAGCAGTGTCTGCCCTTCGAGCGGCTGTAGAACCAGTTTCGCGCCCTCCGGCGGGCGTTCGAAGGCGGCGATGATGTCGATCCCTATTCTGCGAAGCAGCGGTTGGTTGGGGATGCCCTGAGGGCTGCCGGCGTCGATGGCGTAGTAGGTCGGGTAGGGCCACGCGGTCGCCATGAGGATCGTGCCGCCCTCGGTCACGTAGCGGATGACGGCGTCGGCGGCGTCGTTCTCGGTGCGGATCGTGCGCAGGTGCGCTTCCTGCCCCACGTAGAGCGCCACCGGGAACCGCTGCGCGCTGAACCGCCGGGCACCCAGCAGGTCCGCGCCTTCCAACTCCACGAGCTTCTGCCGCAGGCCCGTCCGCCCGAGCAGCATTGACAGGGCAGCCGGTTCGGCGCCTTGCGGCGGCAGCACCGCGATGCGGCCGCTCGGGATGCCGGCGGCGACCTCCTGCAGGCGCACGACCGGAGGCGCCTCTTCCCGGAAGCGCGCACGCCACTCCGCCTGACCCTTCTCGTACTCCGCCTTCAGGCGCGCGTCTGCAGGATCACCGGCCACGAGCGCAAACAGGTAGCACCCGCGCGGTATGACGCGGGCGATGGGAGCCTCGCCCGGCGCCTCGCCTCGCGCCAGGAGCAGCCTTCGTGTGCGCAGCTTGCTCGCCGCCCACGCCAGGGCGCAGTGTTCAGCCTTCACGATTGCCGACTTCCCGTCGGTCCCCTCGAAGACTACCGCTGCGAGCTGGGGCTCGACAACGGGGCTGACCAGGGCGTAGACGAGAGGAGCCGGTTCCGGCAGGTCCACCGGCGAGGCTGCCGCGAACACGTCAGTGCCGTTCGCCGCGGGCATCTCGGCTGGCACGCCCCAGGCCTCCAGCTTGCCCTGCGGCAGGCCGAACCATGACCAGGGCTCACCCTCGGCGACCGAGACGGGCACAGTCCGCTCGAAGGCCGTCGGGGAGAGCGCCTGACCCTCCGCAGGCCGGAGGACAGCCGCAAGCAGCGCGATGCACACCAACACGGTTCACCTCAAACGCGCGGGTTCGCAGCACGCAACCGAAGGGCCTTCTTCGCGCGCGGCAAGGCCGGGTGGTCGGCGGAACGTCAACGGTGATAGGGAGCCGCCGGGTAGACAGATCAGGTCTCGACGCGCGTCTTGTCTGTAGGGAACGCTGATGAACGTGACCGACGATGGCAGGCTGCGCGAAGCGTTCCGGGAGCTGTCCCGTGGCAGGATGGACGCGCTGGAGGTCATCTGGGGTGAGTGCGCCGAGCGGCTGCACAACTACGCCTTCGCCCTCACCGCGAGCGATGACGAGGCGGATGACATCCTCAGCGAGGTCCTGGTCCGCGTCGCGCGGCGCAGGTGGCGGTTGCGTCTCGTTCGCGACCCGAAGGCCTACCTCTTCGCCGCCGTGCGGAACGCCGCCCGGTCACGGGCGCGACGCAAGCCTTCCGAGGCCCTGGCCGAGGGGGAACACCCGGCACGCGCCGCGCCCGATCCGCAGGCGGTGGCCGTCCGGCAGGCGGTGTTGGGCCTGCCCGGCGAGCAGCGGGAGGTCATCGTGCTTCACCTCTGGGGCGGGCTGACCTTCGAGGAGATCGGCCTTGCAGTCGGCACTTCGCCGAATACGGCCGCCAGTCGGTACCGATACGCACTGTCGAAGCTGCGACAGGCCCTGGGAGACGAGTAGGATGGATGACGAGCGCCTTGAGGGACGGCTGAGGAAGGTCCGGCTGAGCGTACCGGGCGTGACCTTCGCGCAGGTCGAGGCCCGAGCCCGGCGACGCCGGGCAAGCAGACCTCTACTGCGGATGGCGGTGGCGACGGCCGCGGTGTGGCTGATCGCGTGGGGAACGCAGGTGGCCGTCGAGCACGGCGTGCAGGGCCCGGCCTTGCCGGCGAGCGCAGCCGTCGCCGACCATCCGACCTCCGGCGGCGAGAACGTGACGCCTGGTCTCCTGGTGCGCCGGCAACTGTTGGATGAGCTGGCCCCGGAGGCCTGGGACACGGTTGGCCCTGTCGAGTCCGAGCCCCCAGGCGAGCGTGACACGCGCGGAACTGACTCCGCGGCCCTGAGGAGGTTGGGCTATGTCTGATGCGGGAAGCGCAGGACGCTCAAGCGGCTGGTTCCCCACCTTCAGGAGGCTTCTGCGGTGGCGCATCTGGCGAGTGTGGCGCATCGTCGCCTACGGTCTGCTGGCGCTGCTGCTTCTCGGGGGGCTGCTGAACCTGGTCGGCAACCTCTACTACGGGCACAGAGTGAAGGCCGAGATTCGCGCGCTCAAGGCCGCCGGGCATCCGGTGACCCCCGCCGACATCACGCCGCCGCCGGTTTCCGAGGCCGAGAACGCGGCTCCCCTGTACAAGGCCGCCGCGCAGATCGTGAAGCCGCATCAGGAGGGCGCATCCGGGACTGGCCCGAATGCGACCTACCCCTTCGGCTACCGCGACCGTGAGTGGAACGACCCCAAGGTGCTCGCCTGCCTCGCTCAACTGGTGAAGGAGGACCGAGCCGCGCTGGACCTAGTCCGCCAGGCCTCCGCGAAGCCCGGCTACCGCTCTGAGACCGACTACTCCGACCCGGCCATCGCCGAGTTCCCTCAGTTCAACGAGGCCGCGGCTTTGGCTTACTTCCTCGCCTCAGCGGCGGTCG
>Ga0194125_10002023_pt1 | contig 33942 bp, 32 predicted proteins | sample TA2KigC250mmetaG_FD_148626 | JGI IMG/M metagenome (GOLD analysis project Ga0194125, IMG submission 148626) | Freshwater microbial communities from Lake Tanganyika, Tanzania - TA2015034 Kigoma Deep Cast 250m | ecosystem: Environmental > Aquatic > Freshwater > Lake | place: Tanzania: Lake...
GAAACGGCCCCGCCAGCGCTCCAACTCCCGCCGATAGAGGAGGTCCTGGGGAGTCCGGGCGCCGTAAATGATTTCCACGCTCCCATAAGCCGCCCGCCGGGTGAGGAGGTAATAGATAGCCGGGCGCAGGGGGGCCAGCCCCAGTCCCCCGGCCACCACCAGGATGTCATTTCCCTGGGCCGCGGCCACCGGCCAGGGGGCGCCGAAAGGTCCCCGGACGCCAATGGTGCTCCCGACTTTTTGGTGGCACAAGGCCTGGGTGACGTTGCCCACCGCTCGAATGGTGTGCACCAGGAGGTGGGGCCGGTCGGGGTCGCCGCTGATGGAGATGGGCGCTTCCCCCGTCCCGAAGGCATAGAGCATGTTGAACTGCCCCGGGGCGAAGAGCAGCCCGTCTTCCGGGTTGGGCGGGGCCAGGGTCAGGGTGAAGGTGTCCGCGGTTTCCCGACGCACGTTCTGCACGGTAAAGGGCTGGGGCGCCAGGGGATGGGCCGCGGCGGCTGGGTGGGTCATGGGGTCAAACAGCGTATCCATATTGCCGGTCTTTGCCATAAAAAGACGGGGGACGGGGGACCGGGGACCGGGAAAAGACTTGGGAATGCTCGTCTCCCGTCTCCGGTCCTTGGTCTCCGGTCTTTATTTTCCATACATATCCAAAAGCTGGAGCTTGGTCACCCGGAACTGCACCGCCAGGTAATGGGCGTAGCGCTTCAGGAGTTCATAGCCCAACTCGTGGTCCTGCTCGCATTTTTCCAGCAGGCACAGCACGTCCAGGCTCACGGCCCGGGTGAGCTCCACCGCCCGGGCGTCCAGGTGCCAGTGGTAGGGGTTCAGGAACCCCAGCCAGCCCAGGACGTCGCCGTCACCCAAGGTCTGAATGGTCACCGGGCCGCCCCGGTGGCGGTAAATCTCCACCGCCACCCTGCCGTGATTGATGACGAAGAATTGCCCGGCCTCTTCATTTTCGTGGCACAGGAACTGCCCGGCATTGAAGGTCACCCGGGCGCCGCAAGGGGCGATGAGTTTGATAAACCGGGGGGCCAGGCCCTGGAAGAAAGGGTGGGCCGCCAACAGGGGTTCAAGGTCTTCCATGGGTGTCTCCTTAGGCAAACCCATCTTGTCATTCCGAGCGCCGCGGAGAATCTCGTTTTTAAGGATTCTTCGGTCGCTTCGCTCCCTCAGTCTGAATGACAAATTACAAAAGATGCGTTCATGTTGTAGGGGCGAATTTTTTGCGCCCGTGAAAACGGGCGTGATAAATCACGCCCCTACCGGGTTCTCGCTCTCCCGGATGGCCCGGGCCTCTTCGGTGATGTCAATGCCCACGGGGCACCAGGTGACGCAGCGGCCGCAGCCGATGCAGCCGAAGCAGCCGAACTGGTCCACCCAGGTGGCCAGCTTGTGAGTCATCCATTGGCGGTATCGGGACAGGGGAGAGATCCGGACGCTGCCGCCGTGGAGATAGGAGAAATTCACGGTGAAGCACACGTCCATGCGCCGCCAGCGCTGGGCCGTTTCTCCCGTCAGGTCGGTCATGTCCTCCATCGTATGGCAGAAGCAGGTGGGGCAGACCCAGGTGCAGTTGCCGCAAGTCAGGCAGCGGCCGGCCACGTCGTCCCAGCGGGGGTGCTCGTAATTGCGGTAGAGCAGGTCTTTCAGCCCCCGGGTCTCTACGAACCGCCCCATCTGGGTTTCGGCCTGTTTAATCCGTTCCTCCCCCTGGCGCATTTCTTCGGGGCTGGCGGGCCGGTGGGGAATTTCCGCCAGAATTTCCTGGCCGGCTGCCGTCCCCGCTTCCACCAGGAAATAATGGGGACCGGAAGAGGAAATAACTTCCGTCAGGGCCAGGTCGAAGCCGGAGGCGGCCCGGGGGCCGGTGCCCATGGAGGCGCAGAACCCGGTTCCACAGGCGTGGCCGCAGTTCACCGCCACGATGAAGGCCCCCAGTCGGCGCCCGCGGTAGGTGGGATCGCTATAAGCCCCCTCCAGGAAGACCTTGTCCTGCACCTGGATGGCCGCCAGGTCGCAGGGGTGGACCCCGATGAACGCGAACCGGGGGTGTTCTTCTTCCAGGGGCAGGGGGTCAAAGCCGCTTCGGGTCAGCCGGGCCTGCCACAGGAGTTGGCGGGGCGGGAATAAAAAGGGCTTCCAGGAGTGCTGGCCCACCCCGAAGCCGAAAAGGGCCTGATCTTCCCGGCGCTTAAGGCGGAAAGAGGCGGGGGCCTGCCAGTCCTGCCAGCCCTGGGGCAAATCGGACACCCCGGACAGCGGGCCGTATATCAGGTCGCCCCGGTTGAGCGTCGGCCCCACCAGTTGGTAGCCCCGGTCTTTTAATACCTGGAAAAGCCGGGGGAAATCTTCCCGGATGACGGTGGCCTTATCTCCGATATTCACCGTAATGGTCTCGATATGGTAAACCCTTTGAATATTTCACTGGACCAAGCCGAGCACTAAGTCATTCTACCACATAACCTGTTTGGGCTGCGCCTGGAAAATCCTGTTCAGTTCTTCATTCATCGCCAGCCCTATTCGGGTGATTTTCCAATTCTTAATATTTTTCTGAGAAAGTCACAAGAGCTTTTAGGTATGGACCCGGCGGTTCCTCTGCCGGAAAAATGAAAGGAGGTGGGAAGCCAGCCTTTCCACCTCCTGATTATTGAAGAAAATGGCTTTTCATTAAAAGGTGACGATGATAGATGCGCCCCCCAGCACGTGATTGTGTTTCCGGTCCCAGGACAGTCCACTGATGACCCCGGTGGAGTCGCCCCCCAGGGCGTACCACCACATGACCCGGGGCGCCAATTTCACGTATTTGCCAACGGGAATGTTGAGGGTGGCCATGAGGTGGCCGGCGTGCAAGGATTGGTAGAACTTGTTGGGATTATTGGGAACGGGAAACGCGGCCTTGTCATTGGACAGCTCCGCACTCCAACTGGCCCACAGGTCTAAACTCATGCCATACCAGGGCAGCTCCTGGCTCCGGGTCACGTACCATTGGAGGTAAGTGCCGGGAAAGTGTCCCACTTCCCGGTAGGCGGCGAACCCGAACTCAAACCAGGGCAGCTTATATCCGAAACCGCCATAAATCTCCTGTTGGTCGAAGGCCGAGTTGTTGCTGTCCAACAAGTAGTAAATAAAGCCGGCGGTTAGGGTGAGGTTCTTGATGACCTCATAGCTGTAGGAAACCGTGAAGTCCGTTTCATTCCATTTGGGGCCGCGACGGTCGCTTTTGAGGGCGAAAGGGTTCTTTTCGCTGGTGTCAAAGTTGCCCCAGATATTCACGGTAAAGCCTTTATAGCTGCCAGTAAGGGACGGCTGAAAAACCGCGCTGCCCCGGCTCAGGGCTACGCCCCGGAAGACATACTGGTTATAGATGTCCGTCTGCAGGATAAACTGGGGCTTCTCCGGCTTGGCCTCTTCCTCGGCTTTGGTTTCTTGCGCCCTGGCCCCGGCGGCCATCAGCATGATGAATGATATGACCATAAGGACCAAAAACAAACCCGTAATTCCAACCCCGAACTTTCTCATAACCACCTCCCCCTTTCATTATTAAGCTGTTGTGGTTATCCGTTCCAATTATCCACTGGGAAATATGTCCAGTAGCGTTTGATAAGACTTATGCATTTTCAGGTTGATTCGGCGCATACAAAAATGAAGGAACACAGTCGATGTAGAGTAGGCCGCTCATTCAACAACAACCTAAGTTCGATATGATTGAAGGTTATTTTGTTTTGAGTCCGCCTATCTGTTTGGAGTAAAGTCATCACAAGGTCGCAGATCAGAGCAGTGAGCCCTGGCGGTATTCACTGGCTCTGACTGCTACCCTAATGACAACTTCTGCCCCCCGTCGGCTTCGTCCTTTTAGCCGCGGATTGCGGGTTCTCTTTCGAAGTCTCCACCCGTTTAACTTCCCCATAGGAGAAGTTCACCCGGTCTCTGAAGTCGGATTCCTTGGCCACCTTGATTTCTGCCGGCGGCGTCAACTGATAGGCTTTTTCCCTGGATTCCTCCCCCCAGCCCGGCGCCGGAAGAATTAACGTCAGACATATTACCAGGGTGTAGGTTGCCCTATTTGTCCATGGGAGCTTTCTCACGATAACGCCACTCCGTACATGTCTCCTAAGGAAGCCTTCCTCTTAAACAGCGTCTTCCCCGGTTTCCCCGGTGCGGATACGGATGACTTCCGCCACCGGGTAAACAAAGATCTTGCCGTCGCCGATGCGGCCGGTGCGGGCTTTTTCAATGATGGCTTCCACCACCGCCTGGGCCTTCTCATCCGGGACCACCACTTCGACCTTCACCTTGGGGAGAAAGTCCACCTGGTACTCCATGCCCCGGTAAACTTCCCGGATGCCTTTTTGCCGTCCGAAGCCCTTGACTTCGGTGACCGTCATGCCCTGGATGCTGATCTTGTGCAGGGCCTCCTTAACCGGCTCCAGTTTAAAAGGCTGGATAATGGCCTCTATCTTTTTCATGTCAAGTCTCCTGAGATTAATTTATATGCTGTAGCCGGCTTCTTGATGTTCCGAAATGTCCAGACCGGCGACTTCTTCTTCAGCGGACACCCGGAGGCCCATGGTGGCATCCAGGATCTTGAGGAGGATCCAACTGACCACAAAGGAGAAGACCAGGGTGACACCCACGGCCAGGGCCTGAATTACCAACTGCTGGGGATTGCCGAAGAATAGGCCGTCGCCCCCGGCGGGGTTAATCGCCTTAGAGGCGAAAAGCCCGGTGGCCAGAGCGCCCCAGATGCCGCCCACACAGTGGACTCCCACCACGTCCAGGGAGTCGTCATAGCCCAGTTTGACCTTGGCCAGGACCGCCAGGTAGCAGACAATGCCGGCGCCCAGGCCGATGATAATGGCGGACATGGGACCCACATAACCGGCGGCGGGAGTGATGGCCACCAGACCGGCCACGGCGCCGGAGGCCGCGCCCAGGGTGGTGGGCTTGCCCCGGAGGAGCCATTCCGCGCCGATCCAGGACAGCACCGCGGCGCAGGTGGCCAGATGGGTGGCGGTGAAAGCTGAAGAAGCCAGGGCGCCGGACGCCAGGGCGCTGCCGGCGTTAAACCCGAACCATCCGAACCACAAAAGGGCCGCGCCTAATACCGTCATGGGCAGGTTGTGGGGGATGAAGGCCTCGACGCCGTTCCCATAGCCGGCATAACCCTTGCGGGGCCCCATCACCAGGGCCGCGGCCAGGGCCGCGATGCCGGCGTTGATGTGAACCACCGTGCCCCCGGCAAAGTCCAGGGCCCCCATGCCCTTGAGCCAGCCGCCGTCGCCCCAGACCCAGTGGGCCACGGGATCATAAACCAGAGTGGCCCATAGAATCATGAACACCAGAAAAGTGCTGAATTTCATGCGTTCGGCCCAGGCGCCGGTGATGAGGGCCGGGGTGATGATGGCGAACATCATTTGATAAATCATAAAAGTCTGGTGGGGGATGGTCTCGGAATAGGATTTGAAAGGTTCGAAACCGACGCCGTTTAAGCCGAGCCAGTCCAGGTTGCCAATGATCCCCCCGATATCCGGGCCAAAGGCCAGGCTGTAGCCGAAGAGGGCCCATTGCACTCCCACCACGCCCAGCAAGATAAAGTTTTGCATAATGGTGCCCAGGACGTTTTTGCTGCGCACCATGCCCCCGTAAAATAGGGCTAACCCTGGGGTCATCAACATTACCAGGGCAGCGGAAAACAGGACAAACGCAGTATCTGCCGAATTCATAAAACCATTTCCTCCCGATAAATGAACCTCGATTTGACAATTTTCAGAGCAAAGGTCGTGCCATGTTAATTTAATAATAAATTCAATATGATAGTCATTAGTTCCAAGAATCATAAAATACATATATGTCAATTTATATTTTTAAGACTAACATTAATGTCTATTTAATCTATTATATGGTTTGCTTAAAAACCTTTATTTAACAATATTGTTAACAATAAATGGTCCGCGGGTTTTCAGGCCACCTCGGGGGGAGACGCGCGGCAAGAATTTTCGCCCTTGAAAATCAGGTTTATGGTATGAATATTATGAATATGGCAACCGCCCGATCTTTGCGGGAGGCCAGGGACACGCCAGGGGGTGGGACATGGACCGGGGAAATCCAAATGGCCGGGCAATTATTCGAGGATTGGGCGCGCTGCTGCTCTTTTGGGCCTGCCTGGCCCTGGGGGCCTGCGTTAAGGAGGTGGCGCCGCCCCCCCTGCCCACCTATCCCGGCAAGGTGGTCACGGAAGACGGTATGGCCTTCTATGTTAGAAACATCAGGCTGCCGGGCACCCGGCAGGAACTGACGGTCAAGACCGGCGGCACCCAGACCTGGGTGCCCCTGAACATCATCCACGGGGTGCGGTTTCTGGGGCCGGAGAAAGACCTTTACCGGGAATCGGAAATATACCTCACTTCCGGGGAAAGACTCCGGGGGCAGGTCTTCGTGGGCGGGCTGTTGGAAGGCACCACCGACGTGGGCTACTGGAACATGCCTCTGAAGAAGGTGGAGCGCCTGCAGATGGTAGGAGAGTAAAGGGTGAAAGGGTTAAAAGGGGAAAGAGGGAAACGAGAAATTAATCTTTTTTGCCTTTTCGCCTTTTCCCCCAGACGAACCTCAACCCGCTTAATATCAACTAAAAACTGAAATCTTAATGAGTCTTGTTTTGGCCTTCGTGGTGGGCCTGGCCCTGGGGAGCTTCCTCAACGTGGTCATCACCCGTCTGCCCCGGGGGGAGGCCTTCTGGCGGGGGCGCTCCCGCTGCCCCCGGTGTCTCGCCCCCATCCCCTGGCGGGACAACCTGCCCCTGATTAGTTTTATTCTGTTGCGAGGATGTTGCCGCTCCTGCCGCGAACCCATCCCCTGGCGCTATCCCCTGGTGGAACTGGCCGGGGGCCTTCTGGCCCTGGCCCTGTGGCAGCGCTTTCCGGGAAGCCCCCTATTGCTGCTCTACGGCCCCTTTACGGCGGCACTCCTGGCTTTAAGCGCGATTGACCTGGAACACTGGATTCTCCCGGACGCCATCACCCTGCCGGGCACCGTCCTAGGGTTGGCTCTGGCCATGGTCCTGCCGCACCTCCGTTTTTGGGAAGCGGCCCTGGGGGCCGTGGCGGGGAGTTTCTTGTTTTACGGGGTGGCCTGGGGCTATAAGAAATTGACGGGAAAACCGGGCCTGGGGGGCGGCGATGTCAAGCTCATGGCCTTTATCGGCGCGGTTCTAGGGATTAAAGCCGTGCCCGTGGTCATTTTCCTCAGCGCCGCGCTGGGCAGTATAATCGGCCTGGCCCTAGCTCTTCTAAGCCGCCGTCTGAAAGAGGGCCAGTGGCGCACTTTGGCTCTGCCTTACGGGCCATTTATGGCGGCCGCGGCGATTTTTTACCTGTTGGCGGGGGTGAATCTTTGGCCGGATTAGCCTGGCTCTAAAATAAAAGGGCGGACAAATTCCGCCCCAGCTGTAAGTGACAAACGGTTTGCAGGTATTTATATCTTACTGCTTACTGCTCACTCTCCCCGCTCCTCAATACGGCGGGGTGGATGGTGGTTGAAAGACTCCCTTATCCTCAAACCGGGGGTCGCTGCGGCCCAGGGGGCGGACGAAGGTCCAACCGGCCGGCTGCACTACCAGGCCATGGGCCGCCTCCCCGGCGCTCCCCGAAGGCGCGGTGAAGGGGAGGGTCACGACAAAGAGGGTTGTTCCCACGATGGTGGTCGCCAAACCTAAGGGCCGCCCAACGGCCGCGTCCAAGAACATCACCGCCGAGCTGGGCTTCTTGGGCGGGGGCGTCGGGAAGCCCTTTTCCGCGCTTCTCATCGTATAGCCCATTTGGCCGAAAGCGGCGCCAGCCGAGATTAGAGACAGGATAACAACCAGTATTATTGCCCGGGCTTTCCGCTTCATGACGGGTCCCTCCCGATTCTTAGAGGCTGTCTTTTATAATAAGATGAAAACTCAAAAAAAGCCACTTTTGTAACTATACGCCTCGCGAAAAATCGGCCATAGGACCTTGAAAAGTTCCGGGTTCAAGGTTCAAAGTTCAAGGTACGGGCCGCCTCCTCTGAATATGCCAAGCACCTTTGCTTGATTTATACCAAATTCAGTTTCAGGTGCAACTAATTATATGGCTAACTTGTTGATAATACAATTTCATTTAACCGAAAACTGAAAACCGAAAACCGAAAACGGTATTACGGGTGACATAAAGCTCGTGAACGACTGCTCTGAAAATGTAGCCGCAGGCTTCAGCCTGCGCCGGCACAGGCTGGGAAGGATGAAAAGATATTTTGGGGGGGGAGGGCCAGGGCTTTTGCCCTTGGCCCCCTCCCCCAACAACAACTTTTCGAAGCAGTTGCTCATGAGCCGCCGGCTCACCCGTAAATCATAAAAAGATGCCGATTGCCTTATTAACCTTGAACCTTGAACTTTGAACTTCTCAGGTCAGAAATTGGGAACCAGGAGAGATTATCTTCTTCCTTTTCCTGAAACCTAAAACCTGAAACCTGAAAACTTATAACCCCCTTATTTCCCCGGTTCCAGCGGCTTTTTGGGGATTTCTTCCAGTCCTGTCTTATCCTTCAGCTCCCGGGTGACCCGGGCGCCTTCTTCCATGTTCCGGACAATGTGAGGGGTGATGAGCACCAACAACTCGGTTTTTCTCTTGGAGACTCTTTCGGCGCCGAAGAGGGAACCCAACAACGGGATCTTGCGGAGCCCCGGGGCGCCGCTCTGGTCATGAGTTTTGTCTTCCCGGATGAGTCCTCCCAGCACTATGGTCTGATTGTCCCCGGTGGTCAGTGAGGTCTTGGCCTGGCGGATGGAGATCCGGGGCGAGGTCTCCCCAATCTGGACGGGCAAGGCATTGCTCACTTCCTGGGTGATCTCCAGGGTCACCAGCCCCTTGGCGTTGATCTGGGGCTTCACCGACAGGATGATGCCGGTGGAGCGATACTGCACCGTGGAGGTCTGGAAGGAGGTGGCCTGGCTGATCAGGGGGATGGATTCGGAGGTTTTGATGGGCACGTCCTCGCCGATCTGGATGCGGGCCTCCTGGTTGTTGGCGGCCATGATTTGGGGCGAAGCCAGGATCTCGGCCTTCCCCTGGGAGGCCAGGAGGTTGATCAGGGCTTTTAATTGATTCAAAGTGTCGGACACAATGAAGGAAAAACCTTGGGCGGCGCTAAACGCGGCGGCCGCGGGGCTGACGATTTCTAATCCCGTAATGCCTGAGAAAAAGGGAGAAGCCGGGGTAGTGGTGGTGGTGCCATCAGTGGTCTTGGTTTCGGTGGCCTTGGCCCCCAAAGCGAATTGGATGCCGTAGGACAGGTCGTCCGTAAGGTTGACCTCGGCGATGAGCACTTCGTTGAGAACCTGGCGGGGCATGATGTCCAGGCTCTTAAGGATGCGGGAGATGACGTTCCATTCGTGGGGCGGGGCCACCACCACCAGGAGGTTGTTCTCCTCATCGGGAATGATGCGCACCCCTTCCTTGGGGCTTACCCCAGGCGCGCCGGGGGCGCCGGGAACGGCCCGCTCTCTGGCCGCAGCCCCGCCCTCACCCGGGGCCGGAGGGATCTGCTGGCTCTCGGGACCGCCACTCAATCCAGTGCTTAACCCCGTGGTTCCCAGGCTCCCGGCGCCCGCGCCCGTGGTCCCGCTCCGTGGCCGGGTGCCCAGTCCTCCAGGAGTGGTCATGGCGCCAAAGGGCGGTGCGGTCTCCGGCTTCTTCTCCTTGATGGTGGGCGCCGCGGGGGCGCCGCCGTACACCTGGGTCAGCAGGTCGGCCAGGTTCTTGGCCTTGTAGTTCTCCACATGATAGACGTGGACGTTGGCCATCAGGTCGGTGCGGCTGTCCAGCTGCTTCACCCAATAAACCGCCCGTTCCAGCAAGGACCCGGAGGTGGCCAGGATCATCACCGAAGTGAGGCGGGCCACCGGCAGGAAGCTCACCCCGAATTTGCCCTTTTCTTTTCCGGCGAGGGTGCCGTAAGCGGTGAAGATGGTTTCCAGTTCGCCGATAATCTCATGGGGGTCGGTGTTGTTCACCTTGACCAGGCGGATCAGGGTTTGGGCCAGGGCCCGGGTGTCCACCAGGTGGATGAGCTTCAAGATTTTATCCAGATTGTCGGGGGTGTCCACCAGGACCAGGGCGTTGTGGGAGGCTTCGCTGATTGTGCCGCCGGCGGACATCAAGGGCTTGAGCACCGGCACCATCTCCTTGGCCCCGGTCTGCTCTAGGAAGACCACCTGGGCCCGCATCCCCGGAGGCATCACTCCCCGGCTGTACACCGGCACCGGCTGGGTGGAGGCTTTGTCCAGGGGCACGATTTTGTGGATCTTGTCCACCTGGATCATGGTGGCCCCATTGACGTTGAGCAGGGTCTCCATGATGGCAATGAGCTCGCTCTGAGTCAGCTTCCCCGAAGCCCGGACATTGACGGTCCCTTTGACCTTGGGATCGATGGAGTAATTGAGGCCCAGGGTCTCGGCCAGGACCCGGACGGCTTCCACCAGGTCGGCGTTTTTCAGGTTAAGATCGATGGGGTAGACCTTCTCCCCCGGCGGCGGAGTCCTGCGGGGCGCGGCGGGAACCTTTTTCAGGGCCGTGGTGTAGGTTTCTAAAGCCCGTTCATCAACTTCGGGTTCGGGCCGTTTTTCAGGTTTGGCCGCCTGGGGCTTCACAGTAGGAGCGGTCACGGTAATCGGCACCCGCCGGGAAGGGGGGATGCTGGGCGGGGCGGCCACCTGGGCGGGGCCGGCGCAACCTATAAACCCCGGCAAGATCAAAATGAGCGCCAGGGCAGGCAGCCAGGCGAAGTTCCTTAGTCTTTCCCTCAATCCGGCGTCATCGGGCATTATTAATGGCCTCTAATCAGGGAAGTTCAAAGTCCTGCGTCCTTCTTTACCCTGGAACACCACTGCTTCATTGGAGATCTCCACCACCTTGAAGCCCTGCCAGACCTCCCCCTGGTGGACTACGTCCACCTCGGCAGGCTTGGCGCCGGCGGGGGACGGTCGGCCAGCCGGGGCGGTCTTGCCGATGAGCGCGGCCCGGTCATCCCCGATGATGATGATTCCCAGGAGATGGCGGCCTTCCAGGCTGGCCTCGGTTTTGCCGCCGGGACCGCCGGTGAGGTCGGGCCCGGTGCGGTCCTGGGAGAACAGATTTTTCATGGACACTACCCGGAACGCGGTGAGGGGCTGGGTGTCCCGCAGCAAGGGGGTGCGTGGCACTTCCGGCCCCGGGGTTCGGGAGATCTCAGGAGCGCCTGTTTCTCCCCACCAAATGTGAATAATTCCCCACAGCACCAAGCCATTGGCCAGGAGCAGCAGCAGATGCCAGAGCAGGCCCCGCCGGCCCATCAGCTGGTAGTCCCCTTTTTCTCCGGCCCTTTCTTGATAATCCCGGAGACTACCAGGTTTATTTGCAGCATAGCCGTGTCTTTTTGCGCCCCTGCCAGCCAGCGGGGGGCATTTACTTCCAATTCGGTGATAAACAGGAATTTCTTATGGTGTTCCAGGTTGTAGAGAATCGTCACCAGTTGCGCCACATTGCCGGATATCTGCACTTGCACCGGCACCTCCTGAAAGGCCCCGGCCTCCCGGGATTGCAGAATCTTGGTGCTGGTGAGATTTACCCCGTGACTGCTGGTAAGTTGTTTCAGGATTTCCTGAAGGTCCGCGGCGGCCACGGCGGGATTGGCCCCGGAAAGGAACTGTCCCTCCATCTTGGCGATGGCGCCTTTCATGGCTTTCTCGGCCTGGGCCACCTTGGTCTTATTGGTCAGCAGGGCCTGGTACTTGGCCAGCAGTTGGCGCTTACGCGTCAGTTCCTGGGACCAGGACTCCTCCAGGGAAATAATGGGGCTGATCACCGCCAGGTAAATGAGGAGAACCAGGAGGCCACCCCCCAGAATCCAGGCCAGGCGCCGTTGTTGGGGCGTCAGACCCTCAGGAAGCAGGTTCCAGGCTTTTAATTTCTGCTTTAATTTTAAAATGTTCGAGCTTAGTAGCATCGGTCACAATGGGTGAAGCAAATTCGGTTTTGGTAAGCCAGCCGGATTTTTCCAGCAAAGGTATCAGGTCCGACGCCGACTTGGACAGGCCACTAATCTCCAAAGTCTGCCGGCTGAGACGCACGTGAAACAGCCAGGTGTTGTCCGGGATCAGGGAGGTTAAGTCCCGGAGGATTTTGAGTTTATCCGGCGTCTGCTCCAGCCGCCGGACGCTTTGCAGCTGTTTGACTTGATTCCGGGTCTCCTCCAGCAGGCGTTCCACCTGGCGCACTTCCGGGTTGAGTTGGGCCAGTTGCTTGTCCACCTGGTAAAGCAAGACCCGCTTGTGGATCAAGGCGCTGCCCAGCCAGACAACCACCAACGCCGTTAAAACTGACAATAATAATTTGTTAAGGGAAAATCCACCTAGTTTCACCGGGGCGCGCTGGTCTTCGGGCAAAAGATTGGCCTTAAAGGCCACTTTGCCCAAGGTCCTGAGAGCGGCGCCCACTCCGGGGAGCGCGCCGGCGGGGTCGGCTTCCGGCGGCAGACCATCCAGGGAAAGGGCCGAGGCCGGGATCACCTCCAAATCCCGACTCTGAATAATGGCGCTTACTTCCAGGCTCAGGTCGCCCGGTCCATAGAGGCAAACCGCCTTGGGGCCGTTTCCTGCCTGGGTCAGGCCCTCCAGTTGCTGGGCCAGGAGTTCCGCCTGGTTTTCCGAGGAGGTTCGGACCTGGTAAAAGGCTTGCACGGCGCGCCCCTGGATATGGGCCAGGTCAAAGCCTTTCGGCTCCAAATGGAGGAGCAGCCAGGAAGCGGGCAGACGTCCGCCTAACAAGGCGAAGGCATTGGCCGCGGCCTGGAGAGCCGGCTCCAGGGCCAGGGGCCGCAGCCCCGCCTGGGCCAGGAGAGTTAAGATGCGATCCACCGGTTCCCGGGGCAGGGCCAGGAGCAGGAGTTGGATTTCGGTATCGGTTTCTCCCAGGATCTGGAAGTCAAAATAGAGGCTTTCCGCCGGCAGGGGAAGGAATCGGTCCAACTCGTAACCCACCACCTGGGCCAAATTCTCGGCCGCGGCCCGGGGGAGGCTAGCCCATTGGCTGAAGCCCATGTCCCGGGCCACCGCCAGGCTTACCGGCGAGTTTTCCAGCCCCCAAAGGGACATGGTCTCCAGTAGGGGCAAGACAAGGTCTTCCAGCCGTTCCAGCGGGCAGGGGAAATGGAGGTGGTGCACGACCTTTACCCCGGTTAGCCCTTTTTCCAGGTGCACCAGAGTAAGCCCGCCACGGTCCCAATAAACCCCCAGGCCACCAGCGCCGGCCATGAGTTCGGTGGCTAAGGTTTGCCGCCAATTATGGAGTCTGTTCGTCGGCATTGGTTAATTTTTTGCAGAGTGATTTATATAGCTATGCACCGAAAGCTCACAAATACTTGGTCTATTATATCAAAAAACGCTTCATCCGGGGAAATCATCCACCCAGGACAGAATGCTCCAAGGAGTTTCGGCAGAGATGTCCAGGCGGGCCATCGCTTTGATGGTATGTCGCGCCTTTTTATTGTTTACCATGCCCGAGGCTTTAATGGTGCAAAAAGGCGAACTCTGGAAGGAGAACGGCTGCTGGAACTGAGTGATCCGGGGGTCCACAGCCCGGGGCGGCAGTTCATTGATCTGGCGGTAAGGGACGCTCTGGCGGCTGAAAATAATGGTGCGGGCCTGTTCCGGGGCAAAACCCAGGGCCTCCAGAACCTCCAGGGAAGCGGTGTTGACGTTGACGCCGGCGCCCGTTGGCTGCACCGTAAACCAGTCGGCCAGGCGGGGAATGAGGGGGCTGCTTTCAAAGCCCTTGACCCAGGCCAGTTCCTCCACCGTATCGAAACGGGTTTTCCGGGAAAAAGGCTGCCTCAATCCTCCTCCCAGGCGGGCCTTGCGAGCCGCAAAAGGAGACACCGGGGAAGATCCAGCCGGTCCCCCCTCCTGTTTGCGCCAATCCAGTATGTTGGTTACCATGGCCTTGACCCGATCCGGCGGAAGCCTGAGGGCGGTGAATATATTTGTTAAGGTCTGCTCGTTGGCCATGTTGAGGTTGATCTTACCCCCTTCGTCCCCGACCCTGACTTCCACCTTGCCGCCAGGAAGCTCAATAACCCGGGAGGTCTGGTCCAGAGGCCAGCCGGAAACCGGTTGGGGTAGTTCCACCAATCCCACCGAGGCCCGCGTGGTTTCGGCAATTTTTGTTTCCGTCAATTTCCCCAAAGCATAAAAGACCCCGGCCTCGGCCAGGCGGTGGCACTCTTGGGCATCCCGGTAATTGGCGGTGAGCCTGATTTCGGTGCGCCATTCCTGGGCCCAACTGAGGACCACCACGCTGATGAGGACCAGGATCCACATCACCAGCAGCAGGATGACGCCCTCTTCCCCCCTTCGGGATAGGGGACCGGACCTGACCGCGGGCTGATTGCGGCGGTTATGGTGATCTCTGGCCAATCTTAACATCCCTTGCATAGATGGGAACCAGCCATTCCTGGGCCCCCTGGCCGGCCAGGGTCAACTTCACCCGGACCCAGTCGGGCAGGCGGTTTTCTTTGGAGCCGTCCCAGGTTTGCTTTTCTTCCCCGCCCTGGCCGTAGGTAAAGGTCAGAGCCGTCACCCCCCGCATGATTATCTGGCGAATCTCCACCGCTTCCTGGTCATCCCGAAATTCCAGGCCCTTGACCTGCTCCACCGCCAGGACTCCCCGACCGGCCTCATCCTGCCCCAGCAGGGCCCGCCAGTGATAAACGCCTCCAAGGTTGTGGGCTTCCAGGGGGAGCAAGGTAAAAAACCGCATCTGGTGCGGCTCCCCTAAAAAATAATTGCGGGTGTTCGAAAACCCCGACACTGCGGACCTCAGGGAACGTTCCAGGATGGTCTGGCCCACCCGCAGTTCCTGGAATTGTTCCGCCGCGGCCTGGCCCCGGCGCACCCCTTTGAGGCTCAGATTCAGGGCGGTGAAGGCCACCAGGGAGAGGAGAGCCGTTAAGCCCAGGGCCACCATGAGTTCCAGGAGGGTGAACCCGGCATTTTGGTTAACTACTGATGGGCGCCGAGGGCTGCCGTTCATTAAATTCTCAAGATTTCACGACTGCAGTCCGAACCGTCTGCAGGTCCACGGATTTGACCCGGCCCCGTTCCTGCCAGGACACAGTGACCTGGATAAGGAAGCACTTAATTTTCTTGTTGAAATTAGGAGCAACCACCTCATATTGGGGGGTCACCCGCACCCGGTAGCCAAACCGCCCCTCCTGTCCCTGGTAGCTGGCCTCCTGCAGGTTGCGCATATCGCACTGCTCCTGGAGGACCTTTTCCGCCACCATCAGGGCCTGGACATTGGCCCGGGAAGTTTCCTGGGCGCGGAGCACGGTGGTGAGAATCTGGATCAGCACCACCAGCACCAGGCCCATTAGAGTGGTGGCTACCAGGACTTCCAGGAGGCTGAAGCCGGCGGGGTTAGGGACTTTGGTGTATTTGGTGTCTTGGTGGTGAATCATAATCTTTACGTCTTCCCTTCGGCTTTGAGAGACACTTTTCCGGTGATGATTTCCACTTCCAGCACCTGAGGCCCGGTGAGGCCGGTGAGGGCCAGTTTGCCGCCGCTGGAGGTGCCGTCGCCGTAAAAGGCGATGTAGCCCTGGCGCTTTTCCAGATCCTGCCACACCAGATGAGCGTCATTGATACGCACCTCGGGAGCCAGTTCCCTGGTGCCGGCAAAACCTTCCAACCGGTAGCGCCCGGACTTGATGTCAATAAAGACCCGCACCCGCCGGTGTTCGGTGGCTGCGGCGCTGCGGGCGGCTTTGAGACCTACTATGAGCTGCCTGACGCTGGCCCGCTCCCGTTCCCGCATCCAACTGCGGTACATCCCCGGCAGCACCAGGCCCAGGAGGAGGCTGATGATGGCCAGCACCGCCACCAGTTCCAGCAAGGTGAAGCCGGAGTTGGAAGCCGGTTTTCGGTTTTCGGTTTTCGGTTTTCGGTGAAAGACCATGGTCCCAGCGCCTTGAAGGGGCAAGGGAGAAATCATGTCAATCCGGCCTTATCGCCGGCTATTGCCCCGCCGTCCAATTGGTGATATCCAACCCTTCCCCTTCGCCTCCCGGCTGTCCGTCCGCCCCCAGGGAATACAAGTCATAGGGGCCGTGTTCGCCGGGATACTTGTACGAATAGTCCCGGCCCCAGGGGTCTTTGGGAGGCGGCTTGTCCAGGTAGGGGCCGCCCCAGGCGGGCAGGCTGTCGGGCCGCTGGTACAGGGACTTCAAACCCTCTTCCTCCGAGGGGTAACGCCCCACGTCCAGGTGGAAGAGATCAAGGGCAGTGCCCAAGAGCTGAATCTGCGCCTGGGCCGTCTTCTGTTTGGCCTTGCCCACCCGGCCCATGAGGCGGGGGCCTACCAGGGCCGCCAGCAGGCCCAGGATAAACAGGACGATCATTAATTCGATGAGGGTGAAGCCGGCTTGCCGGTCTCTTTTCTCCTGCACCGTTTTCCTCCTTGCCTAACTAAAATTGGATCTCGTACATGTTCAAAATGGGCAGCAGCAGCGACACAATGATAAAGGCCACCACCACCGCGGTGACCAGAATGAGCACCGGTTCCAGCAGGGCCAAAAACCGCCGCACCGTGGCCCGGGCGTCACCCTCCAGGGTGTCCGCGGCGGAAAGCAGCATCTCCGCCAGGTGCCCGGTTTCTTCGCCGATGGCCACCATCTGCAGGAAAAGCTCCGGAAACATTCCCACTTTTTTCAGCAGCCCCGAAAGATGCTGGCCTTTTTCCACGTTGGCCAGGACCCCCTCCAGGGCCTGGGACAGGTAGCGGTTGTTCACCGAGGCCTGGACCACCTGGAGGGCCGGAACCAGGGGCACCCCGTTGGTGAGCAAGGTCCCCAGGGTCTTGGAGAAAAAGGCCGCAGCCACCCGGCGGTTCAAATCGCCCAGAAAGGGGGCGCTGATCTTGAAGCGGTCCACGGCCATCCGCCCCTGGGGGGTGCGGATCAGGCGCACCACCACAAAGGCCGTCAAGGCCAGCATCAGCCCTCCCAGCCACCAGTAGGAGCGGAACGCCTCGCTCAGGATGATCAACATCCGGGTGGTCCAGAACAGGTTCTGCCCCATCTCCTTGAAAAAACTCTCAAACCGGGGCACTACGTAAAGAAGCATGAGGATCAGCGAGCTGGCCCCTACCCCTGCCAGGATCATGGGATAAATCAGGGCGGTGAGGAGGTAGCTCCTAAGTTCGCTCACCGTCTTTAAATAATCCCCCAGGCGAAAGAGGGCTTCTTCCAGAAAGCCGCCGGCTTCGCCGGCCCGAACCAGGCTGACGTAGAGAGTGGAAAAGACCCGGTGCCTTCCTAAGGCCTCGGAGAAGGTCTTGCCGGACTGTAGGTCCCGGAGCACCTGGGTGAGGATGGCTTTCATCGCCGGCCGGGTGGTCACTTCCAAAAGGGCCTGGAGGCTGCGTTCCAAGGGCAGGCCAGCCTTGAGCAGGGCCGCCAGTTCCTGGGTAAAGAGGACCAGATCTCCCAGGGGGACTCGACGCCCCCGCCCCTTGACCAGGCGGTCCTGCCAGGCCGGGGCCGCAGCTTCGGTGGTGATGCGCAAGGGGATGAGGCCGCCTTGCTGGAGCTGAAGCACCACCAGGCGCTCCTCCCGGGCTTCCAGGGTGCCGGTAACGATGTTGCCCTTAATATCGCTGGCCCGGTAATGAAACAGAGGCATCGCTTATATTTTCTTCCGTTCCAAATGTTAACAATTACCCGGTAAGCTTACTGTGATTCTTGTCTTTCAATACCGAATACCGAAAACCGAAGACCGAAAACCGTATTGATCACTCCTGCGTCACCCGCAGCACTTCCTGGGTGGTGGTGAAGCCCTGGGCCACTTTGCGCCAGCCGTCTTCGGCCATGGTCTGCATGCCCTGGTTAATGGCGGCCTGGCGGATGGCCACCGCGTCGGCCTGCTTAAGGATCAACTGGCGGACGGTTTCATCCACCAGGAGCAGCTCGTAAATGCCGACTCGGCCCTGGTAACCGGTTTGGGCGCATGCCGAGCAGCCCTGGCCCATATATTCCTTGCCCTGAAGGTGGATCGTGGTTTCCCCTTTGATTTCCGGTCCAGGGGCGGAAGCTGCCGGGGTTTTGCACTCCGGGCAGATGAGGCGCACCAGGCGCTGGGCCAGGATGCCCACCACCGCGGAGGCCAGGAGGTAGTCCTCGATGCCCATTTCCAGGAGCCGGGTCACCGCGCCCGCGGCGTCGTTGGTATGCAGGGTGCTGAACACCAGGTGGCCGGTGAGCGCGGCGTGCACCGCAATTTCCGCGGTCTCCCGGTCCCGGATTTCCCCCACCAGAACCACGTCCGGGTCCTGGCGGACGATGTGGCGCAGCCCCCGGGCGAAGGTCAGCCCGATGCCGGGCTTCACCTGCATCTGGGTCACTCCGGCCAGGCGGTATTCCACCGGGTCCTCAATGGTGATGATCTTCTTCTCCGGAGAATTGATGCGCTCCAGGGCCGCATACAGGGTGGTGGTTTTGCCGCTGCCGGTGGGCCCGGTGACCAGGATCATGCCATGAGGCTTGTGAATGAGCTGGTCGAACTGCTGGAACTCCCGGGGAGGGAAGCCAAGGCGGTGCAGGTCCAGGATGACTTTTTCCCGGTCCAGGATGCGGATCACCATGCTCTCGCCCAGGAGGGTGGGGATGGTGGACACCCGGAAGTCGATGTCCCGGCCCTTGACTTTAAGGCGGAAGCGGCCGTCCTGGGGCAGGCGGCGCTCGGCAATGTCCAGGCGGGACATGATCTTCAGCCGGGACAGGACCGCGGCCTGGAGGCCCTTGGGGGGCGATTCGGCCTCGTAGAGGAGGCCGTCTTTGCGGTAGCGCACCCGGAAATCGTTCTCAAAAGGCTCCAGGTGAATGTCGCTGGAACCAATTTCTATAGCCCGCAAAACCAGGAGGTTCACCAGTTGGATGATGGGGGCTTCCTTGGCCATGTCCCGGAGGTGGCCGATCTCCGCGGCCTCTTCCGTGAGTACTTCTATCTCTTCCGTCTCCAGGTCCCCCACCAGGCGGGCCATGCGGCTGCCGGGTTGGTACACCGATTCAATGAGTTCCAGGATCTCTTCCTCCGAGGCCGGGACGGAAGCGATGCGGGCGCCTAAGGCCACTTCCAGGGCGGCCCGGGTTTCAGAGTTTTCCGGGTCGGCCATGGCAATGAGGACTCCGCCGTCTTCACGCTTCAGGGGCAGGATCCGGTGCTCCTTCAAGTAGCGTACCGAAAGCTCCGGGAAAGGCTCGATGTTGCCCCATTCTCTGAGGCTGGGGGGCTGGGCGGTCATGGTTTAATCTCCCTCACGGCGCTGCGGCGTGAGCGTCCACGGTGAACCCGCGGGCGACAAGGTAATTCCCCTGGGCGGAAAGGGGAACAGGGTAAAAGGGGAAGGAAAGATTATTTTATTCGCCTTTTCCCCTATTCCCCAATTATTCGAAATGGTTTTCCTAATATCAAAATAGATTTTCATTACTTGGCGCCTTTATCCGGGGGCGGCTGCTCATCAGGTGGGACCTCGTCTTCTTCCGGGGGAGTTTCCTCTGGAGTTTCTTCCGCTTCCTCCGGCGGCTCAGTTTCGGGTTCAGGTTGGGGTTGGGCGGTGGGGATACCGCGCCTTCCCCTCACCATGGGCATCGCCGGAGCCGGCCTCTTGGTCGCGCCAGGAGCCTGGACCTCTTCCCCCGGTTCCATATTGGTGATGTGCAGAGTGCCCTGTTCATCGGTATATTTTTTGATCTTGGCGTCAGCACTGTTATTAAGAAAAATCACCAGGGCCAGCAATACGGCAGCCGCAAAAATTTTCCGAACCATTATCTAGAGTTATCCTTACCGGCAGATGGCTGGACTGAAATCCATCTGGAGGATTGCTTCAAGTTATACAAAATAATTTTAAGTAATTAGGGGAGGAAAAACAAGATGGGGAAAAATTGATGGGAAAACAAGAGATTCACCCCAAAGACACCAAAATTTAACTAAGAAAATTTTCCTTTGTGGCTCCGGGTATTCTGCTATTTTGCAGTTAATTTTTATTTGCCTTTACTTAACAATCTCCCAAAGGCTGGAAACTATCCGGTCCAGGTCTTCCTCGGCAAGTTCGGGGTACAGGGGCAGGATGATGCTGCGGTCTTGAAGGCCTTCGCTTACCATTAGGGGATGGCGCAAGGGAAAATCCTTGTAGGCCGGCTCCCGGTGGGCGCACATCACCCCTCGCCGGGTCTGGATGCCCCGGGCCTGAAGGGCCTCCATCAATCCCACCTGGTCCTTGGGGCTATTCTCTTTAAGAATGATCCAGAAGGACTGCCAATTGCTCCGGCCATAGGAAGGCTCCTGGGGGAGGTCGAGATAGGGGTGGCTGGCCAGGGCCTCCAGGTAGCGGGCCGCCAGGCGGCGCCGGGCCTCAATAAGGCCGGGCAAGCGCTTGAGCTGCTCCCGGCCCACCGCGCCCTGGATGTCGCTCAGGCGGTAGTTGAAACCCACCTCGGGGTACGCCTCGAAAACTACCCCTCGGGTCTGGTGGCGCTCCGCGGTGGACAGACTCATGGCGTGGGTGCGGAGGCGCGCCATCCGGGCCATGACTTCCGAATCCCGGCCGGTGACCATGCCGCCGTCGCCGGTGGTCAGAACCTTGCGGGGGTGAAAAGAAAAGGTGGCCAGGTCGCCCCGGGGTTTACCGATAATTTCCCACCCCCCCGACTCCAGGCTGATTTCCGACCCGGTGGCGCAGGCCGCGTCCTCTACTACCCAAAGGCCGTGGTCCCGGGCTAAGGGGATAATCCGCCCTAAATCGCAGGGCATCCCCAATTGGTGCACCGCCAGGATGGCCCGGGTTTTCGGGGTGATGGCCGGGGCGAGGAGGCCGGGGTCCATATTGCCGGTTGAGTACTCTACATCCACAAAAACCGGGGTGGCCCCTACGTAGCGCACCGCGTTGGCCGTGGCGATAAAGGAGTGGCTCACGGTGATGACTTCATCGCCAATGCCCAGATCCAGGGCTTTTAAAGCCAGGTGCAGGGCCGCAGTGCCGCTGGAGCAGGCCACCGCATGGGGCGCGCCCACCAAGGCCGCGAACTCCCTTTCAAAGGCCTCCACCTCCGGACCCTGAATCACCCAGCCGGAAAGGATGGCCCGCCGGGCCGCGACGGCTTCTTCTTCTCCCAGGGTAGGCCGGGCCACCGGGATTTGTTTCATGCGTCTCTCCTTGCTAATGTTGTGCGGGGGAGGAACCTAAGGGCGGCGGTTTAGCGGTTTAGCGGTTTAGCGGGTCAGCGGGTCAGCTATTAGACTATGCCTTATTCCATAAATGTTCAGCAAACAAACTAACTGCTAACTGCCAAACCGCCAAACCGCTATGTCCCCCGGCCCTCCCCTCAAATTCTCTACTCTCCCCCCACCTCATCCCACGCCACCCGGGCGCCGCCCAGGAGGCCGGCGTCGTCGCCCAATTGGGCCGGCACGATGCTCACAGCCTCAAATGGAAACAGGGTAAGGCGGCGGTGCAGCTCTTCCAGCATGAACAGGTTAAAGACTTCCCAGGCCCGGGCGAAGCGGCCGCCGATGACCACCCGGGGGATTCCCAGGAGATGGACCACGGTGGCGATGGCCTGGCCCAGGGCCTTGCCCACCCGCTCGAAGGCTTTGAGAGCCAGAGGGTCGCCCTGCCGGGCAGCCACCACCAGGGCTTCGCCCCCCAGGGCGTCCGGGTCCCGGTGGTAGAGTTCCTCCAGCCAGGAAGACGCGCCCTGGGCCAGTTGTTCCTTGACCCAGGTTACGGCCCAAAAGCCCGAGGCCAGGGTTTCCAGGCAGCCCCGGTTGCCGCAGTGGCACCGGCGGCCGTCGGGGTCCAGGGTAATGTGGCCGATTTCCCCCGAGGTGCCCTGGGTTCCAGACCACACCCGGCCATTCAGAATAAGGCCGCCGCCCACGCCGGTGCCTAGGGTGATGCCCAAAATCCGGTCGTGGCCCCGGCCGGCCCCCAGCCAGTGTTCCCCCAGGATGAAAAGGTTAGCGTCATTCTCCAAAAATATGGGCCAGGGCGTCAGGGGGGTAAGGCTGGGAACCAGGGGGCAGTCGTTCAAGGCCGGGATGTTGGGAGAGAAGGCCACCCGGCCTTCCTGCCGCAAAACCCGGCCGGCCACCCCCAGACCTACAGCTTGGATGTCCAGGCGCCGGGAATGGGCTTCATGGCCGCAGGCGGCCAGGTCCGCGGCCAGACCCTTCACCATGGAGTCCTGGTCCGGCATGGTGGCCGTGGCGGTCTCCCACCGGCCCAGGATCTGGCCGTCCCGGTTCACCAAGGCCCACCGGACGTTGGTGCCCCCCAGATCGATGCCCACCACCACCGGTTCTTTAGCCATTAAACCACCGATTAAATATAGGGTGCGTCTTATGCATCATTTTTACCCGATCCCCCACTCTTTATTGGCCAATTAGCCCATTTCCGACAAATAGGATCTGGAGGGAAGCCACGCCCTTTTATAATTCTTCGGCCGCCAACTAGAAAGTTCTGGTGGCACAGGCCTCTGGCCTGTGGTTAAGGCTCTCAGGTTACAAAGGCTGCCCACAGGCTGGAAGCCTGTGCCACTTAGTACCTTAGATATAAGATTCGTGTTTTTTCTGGCAGAAAATTTGTTTCATCCTTTTTGGTTCCGGCTCGTCCGGGTTAGGAAATTGTCTTTTGTTTTTCATTTGGACGAAGGCGACCGATTTTTTTAAGAAGCTAAGAAAACCATTTAATTCATAATAATAAGTCTGCGATAACCTCTTGCAATTGGGTCGTGGAAATGGCCCCGGGCCGCACCAGCCGGGGCGGGGTGCGGCTGGCGTCCACGATGGTGGAGGGGAGCCCCCCGGGGCAAGGACCCGCGTCCAGGATCAGTTCCACTCTATCGCGGAATTCCGCCGCCACTGCTTCCGCCGCGGCCAGGGGCGGCTGGCCGGAGCGATTGGCGCTGGTGCCGGTTACCGGAAAGCCCAGCGCCGCCAGCAGCCTGAGGGTCACATCATGCCGGGGTTGCCGCACTGCAATGGTACCGGTGCCGCCGGTTAAAAGCTGAGGGAGATTGTCCCTGGCCGGAAAAATGATGGTCAAAGGTCCGGGCCAGAAACAGGCCATGAGATTCTTAGCCGCCTCCGGAATTTCCCGGGCCACCTGGGTGAGCATCTCCGGCCCGGACACCAGGACCAGGACCGGCTTTTCTTCCGGCCGCTCCTTTAAGGCAAACAAGCGGGTCAGGGCCTCTTCTTTAAAAGGGTGCGCCGCCAGGGCGTAAAAGGTCTCCGTGGGCACGGCCAACACCCCGCCGGCCTCCAGCACTTTCCCGGCCTCCTCCCAGAAAGTCCTGGCCTCTTCCTCCCGCCATCGCCAGACCCGGCCCATGATTTCATCATACCCTGCCTTAACCGCCCAGGCAAAGGATTTGTCAGAGTATGGCGTGGGGGAAGAAGAAACAGGTGGCCGATCACAGGATGTACGGCGCGCCCCATTACCTTTGATAATAAGGTGCATTCAAAAGATATTTTTTGAAGCCGCAGGCTTTAGGGAAGAGGCGGGTTGCTATATTTCTCCGGATGGAGCGGCTGAGGATATCTGGACACTTTGCGAAATTGGGAATAATTGCTGACCAGGCGGACTTTCCAACCGGGTTCGGGCCGTACGATGCGCCGCAAGATGTTGGGCAGTTTATAGGTTTCCCGCACGGCCCAATACCAGCCGTTCTGAAGTTCTTCGGAGGTCATGCCTTGCGGATGGATGACCGAGTGGCCGGTATCATAATGAGACCAGTCGCGATCATGGATGCGTCCCTGGCGGTCCATCTCCTCGTAAAGCTTGGTGCCCGGAAAGGGCGTGAGGATATGGTAAAGCACCAGGTCGATTTTGGTGGCGTTGACAAAATCGACGGTGCGCTTGAACACGCCTAGATCATCTCCATCGAGGCCGAACATGAAACTTCCCATGATGGTAATGCCTCGTCGATGTAACTGACGGATGCCTTGGGCGTATTCTTCGGGACGATTAAACCCCTTGCGAACCGACTTAAGCGCCGGCGCCGACAGGCTCTCGAAACCGATAAAAGCAAACTGCCCTCCCGCTTGCGCATAAAGGTCCATGAGCTCCGCGTTCTTGGCCAGCTCAAAGGAAACCTGCGCTCCCCAATTGATTCCCAAAGGAATTAAAGCCCGAAACAACTCCTTGGCATATTTTTCCTGGCCGATGAGGTTATCGTCGAGAAACATCCATCGCTTGTCCGGCTGACTTTTTATTTCGGCCACCACTTCCGCCACCGGACGACAGCGGAAATCGCGGCCGAAAAATTTCGTTACCGCGCAATACACGCAGTTGAAAGGACAGCCCCGGGTGGCCTGAATGGTGTTAAAGACCGTGTACATGTCGGGATTGAGCAATTCCCGGCGCGGGATCGCCATATCCCGCATTTCGATAAGTTTATCGTTTTGGTAAATGGTCTGTTGCGCCCCGCCGTTGGCCAACTCCAGGAGGATGCGCGGCCAAAGTCCCTCGGCCTCGCCCACGACCACAATGTCGGCGTGTTGGGCGGCCTCTTCGGGCAGCGCGGTGGCGTGATAACCTCCGATCACCACGGTCTTGCCCCGCCTGCGGAATTCGTCGGCCATCCGGTACGCGTGGGGAATCTCACAGGTCATACCGGTAAAGCCCACCAGATCCCAGTCCTCGTCATAGTCAGGTTCGCTCAGACGGGCATCGTGAATGACAACTTCGTGAGGAGGGGGAGTAAGCGCCGCGATGGTCGTCAAGGTTACCCTGGCTAAGCTGGCCTTGCCGCTTTTGGAAACCTGCCCCATGTATCCGGTGGATTTGGGTTGGACGAGGAGTATCTTCAAAGTTCTTCCTTATGTATTATACAATATATCATTACTCTTCGAGGGAGAGTAAGCATGAAATGCCCCGGTAGCAACCTTACCCGCGGCACGCCTCCTGTCATAGAATAAATCTCGCGGAGAAACCGGCAAAATGACCTCGCAGCGTGGTTTAAGCGAAAGGGTCGGAGTTGAGAGACGTGGCGGAGTTTCGCGCTACTCCCTCACGGAGCTATGTTTTAGATTGTGTTCCCCTTCTCCAACCGCTGCCGCCTAACTTCGAACAGCGCCACCGCGCCCGCGGCCGCGGCGTTAAGGGAGCCGATTTCCGGCCGGGCCAGGGGGATGGACAGGAGCAAGTCGCAAGTCTTTCGCACCCGGGGGCGCAGACCCTTGTCTTCGGCGCCGATAACCAGCACCAGGGGTAGGGTCAGGTCGGCCTCATAGATGGTTTGGGGAGCCTGAGAGTCAGTCCCCATGATGGCGATGCCAACCTCTTTCAAGCGTCCCAAGGCGTCGGCCAAATTGGTGACCCGGTAAACGGGCAGATATTCCAGGGCCCCCGCCGCGGCCTTGGCCACTACGGGGGTCACTCCCACGGCCCGGTCCTTGGGGATGATAATCCCATGAGCCCCGGCGGACAGGGCGCTCCTGATAAGATTCCCCAGGTTCATGGGGTCGGTGAGGCCGTCCGCGGCCACCAGGAGCGCGGGTTCGCTGAGCTGGGTGAGGGCATCCAGCAACGCGTCTTCCGTCTGATAGACGTAGGCCGCCCGCCGTGCCAATACGCCTTGATGATGAGTAGTTCCCGCCAGACGGTCCAGCGCCGCCCGCTCCTGGATGCGAAAGCGCACCCCCGCGGCCTGGGCGAGAGCGCGCACTTCCCCAACCCAGGCGCCTTTCACCCCCTGGGCCACCAGGACTTCTTCCAGGGGGGAGTCAGCCTGCCGCAGGGCGGCTAACACCGGATGCCGGCCATAGATGATTTGAGACATGGGTTATCTACAGATTACATCGATTGGCACATATTATTAAATATTAAATCTGCGTCAAATCAATGCAATCTGGGGATGCATTCAAAAAAACCGGGGGTCGAATCCCTCATGAAAAATAATTTTTTACAATTTCGATAACTGATTACCGGAGTTAAAGAAATAATCCTTAAGAAAATATGGGGCGGCCCCTGGGGTCGCCCTTGCTTTTTCGCCAAATCGCGCCTGCGGTAATTTTACTCTTTAAAAATCCTACGCGTGAGAGTTAGAATTGCATCAGTGCTTACCAAGTATTAAGGTGATTAAAAAAATATTTTCCCAATCCAGCTAAAACCATTGACCTGATAAGGTTCTCTTTGAGCCGGGAACCATGGAAAGGAGGATGAATCATGGCCAAAGCCAAGGTGGCGATTAACGGCATGGGCAGAATCGGACGGGCGGCGTTAAAAATCATTTTGGGCACCCCGGAGTTGCAATTGGTAGCGGTTAACGACCTGATGCCCATTGACAACCTGGTTTATTTGCTCCGCTACGACACGGTTTACGGCCGGTATGAGAAAAAGGTGGAAGGCCAGGGCAATGTCCTGGCAGTGGATGGCAAAGAATACCAGTTTTTCAGCGAACGGGACCCGGCCAAGTTGCCCTGGGGGGAATTGGGAGTGGATATCGTATTTGAATGCACCGGGGCCTTTACTCGCAACCCGGATTTGGAAAAACACCTCGAAGCCGGGGCCAAAACCGTTATCCTCTCGGCCCCGCCCAAAGACGAAACCGTGTGCTGCATCGTCCACGGGGTCACCCAGCCCGAGGGCGGGGTGCGGATTTTGTCCTGCGCCTCCTGCACCACCAACTGCATCACCCCGGTGGTGGAAGTCATGGGCCGGCGCATCGGCATCAAAAAGGCCATCATGACCACCATTCACGCCTACACCTCCAGCCAGGCCATTGTGGACGGGCCTAACAAGAAGTTCCGCCGGGGCCGGGCCGGCGCGGCCAACTTCGTGCCCACCTCCACCGGCGCCGCGGTGGCCACCACCAACTGTCTCCCCCAATACAAGGGGAAATTTGACGGCGTGGCGGTTAGGGGCCCGGTGCCGTCGGGCTCCATGGCAGATATTGTCTTTCTTACTGAGCGGCCCACCACGGTGGAAGAAGTCCAAAACATCTTCCGGGAAGAAGCGGCCAGCCCCCGCTACCAGGGCATCCTGGGGGTGGCCGAGGACCCCATCGTCTCCTCTGACGTCATCGGCGACCCCCGGGCCTCCATCGTGGATTTGGAGATGACCCAGGTGGTGGACGGCGACCTAGTGAAGGTCATGAGCTGGTACGACAACGAATGGGGCTACACCAGCCAGATGATCCGGGAGGCGGTGCGGCTGGCTAGGGAGGGGCTGGGATGATTTCCCCGTGTCATTGGGGACTCAAGCTGGATAAATAGTTGTGGTTAAAATAAGTTTGGGTAACCGGATTCGTTCACAGGGGCGGCCCGGAGGGTCGCCCCTGCTGTTTCCTGTCGACCTGGAAAGTTAGGCTTTACTTAACCTCCGCGGTTTCCCAGTCGATCAGCAGGGGCGCGGAAGCGTATTCGCGGGAACCTCAGTAAGAGAGAATACGACTGTAGTCGCCCACCCACCATTAGTGATGAGGCGACGCAGAGCACTTCCGCCCACTCCCATTGTCCACCTTACATGAATATTGTAAAAATTGTCACTATAGTTCCCGTTAAGATCGAAATTGAAGATTCCATCTATGCCCACATATCCGCTGCCGGTCAAGGGGACCGCATTGTAGGGGAAAAGTGTATTCTAATGTATCCCGTTGAGCTGGTAAAATTTGAGCCGCCCATCATACATTCTGATGTTTCCAACCAGCTTGATCGTGAGGACCGTGTACTCAGGAGCGGCGCCCCACTGAAAGGCAAGGGATGCGGGAGGAAAGGAGGCTGCCAGGGCCCCTGTGGGGACCAATAGAGACATTGCCAGTAGTGCCACAACCAATCTCTTTTTCATGTTGCTTCTCCTCTGATAGATAGGTCTTTGGGGGTAGTCCAAACCTGGTTGAAGGTAAAAGTTCCCAGGACTTCCCAGGGGGAGGAAAGAAAAGTTGTAAAACTCCCAGGGCAATCTGGCTGCCGCGATTACCCAAGCAGAAATAATGAAATTTTGTTTTATATTTGTCTATCTTTTTTAAACCATAAATTTATTATGTTGTCAATGTTTTATATCTACTTGATTAAGGTCAGAAAGGCGCCGGGAGGAACACTTCCTCCCCGCCGCCATCCTGCTTGATCTTAAGCCGTTGTCGAATAATTGACCCGCAAAAATGAAATTTCTTGATTATCCCTAACCATCGGAGTATAGTGAAAAAAATTTATCTAACCCTTGGAGGGACCTAATGTTCTCGAAAAAGAATGTGTCCTATAAACTGAGGTTGACCATTTTGTTGGTGTTGTCCGCGGGGATTATCTTAAGCTTCGCTCCGGGCGCGACGGCCCAACCAATTGAGACCTGGTCGGGACCGTTAAAGTTTCAGGTAAAAGCCACCGAGTTTAATCCACTGACAGAGAAATTCGACAAAAAAAACAAAAATGTTACTGGGACACTGGAATTATACACGGGAATAGAAGGCCCCCCCATCCCCAATCTTGACGGCTATTACATGAAATTCATCGGCAAGGACCAAAATAACCAAGACGTTGCCTTCGGCATCACCCAACTGGCCCTGATAGATATGGAAGTAAACGCCACCACCGGAAAATTCCTGGCCGTGGGAGTGGGCGAATTTTACGATCCCAATGCTCCTGGCGAAAAATGGGGAATTGTCTATATTGATTTTAGCGGCTCGTGGAAGGCAGCCACCAGCAAAAAGCCCGAAACCATTTCCATGGTCATAAAAATGGGCGGCGGCATCGATCGCGACGTGATTATAAGCGCCAACCCCAAAGTCACCTTGACCAAGCAGCCTTGATCTAAACCGGTTCCTTACAATGGGGAGGCTCCCGAGGGGGCCTCCCTTTTTTTGTGTGCCGGTCATGCACCGCAGCTTGGAGGTATTACTCGGAGCGGAAAATGGATTACCTTCACCCCCACCCAGCCCTCCCCCCTCAAGGGGGAGGGGCAAAAGGAAGGAACTTCTTTAATGCTCCGAGTAATAAAAGCCTCTGTGGTTAGCTTCTATAGCTGGCGTTGATGCGGATGTAGTCCTCGGTGAGGTCGCAGGTGTCGTAATAGTCGGAGAAATCCCCGGCGTGGAGGTGGATGCGGACGATGAAGGAGCCGCTTCTAATGACCTTTTGGGCCAGGGCTTCCGCGTCCGGCCCCCGGCCCTGGCCTTTTTGGGCCACCAGGTGGTCCCCATAAGCGATGTCCACCATTTCCGGGTCAAAGCGAGCCCCGGAGCGCCCCAGAGCCGCCATGATGCGCCCCCAGTTGACGTCGGCCCCGGCCATGGCGGTTTTCACCAAAGGGGAGAGGGCCACGGTTTGCGCCGCCTTGAGCGCCTCCGCCGGGCTGGCGGCCCCGTTAACCTCAATGCGGTAAACGTGCCGGGCGCCTTCGCCGTCGGCCACCACCTGGGAGGCCAGGTCGCCCATGACTTCGTTGAGCATTGCCCCCAGCTCCAGCATGGCCGGGCCCGGCTCGTGAATCAAGGGATTCCCGGCCTTACCGGAGGCCAGGAGCAACACCGTGTCGTTGGTGGAAGTGTCGCCGTCAATGGTAATGCGGTTGAAGCTCACCGGCAGCGCCGCCACCAGGAGTTTTTTCAAAATCCGGGGATGGACCGCGGCGTTGGTGAAGAGAAAAGAGAGCATGGTGGCCATGTTGGGGTGGATCATCCCCGCGCCTTTGGCCATGCCCGCCAGGGTGATTTCCCGCCCGGCGATTTTTTCTTTTAAAACTGAGGTCTTGGGGCGGGTGTCGGTGGTCATGATGGCCTGGGCCGCTTCGGGAAAGCCCCCGGAATGGAGGCGGGCCGTTAGGTCCGGCAAGGCCCGGGTGAATTTGTCCACCGCCAGGGGCTGGCCGATGACCCCGGTGGACGCGGGGAGCACCAGGCGTTCGGGGATGTTGAGCAAAGCCGCAACCTGCCGGGTTGTTTCCCAGGCGTCCTGGAGGCCCTGGGGACCGGTGGCGGCGTTGGCGTTGCCGGCGTTTACCAGAATGGCCTGGGCTTTGCCCCCCCGCAGCCGCTGCCGGGAAAGGAGCACCGGCGCGGCTTTGACCCGGTTGGCGGTAAAGACTCCCGCGGCCGTCGCGGGCGCGTCGGCCACCATGAGGGCCAAATCCAGGCCGCCGGCTTTTTTGATGCCCGCGGCCACGGCGGCGAAACGAAATCCGGGGATGATCATGGAGTCCCCCCCCTTAATCCTTAAAGCTTTTTCCCCAATTCCCGGGCCCGGTGCAACAGCTTATCCGAGATTTGAGGGCGATACCGGGTACCGGGTTTGACCACTTTCCCCAATATTTTGTACCCGCCGTCCTTTAAGACCCGGCTGACGGCCCGGACCGCCCCCCGGCTCACCGGGAGAAGCCAATTAAGGGGCCAGGGCGTGGTGCAAGCGGTGACCACGATGGCGGATTTGCCTTTTTGATTCTGGATGGGAATCCACCTGGGTTTCTCGTTGATGAATACCGGCACGATGCGTTCAAACAACATCTTTAACAGGGCGCTCATATTGCTGAAATAGGTGGGAGTTCCCACCACCAGGGCCCCGGCTTCTCTGATTTGGCGCCCCACCCGGTGGGCGTCGTCCTCGGGCTGGACGCACTCCCCCTCCGGCCGGCACTTCATGCAGGCCAGGCAAGGGCGCATCTGCAAGTCGCACACGTCCACCCATTCCACTTCATGTTTTTCTGCGGCCCCTTCGCTCACGGCCCGGAGCAAGGTGGCCACGGTCCCTTGTTTGCGGGGGCTGCCGTTTAGTATCAGTACCTTCATTTTCCCTTCCCTCATGGCCCTGGCGGATGAGAGTCCGGGCCGGTGACGCTTGCCATCATTAAAGATAATTTACCATGAAGAACAAGAAGATCACACGAAGAATCTGAAAAAGCCAAGCCTTGGCAAATCGCAAATTTCACAAAACGATTGTTGCCTTAATTCCGGAAAGGGTATCTGAAGATCGGCTGCTTCTTGCTGAAATGAAAAACAAAATACAATAACATGAGTGGCACAGGCTTCCAACCTGCGGGAAAGTTTCTTGGCAGGACAAACAGTGCCCACAGGCCAGAGGCCGGTGCCACTAATATTTTTCTGGTTTGGTTTTCTCTCTCGAAATAGGGAGATTTTTTCTAAGATGCCTCCCTGAATTGCCTTTCCGGAGCAAAATCAATAATCGAATTTCACAAGAATTGGCGGCATCCCCGTAAAAGAAAAAGCCCCGGAGTTCCGGGGCTTGCCCATTTGCCAATTAATCAGATTTTCATTTATCGCTCGATTCCCCCTCCTGACTGCTTCACCGTTAAAGTCTGGCCGGTTATGGCCATGCTCCCGGGTCTTTGGGCTGAACCCGGGTTGGGCGGCGCCGCGTAGCTCCCGGGGTGAGGAGCTGCTTAAGGGTTTTCACCAAATTCTTTCGAGTTCCCGGCGATAGTTTAGATATACATAGGTCTCACCGAGGCGCCAGGCGGGCTTTTAGAGCGGCGATGGCATTTTTTATTTCCCCATGCTCCGGCGGTTTATTATCCATAAGAAGCCACATGGAGCCCAAAGACCAAAGCGGGAATCACAAAGACGACCAAAAAGAGGAGGGACTTTGGCGGCGCTTTTTTGAACATGGTATTCTCCGTTATTTTTATCCCAACTGATGAGAATAGAGGCGGACCTATCCACCTGAGACAACTTATTGAAGACACTATGTTGCAGGAAGTGGGGAAGGTGAATCGGGGTTGGCCTGATTATTAAAGCTGCAATTCCCGAATTTTATGAGGGAAATTGGGTAGTAAACCCTGGGAACAGGGAGGGGAAAAGGCTGATTTTATAAGGATAACAAAGGGATGGCGACTAGGGCCGCGCCTGCGGCCCCCGGGCCGTCCTATCACTTCATGGCTTCCAGGGTGACGGGCTGACGGAGGATGGTCTTCAGCTTTTCCGGGGCGGTGCGCCGGGGGTCACTGAGATAGATTTCATGGTGGCGGCCGCCCAATTGAAAGCCCCGGTCTTTGATGAATTGATGGAGGCGGGCAATGGTGGGGCCTTCGTCGCAGTACGGTCCAACGTGGAGCGCCTGGGCGCCCAAGCCCTCGTAAAAAGGGGTGAGCCTGACTTTTTCCAGGTGGGGGATGGGGCGCTTCTGGTTAATTTGGGCGGCCTGGCTTACCAGTTCCGAGGTGATGAAATCCGGCTGGAGGATCATCAGGGTCCATTTCCAGTCTTCCTTGCGGTCCATGGAGAAGGCCGCCATATCATCGGCATACCAGAGGCCCTCCAGGGGCATGACCGCATAGTCCAAGCCCCGTTCCTTTTTCAGGGTGAATTTCAAGGTGTAGGACAGGCTGAACAGGGCGGCCGCCGCTTCCTGGAAGAAAGGGTTGGCATTGGGGTCGCCGGCGCCGTCCACCATGAGAAACTGAAAGCGGGGGACCTCCACCAGGGCCGGGGTCTTGGCGGAAGCGGTGTAGAGTTCTTTGAAGGTTTTCTTGAGATCAGTTTTCATGGCGCGACCTTATGCCAAGCGGGAGTTTGGGAACGAGTTTTGGAAAAAATATAAAGGGGGTTGGGAAGGGAGTTTGAGGGGAGGGCGGGGGACTTGCTGTCCCCCGGCCCTCTCCTCAAAATCATTTCCCGCAGCATTTCTTGAACTTTTTGCCGCTGCCGCAGGGGCAGGGGTCGTTGCGGCCCACCTTTTTGGCGTCCTTCTTCACCGGCGCGGCGGCGCCGCCGTTGCCGTGGCTGTAGGCCAGCTGCTGCCGGGGGCGTTGGGCCTCCTCGGGCAGTTCCTGGTGAGGTTTGATCTGGAGGTGGAAGATGGCTCCGATGGTGTCCGCCTTGATGCGGTGCACCAGGTCCATGAACATGTCGTAGCCTTCCCGCTGGTATTCCCGCAAGGGGTCCACCTGGGCGTAGCCCCGGAGGCCGATGCCGTCCCGAAGGTGGTCCATGGACAGCAGGTGGTCCTTCCAGTGGTTGTCCACGATCTGGAGCATGACCATCTGCTGGAGTTGAGGGAAGAGATCGGGGCCGATTTCCCGGGTCTTGGCCTGGAACCTCCGGTTAACTTCCTCCGCCAGGAATTCTTCCAGGTCACCGTTGAGTTCCTCGGGGAAGGCCACCCGGAAGCCGAACTGACGCCGGAACGCGTCGCTCAGGCCCTGGAGGTCCCACTCTTCGGGGGGGCTGTCGTTGGTGTAATCCGTCACCAGGTCTTCCACCAGCTCCGCGCTCATCTCCATGATGTCGTCCTGGAGACCTTCGCCGGAGAGAATCTGGCGGCGCTGGGCGTAGATGACCTCCCGCTGCTTGTTCATGACGTTGTCATATTCCAGGAGGTGCTTGCGGATGTCGAAGTTGTGGCCCTCCACCCGCTTCTGGGCCTTTTCGATGGCGTTGGACACCATGCGGTGCTCAATGGGCTGATCGTCGTCCATCCCCAGGCGGCCCATTATCCCTTTGAGCCGGTCGGAGCCGAAGATGCGCAGCAGGTCGTCTTCCAGGGACAGGTAAAAGCGGGAGGTGCCCGGGTCGCCCTGGCGGCCGGAGCGGCCCCGGAGCTGGTTGTCGATGCGCCGGGATTCATGGCGCTCAGTGCCCAGGATGTGAAGTCCCCCGGTTTCCACGACTCCGGAACCTAAAACGATGTCGGTGCCCCGCCCGGCCATGTTGGTGGCGATGGTCACCATGCCCAACTGCCCGGCCTTGGCCACGATCTCCGCCTCTTTTTCGTGGTGCTTGGCGTTCAAGACCTCATGCTTGATGCCTTCCCGTTTGAGCATCTTGCTCAGGCGCTCGGACTTCTCAATGGAGGTGGTGCCCACCAGCACCGGCTGGCCCCGGTCATGGCAGTCTTTAATCTCCTCCACCGCGGCCTCGTATTTCTCGTCCATGGTCTTG
>Ga0194125_10002028_pt1 | contig 33920 bp, 24 predicted proteins | sample TA2KigC250mmetaG_FD_148626 | JGI IMG/M metagenome (GOLD analysis project Ga0194125, IMG submission 148626) | Freshwater microbial communities from Lake Tanganyika, Tanzania - TA2015034 Kigoma Deep Cast 250m | ecosystem: Environmental > Aquatic > Freshwater > Lake | place: Tanzania: Lake...
AGGTGGTGGAGTCGATCAGCATCGACCACTCGCCGGCGCGCCAGTCGAAGGCGATGCCGCCGGGGCTCTGCAGGTGGAAGCGAAGGTGGCAGAGCGTGAGCGCTGCATCGGGATCGTCGGGGATGTCCAGCAGGGGCTTGCGGCTGCTGGGTTGCTGGAAGCCTGCGCTGTCCCCTGCGAGGTCGATGACGCTCCACATCTCGCCGAATAGGCGATGGTTCGGCTTCAGCCGCAGCGTGTCGCGGACGAGGTAGGTGCCCTCCGGGAAGAAGACCTCCCGGCACTCGTCGAGCGCGCGCTGAACCGCGACCGTATCGTCGGTCTGCCCATCGCCTTTCGCACCGAACTCCGTGACCGAGCGCGCGGCGTTGGTCAGCGCGGGGTACGCGGGCGAGGGGAGGCGCGCGGGCGGCCCGCTGAGCGTGTCACCGAGGTCGTGCGTCTGCCCGGGCAGCATCGAGCCATCGACCATTGCCCCTCCCGCACACCAGCGCCGGATGAGCGTCTGCCCCTTGGACGAGGCAGGCAGAAGCCCCTTCACGACCGCCTGCGCGCCGCGAGTCGTCACGTTCTGCAGGATGAGGTTTGCCCCATCGGTCTCGATGGCGCTGTCACCGGCCATGTCCCGGAAGGAGGAGTCGATGAGCGCGACTGAGCCGCCCAGCAGTCGAACCGGCGCGGTCCGCTCGAAGTGCAGGCCAAGCAGGCTGAAGTTCCACACGTGGTCGAGCCACAGTGAGTGCCTCCGCTGACCGCGAAACTCGGCGCTGCGCAGGACCCACTGGCTGGTCTCCCGCACGTGCCAGCCGTAGTCGCCGCCGATGAACCGGACCTGGGAGATCACCCCGCCTCCGCCCCACCACATCGACTTCAGGCAGCCCTGCCCGTCGCCCGCATCGATGGTCACATTGCGGAGCGCGGTCTGCTGCGCGACGAGCCACCAGAGCCCCCACGCGCCCGGGTTTTCTCGCCCCAGCCGGATGTTGAGGTGGCGAACGGTGATGAAGAACGTGTTGTTGGTGCTGCCGCCGATCTGGTCGGTTCGCGTGCGGTAGTCGCGCGTCTTGGCGTCGATGTTGTAGCCCAGCGCGGTCACGAGGAGAGGCTTGGGGTTCGCGGGGTCGCCGAAGCCGGGGGCGTTGTCCTTCAGCACGAGCGTGGGCGGGTCATCCACATCGCCGGCGAGCATGGTCGCCCGCCAGACGATCAGCGTGTCGCTCAACAGGTACGTGCCCGGCGGGACGTAGACGTTCGCCGCCGACTTCTCGCGCACGCTGCCGCGTCCCTCATCGAGCGCGCGGATGAAGGCCGCGGTGTCATCGGTGACGCCATCGCCCTTGGCGCCGTAGTCGCGGACGTTGCGGAAGCCCGGCCCGTGCGGCAGGCGGCCGTACGCGTCACAGTGCGCGGTCGCGGCGAGGCCAAGCGCGGCAACGACCAGACTCAGCACAAGGGCATACCCCGACATGCTTCGTCTCCTCTAGCCATGGACAGATGGATCGACCTCCGGCAGGCCCACGGTCTCCCAGAAGTGAGTTCCCTCGGATGGCTGGTGTCGGGCGCTCAGTTCGACGGGGGCCTCGGCGGTCCTCCCGAGGCAGGGCAGTGGCCTGTGCCTGCGGAAAGGGCGTAGGGTTGGGTGTGGGGCAGGCTTCCAGCCTGCCAGACCCAACGTCGGCAGGCTGGAAGCCTGCCCCACTACCAGCTGAGCGCACGAGGAGACAGAAGATGGGGAGCCAGTCGCTCAAGCAGGCCGCATGGGTGGCTATCGTCCTGCTGGCGGCCGCCACGACGGTCTGCGCGCAGGGCACCGTGATCTTCGACATGGATACGCCCCGACATCAGCCGACGACGGCGGGCGAGGATAAGCACCCGATCGGCACCGTTGAGGCGGTGCCCGGCAAGCTCGGGGGAGCGTGTCGGTTCAGCTTCATCGACGGCGCGCAATCAGGCTTCTTCACGACCGGCGTGCGGGCGTCGGGCGAGTGGGACCAGGCGCAGGGCTTCAGCTTCTGGCTGCAGGGCGACGGGTCGGCGAACTGGGGCGGGCTGGAGCTGATCGACGGCGCGGACTACTCGCTCCGGTACGGCTTCTGCTTCCCGCTCGATTCCACCGAGTGGCGGCAGATCATGGTCCCGTGGTGTGACGTCGTGCCGGAACTGCCGGCGGGGCAACGGGTGAGCGCGCAGGGCGGCTACGCCCCGTCGAAGTTCGCCAACTTCTGGTTCGGCAAGTGGTGGTACTGGCGCGATTACCCCGCGATCTCCTACACGGTGGACCAGGTGGCGCTGGAGCCAACCATCGCGGTGGACCAGACGGACTACACGCCCGCGCAGGGCGGAACGCCGAAGCTGCTCGCGAAGCTCAAGGCCAAGGAGCCGGTGACCATCGTGACGATGGGCGAGTCCCTGAGCGACAAGCGGCACTGGGCCAACCGCGAGGTGCTGTGGTCCGAACTCCTGGTCGGGAAGCTGCGCGAGCAGTTCGGCGGCGAAGTGAAGCTGGTGAACCCGGCGATCGGCGGGACGATTCTCTCGCAGAACCTCGTCCTCATGCCGACGTGGCTGCGCGACGCGTCGAAGCCGGACCTGGTGACCGTCTGGTTTGGCTTCAACGACTGGGACTCGGGGATGCGGGGTGAGCAATACCAGCGGATGCTGTCGTTCGCCGTGGACCGCATCCGGCGGATGACGGGCGGCGCGAGCGAGGTCATGCTGCTGACCACCTGCCCGGCCTTCGAGCGCTGGGACACGATGGAGGAACTCGCCGGCGCCGCGCGGGTGGTGGCTGCCAGGAAGCGGACGGGCCTCGGGGATGTCTCCGCTGCCTTCCACCAGGCCGGCCGAGAGGACGCGGCGCGCCTCGCGCTCTACTGCAGCGACAAGACGCACCTCGGCGGGCCAGGGCACCAGCTCGCGGCGGAGACGGTGCAGAAGGCGATCGTTGAGGGGCGGTGAGCGACGCAGCGCCGTGTGCGCCATTGCGCAGAGCCCCAAACCGCTTCCGAGAGGGCGGCGCTTGACAACACGTGTTTACGGGGTATTATGAGGCTTAGTAAGGGAGTACGTGCAGAAGAGGCAGCGCGATGGCTCAGGAGATCATGACCGCTCAGGAAGCGGCCCAGTACTTGCGGCTCGGGATCGACACGCTGAAGCGATGGGCGCGGGCCGGCGAGGTGCCGGGGAGGAGAATCGGGCGTCAGTGGCGGTTCAGCAAGGCGGCGCTCGACGACTGGCTTGCCCAAGGCGGACCCGAGTATGAGGCCCTGGTGGATCGAGGACTCCTGGAGGCGACCGAAGAGGCGATGGCCGACGTGGCCGCGGGGCGCTCGAAGCTCGTGCCTTGGGATGAGGCGAAGCAGAGGCTCGGCCTGTGAGCTACAAGGTGCGGGTGGACGAGGGCGCCATACGTGCTCTGGCCGACCTACCGGCCAATGTCCAGCGGCGCCTTCAGGCCCGGATCGACGCTCTCGCCGAAGATCCACGCCCCCAGAACGCAGAGCACCTCACCGGCCCTTTGCGCGGAGTGCTCCGTCTGCGAGTGGGCAGCTGCCGGGCGTCGTACACGATCGACGACAAGGCCCGCGTGGTTGACGTCTGGCGCATTGGCCACCGGAGCACGTTCTACAAGCGCCTGCAGGGGCGGTAGGACTCGCCGCTCATCTACCCCGCATCCCTCGACAGCCAGTGTTCGAACCAGGCGAAGGACTTGCGGCCGCTCCACTCGTGGCCGCCGGCGAAGACGTCGCCGATGAGGCGGTCGGAGGCGCCAGCGGCGGCGTAGATGCGCTCGACCTGTGCGAAGGCGGCCTTCGCATCGTCGATCACGAAGCACTGGTCCTCTTCGCCCATCTCGATGCAGAGGGGCTTCGGGGCGATCATCCCGGCGACCTCAGGGATGTCACCGATGGTCAGGAGGCCGGGCATGTACTGCGCGCCGCAGAAGTTGCCCTTGCCGCGCATGGTGATTGCGTCACCCTTGACGGTGCTGACGTAGCCGCTGATGCAGGCGACCTTCAGGCGAGGTTCGAGCGCCGCGAGGTAGGTCGTCATCGTGCCGCCGAAGGAGAGGCCGCCAACTCCGAGCCGCTCGGGATCGACCTCCGGGCGGGACTGGAGGTAGTCCACGCACTTCATCCCATCCCAGATCTGCAGCGCGAGGAGGTGATAGCCGAGGTAGCCCATCGCCATGTAGTTCACGTTGCAGGGATCGCGGCCGGGACGCGCCCAGTCCGCCGGGCTGCAGCGCTCGCCGAAGCCGCGCCAGTCCGGGGCGACGACCACGTACCCCCGCCGCGCGAACTGCCGCGCGTAGTCGTAGTTGAGCGCCTGCACGTGCTGGCGCTCTTCCTCGGTCTCGCAGACTCCGCAGATGTCGATCTTCCCGCGACCGTGGCCGTGCGCGGCGAGGATGCCGGGGCGCTTCTCGCCGGGGCGGAGGTCCTTCGGGACGAGGACATACGCGGCGACGGTTGCGTACTTCTCGGAGTTGAAGTAGACCTTCTCGCGGATGTGGTCCTCGCAGTCTACGGTCTCCACGATCTCCGGCTCCAGGGGCACGGGCTCGGGGAACCGGCCGAGCAGCGCGCGGAGCTTCCGGTCGAAGGCCTTCCGCCAGCGCTTCCAGTCCTCGCGCGTGCTGCCGTCGAAGGTCAGCTCCGAGCGCTCGTTGGCGATCCATGCCAGGGCTCCGTCGTAGGGTGAGAGGTAGCGGGGCGCGGCCATATCGGCTCCTTTCAGAGCGTGTATGGGAAACGTGGGCGGGCGCCATGAATGGCGCCCCTACACGATCGGGCGCGATGAATCGCGCCCCTACACTGCGAACGACCAGAGCCTTGCCGTCATGTAGGGGCACGATTCATCGTGCCCGCGTGTAGGGGCGTGATTCATCACGCCCGATGCCGTGCCTCCCGTACACCCTTTCAGTGATGAGCGACGACGATCATCTGATCGCTCGATGATGGCTCGAACGGGCTGCGGGCGAAGTCGCCCAGGAGCTCGACGGAGCGGAAGCCCGCGTCCGTCAGGATGCTCGTCATCTCGGGCTGCGTCCAGGCTCGATGCTCGGTCTCCCAGTCCTCGCGGACCCACCCGTCCGCCTCGCGCGTCAGCTTCACCATCGTGAAGCGGATGGGGTTGCGGTCGAGGTCGAAGATGCGCAGGAAAAGCGTCTCCTGCCCGTCCATCATGCGGACCTGCGGTCCCATCAGTCGCTCGCCGCGGAGGCGCATGGCCTCGTAGTTCAGCTGCTGGATGACGAGCAGCCCGCCGGGCTTCGTCAGGTGGGCGAAGTCCTGCGCCGCTCGCGCCGCGTCCCGGTCGGTGAGCACGTGGGGCCAGGAGTTGCCCAGGCAGGTGACCGCGTCGAAGCTGCGGCCGAGGGCGTCGAAGGTCTCGCCGAAGCCCGCCTGCACCCACTCAACCGGTTGGCCGGCGTACTTGCGGCGGCAGACGGCGATCATCTCGGCGCTCAGATCCGCCCCCACGACCTCCAGCCCCCACGAGGTGAAGAGCGCCGCGTGCTCACCCGTGCCGCAAGCGGTGTCCAGGACGCTGGCCACTCCATGGCGCGCAAAGAGGTCGCGGTAGAACGGAGCCTCGCGGGCCAGGCGCTCATCCCAGTCGATGACCGTGTCGTAGCCCTCGCCAAGCTGATCGTAGAAGTCGTCTGTCACCGTGTCTCACCGTCACTCGATCTCGCGCACGGTGTCGGTCTTCGTGGGATCGAGTTCGATTCCCAGCCCCGGCGTCTCCGGCGGGCGGAGCACCCCACCCTCCGGCTGCAGATACCCCCGCATGAAGCGTTGCTTGTGCGGCTGGTGGAGGATCAGGAACTCGACCTGGGGCAGGACGTTCGCCGGCAGAGCGGCGGCGACGTGCAGCGCGGCGTGCAGCGAGTGCCCATGCGGGCAGAGCGGCACGTCGTAGGCCGAGCAGACCGAGGCGATCTTGAGCAGTTCGCTGATCCCCCCGCACCAGTCCGGGTCCGCCTGGATCACATCGACCGCGTCGGCGTCCAGCAGGTCCTTCACCTGCCAACGCGAGTAGAGGTGCTCACCCGTGGCGATGGGGATGCCCGCGCGCTCGCGGATCGTCCTGAGCGCACGGATGCGATTGCAGGGCACCGGCTCCTCGAGCCACGCGGGCCGGTACTCCGCGATGCGCCTGCCGACGTCCACCGCATAGGGCACGTCCCACGAGTTGAAGGCATCGAACATCAGGGCGGGGCCGTCGCCGACGGCCTCCCTGGCGGCCCGCACCATGGCGACGTTGCGGCTGGCGCCCTCTCCCCCGTCGGCCGGTCCGTGGCGGAAGAACCACTTCTGCGCGTGGTAGCCGAGCGCCTGGTACTCCTGTGCCCGCCGGGCCAGGGCGTCAGGTTCGAGCGAGAAGCCCAACATGCTGGCGTAGGCCCTGACCGGCTCTTGCACCGGACCGCCGAGCAGCCGGTAGACCGGCAGGCCAAGCGCCTTGCCCTTCAGGTCCCACAGCGCGCAGTCGAGGGCGCTCATCGCCATCATGTAGTGGCCGCTGCGCGCGTGACGGTTACGGCGGAGGAGGAGGTCCCAGATGGCCTCGATGGCGAGCGGATCGCAGTCAATCAGCACAGAGCGCATCTCGCGGCGGAGGATCGGGGCGTGCGGCCCATCGACCGGGCCGAAGAGGCCCGTCACCTCCTCGTCCGTACGGATCTCAAGGAAGAGGTCGCGATGGCGCGCCCGCTCGCCGGGCTCGGGCCGATGGGGCGCGAAGGGCTGGCTGAACTCGGGGTAGGCGTCCAGCGGATCGACGCGGCGCTCTTCGCTGAAGGGGCCCTCGACGGGGAACTCACCGGACACCTCGAGGAGGACGACGTCCGTGATCCTCATGCGCGCGGAGTTGCTCGCCGGACGGCGGTTCTCCTTGCGCCAAGAGGGGGAATCGGCGCTCCCGGCCGCGAATGTAGGTAGGGGCGGCCATGAGGATCCTGCTTGTCAATCCCCCATACCAGACCTTCACCTGCAACCTGGGTGTCGGCCATCACGTGCCGCTGGGCCTGTTGATGGTCGGCGGGCCGCTGGTTGATGCAGGGCATGAGGTCACGCTGCTCGACGCCGAGGTCAGGCACCTGAAGGACTCGCAGATCGTGACCGCCGTGGTGGAGGCGCAGCCCGACCTGGTGATGGCGGGGCACTCGGGCTCCACGCCGGCCCATCCTACGGCGATACGGATGCTGCGGGCGATCAAGGCGGCGTGTCCGGGCGTGCGCACTGTGTATGGCGGCGTGTACCCGACGTTCCACGCGCAGGGCGTCCTGGAAGCCGAGCCCGCGGTGGATGTCATCGTTCGCGGCGAGGGTGAGCTGGCCGCGCTGGAACTCGTGCAGGCTCTGGAGCGTGATGCAGACCTGTGTTCCGTCCCGAGCCTCGCGCATCGGGCAAACGGTGGCGTGGCGTTGACTCCGGAGCGCGAGCCGCTGACGAACCTCGATGACTTCCGCGTGGGATGGGAGCTGGTCGGCGACTGGCGGCCCTATCGCACGCTCGACCTCGGCGTCTCGGCGGTCGTGCAGTGGTCGCGCGGCTGCCCGCACCTGTGCACCTACTGCGGGCAGCGGCTGTTCTGGCGCAAGTGGCGCTGCCGAAGCCCGCAGAAGGCAGCCGATGACATCGAGCTGCTGCACCACACCTACGGGGTGCGCTTCCTGCACCTCGCGGATGACGACCCGGCGGCGGACCAAGGAGCGTGGCTGAGCTTCCTGGAGGAACTCGCCTCGCGGAAGCTGCCGGTGTTCTTGCACGCGACCATCCGCGCAGATGAGGTCGTGCGCGATGCCGAGCACTTGCCCCTCTACCGCCAGGCCGGCGTGCTGTACATCCTGCTCGGCGTGGAGTCCGTGGACCGGACGGTGTTGGGCGAGGTGCGGAAGGGCTCCGATCCGGAGATCGACAGCCGCGCGCCGAAGCTCATGCGCGACAATGGCATCTTCTCGGTGGTCGGACAGGTGGTCGGTCTGCAGGAGGAGTCGTGGGGCTCCTTCAACCGCACGCTGAAGGAACTCGTCCGCTACGACTCGGACTGGGTCAACATCATGTACGTGACGCCCCACGCCTGGACCGAGTTCAGCGAGCCGTCCTTGCCAGCGACCGAGCCCGACCTGAGCAAGTGGGACTACCGTCACCCCGTTGTGCGGCAGCGCCGGATGAAGCCCTGGCAGCTCATCGCGGCGGCGAAGTGGCTGGAGCTGCGCTTCCACACGCGGCCGGGCAAGCTCTGGCGGATGCTCACGACCAGGGACCCCTTCTACCACAGGGAGCTGTTCTGCGCGCTGCGTCACACGACGCCGGTCTGGTTTGCGGAGCTGTTCGAGTCGATGTGGTGGGCGCTGTTCCGGGCCGGACGTTGACGGCTCACTCCGGCCAGGGGTTTGTGGTATCCCCCAGCTCCTCGCGTAGGAGCTTCAGCTCGCCCTTGAATGCGGTCACCACCAGCGCGTAGGCGGGGTCGGCGTAAACGCTGCGCATCTCTTGGGGATCGCGCTCCAGGTCGAACAGTTCCCACTCCGGCGGCAGCGGATCGTCCTCGTAGTAGTAGATGAGCTTGAAGGAGTGCGTGCGGACGCCGTAATGCGCGCAGACGCCGTGGTGCGCCAGGTGCATGAAGTAGCGGTAGTACATGACCGTGCGCCAGTCCATCGGCGTCTCGCCTCGCAGGACCGCGCGGCAGCTGCGGCCGTCCATGTCCGGAGGCGTCCGTAGGCCCGCATAGTCCAGGAAGAGCGGGGCGAAGTCGGTGTTCAGGACGATGGCGTGGCTCGTCGAGCCGGCAGGAATCTCCTTCGGGTAGCGGGCGACGAAGGGCATGCGCAGTGACTCCTCGTACATGAACCGCTTGTCATACCAGTTGTGGTCGCCGAGGAAGAAGCCCTGGTCGGAGGAGTAGATGACGAGCGTGTCCTGTGCGAGGCCCGTCTCGTCGAGGTAGTCGAGCATCCGGCCGATGTTGTCATCGATGGACGCGACGCAGCGCAGGTAGTCCTTGATGTAGCGCTGGTACTTCCACTGCTTCAGCGCGTGGCCCGAGAGACCCGGCGGAGGCGGGCCCTTCGTGTCCTCGTCATCCAGGTCGCGGTCGATGCGCATCCTGGCATAGGCCGCAGCCTGCGAGCGGTTCGCGTAGTCATCGTTGAAGGTCGGGGGCTCGGGGATGTCGAGGTCATCGTACAGGTGCGCGTGCTTCGCGTCGGGTTCCCAGCGGCGGTGCGGCGCCTTGTGATGGCACAGGAGGCAGAAAGGTCGCGTCGCATCGCGCCGGTCGAGCCACTCCAGGCACATGTCGGTGATGAGGTCGGTCACGTAGCCCGGGAAGACCTTCTCCTCGCCCATGTCGAACATCCGGGGGTTGTGGTACAACCCCTGGCCGGGCAGCACGTTCCAGTAATCGAAGCCGCTCGGGTCGTGGATTCCGCCGTGGCCCAGGTGCCACTTGCCGATGATCGCGGTCTGGTAGCCGGCGGCCTGCAGCATCTGAGGGAAGGCCGGCTGGCGGCAGTCCATCGCATCGTCCAGCGTCAGTACGCCGTTGCGGTGACTGTACTTGCCGGTGAGGATCGTCGCGCGGCTCGGGGCGCAGATGGAGTTGGTGCAGAAGCAGTTGTCCAGCCGCACGCCCTCGCTCGCGATGCGGTCCATGCTCGGCGTCTGGTTGATGCGGCTGCCGTAGCACGTCATGGCGTGGGCAGCGTGATCGTCGGACATGATGAAGAGGATGTTGGGTCGCGGCACGAGGAAGGGTCCTTTCGGCGGGCAAAGCTGAGCGGGTAGGTTTCGCGGATGGAGGGAACGAACCTCCCAGAGGACGGGCAGACCACAGCAGCATCGGCGAGGCCGCCGATGCCACCAAGATCATGCACATGACGAGGCGGCACTTCGTGGCGACGGGCGCGACGGCGGCGGGGTCACTCCTGGCCGGGAGGTTCAGCGTGGCGCAGGGCAAGCGACCGAAGATCCTCCTCCTGATGACCGACCAGCACCGGGGCGACACACTCGGCGCGGCCGGACATCCATGTGTGCAGACGCCGAACCTGGACCGCATTGCCAAGGAGGGCGTGCTGTTCCGCTGTGCCTACACCTCCACACCCTCGTGCACGCCCGCGCGGGCCGGGCTGTTGACGGGACTGTCGCCGTGGCACCACGGGATGCTGGGATACAACCGCGTGGCCCTGAAGTACCGGCATGAGCTGCCGCAGATGCTGCGTGACGCGGGGTACTACACCACCGGCATCGGCAAGATGCACTATCATCCGCAGCGCAATCTGCACGGCTTCCACCAGACGCTGCTGGATGAGTCGGGCCGCGTCGAGAGCCCCGACTTCGTCAGCGACTACCGGCAGTGGTTCAAGCGCGTCGCGCCGGACCTCGACCCTGACGCAACAGGCATCGGCTGGAACGACCACCGCGCGAAGGCGTACGTGCTGCCCGAGGAGTTGCATCCCACGCGCTGGACGGGAGACACCGCAGTCGGGTGGCTGGAGGGTTACGCGCGGGAGGAGCCCTTCTTCCTGAAGGTCTCCTTCGCTCGGCCGCACAGCCCGTACGACCCGCCCGCGCGCTTCATGGATCTGTACGCCGGCGCGAAGATCCCGCCGGCGCTGATCGGCGATTGGGCGGAGCGCAACGCCCGGCGGGGCGAGGCGTACCCGATGGACCTTGCGCGCGGCGATCTCGGGCCGGGCGCGCCGCTCGCTGCGCGGCAAGGGTACTACGGCAACGTGACCTTCATCGACGAGCAGATCGGCCGAATCCTGCGGGTGCTGGAGCAGCGTGGCTGGTTGGAGAACACGCTCATCCTGATGACCGCCGACCACGGGGACATGCTGGGCGATCATCACCTGTGGCGGAAGACGTATGGTTACGAGGGCTCGGCGCGCATCCCGATGCTGATCCGCTGGCCGGAAGGCATGGTCTCGGCGCAGCGCGGGCAGGTGCGCTCGGACGTGGTGGAGTTGCGCGATGTGCTCCCCACGCTCCTCGACGCGGCAGGTGTGGCATACGATGAGACCGAGTTCGACGGCCGGAGTATGCTGAAGCTGGCGCGCGGGCAGACGGGGGGTTGGCGCGACACGCTCGACCTGGAGCACAGCACCTGCTACTGGCCGGAGAACCAGTGGACCGGCGTGACGGATGGGCGCCACAAGTACATCTACTACGCGCCGACCGGGCAGCAGGAGCTGTTCGATCTGCAGGATGACCCGGGCGAGCTGCACGACCTCGCCGCCGGTCCCGCGCAGGCCGGCCTCGTCAAGGAGTGGCGCGAGCGGATGATCGCCCATCTCGCCGAACGCGGCGAGCCCTACGTCGTCAACGGCGACCTCGGCCTCCGCGAGAAGGCGATGGTACTCGCGGAAAAAAGAGGGACACCATACTAATTTCCACGTGCCGTTTTCGCTGAATCCTCAGACCTCATGTTGGGAAATTAGTATGGTGTCCCTCTTTTTCGAAGGAGGAGTGAGCATGTCCCGTGCGCTGAGGTCAGTCTGTCTCCTCGCGCTGCTGCTCGCGATCTGCACCTCGCAGGCCTGGCCCTGTACGGATGTGCTCGCGACGAGCAACCCGTGGGTCGTCTCCGCGCGGACGATGGACTGGCGGGCGAACATGCTCTCGAAGATCGTCATCCGCCCACAGGGCATTGCTCGCGAGGCGCGGGATTGCCCGAAGGGCGCGCAGCCCCTGCGATGGACCTCGCAGTACGGGAGCGTGACGACGCGCTCGTTCATCGATGCGAGCACCTCCGACGGGCTGAACGAGCGCGGCCTGTCGGCGGCGACCCTCTGGCTGTCCGACAGCCGCTACGCGCAGCCGGCGGGCAAGCCGATGGTGACGCCGATGCAGTGGGTGCAGGTCTTCCTCGATACGTGCGCGACGGTTCAGGAGGCGGTCGCGAAGGCAGAGGAGTTCGATGTCGGGGGACTGCAGATACTGCTGTTCGGCGACGTGAACGTGCACCTCGTGCTGCGCGATGCGACGGGCGATTCGGCGATCATGGAGTACCTGGATGGGAAGCTCGTCGTGCACCACCCGATGCCCATCCCCGCCGCCACGAACGAGCCGCCGTATGCCGAGATGCTTACGAAGGTGGCCGCCTACAACGGCCTGGGCGGGGATCAGCCGATGCCGTACGGAATCGATCCCGTGTCGCGCTGTGCCCGGGCCTCGCTGTGGGCCAAGCGCCTACCGAAAGCGCAGACCCCGACCCAGGCGGTCGCGTATGCCTTCGACGTGATCCAGACCGTCTGCCGGCCGCCCGGTGACCGCGCCGCCAGCATCTGGACCGCCGTGCGCGATCACACGAACCTCGTCTTCTACTACCGCACGCTCAACGACCCGCAGGTGGTGTCCCTCAACCTGAAGGAACTCGACTTCTCCTCCGGACAGCCCGAGAAGGTCCTGGAGATGCACGCCGACCAGGCGGGCGACATTGGGCCGTGACCACGGCATCGGGCGTGATGAATCACGCCCCTACACGTGGGCGCGATGAATCGCGCCCCTACATGACGGCAGGCGTAGGTTGCCTACAACGTAGGGGCACCATTCATGGCGCCCGCCCCTCCCAGACGCGCTGCTACACCGGCTTGAACCGGATCACTCTCTCCGCCGGCTCGTCTCCGAACTCGAAGGCGACGCGGATGATGAGCGTGTTGTCGTTCGCGTCCTTCGCGATCCAGAGGCCCTCGGGGTTGGCGACGCACAGGCCGACCGGTGCGTGAACGAACACGTTCCCCGTCTCCCCGGCGGGACGCGTCGCGCGCAAGGTGAGCGCCATCGTCTCCGGGTCCCAGCGGCAGTCCTCGATCTCCGCCTGCCCCTGGCGAACGTGCATGTCAGTCGAGATGATCCACGGATGCTCGCGGCGGCGGGAGAGTCGCAGGACCTTTGCTGAGTTCGGCGCGACCCACACGTCGAAGGCGCCGACCTTCACCCCCTCGTAGCGCTCGTTCCAGAAGTCCCAGACATCGTGCTCGCCCTCGAGGCCGAGCCTGGCCGGGTGGATGGTCTGCTTCAGTGCTTCCTGGCCGTAGTTGAAGACCGCGACGACGTCCCACTGGTCCCAGGCGCACTCGACGCGCAGGTGGAAGGTCTTCACGTAGTCGGGCTCGGGGCAGTCGAAGAGGTCGATGGGCCGGGCGCACTCGGGCAGGCGGGGCAGGCACTTGCGGATGAGCGAGAGGCGCTCCTCGGCGATGCGGTCGATGTCATCGCCGAGCATCATCGGGCCGCCGTTGATCCCGAACAGCGTCGCGCTGATCTGCGCATCACCGAGCGGAATCGGCTTGTCCACGGTCAGGAGGTTGCCCGAGTCCGCGAGGTACAGCTTCCGATGCGTGAAGTACCCCGCCGCCATCGCATCGCTCGCTGCGCGGTGCGAGGTCCAGAAGCCCGCGCCGTTGATGACGAAGGTCGCGGGGTAGAAGTACGACTCCGGGTTCAGCGCGCGCCCCTCGCCATAGTCATTCCCCACGCGCGCGGCGTCCATCACGCCGACATTCAGGTAGGTCGGGCCGGAGCTGGACAGCAGGTAGGTGTCCTCGCCCGCCGCTTCGCGCACGACCCGGAGGCCGGTGCGGTAGGTCTGAGGCCCGCGAATGGGCGCGGGCTCGTGGTAGCCGTCGGGGATGAAGTCGCCGGGCGTAGTATCGGAGATTGCGTGCAGGAAGTCGATCATGTAGTAGCGGATTCCCCAACGGTAGTACGTCTGCAGCACCTCGCGAAGCCAGGCGTGGGTCTTCGGATGGGTCGGATCGAGCGCGATCATGTTCGGGCGCTCGTCGCGAGGCAGTAGGCCGGCGGCGCCGTAGGACCAGCGCTGGTTGACGACCATCGGTTGGCCGTCCTTGAGCAGCAGGGCCTCGCGCAGTTCCTCCATACGGTCTTCGAGCGTGTCCGACATCCAGAATGAGCCCATCCAGAAGCCGAGCTTGAAGCCCCGCGCGCGTAGCTCGTTGACGAGGAACTCGACGCCGCGCGGGAAGAGGTCGTGGTTCCACTCCAGCCAGTTGCCGGGCAAGCCGTCCTTGAGGTTGCCGATGCTCACCCAGACATACCCGAGGTCGTGACCGGGGAGGCGACGGCGGATGGCCTCCACGTTGCGCAGGACGACGGACTCATATGGCTCGACGTTGAAGCCGTCCACCCAGGCCCAGCCGACCCAACCGGCGGGCGTCTGTGGCCAGATGGGCGGCGCGTAGGTCTCGGCCACGCGGTCGCCCCAGGCCTCCAGAGAGGCGAGGGGATCGCAGCCGATCCGCAGCATCAGCGTCTCGGTCTCCACCGACGCACCGGGCTGCAACTCGTACCCCGCGAAGTCGCAGTGGCAGTCGAGCAGGACCGTGCCGTCCTCTCCGACGCCGACGTCGTGTTCGGTGTGCATGCGGTCGAACGTCACGAAACCTGCGTGAACGGCGGTCTCGGCCTGCGCGCTGTAGAGCTGCGCGATCGTCTTCGTGCGATAGGAACCGGCCGCTACGCGACGCACGCGGCTTGGCGACGTCGTCCCGGAGCAGACGAGCACGGCGGCGTCATCCGCAGGAAGGCCGACGCTACCGCTCAGCAGGTGACAACGGCCGAGGTGGACCGGTTCCTCGCCTGTGTTGGCGACGGTCGAGGCGACCAGGAGGGTCGTCCCGTCGGGTGATAGCTCCAGGCAGATCGACCATTCGACGCCCGGCGCGAGGTGCGCGGGGTCGGCGCCGGCGGGGCTCACCCACTGCGTCTCGCCGTTGACCTCCAGACCCGAGCGCATGGTCAGCAGGGGATCGTCACATCCCTCGCGACCGACGCGCAACGGGCCCTTGTCCGCGCTCGGCCGAACCCAGAGACAGGCGGGTGTGTCCGGCATCGGTGCGGCTCCTCTCGCAAGCGATGTAGCTGGCTGCTACCGGGCCTGGACTTCGTCGGCGCTCAACGCCTTCGCCCAGATGCGCACGTCGTCCAGCAGCCCATCGAAGTACGCGCGGTGCTTCACGTCGTAGCTGCCGAGGCACAGGTGGGTGTCGGTCGGGTTGATGCGGCCGCCGCGTTCCATCGAGGCGCAGAGCCGGCCATCCATGTAGAGGCGCATCGTCCGGCCATCGTAGGTCGCGGCGACGTGTACCCACTGGCCGAGAGGGACGGGCGCATCGGCCACCATGTGGTGGCTCCAGGCGGTCTTCGGGATCGCGAAGGAGAGCTTCCCATCGGAGAGGCCGAGGCGGAAGCCCGACTCGCCGGTGCCGTAGAGGCAGTTCACGAACCACTTGTCGGTTTGGCTCGGTACGTCGGTCTTGATCCAGCAGTCGATGCTCATCTCGCGGGTCGGTGTGATGAAGGCGCGAGGCGGAACCTCCACGCAGCCGCCCTTGCACAGGAGCGCCCGGCCGGCATGGCCCGGAGCACGCTGCGCATCGCGCAGCATCCCGCCGATTCCGTGACCCGAGTAGTCGAGCGCGACGGGCGAATCGCCCTCGTCGTCGAAGGTCCACCACGCGAGCAGGCCGGGCGCGTCGCCTCCCGGGGCGGTCACGCGCTTCGTGCGCTGTTCCTCGAACGTGAGCGTCGCCTTGAAGAGGCTGTCGTACGGGCCGAGGCCCACGTCGTCGGGGACGAGATCGATGTGCTCCTTCGGAGCATCGGTGAACACGTTTCGGACCGCGTCGAGGTAGCCGAATCCGTACTGCCGGTGGGGCGCGATGTAGTGCCCCTCGCCGAACTCGTTCCAGTTATCCAGCAGCACCATCTTCCGGCCGAGGCTGGTCTCCGGCAGCGTCTGCATGAAGGCCTTGCCGCGCTCGCAGAGCGTCTCGAAGTCCTTCGGCGGTAGGCGCCAGGCGCTGAAGGTCGGGTGCCAGGGGGTCGAGTCCCAGCCCATCGTCAGCGTCGTCACGAAGGGAATCACGTCCATGCCCTTCCAGGCCTGCCAGTAGTCCTCCTGGGCCTTGATCGCGACGTCGGGCGCGGGGTCGCCGCCGACCGGCCAGCAGTACTGGAAGGCGTAGTCGAGGCCCTCGTCCACCATGAGCTTCAGCGGTCGGGGATCAGTGCCGCGGTACTCGCCGAGGAGGTGGAGCCCGTCGAAGCCGGCCTGCCTACACGCCTCGCGAGCCTTGTCCAGCGCCTGCTTCACCTTGTCGATGCCGCCGAGGTCGTCGACGAGGTACTCCGGCCGGTAGATGAACAGCACCGGCTTGTTGTCGATCTTCAGGTACGAGGGGCGCTTGAAGTAGGTCTCGATCCAGTAGGGCAGGAGGTTCTGCAGGAAGTCGTCCTCGGACGCGACGCCCGCGTGGCCCCGGCTCTGGTTCTCCCACATGATGCACCACTTGAAGAGCGACTCGTAGCGCGCGTTGAAGAGGCCCTCGTGGATCGCGTGCCCGATGAACTGCTCGACCGGCTTGCCCTGGCTCGCGCGGTACCAGCAATACACGAAGTACTGGATGCCGTGCTCCAGGCACCACTTGATCTCCCAGTCGGCAACCTCCGGGCTGCCCTCGTCATACCAGCTCAGCACCGGCTCGCGCTCGGGGAAGGGCGTGATCTGCTCCCAGCCGCCGCTGCGCGAGCCCTGCTTCCACAGCGGACAGTAATGGCAGCCGACGAGGTAGTCGCTCTGCGCGACCTGGGGCGGGGGGACGTAGTCGGCCTTCGTCGGAGTGACGACTGCGCCGAAGGGGACGGGCAGCTTCACGGTCGTCGGCGTGGCGTCGGCGGCTGAGGCGGTCAGCGCGAACTCGGCGTCCATCGCCCCGTCTGCCTGTACCTGCCAGGCAAGCTCGCGGATCTCGCCGAAAGCGAGGTTCTCGACGCGCCGCTCGACGCCATCCAGCGCCGACACTCCGGGCGGCAGGTCGAGCTTCAGAGTAGTCTGCGGCGCAAGGCCGCCGACGTTGCGGAGCGTGGCGGCAAGCGGACAGGGCCGACCGGCGCGGTTCAGCGCGCGCGCCGGGAGGAAGTGCTCCAGGCGGAACTCGGGCGGGGCGTCCGGCTCCGCGCCGACGCGTACGAAGTCGATCTCCACCTTCGCCTCGCGGTCCGACGGCGCAAGGCACAGCGCGCGCAGCGTGCCGTCCCACTCCGGATCGACGGAGGCGTCGGTCACGTAGGAGTGCATGCGGCCGTCGGCGATGAGCTTCAGGGGCACGCGCCCGAGGCCCGTTGTCGTCAGATAGGCCACGTCCGCGCCGGCGCCTTCGCTGACGGCCATGCGGAGCGAGAGGAAGCGCTGGCCCTTCAGCGGCACGTCCAGGTCGCGCTGCACCAGCCGCGCCGTACCCCCGGAGGTGTACGTCTGCAGCTTGCCATCGCGCGCTTCGGGGCCGCTCGCATCCCGCGTCTCCCAGCCCTCGATGCCGCGGTCGAACTCGAACCGCGCCTCTTTCAGCTTCGGGCCGGTGCCGCCGTCAAGTCCGTATTCACGGACCAGCACCTCCCCGTCAGTGAGCGGCCGGTTGTACAGCTGCACTTCGTCGAGCGTGCCCTTCAGCCCCATCGGGCCGTACTGCGAGGGCCCGCCGATCAGCAGCGGCGCGTCCTTCGTCTCGAGTTTGCCGACGCGCTTCTGCTGGAAGCGCTGCCCGTTCACCCATAGCACCGCGTCGAGACCGTCCCACGTCGCGACGATGTGGTACCACTGCCCGGGCTTGGGGATCGGCCCGCGAACGCGTGGCTCGGGTGTGCCGCCGAGGACGACGAAGAACGAGATGTTGTTCCCCTCATTCGGCGGGTCGAGCCGGACGAAGTACTCGCCCGCCTTCGCGAACACATTCGTGTTCTCCCCGACGGTCGCGAAGCGCACCCATAGATCCACAGCGAAGCCCCCGTCCGCGCGCAGAAGGTCGCTGTTCGGCACCGAGAGGCCTCCCCGGCCATCGAGGACAAGGCCCTTGCCCGCATGGCCCTCACCTGACACTCCGGCCTCGACGGTCGCGGCGAGGCCGTGACCGGAGGCGTCCTCGCCGAGGGCAGCCTCGAAGCGATACGAGGCGGCCGGACTGCCCTGCGCGTGCGCCTGGCGGGTGACGGGCAAGGGCAGCAACGTGACGAAGGTCAACAGGGCGGCCGACAGCGCAAGCAGTCTGGTCATCTCAGTCTCCATGGCGGTGGTCCGAACCCACGTCCGGGACGTTGCACCTCCGTTCGCCGCCGCCGGGCCTGCGGCCTCGTTGTACTCGATCGCCCGGCAACGTGTGTTGTTGCGCCGCAGTGTGGGTACAATCCAACCACGGGGGGCCGGTGGCCGGAAGTCGTTCCGCAGGCCGCAGCGTTGGTCTAGGCAATGGTGGTTCCCACGCGAAGGACTCTGACGCGGCGACGGGTCTGGCGCCACTCGACGATCGTGGCGGCCGTTCTGCTGGGCCTGTGGGTCGTCGTGCACGTGGGCCCGCTTGGCCTTGGGGCCCGGCGAGCGCACCACCATGAGGGCGGCCAGCCTGACCGCGCCTGCTTCGCGTGCGCGCTGCTGCACGCACCCGTCATCCAGCCTGCCGCGACCGCGCCCGCGAGGTCTCCGGCCCCGACGGGGACGGCCCCCGTCAGGGCGGCGGCGCCAGACCCTATCGCCTCCTCGCGTTCCCCCGCCGTCCCACGCGCTCCACCTGCCCTTGCTACCTCCTGACCCGGGGCTCTCGCGTCCCGGGCGCGATTGTGCGGACAGCCCAACCCGCGTTGCCGCGGCATTGGCGCCCTCATCATTACAGCCATCGGAGGTGATCAGTCATGTCCCTTCGCCGATACGGACCCAGTCCGGGGTTCACCCTCATCGAGCTGCTCGTCGTCATCGCCATCATCGCGATCCTTGCGGCGATTCTCTTCCCCGTCTTCTCACGCGCGCGCGCCAAGGCGCGGCAGACCGCCTGCTTGAGCAACGTCAAGCAGATCGACCTGGCCCTGGAGATGTACTGCCAGGACAATGACGAATGCTACCCCGTGGCCGACCACACGATCGGGTACGACTGGTGGCTACCGTTGCAGCCGTATGTGAAGAACGCGCAGGTCTTCCGCTGCCCGGCCTACAGGGCTGCCGCGACGGAGCCGCAGACCGACTACCTGCTGAACGGCCTCTTCTCGCATGGCGCCGCTCAGGGCGTGTTCGACCGCCCGGCGGAGCAGATCTGTCTGGCGATACGGCTGCAGGGAGCCATGACGACCGACTACCACCCGTGGCCCGACGACTACGCCACGTGGGATGACCTCACCGCCTACAGCGAGTTCGGGAACGTCATCGCCACCACCATCCACAACGGCGGGGCGAACTACGGCTTCGCCGACGGTCACGCGAAGTTCGAGAAGTGGGAGAACACGACCAAGCCTCCGCTCCCGGGGATGCACAACACCGGGCGCTGGTACTACTGACGTCCCGGCGCAGCAGGACTCTGGGCGCACCAGTGGCGAACCTCCCGGCACGCGTCTGTTGGGAGGTTCGCCATGCCTACACTCACCGCCGTGCTGGTCGTCGTCCTCGTGCTCCTCTGCTCGCTCGCCGTGGCCGCTGACTACACGCTCTGGACCGCCCCGAGCGTGCAGAAGGTGTTCCGCGCCGACAAGCCGCCCGACCCGCCCGCGCCGGTCCACCTGACCGCCGCGCACAACGAGTTCGAGGCCGTGCAGGTCGTCATCACGGCGGGCGATGAGCCGCTGAAGGAAGCCAACGTGACGGCGTACGTGGGGCGTGGCCCGGGGGGCGGGCGACGCCTCGTTGTCGGGCCTCCCGTGGCGCTGGACATCCCGGTGAGGCTGTACCTCCCCCACTACGTGCCCTGCCCGAACGCGGGCCGTGACTTTCCCGATCCGCTGCCGCCGCTCACCGGCCCGTTCGACGTAGCAGCCAACACCAGCCAGCCTGTGTGGGTCGAGCTGTACGTTCCGCCGAAGGTCGGCCGGCGTGAGTGCGCGGTTGAGGTCTTCGTGAAGCCCGCGAATGCGCCGGAGAGGCACGTGCGGATCGACCTCACGCTGCGCCCGTTTGCGCTGCCGGCCGATGTGCAGCCCGTGTTCACGGTCGGGCTGTCGGAGGGTCTCACGACCTACCAACACGAGGTGAAGGCCGATGCCCCCGAGGCGAAGGCGCTGATGACGAGGTACTACGAGTTCCTGCTGGAGCATTACGCCTCGCCGTACTACCTGCCGGTTGACCTGAAGGCTCCCGAGGCCGCGAAGTACCTGAACGACCCGCGCCTGACCTCGTACATCATCCCTTGGAAGGAGGATGAGGCGTACCTGCGGGACATCGCGACCTACCTGGAGCAGCACGGGTGGCTCGACAAGGGCTACATGTACGTGGTCGATGAGCCGATCAACCAGGGCTCCTATGACCAGATCAAGGCTGCGGCGGCACTGATCCATCGCGCGCACCCGAACCTGCGCTTGACGGCGCCCTTCTACCGCGCGCCCGACTGGAACGACAAGCTGACGACGTTTGATGTGCTCACGGGCAGCCTCGACATCTGGTGCCCGAACGAGCATTACTTCGACACCAACCCGCGCATCTACGAGCAGTTCCGCGAGCGGCAGCAGGCCGGCGAGACGGGCTGGTGGTACGTCTGCTGCGGGCCAGGAGAGCCCTACAACAACTTCTTCGTGTCCATGGACGGCTTCTCGCACCGACTGATCTTCACGCAGATGTACCGGATGGGTGTGACGGGCCTCCTGTACTGGAATGCCACCTACTGGAACCCAAGCAGCACGAAGGACCCGTGGACGGACATCGCGACGGTGAAGGACATCAACCCACTGATCTACGGCGATGGGTCACTGCTCTACCCCGGCAAGCAAGTGGGGATCGATGGGCCGGTGGGCTCGATCCGCCTGAAGCTGATTCGCGACGGAATCGAGGACTACCAGTACCTGCGCCTGCTGGCGGAGAAGCGCGGCGAGGAGGCGGCGAAGCGCGCGGCGAGGACGCTGTGCAAGTCGCTCAGCGAGTACTGCCACGACGCGAACCAGCTGGCGCGCGTCCGAGACAAGATCGCGGCCGAGATCGCGGACGAGCGGTAGGGCTACCGCAGCTCCGCCTCGATGGACTGCCCTTCGGCGACGGTCACTTCGGAGGCGAGGGTGATCGTGACCCGGCGGCCCTCCGTCGCATGTGTTGACTCGACGGGCGGGCCGTCGGCCTTCACCATCGCCTGCGTCATGGCGCGGCCCTCCGGCAGTTCGAGGACGAGCTGCTTCACGCGGAGCTTGCCGCTGCGGACCTCGATTCGTTCGGTCTGCGTGTTCCCCTCGCGCTTCTGGCTGAAGAGGCCCCAACCCTCGGCGGCGGTGAACAGCGACTGGTGGTCGTCCGGTTTCCACATGGGCCGGAAACCGACCACGCCCGCCGGGCCGTCGTAGATGAAGCCCTGACACGCGAGCAGCATCGACCAGATGCTCATCGGCCGCGCGTAGAACTTGCCGCACTCATCGTCGCAGAAGGGGTTGCCGCTGTAGCCCCACGCGCCGCCCGGCAGGTTCGCGCGGAGACGCCCATCGTAGCGCAGCCACGCGGCGTGGACCACGGCGAAGCCCTCTCGCAAGAGTCCCGCCTGCACCATCGCCGCCGCCGCGGAGTACTCGAAGCCGCTCATCACCTCGTCCGCGTAGATCATGCAGTGACCGGGATCGGGACGTCCGCCAAGGGGCCAGGTGATCATCTGCATCCCGGCGTCCTCGTCCGCCACGAACTTGCGCGGCGATTGGGGGATGCCCCGGAAGTCCGCGCGGAAGCTGTTCTTGAAGAGCGAGGCCAGCGCCGTCTTCACGCGATCCTGCGGGTAGACCCAGCCGAGGTCGAGCTGGTTGGCCCACCACTGGCCGAGCACCTGGTCGACGTGGCAGCCGGTCCCGTAGTCGCGCAGCATCGGCTGGTCGGGAATCTGCACGTAGTACTCGCCATTCCAGAGCGCTTCGTTCTGCTTGGCCTCGCCGGCGGTCAGGATGCGGTGGTAGCGCTGGGCGGCGGCCGCGTCGCCCTCGAGGGTCGCCATCTTCTCCGCCGCCGCTAGGGCGGCCAGGTACATCGAGCCCAGCCACGAGGAGGTGCCGCTGGAGTCCGCATCAAGCGTGTTGTGCTGCGCACCCGTGAGCATCCCGTCTTCGTCTGCGTCCCAGGTCGCGATGTGGAAGTCCATCGCGCGCTTCGCGGCCGGCCAGTGCTCGTGCAGCCACTTCCCATCGGCGCTCATCAGGTGCTCACGGTAGGTGTTCAGCACCGCGCCGGCCTGCGCGTCGCCCGCCGGACTGGTCATCAGGGCCTGGCGGAAGGGGATCAGCCCGCTGGCGAGTTCGTGCCGGAACTCCTGCTCGCGCATGGCGCGCGCCAGCTCGGGGAGGAGCCGCGCGTGGGCCTGCGCATAGTGCCACACGTGGCTGCAGTTGCCTGCGCAACAACCGCCGCCCTCGCTGCACCCTTCCCAGCCGCCGAAGTACCCCGACTTCGACCAGAAGACCGTGTTGCTCTTCAGCACCGCCACCTGCGAGCTGATTCGGTCCAGGAGCCAGATCGGGAGGTTAGACTCGTACAGCGTGTCGTGATAGAGGCGCGTGAGCCGCGTGAGTTCGTCGAAGTCCCCCTGGACGTACCGCGCCACGTCGAGGGCGTTGTCCCACCAGCTCGCATAGCGGTTCCCATACCCGCCCCAGCCGCTCTGCCCGTGACGCACGTTCGGGAAGTACCAGGTGAGGACGAACGGCACGACGGCCTTCTCGCCCGGCTGCAGCGTCAGCGAAACGACCAGCGCTCCGTCGATCGTCTCGCCGCTCGGGGATGGCCCGGCCTTCTCCGGCCCGGTGAGGGTCCCGGTCTCGGAGAACTCCTTAGCCAGGGCGGAAGCATCGGCCCACGAGGCGACGCCCTTAGCCCCCTCCGCGAACGCCGCGAGAGTCATGTCGCCAGCCCCCGGTGCATCGTCCGGCAGGTCGCTCGTCAGCTGGAGGAGGGTCGCACCCCTCTCGCTGACGATGCGGTTGCGGTTCCCGCCGTACGCCGGGTGCAGGCGCCCGTTGATCTGCCCCTCTCCGATGAAGCCGACCGCGTTCTGCTGCGTCGCCAGGAAGGCGACTTCGACCGGATTCGCTCCGCGATTCTCGGCGGTCAGGCTGTAGATCGCGCAGGGAATGGCGGACCGCTTCGTATCTAGAGGAATGACCGGGTTGAACGTCTCCAGCGTGACCTGCACCGGCAACTCCGGGTCCTCGAACTCGAACCACCCGAAGGGGTACTCGCCCTGGAACGTCAGGCCCGCCATGGGCGCGAAGGGTTCGCCCTGCGCTGTCTCCAGCCGCCGCACGACAGCCTCTGCACCCTGCGCCCTCGCCCGGACTGCGAAGAAGCTGTGCGGTACGGAGGCCGGGGCGAAGTTGTTGAAGATGTGCCACGTGTGCCGCACGGCACGCCCGTCGATCTCGATGCTCCCGGTCCCGATGCCGCCGACCGGCAGGCTGATTGCCGTCAGGCGCTCCCCGGTGTAGAGCGTCGGCTCGCCTCGCGCGAAGAGCGCGGTCTCGTCGGTCAGCTCCGTCAGCCGCCGGGCTCGCCCCGCCGCGATTCTCTCGAGGCGCGTCTTCTCGCGCTCGGCGAACGAGGCGACGAGCTGCCCCGTGGCCGCCGCGTCGATCTCGCCCTGCACGCGGAAGTCGTCGAAGGTGACGTGCCCCCAAGAGCCCTGATTGTGATCGACGACCTTCACGAACACGTTTCGTCCCACCACCGCGGCGGCGTCCCACGTCACCTTCTGCATTGTCTCATCGTTGCGGCCGTGCGCCTCCAGGACCTCCTCGCCGTCCTCCGTACAAAGCACGACGGCCGTGTCCGCATGCGCGCCTCCGCCGACCAGGAACGTGATCTGCGGGCCCTGCAGCTTGAAGACCGGCGAGATGACGGTGCCGGTCTGCGTGTCGTTGGGCGAGCCGTTCGGCATCTCCAGCGTGCTCAGGAAGTAGCGGCCCTGCTTGTTGTATGGCTCCTGCGGGCGGTTGTGGAAGTTGGCGCGGTCCGAGATGAGCTGGGCGAACTGGCCCTCAACCACCTGCCAGCCCTGCGGGTCGCCCGTCTCGAAGTCGAACACGACCTCCCCCGTCGCCCTGCTTGCGCCGCCGGCCATCAGCAGGCCGACCAGGAACGCGCACGCCAGGTAGTCGGTGTACCCCATCAGGTCTTCCCTCCGTTCGCCGCGGCAGTTCGCCCTTCGCCGAGGCTGTCCGGGAGGCCTTCGCACTGTCTGCTGCGAAAACGCGCACACCGCCTGTCCAAGGAGCACTCCTTGTGCCGATGATCCTGGCCTCAATCCTCGCCTCCGGTCTTGCGCCCGCCGAAGCGGACGGCGACGCCGAGATCCTGTTCACCCTTCGCACCTGGCAGGGCGACTACGAGACCGCCGCGGCGAGTGGCGCCTCCTCGACGGCCTTCGAGTCCGATCTCTGGGCCGTCCGACCGGACGGCACGGGGCTACGGCAAGTCACGCGGCTAGGTCGCGGCACCGGCGCCGGTTGCTGGTCGCCGAAGCACGAGTGGATCTACTTCCAGAGCAACGTGACGGGTGACTACGAGGTCTACCGGTGTCGGCCGGACGGCTCAGGCGTCGAGAACCTCACACGTTCGCCCGGCACAGAGGACTATGGCACTCAGTACTCGCCCGATGGCACCCAGATCGTCTTCACCAAACACCGACCGGGCGAGCCCGGCCGGGTCGCCCTCCTGCAGGTTGACGGCGGCTCGCAGCGGGTGGTGGTCACCGGGTCGTACAGCTACATGGGCCGCTTCCTGCCGGGGAGCGGCGCGATCGTGTACGTGTCGCTGAGGCCTAACTACGGCGTCTATCGCCGCGACCTCACGGGTGGCAACGAGCAGTGTCTGCGGCGCGAGGAGGGCGTCGATCTCCACAACCCAGTGCCCTCACCCGACGGCCGGTACGTGCTCTGCTTCCGCCGCGCGGGCGGCGTGTCAGACATCTGGCGCCTCAACTCCGACGGCAGCGCTGCGATGCCACTGACCGAGGGCAACACCCACGAGTCCTTCCACCTCGGCCCGAAGGACCTGCACGGCGGCTCAGACCCGCCCGCCTGGTCGCCCGATGGCCGGCGGGTCGCCTTCGTCACGGGCGACCCTGCGCAGGTCTGGACGATGGCCGCCGACGGCTCAGACAAGCGCGAGCTCTGCCGGACGGACGGCCCGTGCGGCTACGCGCAGTGGCTGCCCGGCGGCCGGCGGCTCGTGTTCGTCTCGTGGGTCGGCGACTTCCCGCAGCTCTTCATAGCGCCCGCGGCGGGAGGCGCCGCGGAGCAGCTCACCAACCTGCCCGGCGCGGTGCTGTGGCCGAACGGATGAACGGCGTTTCGGGTTTCGAGTTTCGGGTTTCGGGTTGCGAAGAAGGCCTGCTTGCGCCTGCCGAGGTGAACCTCCTGCGCGCGGCGAACCTCGGCACGGCAGAAGACTACGCCGGGAGGGAATCGCCATGTACCCAGAATGCGGAGGCAGGCAGTTTGACCGACGGAGCTTCCTGGCGGCGACGGGCGGCGCGATGGCTGCCCTGGCTGCGGCTCGCCTGGGCGGACAGGCTGCCGAGGCCCAGGAGGCCGCCAAGCCGCTGCTGCCGACGGTGGCGCTCGGCCCGCACAAGATCACGCGACTGATCGCGGGCTACAACCCGATCGGCGGGTTCTCGCACAGCACGCTGCAGATGTCGAACCACATGCGCGAGTACTTCACCGCCGAGCAGACCGCGAAGTTCCTGCAGCACTGCGAGCGGCAGGGGATCAACACCTGGCAGTACGACCACACGGACAAGACGGTGGAGGCGATCCGTATAGCGCGCGAGGCGGGGTGCGGCATCCAGCTCATCTGCCTCCACGCCGAGCGCGGGCCGGACCTGCCGCTGTCCAAGGTGATGGAGAACAAGCCGCTGGCCATCGTGCACCACGGGGGCGTCACCGACGGCATGTTCCGGGGCGGGAAGGCGGAGCAGGTCCACGACTTCGTGAAGAAGGTCCACGACGCGGGGGCGCTCGCCGGCGTGTCCGCTCACTGTCCCGACAACATCAAGCGCATCGCCGATGAGGGCTGGGAGAACGACCTGTTCATGGCGTGCTTCTACTACGTCTCACGCCCGCGGGAGGACATCCTGAAGTTCGGTCCCAAGGTGCCCGTGGGTGAGCCCTTCTTCGAGTCCGATCCCGATGACATGACGGCCGTCATGCGGCAGGTCAAGCAGCCCTGTCTCGGGTTCAAGATCCTGGCTGCGGGGCGTGTCTGCTGGCAGGCGTCATCGGTCGAGAACGCGTTCAAGTACGCCTTCGCGAACATCAAGCCGTCGGACGCCGTCATCGTCGGCATGTACCCGCGCTTCAGCGACGAGGTGGCCGAGAACGCCGACTACGCGCGTAAGTACGGGGCGGCGTGACGATGGCACGCCGCGCGTGGCTTGCGCTCACCCTGGCGGCGGCCGGCCTGCCCGGGTTGACGGCGCCAACGCTCGGCGAGAGTGAACCGGGCGCGCTCCGAGTCCTCTTCCCCGCGGATCGGTCTGTTCTGGAGACGGGCCGCTCTGAGTTGATCTGCGTCGCGCCAGGGGATGTGAAGAGGGCTCCGCCGCTGCGCATCGACGGCAAGCGGGGGCGCTGGCAGCCGTACGCGCTGCCCGTGTTGGTCGCGCGGCTTGAGCTGAGGCCGGGCCGGCACGAGATCGCGGTGGGCCCGACGAAGCTGCAGGTGTACGTGAGGGAGGGCGACGTGCCGCCGGAGGTGGCCGAGTGGACGGTCTACGGCAGCCACCCTGGCGATGCCGACGGCTGGAAGGACTGCCGGGCGTGTCACGAAGTGACCGCGGCGAATGGTCGCCAGTCGGTTGGCACGTTGCGCGAGCCTGTGGCCTGCCAGCAGTGCCACTCTTCCGAGGACTTCCAGCTCGCCCACTTCCACCCCGAGAAGCCCCTCGCCGGCTGTCACCAGTGCCACGCGTTGCACGGCTCGTCCGCGAAGTCGCTGCTCAAGGCCCCGCGGAAGCAGCTCTGCGCGACCTGCCACGACTGAGCGCTACGTCGGCGCCGACGAGGCACGGGTAAGCGTAGACCCACACCTTCCGACGCGTGCCCCCGCCCCGCAGGGACCCCTGCGACTGATCTTGCGCCGCGACCCGCAGACCTCTGACGATTCCTGCGGTTCTTGAAGTGGAATCGGCCAGAGATCCTGAAGTTCCCTTCACTTGGGCAGCAAGGCAAGCAGAAGGAGAACCGGTCAGGGATGCCGAACTGCCGCGTGGGTCACGCCACAAGCCGGTTGGCGCCCGGAGGCCATGACCATGAGCGAAGTCACGCTTCGGGATACCGCCCTCTCTGAGTATGCGGATGTGCCTGCCCGGGTCCGGCCTCTCCGAGACGCGTACTTCGAGGCCATCCCGGAAGTCTGTGTCGAACGCCCCAAGTACGTCACGGAGTACCACGTGGCTCATGGTCTGCTGAGCGACACCCCGATCAGCGGGCTCAGCAAGGCCCGGGCCTATCGGCATGTGCTGGAGAAACGCACGCCGGTGGTCTGGCCGCAGAAGGCCCGTCTCCGCGACGGCAGTCAGATGGAGATTCGGGGGCGCTCCCTGTTCGCCGGCTCTACGACGAGCAAGTTCAAGGGCGCCATCGTGTACCCGGAACTCCTTGGTCTCAGCCTGTGGCCGGAGCTGCGCTCCGTGTCCTCCCGACCACAGAACCCCTACTATCTCGATCCCAAGGACCGGCGCGTCCTGAACGAAGAGGTCTTCCCGCACTGGATGGACTACAGCGTGCTGGAGATCACCCGTCGGCGGGAGCCAACGGCGCCCTACGATCTCCTGCAGCAGATCGTCTTCTTCCTGGCCAGCAAGCCCAACTGCATGTCGCACACGATCCCCAGCTTCTCGCGTGCGGTCCACGAGGGGTTGCGGGCGGTCATTGATGACGCGCAGTCCAGGGCGGAGGCCGCGACCGATGGGGACCGGCGGGACTTCTACCGGTCCCTGGCGGAGGCGATGGAGGGGGTGGTGGCCTACTCGCGTCGCCTGGCTGCCGAGGCGGACCGGCTGGCCGGCGGCGAGCGGGACGAGCAGGCCCGGCAGGAGCTGCGCACGTTGGCTGAGATCCACCGCGCCGTGCCGGAACGCGCCGCGCGGACCTTCCGCGAGGCACTGACGACCGTCTGGATGTGCTGGACGGCCATCCACCAGGAGAACCCCAATGTGGGCCTCAGCCTTGGCCGTCTGGATCAGCTGCTGTACGGTCACTACCGACGCGACATTGACGAGGGCCGCCTGGACGTGGCCGGGGCGCTTGAGCTGCTGTGTTGCCTGTGGCTCAAGATCGGCGACCACGTGCCCCTGATACCGGAGACCGGCGAGCGGCTCTTCGGCGGAACCGGCTCCAACCAAGCCATCACCATCGGGGGCGTGGACCGCGACGGCAACGATTCGGTCAACGACCTGACGTACGTCATGCTTCGCGCTACCGAGCTGATGATGCTTCGGGACCCCAACCTCAATGCACGCTACATGAGCTGCGTGAACTCACCTGAGTACCTCAGGCGGCTGTGCCAGGCGAACCTCCGCACGGGGGCGACGCCCGCCCTGCACAACGACCGCGCCGTCATCCGCGCCCTCACCACCAAGGGCGACTCGCTCGAACAGGCCCGCGACTACGGAATCGTCGGGTGCGTAGAGCCGGGAAGCAACGGCCGCCACTACGCCCATAGCGCAGCCGTTCTTATCAACCTCGTCTCGGCCCTGGAGCTGGCCCTGTTCAACGGTGAGCACCGTCATACGGGGCTGGGGAACGAGATCGGCCCTCGCACGGGCGACCCCGCGAGCTTCGCGTCGGTCGAGCAGTTCAGGGATGCCCTCGAGGTGCAGATCCGCTGGCTCGCGGGCCAGGCGGTTCAGATGAACGCGTGCCTGGGGCGTACTCACCAGTCCCACTACCCGACACCCATCCTGTCCTCGCTGTTCGAGGGCCCGATGGATAAAGGGAACGACCTCGTACACGCCGGGGCCACCATCAACTCCTCCGGCGCGACGATCATCGGCTTCGCGGATGTCGTGGACTCGCTCAGCGCCATTGAGAGGCTCGTCTTCCGGGATCGCGACGTCCCATTCGACACGCTGCGTCAGGCGCTCGTCGGCAACTTCAGTCTCCCCGAGCACGCGCGGCTCGGCGAGCGGCTGCGGGACCCGAGGCGGACGCCGAAGTTCGGCACTGAGGACCCCATTGCGGATGCCAACGCCCAATGGCTCGCCGGCGTGTTGGATGGGTTCTTCTCCCAGCAGGTCGGCCCCCGGGGCGGGTGCTATCGTGTCGGCTACTGGACGATGACCAACCACGCCGGCTTCGGGCTTCTGATGCCCGCGATGCCGAATGGCCGGAGGAAGGGGGAGAACTTCGCCAGCGGGATGACGCCGGTCTCCGGTGCGGCGCGGAGCCTCCCCGAGGCCCTCAACTCGGTCGCTCGGGTCCCGAAGCGCAATCTGCCGAGTGGACTAGCCCTGAACATCAAGTTCACGCCCGTCGGTTCAGCAGACGATGAGGCCGCCCTCGACGACTTCGCAGCCTGGGTCGAGGGCTACTTCGCGCCTCACACCTCCGACCCGGCAGCCGACGCGCAGGACGACAGCTGCGGGATGGAGATTCAGTTCAACATCATCGACCGCGCTGAACTCATCGACGCGCTTCACCACCCCGACAAGCCGGAGTACGCCGAGTTGCTGGTGCGTGTGTCTGGCTACACGGCGTACTTCAAGGACCTGACACCTGAGATGAAGCAGGAGATCATTGAGCGCGCCGAGTACAACCTGGCCGGCGGCGCCGGGCGCTTGGACTGGCGCTTCCCCCTATCGAGCGAGGAGGAGTGAGCCATGGTCGCCACCCTCAGACGCCTGCTCCTCAACGTGGTCTCGTACTTGCTCTGGGACGGCCCGGTCGCCAGGCTCCTGCGGCGCGTGTGCCCGGCCCTCGCCAAGGAGCTGGAAGGCGAGGCAAGCGGTGAGTTCCTGGGCCTCTTGCTGGGGGGCATGGGCCTCGCCCTCGATCTCAGCCGGTCTTACCGGAGGAACGTCCGGGGGTTCAGCGCGGTGTATGCCATCCGCGTGCTGGATCCGGAGGTCGGCCGCGTGGCGCGGTTCGACAAAGGCCGTCTGCGCGTCGCGGAGGCCTTGGGGCCTGGGGAGCAGGCTACGGTGACGGTGACCTTCAACGACACCCGGGCTCTCGTGGACTTCCTCGTGGCCGGTGGGTCTGACATCCTGGGCGTGCTTCTCGAGAACAAGGTCCGCGTAGAGGGCAACCTGAATTACCTGTACCGATTCGGTTTCCTGGTCCGCGACCTCACACGGCGCTTCGACCTCCCCGGCGGGACCGCCGCGGCGAGCCGCGTCAGCGCCTCCGCAACCTGAGGCAATGCGCCTGCCGCTGATCGTGGACATCGGGCGAGGTAGCCGCGAAGACGGACCCGGCATCCGGAGCGTCGTCTTCTTCAAGGGCTGTCTTCTCCGCTGTGTGTTCTGCCAGAGCCCCGAGGCACAAGAACTCGACGCCGAGATCGCCTTCCACGCGAGCCGATGCGCCCACTGTGGCGCGTGTGCCGAGGCCTGTGAGGTTGCCGCGATCGCCCTCACGGGGCCCCATCGCATTCAACGTGATCGCTGCGTCGGGTGCGGCGCCTGCGCGGAGGCCTGCGTGTGGGGGGCGCTGCGACGGATCGGCCAGTACCGGTCGCCACAGTCTCTGGTCGAGGAACTCCTCCGTGATCTCCCCTACTACCAGTCCTCGGGCGGGGGTGTGACGCTCTCCGGCGGTGAGCCGGCGCTGCACCCCGAGTACGTCGAGGCGCTGTTGCGGCTGCTCAAGGCATCGGGAGTCCACGTGGCTGTCGAGACGGGGGGCTGCTTCGACTACGGGGCTTTCCGGAGCAGAATCCTGCCCTACGTGGACCTCGTCTACTTCGACCTGAAGTTCGTCGACCCGGAGCTGAATCGTCGCTACACGGGCAGGGGCAACCGGCGGATCGTGCGGAACCTCCAGCGGCTGCTGCAGGAGCGACGCGATGTCGTTCAAGTCCGGACGCCACTCGTCCCGGGCATCACCGACACCTGCGAGAACCTGTCCGGCATCGCCGAACTGCTTCGGCACCTTGGGGCCCGGACGGTCGAGCTCCTCCCCTACAACCCCCTGGGGGCCGGGATGTACGAGGCTCTGGGTAGACGCCCGCCGGCTCTGCCCGACCACTTCCAGACGCCTGCGGAGCTGGAGCGAGTTTGCGGCATCTTCCGTGACATCCTGGCTACCAGGGCCAGCCCGTCACGGGTCTCAGGAACGCAGCCTTAGCCGACACTCATCCAGCATCTCCTGGGTCCGGCTGGCGCCGATGCGCGTGACGCCAAGGGCCCGCATCTCTAACAGCGCGTCGAGCGTTCTCACGCCGCCGGCCGCCTTCACCTCAACATGCGCCGGCGAGTGAGCGCGCATGAGTTTGACATCCTCGACGGTCGCCCCGCCAGTCCCGTAACCTGTAGAGGTCTTCACCCAGTCGGCGCGCAGTTCGCCGCAGATCTCGCAGAGCCGAATCTTGTGGCAGTCCTCAAGGTAGCAGTTCTCGAAGATGACCTTCACCTTGCGCCCCGCACTGTGGGCGACCTCGACGACCGCGCCGATGTCGGTCCGCACGTAGTCCCAGTCGCCGCCTAGCACCTTGCTGATGTTGACGACCATGTCCAGCTCCTGGCCGCCGTCGGCTACGGCCTGTTCCGCCTCGGCGCGCTTGACAGCGGTCGTGTGCCCCCCGTGCGGGAAGCCGACCGTCGTGCCCGGCTTCACCGTGCTCCCCTGGAGGATCTCCGCGCATCGCGCGAGGTAGTATGGCATGATGCACACGCTCGCGACGTCGTACTCGACCGCGAGCCGGCACCCCGCCTCCAGCTCCCGCTCGCTCAGCGCAGGGTTCAGGAGGGAGTGGTCGATCATCTTGGCGATCTGCTCGTAGGTGTAGTCCACAGCTCATCCATCCTCTCGGTCTCGGCTACCGTGTGGCCCCTCGCTGGGTCCCTTCAGTCTCCTCGCCGCCGGGATGCAGGGCGAAGCAGGCGATCTCGGGCGGGCAGTTCAGCCGGAGGGGGAAGGCATCGTTGAGGCCCAGACCACGGCTGACGTACATCCGCGCGCGGCCATGGGCGAACCAACCTGCCGGGTACAGGTGCGTACTGACGGCCCCCAGCCACCCCCTGCGACACACGACGCCGAGGGACTCATACGCACGGACGAGGAGCCGGATCACCGGCAGGCGTGCGGTGCGCTCGGGGCCGAGACGCGGCAGGGCGAGCTGCCCGCCGTGCGTGTGTCCCGCCAACACCAGGCAGGGGTGATGCGCCGCGTGCGGCAGGACGACCGGGTTGTGGGAGAGCACCACCACGGCCTCTCCGTCGGGGGCGCCGCGCACGGTCGCGGCGACGTCGGCGGGCGTCATCATGGCATCGTCCACGCCGGCCAGCCACAGCCCGGAGGCGACCGGCGCGCCGTCGCCGATCAAGACATTCACCCCGATCCCGCCCAGGCCTTCGCGGACACGCTCGACACCCTCCCAATGATCGTGGTTCCCCAGGCACGCAAACACCCCGAGGCGCGCTCGTAGCGCGGCGAGTTCCGGGAGCGCCGCCTCGAACCGGCGCATCGCCCGGAAGGCAACGAAGTCGCCGGTCAGCACGAGCAGATCGGGGGCGAGGCTCGCCGTGAGGGACGCGATCTCAGGCAGTCCGTTCGTGCCGAGCCAGTGCCCGATGTGCAGGTCGCTGACCTGCACGATGCGCAGACCCGCCAGCGCCTCCGGGAGGCGGGCGAGGCGCACGTCATGGTGGGTCACGTCGATCGCGGCTGCTCGGTACACGTGGATCCCCTGGTGGCAGAGGTGGCCTCCATCATAGCCTATCGGCGCAGGCTCGCGCAATGGCCGACCCCACTTCGCTGCGGTGTGGCAACGGGGCGGGACGGTCACGGCAGGAGGGAGAGGCTGCGGGAGGCGCTAGGTCTGCTCAGCCGGGGGCGCGGGCCGCATGTGTCGCAGCGTCAGGTAGAGGCAGTACACGATGGGGGCGGCGGCGATGCACGGCCAGGCGCCGGCGACCTGCCAGGTCAGGTGGGCCAGCACAGATAGGCCAGCTCCGGCAGCGTACACGAGGCCGGTCATGCCGAAGTGCTCCCGCAGGAGATGCCACGCTGGCTTGCCGGACGTCAGGCCCGCGATGAGAGCCACAAACGCGGAGTTCGCCAGGTGGTATGTAGCGACCGCGGCCACTGCCGGTACCGCCATCCCCCAGAGATCGACTGCGCCTGGCACGCCGCCAGCCAAGGTGTACACGCCGCCCGCGATTCCCGCGCTCGCCGTGGTCGTAGAGACGGCATAGATGCCTGCCAGCGAGGACAGGGGGCGACTCAGTAGCGGCACAAGGACCACCGCCACGCCGCTGACGGCAGCCGCGGCCAACGCAGCTTGCGGGCCGAAGTGGACCAACGCCCAGAACACGACGACAAACCCGAGGGAGATCGTGGTGTGCTTGGAGGCGCGGACGCGCCGCCATCCCGCCAGGAACGCGGCCCCCAGGGTGGCGAGAAGCCACGGCCCATCCGCCGGACACCCCTGCCAGCAGCCGACCACCAGGAACGCGCTGGCGAGAATCGCCGTCGCGGCAATGCACAGCATCGCCGAAGGGGGCACCGACCTCATCGGTTGAGGGCCCCTTCCCCTGCGGCAGGCTGGCAGACCATCTTGGCTCGTCACCTCGGATCCGGCGGCTCCCCGCCCGAGCGCGGGAGTGCGACTCGCACCGACGTGAACGACCCAGCCATTCCGATTGTGTCTCCGGACATTCTAGCAGCCTGGCGTATCGACCGTCTGTACGATATCGCAACGGGGGGCAACTTCGCGCCGAACGGACC
>Ga0194125_10002030_pt1 | contig 33883 bp, 38 predicted proteins | sample TA2KigC250mmetaG_FD_148626 | JGI IMG/M metagenome (GOLD analysis project Ga0194125, IMG submission 148626) | Freshwater microbial communities from Lake Tanganyika, Tanzania - TA2015034 Kigoma Deep Cast 250m | ecosystem: Environmental > Aquatic > Freshwater > Lake | place: Tanzania: Lake...
TAATTAGCAGATATTTAATTATTTTATTAGTTTTTAATTTAACCATTTTTTATAAACTTTTAATGATGCAAATATTTATTTGAATCTTGTTTATTGCAGCTTTAATTAGTGTTTTTTATGATTGCCCCAATCCAAATAAAGAAGAAATCCAGTCTCGTGCAAAAATTGTTATTCCAAGAACAGAAAGAAGAATTACAAGAACTACAATAAGAATTATAACAATTAAAATTCCTTTTTTTGATTTTTTTGCTTGCGGAATTTGTATTTCTTGGACTGGAGGAATAGATTGAGATGATGGCTGGGGCTGCATTATTGGCTGCTGAATATTCTGTTTTATTTCTCTTGTTGAAGATTGTGGCAGGGGTTTTGGCTGTGTTGTTTGAGATTGGGCTGGTTGAGAAAGTTGTGGTTGTGGTTGAGATTGGGCTGGTTGAGAAAGTTGTGGTGTGGTTTGAGGAGCTTGGAGCTGGGGATGCTGCATCATAACTCCGCCGATTGATGCAGCTGAATCAAGAACATCCTGTCTGTTATATCCTGCTGAAATAAAGCTTTGAATAGCAAGCTCGAGAGAATATCCTCTTTCTATTGCATTTTTTAATCCTGCCACAATATCTGCTCTTTGCATATTATCAAGTAGGATTATAATTATTTAAAGCTATTTGTTGGATTATAAATTAATTATATTCTGGACTATAAATTTATTTTTAAATATAAAGTATTTATTAATTATATGATTACTCAGCAGGAAGTTTATAATGCATTAAATTTTAATTGGCAGTCAGGGCAGCAAGTACGACAAAAAATAGCTGATGCGAGGCATAAACCGAGATGGAAAATTAATCCCAGAAGCATTTATGCTCATTTGGAATCTCTTGTTGAAGGGGGGTTTGCAGACAGGCATGAGAGAGAACCAACTGCAGAAGAAGTTGGAAAAAGAGGAAATAATAAAATTTTTGAATATCGCAAAACAGGAAGCAAAATTCCGCATTATGAAAATGAAAGAGAACTAGGAGAATTAGCTTTATCTCCAGCTTAATTTTATAAATTAATTATGTTCAAATCCTGGGAGATGTGACAAGACTTGCCTATTTTATATCCAAGCTCTGAGGCGAGTTCTGTCAAAGCTGAAAGTTTTGGCAAATCTCCGTGTGCAGGAATAATATGTTGAGGATGCATCATCTCAATAAAATCTCTTAAATCTTCCCTGCCAGCATGCCCTGAAACATGCACCTCATTAAATATTCTTACTCCCTTATTCTTGAGCCTTTTTTCCATCTGCCCTTTGTTTGCTATATTAACTTCTGTTGGAATAGTTTTACTGGAAAATATCACATGATCTTTTGGAGACAACTGCAAACTTGTCTGATTTCTTGATATTCTTTCAAGAATTGAGCCCGGCTCTCCTTGATGTCCTGTGCATACAATTAAGTAACTTGATTTGTTTTTGTTTACTCTCTTGAAAACAGAATCCACGTGCTTTCTGTATGTTATAAGCTCAATATTTTTTATAAAAGGGCACAACTTTACGTCATGAGCAGAAGAAACATACTTATTGAGGCTTCTTCCGACAAAAATAATTTTTCTTCCAAGCTTCTTTCCAAAATCAACAATGCTTTTTAATCTTGCTATGTGGCTTGAAAATGTTGTGACAATCATTCCTGCGTTTTCATTGTTTGTTGTGAGCATAACATCTTCCAACAACCCACGAGCAATCTTCTCGCTTGGAGTTTTTCTCTCGTCTGCAGCATACAGGCTTTCAACAATCAAAACCTTGACGCCTTCTTTTGCTATTTTTCTCAGCATGTCATAATTCGGCTCTTTGCCAAGAATTGGGGTGTCATCAAACTTGAAATCATTTGCATATAAAACTATGCCTTCTGGTGTATGAAGCGCAATTAATGATGATTGAAGAGTTGAGTGAGTTATGTTAATAAAATCAACTTTGTAATTTTTTTCTCCTTTAATAATATAAGAAGAGTTTGGAGAAACTGCCACTATTTTGTTTCTTATATGATTATTATTGTCACTCATAATTTTTCCAAGAACAGAGAGTGTAAATGGGGTGCCTAAAATTTCAGCATTATATCTTTCTGCAATATAAGGAACAGCGCCAATATGGTCAAGATGCGCGTGGCTCAGCAAAATTGCCCTGACTTTTTTTCTTGAATTTTTGCTGTCAAGAATAGTGTCTTCCGGGATTGCACCTATGGCTCTCAGGGATTTTTCATTCATGATTTTTTCCCTTTCCTCAAGCTCAACTATTGGGGGGAGATGCAAGCCACAGTCAAAAATAATTATATCATTTCCTATCTCAACAGCAGTCATATTTTTTCCGACTTCAGAATATCCGCCTATTGTATAAATTTTCATCTTAAAATTTTTATTTTCCTTTTATTATTTATTTTCTTTTTTCAGTAATATAATTTAACCTGGCTTTTTATATCTTTTTATATCTTTAATTAAGCTTCTAACTTAATACTGTTTTTTAAGTATTAATAACTGTTAAATTAGATAAATCTCTTTTTATAAAAATAACAGGCATATTAAGTTAGCTAATTAACTTTTTATCTCAGAAAGGTTTTTTAATTGCACTTTCCTGCTTGGATAATGAAAAAAGAAGCTGTTATTTTGCTGGCTGTAATTGTATTAATTATTTTCATGGCAGGAATTATGCCTGCTGATGTAAGAGAGAACGAGATAGAAAAGCAGATAGCAAAAGACGGGAAGGCAAGTGTAATAGTAATAATTGAAAAAAGCAAGTTTTTACAGCAAAATATTGAAAATTTTAAGATTAATCATAAATTTTCAGAAACTACTTTTGCTGTTGAGGTTGATGAAAAAGATTATGAAAAACTTGTGAAGCAAGGAATTAGAATAAGAAAAGAAAAAATATTTTCAATTTCCTTGCAGGATTCTGCTCCTCTTGTAAATGCAACTCTTGCATGGAGCCTGCAGCAGGAAGTTAATTTGACAGGAATAAACCAGACAATATGCATACTTGATACTGGAATTAATTACACTCATCCTGATTTGGGAGGGTGTTTTGGAAATAACAATGCAACATCAAACTGCAAGGTTATGGGGGGGTATGATTTTGTAAATGGTGATTCTGACCCTATTGATGACCACGGACATGGAACTCATGTCGCAGGAATTGCGGCTGCAAATGGAAGCATAAATGGAATTGCTCCTGGCGCAAAAATAGTTGCATTAAAAGTATTAAATTCTGCCGGGAGTGGGAGCGAGGCAAATATCGATGCTGGAATTGACTGGTGTGTGGGAAATTCATCTTTATTTAATATTTCTGTAATAAGCATAAGCATAGGAGACAATGAAAATTATACTGGATACTGCGATGAAAATTATACTGGCACTATAACTACAGCAATAAATGCTGCTGTTGCAAAAAATATTTCTGTTGTAATTGCTTCTGGAAATAATTATAATTTCACAACAATTTCCGGGCCAGCATGCATACAAAATGCAACTCCTGTCGCTGCCTTGAACAAGGATAATTCAATGGCTTCTTATTCAAACAGAAATTCTCTTGTTCTGCTTGTTGCTCCCGGAACAAACATTAATTCTACAAGATTGGGCTCATGTCCAGGCGGGTGTTCGTGCGCGGGAAATTATATGATTTGCTCTGGAACAAGCATGGCAACTCCGCATGTTGCAGGGGCAATTGCGATAATAAACCAGTTTTTAAGAATAAGCCACCAGACAAAAACAAGCGAACAGATAGAAAGCATATTAAACTCAACAGGCACACTTGTCTTTGACTCAAGCTCAAGATTAAATTTCTCAAGAATAAATATTTATGAAGCAATACTTGCCTTTGACAATCTTGCGCCAAATGTTTCATTGATTTCGCCTTCAAATAATCAAATAAATATGACTCAGAACCAGGCGTTTTTCTGCAATGCTACTGATATTGCCTTAAAAAATGTGACTTTTTATTTGTGGAATTCAACAGGAATCGCAAACATCTCGAGGACAGATGTTTCTGGAAGATATTCTTCTGTGCAGTTTAGTCTTTCAAATCTTCCATATGAAAATTACAAGTGGAATTGTTTGTTTTATGACAAGAAAAATAATTCTGTGTTTGCATCATCAAATTTCTCGCTGATTATAGGCAGAGTTTTGACAACTCTTGTCTCGCCTGCAACAAATAATTACACAAACCTGAATAATACAAATTTCAACTGCTCTTCACAAAGCGAGACAAATTCTAATTTAGCAAATGTTACATTTTATTTGTGGAATTCTTCTGCTTTAATATATAATTTAACAAGAAATGTTTCTGGAATTTACAATTCAACAATTTTTAATTATAATTTTTCGCAAGAAGATAATTATAAGTGGAGCTGCTTGAGTATCAATAATAATTCAAACTCTTTTCTTGCAGCAAATTCTACAATAACTTATGATGTTACAAAGCCAAGCATAATTTTAATCTCGCCAGATGATGCAACATCATCAGAAACAGGCGCATATAATTTTACATTTAATGTTTCTGATAATTATAATATTTCAGAATGCTATTTAATTTTTGACGGGAGAGTAATTAACTTGAACACAGCAAGCACTACACAGACAAATGGCATGTATAATTCCTCGCTTGGAACTGGAAGTCATACTTGGAGCATAAATTGCACTGATTTAGCTGGAAATTTGAATAATTCTGCATCAAGAAGCCTGACAGTAACTTCTTCTGCATGCACAAGTTGTGGCGGGGGTGGGGGTGGGGGAGGCTCAAGTTACTCAACTTATTCAATAAGTGAAAATCAAGTAGAAGCAGGATATACTCAAAACTTGAAAAAAGATGACAGAATTAAGTTTATTGCAGCAGGGGAAAATCATATCTTAAAAATAAAAAATCTTGCTTTAAATAATGTAGAAATTACAATAGAGTCAAATCCTGTTTCTTTAACTCTTTCTGTTGGAGATGAGAAAAAAATTAATCTTGATAATGATGAATATTTTGATTTGTATCTTAAATTAAACAGTATAATTTCTGATAAGGCAAACATAACTCTGAGAAGCATACATGAAAAAGAAAAAACATTTACTATACAGGAAAACGCTGCAGAAAATAATGAAAGTTTAATGGAAAATATCACAAATACAAACAATAATGTTATAGAAAAAATAACCAATAATAAACAAGAAAAGAAAAATTATTTATATGTTATTATTCCTGTTCTAATTGTTATTGGTATTATATTAATATTAAGCAAGAGGAAAAAACATAAAAAAAGGAAATAATATGGAAAAAAAATTGAAACCTTCGCATCGCGAGAATAAAAGATATTTATTATTTGAAGGAAAGAAAGAAGATGTTGAATCAGCTATTCTGAAATTTATAGGGGTTTTGGGATATGGGAAAGCCGGGATTATGTTTATTTCTGGCAATATTCTTGCCTGCAACCGCGAAGAACTGGATAAAGTTAGAGCTTCTTTGCTTCTTGCCGGGATAAAAGTTTTGCGAGTTTCTGGGACTATTGCTGGATTAAGAAGATGATATCAATTATAAGGCATCTTTGGGGGCACGGCAGTGCTGTCACAGAGTATCCTGCTAAAAGTCCTGAGAAAACTGCAGGAGAGAAATTAGCTGAAGCAGCGAGAGGAAGACTTGATGAGATGATTGATGCTGACAGGAGAGAGATTGCGGGTGACAAGCAGAATGGATTAAAAAATGTAAAAGCTAGAAATGAATATGCAGGCGGACTTGTTCTTGATATGTTATTGAGCTATTTATTTCAGCTTCCGAAAGATGAAAGAGAAAAATACAGGCATATTTTAGTTTCTGAGCTTGGATATAAGATAGAGAGATTAAAATAGTATTTTTTTTATATAATAATTTATAAAACTCAATTGCGAAAAATTTATAAATACTTAAAATATAGAATTTTGTCGGAAAGGAAAAATAAATTTTAGGATTATCCTACTTTTATACGAAGATGGTAAATACCTTGGGAGAAAAATAATATGGAAATAAAACATAGGCAGAAACTAAAGATAAATCTGTCTGCTAAATAACATGGAGATGCCAATGGAGATGCAAAATCAGGTAATGGGTTATGATAGAACTGCAACTATGTTTTCGCCTGATGGACATCTTCTTCAGGTTGAATATGCAGAAAAAACAGTTCGGCTTGGCTCGGCATCAATTGGATTAATCTGCAGTGATGGTGTTATTATTGTGGCAGACAAAAGAATTAAAGACATTCTTGTCACGCAGGACTCAGCAAGCAGGATTTTTGAAATAGATTCACATATTATTGCAACTGCAGCAGGAATTGCAAGCGATTCAAGAATTTTGATTGAAAGGGCTCAGCTACTGGCGCAGCAGCACAGAGTCACATATGATTCTGATATTGAAGTTGAAAGCATTGTCAAGGAAATTGCAAACTTAAAGCAGGCATTCAGCCAGTATGGCGGTGCTCGTCCATTCGGAGTTTCAATAATGGTTGCAGGAATAAACAAGGAAAAAGCAAAATTGTGCGTTACAGACATAAGCGGAAATTATATTTCATACAAGGCAGCTGCCATTGGAGAAAATGACGAGAAAATCAAGGAAGAATTAAGAAAGCAGTATGACGAAAAAATATCTGTTGAAGAAGGAATTAAACTTGCATTGAAAATATTCAAGGAAATTCTTGGGAAAAATTTTTCAGCAGAAAGATTTGATGCTGCATATATAACATTCAAGGAGCCAAAATTAAAAAGAATAAGCGGGGAAGGATTAAAGAAGTATATTAAATAAGATGATAAATATTAAATTGGGAGAGAAAACATTTTTCTGAATTAAAATAAAATTAGAAATAAATCTGCTAATAAATTAAAATAATGGCAAGAGAATTAATATCTTGCAAAATAAAAAGATGCCACAAGTTACAGCAAAATTAAGTATTAAAGGAAAGAGATATGAAATTCTTGTTGATGTTGATAAAGCTATCCAATTAAAACAAGGAAAGCCAGTAAGCATGCAGAATATTCTTATTTCTGATACAATATTTTCTGATATAAAAAAAGGAATGAGAGTTTCAGAGGCAGAGCTTCAGAGCACTTTTGGGACAAAAGAAATTGGAATTATTGCTGAGAGAATAATAAAGAACGGGGAAATAAATATTCCTGCTGAATACAGAAACAAGGAAAGAGAAGACAGAGTCAAGCAGGTAGTTGATTTTCTGTCAAGAAATGCACTAGAGCCGGGAAGCAATAAGCCGCATACTCCTGAAAGAATTAAATCAGCTATAGAACAGGCAGGAATTAATATCGACGCGAGGCCTGTTGAAGAGCAGATAAGCAAGATTATTGATAGCCTGAGAAAAATTATTCCAATTAAAATTGAAACTAAGAAGCTTGCAATTAAAGTTCCTGCAGTTCATACAGGAAAGGTTTACGGGCTTGTTCAGGAGTATAAAAAGAAGGAAGAGTGGCTTGATAATGGAGACTTGACTGTTATAATTAATTTGCCTGCAGGAATGCAGATGTCGTTTTATGATAAATTAAATGCTATAACTCACGGCTCAGCTATTGTCAAGGAGATGAAATGACACCACCATATGTTGTTTATGATATGGATAAGAATCCAGTAAGCGTAACTAGTGATTTAAATGTCGCAATTAGATGAGGGGGTGTTTGTGGTTCATATCAAGAAATAAATGATGAAGAGGCAGCAAGAATTAGAGAAGAATTAAAGAAAGAATTTGAATTAATAAGACAAAAAGCATTGGCAAGACTAATAAAATAAAGGATAATAAATACATAGGTTTATAAACTAAATAAAAAACAAAATAAAGTCGAGATAAAAAATAAAAGGAAAAATTAGAAAATGAGCGAAGAAAGAGAAAAAGTAATACCAGGAGAAATTCTTGAGACAGGAGAGGACTGGCTGCCTGGAGAGGGAACAAGAAGAGATGGAAAAAATATTGTAGCAAGCAGGTTTGGCTTGAAAGAAATTCAGAACAGGCTTGTTAAAATTATTCCGTTATCTGGAGTTTATATTCCAAGAAGAGGAAATCTTGTTATTGGGGTTGTTACTGATATAAATTTCAGCGGGTGGAATATGGACATAAATGCTCCGTATACATCATTTCTGCCTCTTGCAGAGTGCCCGAGATTTTTCAACAAGGAAGACTTGGCTGAATATTTTGATATTGGAGACATGGTTGTATGCAAAGTTAAAGCTGTAAAAAGAAAAGGAGTTGATTTGTCTTTGAAATCTATTGGACTTGGAAAAATTGAGGATGGGATGATTGTGTATATAAACTCAAACAAAGTGCCGAGAGTTATAGGAAAGGAAGGGAGTATGATAAAAATTATCAAGGATGCAACAAAATGCGACATTGTTGTGGGGCAGAACGGGGTTGTATGGATAAAGGGAAAGACAGCAGAAAACGAAATGCTTGCAAAAGAAACAATATTATTTATAACAGGAAAGAGCTATCTTTCTGGATTAACTGAAAAAGTTCAGGAATTTTTAAGCAAGAAATTTGGGGAGAAAAAATAATGGCATACACAAAAAGATTTGATGGGAGAAAATTTGATGAGACAAGAGATATAAAAGCAGAAGTTGGAATTATACCAAATGCTGACGGCAGCGCGATGTTTGCATTTGGTGATACTGTAGCGGTTGCTGCTGTTTATGGGCCTAAAATTATGCATCCCCAGCATTCACAGGATCCTAAAAAGGGAACATTAAGAGTTACATATGACATGCTTTCATTTTCTGTTCCAGAAAGAAAAAAGCCAGGTCCTTCAAGAAGAAGCCAGGAAATTTCAAAAGTCACAGAATGGGCTTTGTCTCCTGTTGTAAATCTTGATGAATTCCCAAATACTGTTGTAGATGTTCATATCATGATTTTCCAGGCAAATGCTTCAACAAGGTGCGCTGGAATTAATGCTGCTGCTATTGCTCTTGCACATGCAGGAGTTCCAATGAGCGATTTGGTTTCAAGCGTTTCTGTCGGAAAAATGGATGAGACAATTGTCGTTGATGTAATCAAGGAAGAAGAAGATTATGAAGAGGGAGAAGGAGCCACTGATATTGCAACTGCATTCACTTCAAATTCTGGAAAATTAACTTTATTGCAGCTTGACGGGAAAATATCTCCAAAAAAACTTGATGAGGCTGTTGAAAAAGCAAGAGATGCTTGCAAAAAAATTTATGAGCTTCAGAAAAAAACACTTAAGGAGGCAAAAGAATAAGATGATGATTTCAAACTTGACAAAGAAGAGAGTGCATGACTATTTGCTTGAAGGAAAAAGAGAAGGCAGGGGATTGCTTGATTACAGAGAAATTGAGATAGAACTTGGAGTGAGCAAGAATGCAGAAGGAAGCGCAAGAGTTAAAGTTGGAAAGACAGAGGTTGTCGCAGGAGTGAAGTTAGATGTCACAGAGCCATACACAGACCATGAAGATGAAGGGACTTTGATTACAACGCTTGAGCTTCTTCCATTATCATCTCCAAGATTTGAAGCAGGGCCTCCTAAAATTGAAGCAATTGAGATAGCAAGAATTGTTGACAGAGAAGTAAGAGAGAGTAAGTTCATTGATTTCAAAAAATTATGTATAAAAAAAGGAGAAAAAGTCTGGGGAATTTTTCTTGATATTTTCAGCATAAATGATGATGGCAATCTGCTTGATGCTGCAGGAATTGCAGCAGTTGCTGCATTGAGAAACGCAAAAATGCCAAAATACGACGAGAAAGAAGACAAGGTTGAATACGGAGAATTGACAAATAAAGGGATGCCATTAAACAAAGAAACACCAATAATACTCACTTTCCATAAAATTGGAAACAAAATATTTATTGATCCGGGACAGGAAGAGGAAAAAGCAAGCGAGGGAAGAATAAGCTTTGGATTCTTGGATGGAAATATAAATGCGTGCCAAAAAGGAAATGATGCTCCTCTTAAACTTGAAGAACTTTCTGAAATACTTGAAACAGCTGAGAAAAAAGCAGAGGAAATGACTGAGAAAATTGATAAGGCAATAGAAAAAGCTTTAAAAGCACGAGAAAATAGAAAATAAGATGACACAAACACCAGCATTAGATTATCCAGTGGCTGTGAACAGCTATTTGACAGAAGCACAATTAGCAACTGCGGATGTTTTGCAATTAGAAGCAGGAAAAAGAGTTACACCAGAAAGCAGATTAATTTCTGATTTGGGTGCAGAGGGTGTTGAAGTTTTAGAAATATTTCATAATGTTGGAATTGATTGTACAAGATTTACTTGCGGAGAAACACTTACCCCGGAGGGCAGGAGATTATTAACTAGTATTGCCCATAGAAGATATGAACCGGGCTCGCCAAGACAAAAAAGATTGCTTGATTTAGCTCAATCAGAAGGAAGCAAATTTATGAGAGAGATGGATGTGCTGGATGTTGCAGATTTTATGTGGTATAAGGAAGAAGGGCAAGATATGCATGGTGGCTGCTGGAGAGCAGATGCAGTAGGATAATAAAAAATAGTAAGATGATAAAACAAGAACAGGAATTTACAAAATACGAAGTTGCAAGAATTTTGGGGGCAAGAGCATTGCAAATTGCTATGGATGCGCCTTTGCTTGTAAAAATAGAGAAAGATGAACTTGAAAGAATAAAATTCGATCCTTTGAAAATTGCTGAAACTGAGTTTAATTCTGGTATTTTGCCTATAACAGTGAAAAGGCCGTTGCCTAAGAAAACAGAGGGAAAGCTGAAGAGAGAAATTATCAAGAAGCCAGACAAGGATGTTCAGAAAAAGGAGAATATTGAGGAAAAAGAGATTACAGAAGAAGGAGAAATTATGGAATTAGCCAAGCCAGAAGATGAAGTTGAGGAAGAGGTTTCAGAAGAAGAGGGTGTTGAATAAGATTTAGTTTTTGTGATAATATTTATAAACCTTATAAAATTAAATCATCTATGAAGAGAAGTTTAATTATTCTCTGTACTATTATTATTTTAATTGTTACTGTCTATTTTTTAACAATTAGAAATAGTAATTCAACATATTATACTTATGAGTTTCAAGGTAAAAAATATAGTTTTATCCCTCTAAATGACTTATTACCTGCTATGAATTATATTAAAGAGAATATTTCTTCTAATGCAGTTATAACTTCTTGGTGGGATTATGGACATATGATTCAAGCGTTTGGTGAAAGAAAGGTGGTTATATTCGCTCCATCAAAAGAGATTATAGAAAATTCTGGCTCAGTAAATAAGCAATATTGGGCAAATTATAAAGGGAAATTAAGCAATAATCAAGACATAATAAATGTTGCCAGAATTCTTGCTACAACAGATTCTAATGAATCAAAAGAGATAATGAAGAAATATAATTCAAATTATATTTTAGTTACTAAATGGGATGAAGGACAATCACTTTATTATAACTTAACTGGAATAAATGGAAAAATGATAAACTATCATAAAAGAGGTATTGGGGTAGAATACCCATCAACTGAATATTGTAATTTTATAGGGGATGATCCAGCTATAGATACATGTGAATCTATTTATGGAAATGAGAATTCTACAATTTACAAAATAATTAAATTAAAATCTGTTCAAGGATTTGAGAAAATTTATTCTGACTCTGTTTCAGTTATTTATAAAATAAGTTCTTAAACTATTTTTGACAATTATTCTGCAGTATAATAAGATTTATAACTATTGATTTTTTAATTAAAAAATGAAAACAAAAGAGATTCATGCCCGAGTTATTCTTGATTCGAGAAAAGAGGAGACAATTGAAGTTGGAACACGAACAAATTTTGGAACATTTTCTGCATCTGCGCCATACGGAAAGAGCACAGGGAAACATGAAGCTCCTGCTTTTAACAAAAGTATTGAAGATGATATAAAAACAATTACTAATATTTCTGGGAAGATTTGCGAGATTGAGATAGGAAAATTTGATGACTTAAAAAAAGTTGAGGAGATTGCTTCTGGAATAGGCGCAAACTCGATGATTGCACTTGAAACAAGCATTCTAAAAGCTTTGGCTTTTGAGCAGGGAAAAGAGCTATGGCAAGTTATTAATCCTGCTGCAAGAAGAATTCCGCATCCTGTTGGAAATATTATTGAAGGAGGCATGCATGTCCAAAGAAGCTTGAAGCCGGATTTTCAGGAATTTCTTGTAATTCCAAGAACAAAGAAATTTGTTGATGATGTTTTTTTAATGAAAAAAATTCACGAGAATATGGGAAAAATTCTTGAGGCAAGGAAAGCAAAGCAAGGATTAAGCGATGAAAATGCGTGGGCTACAAGTTTAGGCAATGAAGATGTTCTGCAGATACTTGATGAGGAAAGGAGAAATATTGAAGCAGAAACAGGCGAGAAAATTGAAATTGGAGTAGATGCTGCGGCTTCAACATTTTACTCAAAACAATATATCTACAAAAATCCATACAAGAGATTGGGCAATGACGAGCAGATTAATTATATTGCTTCTCTTGTTTCAAGGTTTAATTTGTTTTATGTAGAAGACCCTCTTGATGAGGATGATTTTTCTGGATTTGCAAAATTCAAAGAAAAATTAACTGGAAAATGTTTAGTTGTAGGAGATGATTTGACAACAAGCAATCCAGAAAGATTATTAAAAGCAATTAAGAACAAGAGCATTAATGCTATAATAATAAAGCCAAACCAGTATGGAAGTCTTATCAAGATTAAGAAGCTTGTTGATGGATGCAAAAAATTTGGAATTATTACAATAATGTCTCATAGAAGCGGGGAGACGCTTGACAATGCTCTTGCTGATTTAGCTTTTGCTTTTCAGACAGAATTCATCAAGACAGGAGCTGCTGGAAAAGAGAGAGATGTCAAGCTGAAGAGATTGATTGAGATTGAGAAATCAATTTCTGGATAAATTTAACTTTATGAATTAATTACCCTAATAATATGTATAAACATTAATTTAAAATAGTTTTTATGATTAATTATTTGTGTGACAGTGATTAATGTATAATAACAATCAATCACAATAATATTTAAAAATAGAATTTTAGTTAGTAAATTATGAAGAGAGGAACAATTATAATATTATTTTTTATTCTTGCAGCAAGTGTCGTATATGCGGCAGGGTATTCCTATAATCCAATATCTTGCACAGATAGTGATGGGCTAAACATAAGCAATAAAGGGCAAGTAAGCTATGTTTATAATTTATCTGGAATAATTTATGCTTATAATTATACTGATTCCTGCTCGTTGGATAATTCCGGGGTTTATGAATATTTTTGCTCTGGAAATTATGCACAAGCAAAATTTTACAAATGCCAGTATGGATGCAAGAATGGGGCATGCATAAACTATGGTAAGATTTTTTGCAATGAGACAGATGGGGGGCAGAATGTAAATGTCAGCGGAACTGCTAATAATTATACAGCAAGCTTTTATGATAATTGCATTAATAATAAGACATTAAGAGAGTATTATTGTAATAATGGAAGCATAAATTATTTTGATTATAATTGCGGATATGCTTGGGGCTGTTATTCTGGAAGCTGCAGGCCAGATTATACGCTGCCAAAATGCGAAGATAGTGATGGGCTGGATTATTATGTTTTTGGAAAAACGAGTTATTATTATTCATATCTTTATTCAGGAAGCTGGAGAACATACAGCTATAATTATTCTGATTTTTGTTATAATAACACAATAATTTATGAGTATTATTGTCAAGCAAATAGTATTAGGGTTTCTTCTTATAAATGCCCTGATGGATGTCTAAATGGGGCTTGTGTGAAAAAAAATCCGGTTGAATTCTGCAATGATTCTGATGGCGGCTTGAATTATTATATGAAAGGAAAAACAATAAATTCAACATCTTCATCAGAAGATGTTTGTTTAAGCGGAAAAACATTAAAAGAATATTATTGTCTTAATAATAAAACAACTGAATTCCAGTTTAACTGCCCGTATGCATGTATAGAAGGAGCTTGTGTAAATCAGACAAATTTAACAATAAAAGTTATAAGACCCCCTGCATATGTACAAACCGCATTTTTGCCTGTTTTTCTTAATATAACATTATGGACTAATCAGATTTCAGAATGCTTCTATTCTATCCTTCCATTTGGCAGCAATTTGACATTAAGATATAATTTAATGATGTATACAAACTCAACCATTCATTTTACTCCAATTACTGTGAATCAGACAGGAAACTACTGGCTTGATACATTGTGCATGTGGGGGCCAAATTCTGGAACAAACAGAACATTTTTCAGTGTTGTGCAATAATCAAAAGATTTTTAAACACCCTAATTCTGACTAAATTAACTTAGTCAGGTACTGGCTGAAACAAACCCAGAGCAACTCCTGAAACTTTTTATTCAAACATGGGAAGAAAAAAACTAACAGATGAAGAGAAAGCCGCGAATAAGGCAGCCAGAGCTGCAAAAAAAGAAGCAGAGAAGAATATTGATGAGAAAAAGAAAGAGATGGCTGAAAAATTAAAAAAAATTGAAGAAAAAGTTCAAATTGAGAAGAAAGAAGCAAAGGTTGAATTAAAGGAAGGAAAAGAAACGAAGAAAGAAATCAAATCAGAAACAGGGACATTAATTCCAATTGATGATTATGTCAAGGCAGGCTCATACATAGGAACAAAGGTGATAACTCCTGATATGAGAAAATATGTCTACAGAAGAAGAGCTGATGGGATAGCAATTATTAATACAAATATTATTGATGAAAAATTAAAAGAAGGAGCAAAATTTCTTTCAAATTACTCGCCTGAAAATTTTATTGTTGTATGCAAGAGAGAGGCAGGATGGAGGGCTGTCAAGTTATTTTCTGAGCTGACAGGGGTAAGAGCATTTACAAAAAAATATCCGGCAGGAATTATTACAAATACTAGCCTGCCTAATTTTTTTGAGACAGATATGATTTTTATATGCGACCCATGGCTTGACAAGAATGCCTTGAATGATGCAAAAAATGTGAAAATAAAAGTTATGGGAATATGCGACACAAACAATCTGACTAAGGACATTGATGTTGTTATGCCTGCAAACAACAAATCAAACAAATCGCTTGGAGTTATATTTTATATTCTTGCTCGCGAGTATTTAAAAGCGAGAAATATTGACAAGAAGCTTCCTGAAATGGAGGAATTTATCGGGGAGAAGCTCGAGGAATTGCAACCAAAAAAGAGCAAGAGCCAGGAAGAAGAAAAGAAGAAAGATATTGAGAAAATTGAGAGTATTTTGAAAATAGAGAAGGAAGAATAATTCTTTAAAATGACTAAGATATTTCATTCATTTAAAGAACTTGCAGAAGCCAGAGGTGCAGGAGGAAAAGAAAGTAGAATGATTACTGTAAATCTTAATGAGCCTGGAGATGTTGATGCAGATTGGCAGGCATTGTTAGATTTGCAGCAGCATATTTTCCAGCCGTGTTGCACTGAATTTCTTGAGAGGTATTTAAAAGCTATTAAAAATTTATCTGAACATACCAGTGTTCCTGAAATTAAGATAATTGCAGAGGAGGTTTACAGGCAGGGGAGAATAAGATATGATGATTTAATAAAAAATGGACAGGAGCCTTCTTCTTCGGTTTTAAAATGAAATTATCAGTTACAAAAAGAGCAATTGATATGTACAGAAGATATGTTGAAGAAGACAGAAGCAGAAAGGAGAGGCCTGTTTATCAAATAGCAAGGATTATACTCGGCTCTGTGCAGAGAACAGGAAAAATTTCAGAACTGGAAAGGCTGGATGGAAAAAGCCATTATGCCCTTGACGCGCCTTTATTTGAATATGGAAATCCTGTCAAAAAATATTCAATTTCTATAAAAAGAGAAACAAAAAAAGGAAAAGGAAGGTTTATTGTAACAGGATTGCGCGCCAAGAAAACACAATAATATTTATAACCTTATTTTTGAATAAGAGAAGATGACAGCAGAACAATTAACTGAAATTTTACAGAGAAGATTTACACCTGATTTTCGTGAACAGCTTGAGATTGTGAGAAGAAACTCGCGGGGAAAAATATGGGTTATTGGAGGATTTGTATACAAAACTCTTGCTTCTGAGTTATACGGAAGAGAAATAAAAACAAAAGATGTTGATTTTCTTGTTGAAAATCCAAATCCTGAAATTGTGCTACCTGAAGGATGGAAAATAACACTAAATCATTTTGGAAATCCAAAATTTATTCCTCCAGATGGAAAAGAAAAACCTGATTTTGTCCCTCTTGCCAGAGTTTATTCTATATTAAAAAGAAGACTGCCTCCTGAAATTGAAAATTATCTTTCTGGAACTCCTTTAAATGTCCAGTCAATTGCCTATGAAGTTGATGGAAGAATTATTGGAGATGCTGGAATTTCTGCACTTGAGAAAAGAGTTGTTGCTGTTCATAATCTGGATATGGCTAAAGATGTTGCTTACTGGATTTACAATAAAACAGTTAATGATATAATAAAAAAAGCGGCTGATGAGCTTGGATTTCAGGCAGAATATCCAAATTAGATTGAAGTCATAAATAAATTTATAAAGTTTAATTTGTTAACTTTTATATGAAAAGAGAGGCATTATTAATTTTCTGTTTTGCATTATTAAATATAATTGGATTTGTTTCTGCTCAATGCACTGATTCTGATAATGGAGTGAATTATTATGCTAAAGGACAAGTTATTGTATCAGAAAATGGAACATCTTTAAGTTATAATGATGCTTGTGTTTATAAATTAGAAGGAACAAACGAGCAATTTTATGTTAATTATTTTGGCGAGTTATATAACAATATAGAAAAATGTTCAGGAGATAATTGCTATGTTGCAGAGGCTTTTTGCGAGAATAACGCAAAGAAATGGACAGTAAAAATTTGTTTGAATGGGTGTTCTGATGGAAAGTGTTTATGTCCGACGACAAAATGTTCTGATGGAACTGTTTATGGGCCTGAAAAATGTAAAGTTAAGAACAATATTTGCATATGCCCGAGCTGTCCTGCTGTTGTTAAACCATGTTCCATCCCAACTTGTGCTGGAGTGAAAGATACTGGGAACAAGGACAGTGATGGGTGTACTATTTATGAATGTCCTACAATTGCATTATGTTCTGATTCTGATGGTGGACAGAATTATTATGTTAAAGGAATAACTATTGGAAAACATTTAGTTGATGGAGATATTAAACATGAAGATGTATGCGAGACAAATACATTATTATTTGAGGCTTATTGTTCAGGAGACAATCAGTTAGTTGAATATGACAGATATGTCTGTCCGCAAGGATGTTCGGCTGGGGCTTGTATAAGTGAAGGGAAAATTAAAGAGCAAGTGACGTGCTTGTTTGCTAATTCTAATCAAGAGCAGAAATGCTACACTGCTTATGAAAATGAAAGAGCTTATTGTTCTGGAAAAGAAATTTGCACTGCGATTATTTTAGGATATGCTGGGGAGCAGATAACCTGGAAATCTTCATGTGGGGGTTATGCTTATACAACAATAGATGGAAATAATGAATATGCAAAATTTGATTGTTCTGAAAAAATTTCTTGCAAGGATAGTGATGATGGAAAAGATATTTATAGAAAAGGCGTAATATCTGGATTAGACTGGGGGAGCAATAACCAAGTAGAAAAAGAAGATTATTGCATAACAGAAGGAGAGAAGTCAGGAAGATTAGCTGAATATTTCTGCCAGTATAGCAATGGTGTTTTTAGAGTTGCTTCAGAAACATTCGGGCCGGAAGATGGTTGCTATGATTGTAAAAATGGAGCATGCCGGCAGATTATAGTAAAGCCTATGTGCGGGAATGGAATTTGTGAATCAGGAGAAGGCGAAGTTTGTGTTGTTCCATCTGAAAAAAAAGTTCTTTGCGAGCAAGGAAAAGAATGTAAGGCTTCTCCAGCTGTCTGTAAAGTTGTTTGTCCTCAGGATTGCAAAAAAACAGAAGGAATATATGCAAAATTAAATGAAAAATTTAAGTTGCAAGTTTATCAGCCTGTTAAGATAACTGAGAATGAAACTCACTTGATGAAAATAACCTTCAAGGATTTAATCGCTTATAAATGCCAGGAAATTGAAACAACCAAAACAAAAAAGATTGAGGAAAGAGCAACTGTTGCACAAGCATCAATAACAGGAAAGGTTATTAAAGAAACAAGTTCCGCGGGCGAATGTCCTGCAGGAAGTACATGCCAGGCACCTACTAAAATTATGAAGTGTGTTGGAGCAGGACCTAAAGCTTTGCTTGATGTTGATATGATAAAAAATAATGAATTAGGAAAACATTCTGTTGTGAATTTAGATGTTGGAGAGAAAAAACAAGTTGATGGATTTACAATCTCATTTCTTGGATATGATTATGCTTCGAGAACAGGAACATTTTTAGTTAATAGAGAGAGTTTTTCATGTGAGAAAGGGTGCAAGTGTGATGAAAATGGAAAAATAATTGAGTGTTCTGAAAAATGCGGGGAAGGAGAAACCTTATGTTCTGATGGAAAATGCAGGGAAAAATGCAATATTGTGAATTTTACAGAAGAGTGTAAATATGGCTGTTTGTATGAAGGAAAATGCTTCCCAATGGGAGTGAGAAGCAAGGGGCTATATTGTAATACAGATTTAATTATGGATTCTCAGTTAAATGCAGATGAAGCTTGTGATAATAATTTTGAGTGTTCAAGCAATGTTTGTGTTTCTGGGAAGTGTGTATCAGAAGGACTTATTCAGAAAGTTTTGAATTGGTTTAGGAGAATGTTTGGTGGATAATAATTCGTTCGCTCGTTTTAAATAAAGTATCTCAAGATGTTTGACTCTGCTCTTCTTAATATTTCATGAAAATTTGACTTTGAGATGTTCATCGCTTTTGCAAGCTGTCCTAAATTAATTTTTCTAGGATAGTTATAATAATTATTTTTAATTGCTAGTTCAAAAGCTTGTTTTTGTTTTTCTGTAATTTTTGGTATTGCTCTCATTAAGAAAACATCTCTAATTTTGTCTTCTTTAAAAGAAAGAAATTTAAATAGAATTGTATTTTTGCTATTTTCAATAAAAGACAGAATATTTGATAAGATTTTTCTATCCCAACTTGCAATTTCTATATATTCCTTTCCTTCTTTATGAATTATAGGACTTATATAAATTATTTGGGGGTTATAAAAAAGTTTATAATATTGAATGTTAGATTTTGTATCTATCAACGAAAAAATGATATTTTCTGAAATCTGTTCTGTTCTTTTTGAAATTTTTTTTATATAAGAAATATATTTTTTTATGTTTTCTGGTTTTCCATGTAAGGTATGAATTGCTATTAAGTAAAATTTTTCTTTTTTAGTAAAATTATTTATAGGAAAAGTTGAGAGTGTGACATTTAATTTTTTACACTTACCTGTATATTTACAATCTGAATGAGTATATTCATATTTTAATCTCCACATAATAATATGGTGTTTTTATATTATTTAAGGCTTTCTAATAGCCAGTACATGTACGGGATAAATTAAAAGTAGTGAGAGGTTATTGTTAAGCTAATTAAATTTATAAATTTAAAATGAAACAGATAAAACTTGAAGATATTGTAGGACCATTAATTACTCCGCTTATGTTTGGATTTTTGGCTTCTACTATAAATCCCTTCTTAGCTCCTATTGGTGCGGGAGTTGGATATGGATATGACAAACTATGTAGTTGGTTAGAGAAAAGATATGGATTTGATTTTTCAGGCAGTATTCCACATCCTTAATTATCTTTTTTCTCGTAAATTATAGAAACATTTATAAACTAATTTTTAAGTAAAATCTTGTTAAAATGATAACTAGAATGAGTGCCTTAGCTGTCATAATGATTAAGGTATGATGTAGCAAAGTTACTTATCTAGTTTATACAAATTAATAAATGAGCAATTTCTTGATTAATTTATATTACCTAAATATTTTTATTTGGATTAATTATTTTAATTGAATTGCTGTGAATTATTTAATTTTATAATCTAGAGTGTTGTAGTTCAGTTGCCAATAGGAAAGTTTTGATAAATAATTCAGGAATAAAAATCACTTGCCTGATTTTTATATGGAAATACAATGTAAATCCAGTTTATCCTGCTGGCGGCTGCGGCTATCTGGCTTGCACTTAGACATGCAAGTTTCTTGAGAGAGAGCGTACTGCTCAGTAACACGTAGATAATCTGCCCTATGGTCAAGAATACCGTCGGGAAACTGACATTAATACTTGATAGGAGATGTTTTCTGGAATGAGATATCTCTGAAATTCGAGCCAAAGGATGAGTCTGCGGCTGATTAGGTTGTTGGCGGGGTAATAGCCCACCAAGCCATTGATCAGTAAGGGCCCTTAGCGGGGAAGCCCTGAGAACGAGTCTGAGACACTACTCGTAGCCCTACGGGGTGCAGCAGTTAGGGATTTTTTGCAATGCGCGCAAGCGTGACAAAGCGAGCCAGAGTGTTTTTCCGTATTGGAAAAACTTTTGCCAGCTGTAAAAAGGCTGGCGAATAAGGACTGGGCAAGACCGGTGCCAGCCGCCGCGGTAATCCCGGCGGTCCAAGTCGCAGCCACAATTATTGGGTCTAAAACATCCGTAGCTTGCTCTGCAAGTCTGTTGTGAAATTCTGTCTCTTAAGGGCAGAGATTGCAATGGATACTGCTTAGCTAGAGACCGGTGGACGTAAGGAGTACATTTGAGGTAGTGGTAAAATACGTTAATCTTAAGTGGACTAACACCAGCGAAGGCACCTTACGATGACGGTTCTGACAGTGAGGGATGAAGGCTAGGGGCGCAAATTGGATTAGATACCCAAGTAGTCCTAGCAGTAAACACTGCGCACTAAACCTTGTGACCTCCTCGAGAGGTTGCAGGGCTGCAGCGAAGGCGAAGAGTGCGCTACCTGGGAAGTATAGCCGCAAGGCCGAAACTTAAAGGAATTGGCGGGGGAGCACTACAACGGGTGACGCGTGCGGTTCAATTAGATTCTACACCGTGAACCTCACCAGGACCGACGGCAGAATGAAGGTCAGTCTGAAGGGCTTACCTGACACGCCGAGAGGAGTTGCATGGCCGACGTCAGCCTGTGTCGTGAGATGACCTGTTAAATCAGGTAACAGGCGAGACCCATGTGTATAGTTGCTATCTGAAAAAGATGCACTCTATACAGACTGCCTGGGCAACCAGGAGGAAGGTGTGGGCTACGTTAGGTGAGTACGGCCCGAATGCCCTGGGCTACACGCGCGCGGCAATGCTGCATACAATGAGCTGCAACTCTGAAAAGAGAAGCTAATCTCATAAAGTGCAGCCGAGTTCAGATTGAGGCTTGCAACCTAGCCTCATGACGCTGGAATCCGTAGTAATCGTTCGTTATCAGCGAACGGTGAATAAGTCAAAGCTCCTTGCACACACCGAAATAAATGTGCCAAGAAGCTAAGTAATCTATAAGGTGAAAATCCTTACTCGTAGTCAAAAAAGCAGGCGTTTCTAGTAATAGAAAAGCTGAAGTGCTTGAGACAAAATTCAGCCTCGTATTTCGTAAGAGATAGATAAGAGGAATGATTTCCATATCGGGTCGGTGGTGGAAAGAAATTCATTAAAACTCTTGACTTGGATGAATGAAAAAGAATACTTAGTAACCTTGGGAGATCCTTTTTAACTTTATAATTAAAACATAAAGATAAATAGGAAGTCAGCTTACCTCATAGTATCTAAAAGAGAAGGGGGTAAACCTAATGCTTGATAAAAACTACATACTTGGTTTAGTTGATGGAGAAGGCTCTTTTAATGTTAGAATAAATGAAACAGGAAGAAGAGCAAAAGTTGAACTAAAATTCAGTTTAAAACTTCGTCATCAAGACAAGGAAATTTTAGATGAACTTGCAAAATTCTTTGGATGTGGAAAAGTTTACATTCAAAGAGACAAAAGAAAAAACCATTCTCTTTGTTATAGATTTGAAGTTCAGAATAAAAAAGAAATTATTGAAAAGATAATTCCATTTTTTAGCAAAAATTCTCCAAAAATACCAAGTAGAAAAACAGACTTTGAATTATTTAAGAAAATTGTTGAACTCTCTCGAGAGGGAAACATTAATTTTGAAGAAATTCGGGTTTTGAAAGAGCAAATGCATTGGGGCTCGCAGTATACGGGAAAACCGTCTGTACTGTGGGGAACCAAGTAACCAATTATATTGGTGAAAAAGGAAATGCCCGTCAAACCAACCGAGTTTTGCATTGATGAGGCTTGTAAAAGACAAACCTTTGTAAGACAAGGTAGGTTAAGTCGTCACAAGGTATCCGTAGGGGAACCTGCGGATGGATCACCTCCTAAAAATTTAAAATAAATTTTAAGCAATTAAATTACAAATAACTTTGCCTCATTTACAATGAGTTCTGGTTATCATTTTCAAAAATGAATTTCAAGAAGAAAAATCTTGAAAGGATTGACAAAATTTAAATACCGAGAAAACCCGGTTCTATTATTGGGCCTGTAGTCTAATGGTAGAATTCTTCCTTTGCAAGGAAGGGGTCTGAGTTCGATTCTCGGCAGGTCCATAGTTTTCTATGGATAAATTAAACAAGATAAGAAAAACAAAATGACAGAATGGGTATATTATGCACATATTGGGGAAGATGGAAAGCCCGATGCGCTACAAGCTGATGATGCTGCAGATAATGCACTAGCAGGAATGCTAATAGCACAAGGATACATAAGAGTAACAGACGAGAGAGCAACAGAAATAAATAAACAATTAGGTTTAGAAGTAAAAGTATAAATCACAAATCATATTCACATCAATGTGAAATGGTGAGCCAATAAGATTGGCTTATCATGCTGAGAAGCAAAACATATTCAATGAAGCAAGCAGGAAAAGGCGTCGAATATTTTTATATTCGAATAATGGAAAATTGGAGCATATTTTTTATATGCTGTTAGACGGATAGCTTGGTTTGAGTTGCGAAGAAGGACGTGGCAAGCTGCGATAAGCTCAGGCGAGCTGCATGCAAGCTTTGAACCTGAGATTTCCGAATTTGTAAACAAGTTTATCTAGAAATAGAAGCACACGCCGGGAATTGAAACATCTTAGTACCGGCAGGAAAAGAAATCAAAACAGAGATTCCCTTAATAGCAGCGAGCGAAAAGGGAACAGGGCAAACTGAATCCTTGCTTGAAAAAGCGGAGGAGATGTGGTTGAGCATTAGGCTTCCTTATTGAGTTAAAGTGTTCTGGAAAGAACTACCTCAGAGGGTGACAGTCCCGTAGATGAAAATAAGATGCTGAGCTCTATTGAGTAATGCTTCCCGGATTGGAAGCATGAACATGGTGGAATTAACCACTAACCCTAAATATCAACTCAAGTCCGATAGCGCATTAGTACCGCGAGGGAAAGCTGAAAAGTACTCTTAATAGAGGGTGAAAAGACTTGAAATCTAACAGCTACAGCTCGTTACGGCGGTGAAAACGCCGCGAATAATTTGGCTATATGCTGGAAAGTCCGAGAATATTTGATTACTAAAAAATTGTTTGCAAGATTAATTAATAACAACTCCAAAAAAGTGAATTAGAGTTAATTAAGATTTGTTTTAATAATTTCCGAGCGAGCCCGTCAGGGCGAGCGAGGAGTAATAATATCAAATTGCGGATAATCAGCAGGAAAGGCTAGAATTAATAATTTTAGAGTGATGACAAATAGAAAGATTTATAAGTCGCTAGATTTGCTAGCTGTATGGAACAACTATATAGGGCAAGACTAGAAACTGGACAAATGAAAGAAGGAGATAGATTCTTAAATTTATCAAAAATGATTAATGTTTTTCTAAAAAGAAGAGGATTTTGTCTAGGAATCGAGTATTCAACGAAGCATATCAAAGATATTAATGAAAGAATTGTAGGCACAGAAGCAAGAGAAAGCTGGACCTATGTTTTACGAGATGGAATTACGGCTTATTTAAGTGAAGATACTTTAGACTTTGATGATCCACAAAACCCCATGAGAGGGCGATGGGTTAGAATAGACTTAGCATCTTATAGTACTCCAGTAGACACATTGGCTAGCAAAATAAAAGCATGTAGTGATAAATTAGAGTTAATTCTAGAATCCTCAGAGACTTTATGCCAAACATCGAGAGATGAAGATAAAGTCCGAACTTTATCGCGAGATAAAGAAAATAACAGAGATGTTATTTCGCCTTAACAATAAATTATTTTTTAATGATGTTATTATTAATTATAGTTTTTATTAAGGTTTTAAAGTAACAGATTGAGTCGTAACGTACGTTTTGAAAAACGGGCCAGGGAGTTCATTCTTGTGGCAAGATTAAATTGAAGTCGAAGCGAAAGCAAGTCAGAAATGGCGAGAGTCACAGGATAGAGACCCGAAGCCAGATGATCTATTCCTGAGCAAGGCGAAGTTCTCCGAAAGGGGGATGGAGGCCTGAACTAGTGTTGTGTACATGCACTTGGATGACTTGGGATTAGGGGTGAAAAGCCACTCTAATCTGGCGATGGCTGGTTCCTGTCGAAATATGCCTCCGTATAGTCTCATTTTATCTTGCATATGCGGTAAAGTACGGACAGAATTTGCAGAGGAATTTTCCTACGGAATTCTTTCCAACTCAGAACTTGTATGCTGAAAAATGGGAATCGGGGCCAGCGCGTAAGGTGCTGTTCCGAGACCCGAACAAGGGAGACTATAGTTAAGGTCCCAAAATTTATGCTAAGTGTAACAAATCTTGTCGAGAACCTGAGACAGTAGGGAGGTAGGCTTAGAAGCAGCCACCCTTTAAAGAAAGCGTAACAGCTCACCTATCGAGGTTATTGGCGGAGAAGATTGACGGGGCTAAAGCATAATACCGATACTATAGACGCACTCAGCAGAGTGTTGTGGTAGACAGGCGTCTTTTCTGCGCAGAAGCATTTTCTAAAGAAAATGTGGAGCAGGAAGGAATGCAAATCCTGGTGGAAGTAAGATCCAATTTTCCTGAGATCGGAAAACGTCGAAAGGGCAAGGTTTCCTCGGCAATAACATTTAGCCAAGGGTTAGTCAGCACCTAAGATGTGCCTTAACTGAGCACGTCGACTGGACACAAGGTTAATATTCCTTGACTTGCTTGTATTGTTTAGTGCACGATTGAACTTCAGGATAGTCAGAGGCTCGAGAGAGCTAGAGGTAAAGAAATTTGTGGAGTGTAATGCTAAGATATAAATGAATTTATTTTGAATCTTATGATTCCAGGAGTCCGTGAAAAGGTTGTGCATAGATATAAGCAAGCTGTACCAAGATTCAACACAGATGCCCTGGCTAAGAAGGCTAAGACGTGAAAGGCGAAACTGGTTAAGGGAATTCGGCATATTGGCCCTGTAGCTTCGGTAGAAGGGGTGTCTATCTTTGTCTTTGAATTAGTAGAAGGCATTGGTAGATTTCAATAACACGGACTGCCCGACTGTTTACCAAAAACGTAGCCGGTTGCAAACCCGAAAGGACTAGTATAACCGGTGAAACCTGCCCAGTGGTGGTGCTTCAAACTTTCTTTCAAGAGAGCTAAGACCCATCAAACGGCGGGCCTAACTATGAGGCTCTTAAGGTGAAGTAAGATTACGTTGCCTTACATTTTATCGTCGATAAAATGCTTCAAGCTGAATAGTAGGTAAACAATTCCCAAAATAAACCAAATGAAGAAAATCGAGCTATTTGCTGGAACATCCGAGAATATTTGATTACTAAAAAATTATTTGCAAGATAGAAAATTAATTAATAACAATTCTAAAAGCGAGTTGGAGTTAATTAAAGGTTATTTTGGATTAATAATTCCGAGCGAGCCCATCAGGGCGAGCGAGGAGTAACAATATCAAACCGCAAAATTGTAAAATTTTGGGGCGTTCAGAAATAAGAAGTATTTCTGACGTTGCGGACAATCAGCAGGAAAGGCTAGAATTAGAAAGATTTATAAATAAACTAATTGAGTGATTTTTATGACATTAATAAATAGATTAAGAAAGTTAGTAGAAATCTATAATTTAGGTTATAGAACTGCTCAATTAGAACTAGTTAGAGAATCCGTTCCCAACTATGATACCAACAGATTGGATAAGATAAATGCTCATTTAGAGCAACTAAGAAAACCCTATATAGAGGGAGGTTTTCTTGAGAGGATGATACATTCAACTGGTTGGAGAAAAGGAAGGAAGGAAAGAACAAAAGTAAATTGGCTTGTTGCGAATGCATAAGCTATTTTAGTTAATTCTAGAATCCTCAGAGACTTTATGCTCGACACATTAACTTGTGAAGATAAAGTCCGAACTTTACCGCGAGATAAAGAAATTAGATAACTAATTCGCTGTTAAAATTCTGAAATAAAAAATTAATTGATAATCCAGAACAAGATGTATTGGAAGTTAATTAAGAGTTTATTTTGAAGAAAATTAACATTGTAACAAAAAATAATTGAGCGTAATACCTTGTCGTCTGAATGGCGACTTGCATGAATGGTTTAACGTGGTAGTCACTGTCCCTAACCAGAACCTTCCGAACTCACTTACCGGTGAAAATGCCGGTGACGCCTAGTGGGAAGCGAAGACCTTATGAATCTTTACTACAACTTGTTGTTGCAGCTTTATAGAGGGTACATAGAATAAGTAGGAGCGTCGAACCTTAGTTTTGGCGAAGGGGAGCAACAGTGTAATACTACTTATCTTTTGTGGAGTTGCTAACTTGAAAAAGAACAGCAGCAGGCGGGTAGTTTGGCTGGGGCGGCACCCTGGAGAAAAGATATCTCTAGGGCCTAACGACAAGCTCATCCAGGTCGGAAATCTGGAGCAGAGTGCAAAGGCAAAAGCTTGTCTGACTGTATTCCAAACAACACGGAATGCAGGGATGAAAGTCGGGCTTAGCGAACCATGGACAGCTTTTAATGGGCTGCCATTGTGACAGAAAAGATACTCTAAGGACAACAGGCTTGTCGCACCCGATAGTCCATATTGACGGTGCGGTTTGGTACATCGCTGTCGGCTCTTCCTATCCTGGCTGTGCACAAGCAGCCAAGGGTGTCGGAGTTCACGCATTAAAAGGGATCGTTAGCTGGGTTAAGAACGTCAATTTAAACCCATCTAAATCCTTTTAATAAAAAATGTATAAACCAAAAATTAGCAAGCATAAATAAGTAATTAACGCGGCGTTGCATCGAGGCAACTCGGTGAAAAATAAAATCAGCTCATATCAGTGAAACCTTAATTTTACTAACTGTTGAAATTATGGCAATACTGAGGGAAGTTGAGATTTCGCTAGAATTAATATACAATATTTTTAAATAGTTAATATAAATTAATTATTTATGAATAATCTATTATCAAGGCAAGCAAGAGCTTATAAACAATCTTGCGAGGTAGAATCTGCAGATGCATATTATCGTGCTGCTAGACTTTATGAAAAAGCTGGTAAATTAGATGATGCACAAAGATGCAGAAAAAAAGCTAAAGAGTTAACAAATGTTATAGCAAATTAATTTTAGATAAAAATCTTTAACCCCGCAGAGACTTAGCACGAAAGTGCTGGAATGATTAATAAATCATTAAGACGCTGATCGCCCAAATTTTTACAAATTTGGGATGAAGGTATAGTCCACACAAAACAAATAAATAAGTTTTGAGTAAGTACGCGAGACAGTTTGTATGATATCTACTAGGTGTGTTGTTGGGTGAGTGGAACGAGTTTATAGTACGAGAGGAACTAGACTCGGTTGCCTCTGGTTTACCAGTTCTCATGGGGAGGCTGGGCAGCTACGCAATGTATCGATAAGAGCTGAATGCATCTAAGCTCGAAGCGATCCGCAAAACGACCCAACTAAGGCCGTCAAAGAAGATGACGTTGATAGAGCTGGTGTGTAAGATTCGAGAACCCGAGAATTTCAGCACGCAGCTACTAAAAGCCTCACTTTATGTTCCATTTCCATTTTGCCTTTTCCTGCTTGCTTTGTTTGATTTTTCTATTTTTTTCTAATAGACTAGTATATCATATAAAAATTTAAAATGTCTATTAAACTAATTTCTTAATGAAATACCACATATTTTTTGATACAAGCATATTAAGAAATTCCGGATATGATGAGGGAGACCCTTTTGATTCGCCTGCAATTGCAAATATAAATCAATTTCTTGGAAAAAATATAAGTGTAAAAGGAATTATAAAGATGTTTATTCCTGAAGTGGTATTTGATGAGTGCATTTATCAAAAAATAACTCCTGTTTATTCAAAGTTTAAAGATGCAAGATCTGAAATAAATAAAATTGCAAAACGTTTTGGAATAAAAATGTTATCTAAACTTGCGTTTGGAAAAATCGAGAATTTTGATTTTTATAATTATTTCAAAAATAAATATATTCCTACTCTAAAAAAGAATGGGCTCTCTTTAATCCCTGTCCCTGAAAAAATAGATATTCAAGAAGTCTTAGAAAGGGCTTTACTAAAAATACCTCCATTTGATGCGGGGCGAGGAGATAATGGCTTAAAAGACAGCCTGATATGGTTGAGTATAAAAGATTTTGTAGAGAAGAATTCTTGCGATAGAATTATATTTATAGTAAATGACGAACATTTTAATGCTAGGACATTAAAAGAAGAAATAAAAAATGTATCTCAAGCAGAGTTTAACATTTTTAAGAATAGCGATGAGGCATTAGTGTTTATTTCGGAGAGCTTGAAGGTAGATGAACAACGTAAGAAGAGAATTGAAGATGTTAAAGTAATTATAAGGAATAATACTAATATTTTATTAGATGAATTAAAGAAAAATAAATATTATTACTATGGAAATCCCCTAGTTAGTTATAATTTAGTGAATATCAATTTTTCAGATATCATTGAAAGAGAGAATATATACTCAATTTATGGCGAGATTCAACTGCAAGCGACTACTTCTGACTTACTAAATGGATGTTTTTTTTATGTTTCCTTTTATATTAAGTATAATAAATTATCTAATACTATATTGGAGATAAAGTTAACACCCAAAAATCCTCTTAGAGAGCCTACTCTTTTTGAAAGGTATTCTAGTTTAGAAAATCCTCCGAAATATTTGTCCTATCAAACATTCTTTCCTAAAAATGCTATGGAATTCAAACCATGGCATCAAAAATATGCTGAGAACTTGAAACCTCAAGACTTAAGCAACATGGAGAGTTACAGCAATGTAGTCACTAACACAAACCCCTATAAGGATATAAAGAAGATATATAAGTCCAATAGTTAAGATATATGCAATAATTTTCTCAAACCTCCAAAGCTCGCCCTGATGGGCTCGCTTGCTTTGTTTGATTTTTCTTAGAAAGTTATATAAACTTAAATTTCCTATCCCTAACATATGTGGGTTATAAAATTTAAGGTTTTTCATAAAGATTGTGCATTTAGCCCTTTATGCAAAAAGTATAATATAACTAATTTTATCTATTTGCTAGGATTTAATCAATGCAAGAATAAATTTCAATGGACAAATACTCATATTTCAGAAGGGCAAACTAAAAATATTAAACAGTTTATTAGAGAACTAAAAAAGAATAGACTATTAAAAAAATTAGAGATATACAATAACTATCTAATAACCCTCGAGGAAGAAAGCTTAAAGGATTATAAAGTTTTTGCTCCATTATTTTCTAAAGAAATCTTCTACATTAAGCCAATAACAATAAAACCAGATGGCTTTGAATACTGGTGTCTTGCTGCTTGGAAAAGAGAATTGTTGATAAAGGCATTTGATGCTTCTAAATCTTTTGGAAGTTCAGAATTACTAGAGATAAAAGAGTCTAAAATAAATAAAATATTTTTTCCGCATATTACTCCAGACATCACGGAAAAACAGCTTCAGGCAATTAAACTTGCTATTAAAAGAGGATATTATAAATTTCCAAAGCAGATAAACTTGGAAAAATTAGCAAAAGAAACAGGAATTTCAAAAGAAACATTTTTTGAGCATCTGGCAAAAGCAGAGTCTAAGATTCTTCCATTTCTGACAGAAAATACATAACTACCCCACAGGTTAGGGTAAAAAATCAAATACTCCTCGGCTATTACTTTTTAGGAGTTAAAATGTCAAGAGTGGAAAATGTATGGGATTTCATGAGAAGAAAAGGGACTTTTAATGAAATTAGTAGAATTCATTCCTGTTTTAAGGATTCTTTTGAAAAGTATGATATTAAGCAAGGCTCTGAAATTATAGTTTGGCTTAAAGATTCTCCTGGAGATACCTGCAGATGTAAAGAAGTTGATTTACACTCTCTACCTTCTCCTTATTATTACAGTGAAGGCGCTGAATTAGGCATGCTTATTAAAGATAGGATAACGGTATCAGAAGAGTTTGAAAGATGGAGAAGAACTTTAATGTGTGGAAAGTTGGATCTTGGAAAGATAAGTGTTAATTCTAATTTTAAATTTCAGTCTCCTATTCATAGAAGACAAATACTTGAAAAGATGTTTAATGAGTTTGATTCACAATTCCCAGATAGCAATCGTGATATGAGAATAGATGATGAGCCAAGACAAGACGGAACTTATCATGCATATTATTCTCTTCTCTCTGCAGTAGTTTTGATAAAAAAACTTCCTGATCATTTAAAAGCACAAAGAAGGGAATTAATTTTAAGGAATTTACAAGTAAAAAGAGCAGGCAAATTAGTATCATATGTGTGCGATGGTATTTTGGGTTATACAGAATGTGGTTCTAAGGAGAAAAAAATGGAAATTGATGAAATATTAAACAGATTTGAAGAATCAAAGGAATTGCTTGCAGGCTCGCATCCTTCCAGACTTGAAGATGACGCTAAGAGGTATACTGAAAATTTATATGATTTTTTTGGAGTACCTGTTGACGCAAGGAGGTCAGATCCTATCCATCTACCCATTTATGGATATGAGAGGTAATTTTTATCTCGTCTGGGCTCGCTTGCTTTGTTTGATTTTTCTATTTTTTTCTAAATTTTTTATTTTGGAGTAATAAACAAGGTTTAAATATGATGTTTTGTTATATTAGATTAGATATATGACAGCATCAACTTTAACAGCCGAAGTTGTTGGAAAGAGAGATGACTTGAGTTCTAAAGTAGAAACTAGCGACGATGAATTGACTAGACAGAATTTTGGCTGGAAAATTTTCCTGCATAATTTAAATCCATCATCAAAAACTCCTATTGGAATGCTAGTTGAAAAAGTAGCATGGTATGTGTGGGAAGATTTGCCGAAAGAAGTGCGGTATGAACAACAAGAAGCAGATGCAAGAGGGGATAAGTCACCGCGATTTGTTAATAGAACCAAATTTGACAGAGAAGCTGCAATTGAATTAATTGGGCATTATGTTGCATTTTGGAATTCCTTGTCTCTTCCAAAAAATACGCATGAGGCAAGTGAAACAGCCAGAAAAATAGTTGGATATACAGATGAGCAAAGAAAGTATCATGAAGGATTCAGGCAATCTCAAGCTTATCAAGATTTGCGTGAATTTTGCCCGCATCTTAGATTCACAGCACCCCATTCTATAACTCCAAGAGCTCCAGATTTGAATCAGTGGAATTTAGATGAGATTCCTCATAGTTAAATTTTTAAACTCTTTTTTTCTTGAAATTGTGCGAGTTGGATAGCTGATTCCGGAAATCTGCTGTTAAATCAGCAAGTTTTCAAAAATATGAGAACTGATTTCTGAGGAAGGTCCGCATACCAATTAATGTAAAAAAGCGAAAGCTTTTCTGTCGCGAGGCAGAGCTCCAGAACAGAAACGACACAGCTCTCTTTGAGCTATGAAACTTGTGTTAAGCTGAGACAAGAGAGATATGATGAAACGGCTGCCTTTACAGGTACAAGGCTTCGAGCCGCACAGTCAAATGTCAGCGCAAATTGTTCGTTTATCGACGAAATTTGACAGAATGTGGCCTATTTCCAACTCGCTTTCTCATGAGAAAGCCAGAAGCTTTTATTTTCCTGAAGTAACTCTCTTTATTACATCTGCAAATTCCTTGATATCAAATGGTTTCCCAAGGTAAGCATCATAATCTCTTCCTTCAACTAGTCCATTTTTTTTCAAGTCACGTTCATAGAATGCTGTTGCTAACACAACTGGAATTCTCCTTCTCTTTGCATCTTTTGCAATATCTAGAAAAGGATTTTCTTTGAGAAAAATATGCGCATCTCTAAATGGTTCAATAACCACAACATCGTAAGCTCTTTGTGCTAATAAATCTAATGCTTGATGTTGTTTTTCAACTACTTGTACCTGTGTATCATATTTGCGTTTAAGAACTAAAACAGGAGTTTTCCATCTATCTACTTCATCGCATAATAATACTTTAAGTGGCATCTCATAGCTTACTTAGATGAATTTATTAATATTATTGTGATGAAATAATATATTTATTAAAATTCATTTTCTCATCATAGACAAGCTTAAAAATTGTGCATATATTAATAATTCATGAAAATAGTATTAATAGCGTGTTCAAGCAAAAAGCTTGGAGAAAAGGCAAAGGCTGGAAATATTTACTCTAGCAATTTATTCAGGCTTAATCTGAAATATGCAAAATCTCTTAATGCTGACAGGATTTTTGTGATATCTGCAAAGCATGGCTTGCTTGAACTCGAGAAAGAAATAGAGCCGTATAATGAAACTCTTAATAGAATGAAAATTGAAGAAAGAAAGGCTTGGAGTGAAAAAGTTCTTGAAAAATTAAAAAATGTTTCAGATTTGGAAAAGGATGAAATAATTTTTTTAGCTGGCAAGAAATACAGAGAATTTCTTATTCCAGAAATTAAAAATTTTAAAGTTCCGCTTGAAGGGCTTGGGATAGGAAAGCAGTTAAAATTTTTGAAGGAGAAAAATGAGCAGTGAATGCGAAAAATTGCACAAGATTTTTTCAGGTAAAAAAATAAATTTTCCTTTTAATGATAAAGAAATTCCTGGAAACGGAATTTATGTTTTGTTTGAGAAAGGAGAAGAGGCGCACGGAACAAACAGGATTGTAAGAATAGGAACACATACTGGAAAAAATCAGCTGCCATCCAGATTAAAGCAGCATTTTCTGAATGAAAACAAAGACAGAAGCATTTTCAGGAAAAATATTGGAAGAGCATTGCTGAACAAGAATAAGGATGCTTTTCTCAGCAAGTGGGAAATAGATTTGACAACTTCTCAGGCAAAAAAAGATTTTTCAGAAAAAATTGATTTTGAAAAATTAAAGAAAACAGAGAAAGAAGTTTCAGATTACATACAGAAAAATTTCATTTTTTTTGTTTTTCCTGTTGAAGACAAGGAAAAAAGGCTTGAGATAGAGTCTAAAATTATCTCAACTATTTCTTTATGCAAAGAGTGCAAGCCAAGCGAAAACTGGCTTGGATTATTTTCTCCCAAGGAAAAAATAAGGAAAAGCGGGCTGTGGCTTGTTAATGAGCTTTACAAGAATGTTGTTTCTGAGAAAGACATTGAAGAAATTGAAAATTTGATTAAAAATCTTTAAAAACATCGGAAATCTTGCTTTTGCATGGAGATGTAGCTCAGTGGGAGAGCATACGGCTGAAGACCGTAGTGTCGAGGGTTCGATTCCCTCCATCTCCATTTTTATTAGGAAGATTTATAAAACCCACAAACTTATTAAGAAAAAAGATGTGCATAAAAATCTGTGAGATACATAAAAATCCATTAAATCTAGCACTGCATATTTTTGCATTAATTATTTTAATTATTGGAATATGGACATTAAGCATTAAAGTTATTATTGCTGCAATTATTGTTGCTTTAATCGGGCATTTAATTCAGCTTGTGACAAGAAAAAAGGAAAAGAAAAATAGAAGAAGAAAATGAATAAAAAAGGAGCAATCGAGTTAAGCATAGGAACAATTGTTATTATTGTTCTTGCATTAATAATGTTGATTCTTGGAATTGTTTTTGTAAGAAGCATAATGTGCGCAGGAATA
>Ga0194125_10002038_pt1 | contig 33842 bp, 31 predicted proteins | sample TA2KigC250mmetaG_FD_148626 | JGI IMG/M metagenome (GOLD analysis project Ga0194125, IMG submission 148626) | Freshwater microbial communities from Lake Tanganyika, Tanzania - TA2015034 Kigoma Deep Cast 250m | ecosystem: Environmental > Aquatic > Freshwater > Lake | place: Tanzania: Lake...
TTAACGATTCCCGATGGCTGTCTACCTTCCACATTGATGAAAATGTCGCTGAAATGTCCGACTGGATATGCTTTTGTTTGGCTCCAGTCAATTCCAGCATACGAAGCCTGGGAGGCTGCGGTGTTCGCTAAAGACGGCATCCACTTTTTTACAAAACTTTTGGCACCTGGTGGAAGCATCTCTTGAAACTTGCGCACAAATCCATCCGTCAATTTGCCGAATCTAACATTTTTCATCTTCATAAATCCATGATGACAAAGCCAGCGATGAACGCTTACGGTTTTGTGGACGGGGCCAAACCCATGGTCAGAGATAATGTAAAGTGTGGTGTTATCATCTATCATTGACAAAACTTCTGCAAGAATATTGTCAAGCTCAATGTATAAGTTTAGTATTGCGGTTCCATATTTTTCTCTTTCCCCACTGGAAATTATTCCTCTTCTTTTCTTTTTGATCAACTCCTCAGTGTTTCTTTTGATCAAACTTTTCTTTTTAAAAGAAAAGTTTGGAGAAAAAGTTTGGTCTGAGATAGGCAAAGGAGTTTCTTCATCCATATATTTCCAGAAGTTATGGGAAATGCGGTCTGATTCGGTAAATGCTACGCAGAAAAAATCTGGCTTGTGCTTTAGATATAAATAGCGCACCACATCACGTCGAATTTTGAGAGACTCCATCGCTTTATTCAGAAAAATCTCTCTTTTGTCGCGGCCGGAGATATTCGGCACATCAACGTCTATGACATATTTTCCCACGTTTGTGTTTATTTCTTTTATCAGACCATCAGGGAAAGTAAATTTGCTTCCGAGGGAAGGAGAAAGCATTCCAGCGATTAGAAATCCATCCACTTGTTCAGGTGGAAAAGTCACAGGCACGTTCATGACACCGACGGTAGCGCCGTTTTCGCTAAGTATGCGCCAGAGGGTTTTTCCATCTCTAACAGAAGCGTTCACGAATTGGACTTTATAGCTAAAAGGAGTTGACCTAACAAAATCAAGAATCCCATGTTTACCGGGGTTTTTACCAGTGGCAAACGATGACCAGGACGAAGCAGAAATCGGCTGGATTGTTGACATTAGTTCACCGCTGACGCCGTTTTGCATAATACGGGCGAATGTTGGCAATTTTCCCTGTTCTGCCCATGGTTTTACAAGTTCCAGAGTTCCCCCATCTATCCCTACGATGAACACTTTTGAGCGACGATTGCTGTTCATTTTTCCTTTATTCCTTAGTGTTTCTTTTAATCAAACTTTTCTTTCTTAACGGAAAAGTTTGGAAGAAAAGTTTGGTTACCGTCTTTCTAACCGAAAGCCCTTGGCGTCGGGGAGCCTTGCGAACATATTGCGCCTAAAATTTTCGACATACTCTGCTGGAACGCCGATAAGTTTAAGATAGCCGTCGAGCCCGCCGCACTTATTCACGTTGCAAAATGCCTCTCTGAGTATTTGCTGTTCGTGTAGATATTGAATATCGTTGGTTTTTCCATATCTTTCTCCACATCCTTCAAAGATTTCCTTTTCCGAAACGCCCAAAGCTAAATAAAGTATACCGGTCACAATTACAGAACGGTCAATTCCTCCTCGGCAGTAATACATCACGGGATAATTTTTCTCATCGGCGAGGATAGCAAAAGTCTGTTTAATAGGGCTGTTATATTTCAAAACAAGTTGAGCGATAACTGAGTTACGATTGCGTCCCCAATCGTTCTCCCACTGAACAGGGTCATTTGTCCATCCATAAGGCGCGTGAACGAAGTTACACACACCACCTGTCACAGCATCATTGGCACTCATATCTTCGTCAGGCCAGCCGTATCGCTGGTAGCTCGTCGTCTCCCATTCCATTAGATAATTTATGACAGTTCGCAGTTTCTTTTCCTTAACAAGCTGAACAACAGCGTCGTAGGGCGGGATGCCCGATAAATAAACCTGTCCTTCCTTAACCTTCCTACCATCTGCTGTAACAATTCCGCCGATGTCGCGAAAATTCCACATCTGATTGTGAAGCGCCACAAATCTCGTTTTGTGAAGTTCCGCGCCTTTCTTCAGTGTGCCGTGATTTTTCGAAGGCGAATGGTCATTGGCAGTTGCATCGTCAAAAGTCCAATAACCAACAAGTCCATTCTCATTACCTTTTAACGGTTTGCAAATCTTTTGTTGAATCTCTTCTTGCGTCCGCACAATGTTCCAGATGCGGACTTCGTCTATCATCCCATGAAAATACCCATATTCAAGGCTGCTTTCATGACACCAGCCAATCCGCAGAGGAAGGCGACTTTGATGAATGCGATTGCCATAAACCTCTTCTGCAACGATATTTCCATCCAAATAGAGAATCATCTTGTGTGCAGTACAATTGATTACGCCAGCGATATGATGCCAACGCTTCAGCCTGATGCTTCCTGGGGGTGATTCTACATATATCTGCGAACGATGTTCCGGCGCAGATGCAAAATGCACCTGCCCACTGCGATTTATCCATAAGGTGTAACTGCGTCCCGAATAATCTGGTAAAACGCCGTCACCCGTGTACACCACTGGCATCCATTCCTTGGTAAACGAGGTAATGCGTATGCGAGCCTCTACTGTCAGTTTTGTTGAAATGAGATTCAGGGAATTAGACTTTTTCGTTTCTACATAATGTTCGCCATCCAATGTTAAAACCTGAGTGCCTATCACCCCAAAAGCAGATGCGCAAATTATCAATAAAATTAAACATCGTATCGAAGTTTTCATTATTTTGCGGCGGGGTATATACCTTCGGGGTTTCTGAAAACCCCGAAGGTATAGCTCACCGTACCAAACTTACAGCCTGATGCATCAAATTCTTTATCAGTGAAGCGTTTATTTGTAAATGTTCAGGACGACCGTTTTGCATCGCAGTTACTATATAAATACCCTTGCCATACTTCAGTTTAGCGATTGCAATGTTCCCACTTGGGGTAAGCGCAAGCACTGAATAATTTTTACTAACCTCTGTCCATGCGTCATCAATTCGGATTTGGTCAACCTGAATTTTTTCTGGCGTCGTAAACAGATTATCATTTTTGGCAACCTGAATACCGTTTCCTATTTCTCCCTCTACTCCCTTTATCGGTTCAGGTAAAAATCCAACTTCGCAAGGACGCTTGGGGTCGCTATCTTGTCCCGAAAGTATGACTACACCGCCGCGTCTCACAAATTCTTTTATTTGGCTTTCTGTTTCACTATCGAATAGGTATTCTCCAGTTTGTACCCGCGTAATCGACCGATAACCTATCCACAAGATATCCACTTTATTTAGGTCTGATGGTTTCAGACTTTCCGTAGATTTGTACAAAACAGTTTTGCCTGCGATATTTTGGAAAGACGACAACGTGTTAAACTCATTAACCCCTCGCTGCTTGGTAAAAACCAGCGCTTTAACGTCGCCCGGCTTTGCATATTCAAACGGTTTCAATCTCTTCAGAAGCGCCTGCTGAAAATCCTCTGTCGAGCCTTTGTAGGTTCGGTGCATGTGAATTTCGATGTGAGTGAAAATCCACCAGGTATTCGGGTTTTCTCCACCCATAGGAGTACGTGTTTGAAACCAGGTCCCTCCGGTATGTCCTAAAGCATCAAGCGAACCAGCCTGATGTGTGTAAAAGATTATCACCGGATTTCCGACTTTTAGCACCTTCATAAATTTCTCCGGGTTGGTTAAATCTCCGCGTTGTTGCCCAACTGCAACATTAATCTTTATTTGGTCAAAATTGCTTGTCCCTTTAACATTTTCTTCGACTTTAATTATCGCCCGTTGTCGTTGTTCATCAACAGAAGTCAACGTGCCAAAGACAATATTTGTGCTTTCTGAAATTACTTCTTGTAATTCATACTTTCGTTCGATAAAAGCGTTAGCAATATGAACGTTGCTAAAAAAAATCGCTATCAAAATGCACCATGCCAATTCCCTTTTCATTAATATTCTCCTTTCAAATCCATAATGATTTGAGCAGATTCAACTATAATCTCTCTAATAATTCCCGCTCTTTTTTGAATGTAATGGAGCGTCTTCTGTTGTTTTTCAGAGAGTTGCCCATCCTTGTCTTCCAATAAGAGATTTGAAAATCCCTTGATGCTTGTCACATTTGATATTATTTCATGTTCAAGCGTCGCTATGAAATCCCGGAGTTTTGGACGAGCATCCTCTTAAATTCTGCTGGCGTTAGAATCTTAACTTGACTTCGATGTTCAAAGTGTTTCTTGTTCCATGTAACGATAGTTGGAATATTGTGTGCCTTTGCCTCTTTCAATATAAGAGCATCTGCAAAAGTCATCTTCTTTCTTATCTCACCATAAAGACCCTCTATAAAGGCTTCAAAGAAAGCCTCGGCCGACATCTCTGCGGTAATAATGGTTTCTAAAACTGTTACATTATACACCTTGTCAAAGCTAAAAAACCATAAATTTAGCTCGTATTCTGATAGATTAAAAGATGCTATACCGCACAACTCAATAAGACTAAAGATTGAGATATATGCTTCTACGTTTATGAGGTTATCTACAAATATCTTATTCTCATTATAATTTTTGTCACGCGGGAAGAATCTATCTATCAAGAAAACGTTAGTATCTACGAGAATCAAATCTTTCCCTCCTCATGAAATTTTCCATCTCTTCCAGATTTTCAAAAGGAAGCCCTTCAGCAGCTTTTCTTGAAAGCCTTTCAAATTCAAGGACAAATTGCTCTTTTGTCCATTCAGCAAGCTCTGGATGTTTCTTTAACATTTCTTGTTTGAAAGATTGATACCATGAAGTTTGCTTTTTTTTGTGCGGTAAATCCTTTTCTTTTTTTGAAAAGTTTGGAAAGGAATCACTGTCCGTTTCCGCTAAGATTTCAAACTTTAATTGAAGCTGTTGTAGCCGCGCAAGTTGATAATGTGAAATGACATAGCGACTGTCTTGTGCAGGCGGAATGCGATGTACAGGTTCCCCCGTTTCAATCAATGCCTGCCAGGCTTTATTTGCTGTTTCAGGAAGTAATCGGATAACTGGCATTTTTTAGCCCTCCCTTGTAACTTGACTTTGTTAGCTAAGACAAAAATCCCTTAGATAGTTAATCTTCTCTCTTGCAACTCACGTGAAGCCTTCTCAAACTCATCAACAGCCGCTTGTTCTTTTACCCACTCAACCAATTCTTTGACTCCATCATTCAAACTCACTTTAGGTTCAAAACCGAGAGTTTCTCGAATTTTAGAAATATCAGCGACGCAATGTCGTATATCCCCAACCCGGAATTTGTTTACAATCTCCGGTTTAAGATTGGATTGCATCGCAGATAGAAGCAGTTCAGCAATTTCAAGAATCGTAACAGCTTTACCTGTGCCTACATTGAAAATCTGTCCATTTGCTTTGTCGCTATTCATTGCTAAAAGATTAGCTTGTACAATATCGTTGATGTGAACAAAATCTCGTGTTTGCAGTCCATCTTCAAAAATCAGGGGCGGATTGTTGTTTAGAATACGCGACGAAAATATAGCCATTACGCCTGTATAAGGATTGTTCAGCGACTGTCTTGTTCCGTAGACATTAAAATACCTCAATGCCACCACAGGGATGTTATATGCTTCTCCTGCGCACAGACACATCTGTTCCTGAATCTGTTTGGATATCGCATAGATTGATGTTGGCTGCAAAGGTTTGTTTTCATTTGTAGCAACAGGTTGGACAAATGTGGAATAAATTCCTTTTCTTTTCTTTTTGATCAAACTTTTTCTTTTAGGAAAAGAAAAAGTTTGGTTAGAACAATTCGGACAGAACATCTCCCATTGTCTCTGCTGGAGTGGCTCTACCTTTCGTTGCTTGGGATAGACTATTCCACAAGTTTCACATCGGTATGCGCCTTCACCGTACTCGCTCATGGAAGCGGCGACTATCAGCTTTTGGACGCGATGTTTCTCATTTGCAAGGATGTCCAATAGATTTGCCGTGCCTAAAGCATTGACATCCGTATATTTATGAATCTGATACATTGATTGAGCCACTCCTACAGCCGCGGCTTCGTGAAAAATAACCTCCACATCTTTTATGGCTTTCGCCAATTCATCGCGATTACGGATGTCGCCTTTTACAAATTCCGCTTCCTCGTTCAGATACTCTGGTATTTCCGCATGAACTTGCGGCGTTAGATTATCGTATAATCTGACAGAGTGACCTTGTTTAATCAAAGCGTCAGCTACGTGTGAACCGATAAACCCAGCGCCGCCGGTTATCAAAATTTTCATTTTTTCCTCTTTCACAGTTTCAAAAACCAAGTTTTTTAAAAAAACTTGGTTTTTTGTCCATTTACTTCTCACCAAGACAAATCAGATACTTGCGCGCCAAACCAATATACAGCCTACCGTTAGCAATAGCAGGTGAAGATAAAATATTCGGATTATCTACGACATCAGAGGTATCGTATTTCCATTTTACATTGCCCTTTTCAAGGTCAATACAATAGATATAACCTTCCTTTGAAGCCGCATATACATCATTTCCTACGATAGCGGGAGAAGAAAGAACGGGAGAATCAACTTTTGTTTTCCATTTCAGTTTGCCTGAATCGGCTGAAACGGCATAAACATTTCCATCGTAAGCGCCGAAAAGAATTTTATCTTCTGCTATACTTACCGCAGAAAGCACAGTATCTTTGACATCGTAAAACCATTCTTTCTCGCCGGTGCGAGCGTTAAGACAAACCACGCCGCCAGCAGGTTCTTTAGATTCTTCGACGAAGGTGCTGTGTCCAACTCCCAAATAGACTTTCCCGGATGCTATCGAAGGTGAACCCCATACATTACAATCCATTTTAGTTTTCCATAGTTTTTCGCCTGTTTCTGCGTCCAAACAATAGACAGCAAATTCCCCATAAGCTGTGCCGAAATAAACGCCGCCCAACCACACAGCAGGCGAACCATCCACATGAATTCCTTCATACTGCCATTTTACTTTCCCGGTTTCCGCATCTAAACAATAAATCCCATCATCGCCAGCGGCAACGAAGACTTTGCCATCTACAACATAAGGGCTTGATTCTACATGGCTTGCCGCTTGATGTGACCATACGAGCTTGCCAGTGTCTTTATCAATGCAATATAATTTACAATCAACATCGTAATGTAACCCTTCGCCAACATAAACTTTACTGTAAGCCGCGGTCGGTGATGAAAAAACCTGCTTTTCAGTTGGAAACTTCCAGATTATCTTAGCATTTTTGGCGTCGATGCAGTAGACATTTCCACTGCTTGAAAACACTGACGCCTCCGCTGAACCGACATAAATTCGATTTTCCACAACTGCCGGAGAAGATGAGAAATCAATTACCCGTACCTTTGGGTCTGAAAAAGTCCATATCAGCCCACAAGACGATGGTCCAGCTTGACCGTCAATATTACCAGTGCGTTTTAGATTACCTCGGAATGTTATCCATGCTTTAGCAACTTGAGTTTTGGCTTCGCCTTTGCTTTCCGCAATTATGGCTTCTTGAGATGGGGACCTCAACAGAAAAGCTCCCGCGCCGATGATAATAATCAATCCCAAAACAACGCTAAGCGCGAATATAACCTTACGATTAAATATGCGCGATAACCACATCCTTGATGTTAACCAAACCGTGGCTATGGATGCCGCTAAAATAGCCAACAACTGAGGCAACATTGCAAGCAACGCTTGAAATGGACCCACCAACTGCGGAATCACCGCATATACTGGCATAGTTATTCCAGTCAACATAATAATCAATATTAGCAATTTAGTTTTAGAACTCATCCATATTCTCCCTATTTGCGTAGTTTTTGGTAATCGTTCTCCTTTGGTGGTTCAGAAAAGCGCGTCTAATGCTATAGCTTCTGGCATATCCTCCACCACAAACATATTATAACATATAATTATGAAATTTGGTTTAATGAAGTGTGAGTATTTTGTAAAATCACGTTATATCATCTGGATAACCAAACTTTTCTTTTAGAAAGAAAAGTTTGATCAAAAGAAACACTAAGGAAAAAAGTAACTGTTGGTTTGTCGTATATTGCAACGATATTGCCATTTTTTATGAGGGAAATACGCTATCTTTTTGGAGGCTTGCAGTAACCAAACTTTCTTCAACTCCATCCAAAATGAAACCAAAATAGTAGTAGCATATATGCATCACCCAGTGTAGCAAATTACTACAATTATAAGCTTAGTAGTCTATTTTTTAATTCCGTATAGGGTAGGTACGGAGGAGTCTATTTTTTAATTCCGTATAGGGTGAGTACGGAGGAGTGCGAAAACTTTGTTTTCGCTGGTGCTTGTCGCCAATGCGAAAATTGAATTTTCGCACTCCGCATCCTATACGAATTTAAAAAATTGACCACTTAGTTGTTCTTGAATAAACGACTTTAGTTTCGTTGTTGACACTATCAGTTCAATGTTGTATATTTATTTTATTTCTACCAACGAGGAAAAAAGATGAACGACAAAACTCAAAAATTAAAACTATGGATGCGTATCGGGCAGCCTTTAGAGCCTGTTATGTATTCCTACAAAAGCATCTTTGACGCCTGGGAAGCAGGGGGCGTATGTGGCTTGGTTCTGGGGAGAATGCAGTTTGAAGGCAATATCCCTGCTTTTACCCCCAATCCAGAAGTTTACAACACCCTTGGTGTTCTGCCGCCCTCGCCGCCCGAAGACGAATTGCCTGAAAAACGCGCGCTGCTTGATAAAATGCTGACTGAAGCAAAAGCGCGCGGGTGGCAGATTTTTATCTTTGAAGCGGCCTGGGGCATAGGACGCGGCGGTAGCGGACATATTTTCGCCGACCGGGTTACCCAAAAAGCCTATTGCGCCCGGATTCAAGATACATTGGAACATTTTCCAATGGTTGATGGGGCGATAATGGACGGGCCTGAGTGGGGCTACGAAATTCACCCGGAGCACCGGTCAAACATATTCAATGACTTACCTGATTCTGTAGCAGAGAAAGCCGCTGAATTGGGTTATGATTACAATGCCTTAGTAGCGGCAAAGGATAGATTTTATGAACGCCTGCATAATCTGAGACGCTCTGAAATTCAGCTTCATGCCCCAGGCGGTTTACTTGGCGCTTTCAATCTATTCGGAAGCGACTCAGATTTGATGGACTGGTTCAGATTTCGCGTCGAAGCTTTGACTGATTTCTTCAGGAACGTCAAGACACACTTCGACGGCATAGACCGAAAAGTTAATCTCGGTCTCGGCCCCCGTAGCGCATGCTTCGCGCCTTTGAACGGATACGATTTCGCAAAATTGGCTGACGTGGTTGATATTCTCCTTCCGAAACATTACTTCTGGAATCGCGGTGTCGATGGACTTTATGGCACTGTCGCGCGCTACATAGATGCGCTGACAAACTGGAATCCAGATTTAACTGATGCCGACGCGCTCTTAGTTGTGCGCGCCCTATTTGGATTCTCGCTGCCTGAAATCACAAACAGGGACGACATAGAAAAGGAATTTCCACCTGAATTTTTCACCGAAGTCGTCTCATTAGAAACCCGCCGCGCGTTAGCAGTGGTGGACACGCCAGAGCGCATCGTCCCATGGGTAGACGCAGGACAAAGCCCGCACGGCGGAGATTTGATAAATGCAGATGCGCTACGTCAAATGTTAATAGCAGCGCAAGATGCAGGACTGGTTATATTTTTATACCACAATCACGGGCATTTGACCGAAGATGAATGGGAAGTAATCTCAGAAATCTGTGGAGAAGCATGGAGACCTGGTAAAAGCGATTATCGCCCGCCAGGGGGGCGATTATAATTATCAAGTTGTTATCCACACTTCTGTAGCATTACCGTCGATTTTTATCTTGACAAAATTATTTGCAAAATGATATAATAATAGCAAAGGAGTTTGCAAAATGCAAAAAGACTTTGCGGAAAGGCTGAAAAATGTACGTTTGTCAAAAAGCGAAAGACAGATAGCAACTAAGTTGACGCAGAATCTTCACAAAACGGCTTTTTTAGCTGGGCCTCAATTGGCTGAAGAGTGCGGAGTATCGCCATCATCCATCACCCGCTTCGCTCAAAAGCTCGGCTATCTGGGGTTTCCAGAGCTAAAGAAAGAATTAGAGTGGTTGTATCGCAAGACTACCACGCCTTATGAAATGTTTGAAAGCTTCCTTTCGAAAACCGCTGGAGAATCGGTCCCACAATTATCAATCGCCCAGGATATTCAGAACTTAGTCAACCTACGGGAAAGTCTAAATATTGATACCCTCGAAGCGGCAGTATCAAGGATAGATGAAGCGAGAATCATCTATTTAGCGGCAATTGGCTCCAGCGAAATATGCGTCGAATTGTTGGCTTCTTTTCTTGAGGCTCTACAAAAGCGATATGCAAAGCTGACCGACCATGGCATATCAAAGAAGGTCGAGCTGGTGGAGATAGTGTCTTCAGATGTGCTAATTGCCTTCAGTTTCCAGAGAATTTTGCGCGAAGTTCGCGATGTAGCGCTCTATGCGAAAGAAAAAGGTGCAACCGCAATAGCTGTTACCGACAGTGAGTTCAGCCCTCTCGCGATGGCTTGTGATTTAACGCTTGTTGCTCCAGTGATAGGAACGACATTTGGTTTATCACATGTTGCATCCATCGCTATGGTTAATCTGATAGCGAACTGCCTTGCAGCTCGAAACCCAGATAAGAATTTAAAAATCTTAGAAAAGGCAAAGGAACAATGGAATAATTTGCCAATATTTTGTGATACTTTCTAATACATTACTTTTGCACAAGGAGGAAAAAAGATGAATATTTTGAAATTAACCCTCTATTGCCTTATCGTTTTGCTTTTTGTTTCGTGTGCATATGCACCGAAGATTGCTCGTCCAGTTCAGGATACACCTGAAGATACTTGGAAGGCGTATTACCTCGACCAGTTTAAAGCGTTTAAGGATAAAGCCCCAGCGCCGCCCTCTAATGCCTCTCAAGCGGAATGGGCAGGATACAATAAAGCTCAAGAGGAATGGCGTAAAATTCAACTTGAAGAGGAAACGAAAGCGATGATGTATCAAATGTTGATGAGCGGATTCTGGTGGACTCAGTGGTTTCTGATATACTGAACTACCCATTAAAGATGGTAACATGCCAGATGATTCTACTGCCGACAACATTATAAGCAAAATTTGATTTTTAAAAAGCGAGAAGCTAATGGCAAAAGGGTTAAGGGGGCAAAGATATTTCACGTTTCACGCATCACGTTTTACATTTCACACTTTAAAAATACCACAATCGAAACAATAGGTAATATAGGTAACAAGGAGGCACTCTCATGTTTAAGAACCTTATCTTTACATCGATTCTATTAGTAGTATACGCGCTGATGAATGCGTTCGCTTCCGCGCAAGAAGAAAATACGTACAGAAATGTTGACCTCGGAGTTGAAATTCAAAAGCCAGATACATGGAAGTTTGAGGAGCAATCCACAGCGCCATTGACACTCTTTATAAAACCGCCACTGGCACAAGCAGACAACAACCTCTATATTTTCGTGGTTTTAGTGGTAGCAAGTGTTCCCGGTATAACCTCGGCGGAAGGATTCCCCGCACAGAGAGAGATGATATGGAAAGGCGTTCTCGGTGATACATACAGGAAGTTGAAGGAAGACGCGGTAATGATTGCCAATGAGCAGGGGCAAAGCCTATTTTTTGAATCGGAACAGGGTGAAAAATCCGCAAAATGGGAAGAGTATTATCTCGTAAAAGACAGCATACTGTACTTGCTTCAATTCATGGCTCCCAAAAGCCTCTTCGAAAATTACAGAAAGGATTTCGAGCTTATTTTCAACAGCTTTAAGCTGATAAAGCCTTCTCCCGAAGGGGAAGTCACAAGAGAGTTGCCAGAAGAGGAACTCGTCCTTGATGCTTCGAGTGATAGAGTGGTTTTCATTTGCGATGTTGATTCTGCATCTGGTGAGTATTTGTTTCTGTCAGCTATTACTGCCGCCGCCAAACTGAACGCTGGAAGACCAGTGGTGATTGCAACTGACGGTAAACTTTCCGAGTCAGCTAAACACTTTTTAACTCGCTATTCGCCAGGGAAAGCCTATCTGTTAGGGTCAGAACATCAAGGCATTAAAGGGGAGTTCATAGAACAACCAGGCAGGCTCTGGGATATAGCGCAGACAGTGGTTGTCTCAGCGAAAGAACGAACAATGGCTGTTATAGCCACACCTTTAGCGGTGCGGCTGGGCTGCCCGTTGTTATTTGACGACGACAAACTTGATAGTGAACTCAAAAGGTTGAAGCCGGAACATATCGTAATTGTAGGCGAAGTCAATCGTGATGTCACAGAGTTTGCCGCTAACATAACTACTCTAAAGAATGTTCTGGATGTCGCGGCCTTTTTTGGCGACTTCAATTACGTAGCGGTTACAAACACATACCTCAATGAAGATAAGCCTGACAGGTCATATTTGTTAGCGCCGATGCTTGCAGCATATCGCAACGGGGTAGTCTATCCTATCCACAAGAAAGTAAAATTCAATTTTGGCGTTTTGACAGAGCGTATCGAAGAAGAAGGTAAGGAATATCTTCAAGGAAGAATCCCCGTAGGACAATCTGAGATAAAAGTGAAAGTTCCCATTCGGGAAGCCGTCAAAGAGCTACCAACTCATTTTGATGACCCATATCTCGACATCGGTGATGGAAACGGCTTTGTACTCACTAAAATCGGCGATGTAAAAGTGATAGATGGAAGCGAATATGCTTTTTCAATGCGGATGATAGGCGCTCTAAGGATAACGAAATTCCACGACTATCAAGGGGAAAACAGGGTGTATCTGTTGACGCCACATGCTGCCGGCATTCAGAAAGAACTCCTATCTTTCTATGCCGAAACATCCATGCCAGAGTATGTAGCCATCGTCGGCACGCCTGCATCCATACCCTTCGGTTATCAACGCGACCCGGTGTATTTCGATAGCACAATGCACGAACAAGAACTTGCTACCGACAACGCTTATGCGAACATTGACGGTGATGATTATCTTGAATTAGCCGTAGGTCGAATCGTGAATTCCGATGTATACAACGGTTCGGTCAATATCGCAGGGATAGTCACTTATGATGACATGCCCGGCGATTGGCAGAAAAAGGCTCTGCTCATATATCCCACGTCCGTCCAATTGGAGGAGGCATCGCAAGTGCCGATGGTATTTTCCAGTTTTGAGGCGCTCTTAAAAAACCTGGAACAGGAGATGAAACATGCCGGTTTTGAAGTCATAGGGCAATACAGGGATAAGGCAACTTTGGACGCTGTTTATCCTCATCTGCAGGGACAAGCCCTCATCGCCTTTGCTCAGCATTCAGACGCTTTGCGCTGGAGTTTTATCGCAGGCAATGAAACTAAACATCTCGTACCGCGCTGGGATAAAACCTCTGAAAAACTACCGCCAGACATCAAGGTTCTACCCTATTTCGATGCCCCAACATTGATAATAGGCCTGGGATGCGATTCTGGTGGACTGGATACGGGAATAGAACCAGAGAATACATTTCTCTACGGCTGTTTTGAAAAGGGAGCTATAGGATACATAGGTAACACTCGCGCTGCCTTCCCAGATACTGAGGAACATGCTGTAAAGGAAATGATAAATGACATTATCTATCAAGGCGCCACCGTCGGTGAAGCTTTCAAGAACGGTAAGAACTATCTGCTCTATCTCTTCAGAAATCGTAAGCCTTACAAGGTTGGGCCATTCAAGGACTACAGTTTAGCGTCTGGAAGGGAGTTTTATCAATTGGTTTACTATGGCGAACCAGCGCTCAAGATGAAAGCGCCAAAATCGCCTGCTGCTGCGACAATTAAAGAACAGAGAAAAACGGAGAACAGCTCGCAAATTGCTTTACTCACCATACAGCCTTCTGAAGAGATATGGCAGTATGAAGTGATGGACATGAAAGAGGTAGGTAAAGGCCCAGTGGAATATCTCAAAATAGTCAGCGCACCGGGACTATCGTATTCCAGCACTGAGTGGGGCGATTACGATGCGACCGCGAATCCGCCGCGCATTCTGCCAGGTGTATTCGTGAAATATGAACTTCCCCAAGACTATTCTGAGCTAAAGGTTTCGCTGGAAGCGGGACCGGATTGGTGTTATCAAGGATACAACATTGAAACGCTTGAAGATGGAAAGACTTATCTGCTGTCTAACATAGCCATTATCAAATATCTACCACGCGACGGAAGATATGAGTCTGCTGGCAAAGTCATGCTGAAATTGACCTGGCATTGATATTCTTATCCCTATGAATTTTGATTTTCAAGGGACGGTGTCACAAATCTCTGGATGGGAAGAAGGGAAAAGGAAGGAAAGGATGGAAAGGGGGAAATCCTTCCCTTCCTTCCTTTCCATATAGACAAAGTGTCAACAACTTTTCGTAGCGATTTGAAACCTGCCATCTACCTAAGAAAAGTATGTTGACTTTATCGCGTGCGTTGTATCTGCTCTGGTGTTCGGAAATGGTAGTTGTATGTCTCAGTCGCTTTGACCGGGTGCTTAGCAATTTCATCAACATCAATGTCGATGCCAAGCCCCGGCGCATCAGGAACTTCGATATAGCCATCTTTGTCGGGAATCACGCCGATGGCAACTTTGTTACGCCAGGGCACATCAGAAGCAATGTGTTCAAGGAACTGGAAATTTGGAATAGTTGCCATGACGTGGATATTTGCCATCTCTGCGATGGGCCCCGCACTGCCGTCATGTGGCGCAACCTTCACACCTTGTGCTTCCGCCATAATTGAAACCTTCTTTGTTTCTAATATCCCTCCGACGCGCGTAATCTCCGGCTGAATGATGTCAACAACATTGCGCCGCAACAGGTCATTGAACGACCATTTATGGTATAACCGCTCACCTGCAGCGAGAGGAATATCCACTTTGTCGCGAACAAGTTCCATCGCGCCCAGGTCGTCGGGATTTGTCGGTTCTTCAAAGAAAGCGGGACTGAACGGCTCACATGCCTTTCCGATGCGAATAGCGGCAGAAGCGGTATATTCGCCGTGGCAGTGGATGCCAATCTCAATCTTATCGCCAACAGCTTCTCGAATCGATTTCAGTGTTTCGACGTTGGCTCCACACTTGAACGCTGTAAATCCCCTATCAACAAGCCGTTTTGCTGACTCCGCATCTCCTGCATGACCGTAAACCCGGATTCGGTCACGGATTTTGCCGCCTAACAGTTCGTAAACAGGAACCCCTAATGCCTTACCCTTGATGTCCCACAACGCCATATCAATGGCGCTAATGACGCCCCCGCGAACTGCGCCAGTAAGTCCATGCCCATGCACACTATCGTACAGCTTTAACCATAACCGTTCGATATCAAAAGGATTTTCATTGATAAGGAAAAATTTTAATTCCTCAATTCCCACGCGAACCACCTCAGGCCAACCGCCTCCCTCACCCACGCCGTAAATTCCCGCGTCGGTGTTAATCTTGACAAAAAGCCAATTGCGTCCACGTGGTCGGTCACCCCAATCTCCTTGATTTGCATTGATAAGATAAGTTTGTACGTCAATAATTTTCATAGTTTTCCTCACTACACTTGCGCTGAAATTATCAAATTTTCCTAAATAGCGCACAGGGGACGGAATATCCGTCTTTTCTTCAGCGACCCTTGCGCGCTATTTTTTTACAATCCTCTGTACACTCTGCTATCATTACGCAATCCTACCCGCCACACAGTCACCAATTGCTCTTTATCGTCGATAGTATATAAGATTCGATATTCGCCCGAATCTACCCTATACCCGCCTTTATATCTTTCTAATTTTGTACAATCTTGAGGTCGAGGATTTTCTTGCAAGGATAGTATCTTAGATACTATCTGTTTGTATTGTTTTGGTTGAAGGTCCGCGACAAAGCGAATAACCCTCTTTTCTATCATTAGCTTAAGCACCTTTTTTCCTTCCCTCTAAACTCGGTAGTGTGATTGCTTCGTTCCTCGCAACTCTCTCCGCTATGACGCGCTGGCGTTCTGCAAATAATTCCTCAATGGGAAAAGTGCCTGAAGATTCTTCTATAGCTTCTTTCAAAAGTTTAGAATCAATCATATCTTCGACTTGTTCAAGAAACTTATAATCCTCAATATTGATAATTGCTGCGACTGGTTTGCCTTTACGTTTGAGGATGTAACGTTGATTTCCATAAAAAACATTGCCAATAACATCTGCCATGTTTATACGGGTATCTCGTATTCCAATTGAAATAGCCACTTTGGATTACTCCTTTCTAAGTCTTCTTATGTACATTATAATATCTTCTTTAAAAAGAAATGTCAACTCAAAAATGTGATGTAAAAATCCAAAATATCTTTTTAGGAATATTTTTCTTAAGTTGATACGCATGGGGAATATCACACCTTCAGCCCATTGGGCTATTTTCTGAAACATGCCCTCTACATTTCAGAAAAGCTGAACGCACTCTTTCAGGATAGTTTGACGTGATGCCAGTTACACCTATTTCCAACAGTTTCTTTATCTCCGCTTCATCGTCCACAGTCCAAGCCCATACACCAATACCTCTCAGCCGTGCTTCTTTCACAAGTTGAGGTGTAATGATATTTTTGTACAAATCAAGCGTGCCTGCTCCCACTTCGGCGGCGCTTTGAATCAGATTCAGTATAGACGAATGTTCGCTGGCGGGTCCTACGCCGCCTATCAGGAGCGCTCTTGGAATGCGAGGGTTGATTTCCTGGGCATCTCTTAAAGCGCTTGCGTGAAAGGATATGAGCACAACCTCACCCACAGACCCGGTGTCTTCGATGTCCTTGATAACTTTATCGGCAATGCCACCCTGTTTAATCTCTACTACGGTAATAACTTTTCCTCTCGTCATTTCCAGCAATTCCTTCAGTGTTGGTATAGTTTCTCCTGCAAATCTGGAATCAAACCAGGCGCCAGCGTCAGCCTTTTTTACCTCCGAAAGTGCCATCTCTGTAATAACGCCATCCATATTAGTAGTGCGTTTTAAATTATTATCGTGAATGATAACGACATGCCCATCCTTCGTGCAGTGAACGTCACATTCTACGGCGTCCACACCAATCGCCATAGCTTTCCGAAATGCTGACAACGTATTTTCTGGAGCGTGTCCCTTACCTGACGCTCCGCGATGTGCTATACATACTGCGTCCATCATCAAGAGTTTGCCCTCCTCTTTCTTTTATTAGTTCAAGTGTTTCATCCCGTTTTTCCTGATTGATGCACAGGGACGCGAATCTCCAAATTGTGCGAGTCCCAGATAGCGTGCAGCAATTCAGAAGTGCGGATGGCATCTTCGAGCGGCGCAATCAGCGGCTTTCCTTCCAAAATGGCGGAAAGGAAATTGCGCGTTCGTGTAGCGTCTCCATGTCCCGTATCGCGCTCTGACACGAAAATCAATTCCTGATGCCCCTCGGTGACGATGTAGCCGTGATAACCGCTAACCGACCAGGCATCGGTTTTGTAAGTGTTTTGCGTAAATATCGACCCTAAGGTGCCCTGGATACATAGTGCGTGCGGAGTCGCAAGCCCCTGGTTCGATGCTACTGCCGCGGTTGCTTTCCCAAGGGCACCGCTTTGAAAACGCATCAAAACGAAAGTGCCGTATCGTTCATGGAAACTAAACACATCTTTTACTTCGCCAAATAGATAGCGCATCAGGTCAAAGACATGGGTGGCTCCTGTCAACTCTGAGCCTGAGATGTAGCTTCCTGAACGGTCTGACTCGGCATGGGGATGAAATTCATCAAAAATGTGGGAACAATCGTAAGGAAATTATTCCTTTTCTTTTCTTTTTGATCAAACTTTTTCTTTTAGGAAAAGAAAAAGTTTGGGAGGATGATTGTGTGAGGCTTCGGCGAACATTACTCGTCCGATGGCTCCCGAATTGATAAGTTCTCGCACTCGTATATTGAGCGGGTAGTATCTAAGCGAATACGCCACGCCAACTTTGAGGTCAGAATATTTCTGCGCATACCACCTGATTTGACGGCATTCCTCCAGATTGTAGCCGGTGGGCTTCTCCGTCATGACGTGCTTGCCTGCTTCCATTGCAGCCATGATTTGCTCGGCATGCAGGTGGCTCGGAGTGCAAATGTCAATCACATCCACATCGTCTCGCGCAAGAACATCCCTGTAGTCGGTATAGATTTCAGCAGCGCGCAGGTCGAACTGGTCTTTATACTCTTGCGCAAATTGAGGAGCTATATCCACTAACGCAACAATCTGAGCGCGCTCGCTTTCGTTGAGCCATGCCCCAATATGTCCTCGACTCACATTCCCACAGCCAATTACTGCAATTCTAATTTGGTTCATAAATTCTCCTTGTCATTCTGAACGAAGTGAAGAATCTCTATTGCACAACAGAAAGAGATTCTTCCCCTTCACTTCGTTCGAGGGTCAGAATGACAAATACAGTTTCATAATTACTTACAAACTAATTTTCTTCAACAACCACGCCATATTCTTCCCCAAATTTCTAAAAGTTTCGATACCCTCTTCATCCTTTTGAATATCGCCAGGTTGTCGTCCCACACCTAAATTCCAATAAGTTGAGCCAGGAACAATCATCTGACCGATGAGAAAGAAGAAATTTATCGCGGCAAAAGTAGGACATCCGCCGGCCCTTCTCATTGCGACGACAGCAGCTCCGACTTTTCTTTTAAAAAGGTCATTATTCGCCCTTGATACCAAACCAGCACGGTCAATCAACGCTTTGACTTCGCTGCTTACATTGCTGAAGTAAACGGGCGAGCCGATGATGATACCATCAGCCGCTAACATTTTATCTATGTAATCGTTCAATTCATCGGTTTTAATCGAACACTTGTTATCCTTGTTCTCAAAGCATTTATAGCAGGCTAAACAGCCGTGTATCTGTTTGCCACCAAGTTGGATTAACTCTGTTTCAATGCCCTCTTTCTTTAACTCATCAAAAACGATTTGAATAGCTTGATAGGTATTCCCTTCTTTTCTTGGGCTACCATTGAAAGCAATAACTTTCATCGAATTACTCCTTAGTAAAATAATATTTTAGACTTCCGAAGTCTCAGAGACTTCGGAAGTCTATACAATCTACCCTTCATAAACACATAAGGCATCCATCAAAGCCTTTAAGTATCCGAGTGCATGCGCATGTCCTATTAGCGGCGAGTCGCCAACAACTCCGGGCCAGTGGTCGGGCATAATAGTGCCTGTATATCCAACTTCCTTATAAGTGCGCAGAGCTTCCAGCATATCCACATCGCCATCGTCAATAAAACTCTCGTCGAAACGGGGAACTGAACCCTTTATATTCCGAAAATGGACATGATGGATTTTACCTCTTGAGCCAAAGTAACGGATAGTTTCAATCACGTCTACACCCATCTCCGCCACTGTACCCTGACAGAAGTTTAAACCGTTTGCTTCACCTGGAACAATCTCTATCAAACGCTTCATCCCCTCCAGACTGCCCAGCACCCTGGCCTCACCTTTGATTGTGGGAACCGGTGGGTCATCTGGGTGACACGCAAGTTTTACACCGACATTTTCTGCAACGGGAACAACTCGCTCTAAGAACCACGTTATTCGTTCCCATATCTCTTCTTCATTAGCCTCAAATCCAGGTTCTGGCGGTGCCTGTTTTGCTTTCTCATAATCGAAATGCCGAACTATCGCTCCACCTCGGCCAGAGGCTTTTGACTCCGAACCGAAGACAGCCGCAAGATTAAACACATATTCAACGACCGGAATGCCTTCTTGTCCGAGTATTTCGATGGAACGGCATACATCCTCGATTTCCTGTTCTCGTTCAGGTCGGCCCAGTCGAATATTCCAATGCTGACTTCCCACTCCCTGTGGAAGCAAAGCCACTCCTATCTTTAAGTCGTAGGCTTCAACCTTCTTCTTCGCTCTCAACAGTTTTGGAAGTTGCACCGACCCTCTCTGTCGCTCATCCATTAGCTCTCCTGAATTGATTTTTAGATGAGTTACACCAAGCTGTTTGGCAAACTTTAATGATGCTTCTGAAAAATCCGATGACGTGGTTAATTTCATAGATTCCTCCTTGCGAAATGTGGATAGACCTGTCCAAATAAAAGAACTCATGGTATAATTAATTTCACCTTGAACATGTGATTCTTCGTAGAGTATAGAATTTCACGTCTCACGTTTTATGTCTCGTATATCATACTTTGATTTCAATTCCTCGTCAACACAAAAATTGGTTGGATAAATGCCAAAGAGGGGAAGCGAAGCCTAAGACTGGACAGAAACATCCTCAAAAAATTCAGACTTCCGAAGTTTTGGAGACTTCGGAAGTCTGAACTAACAAGAGAAAGGAATTTACTAATGGCTAAGAAATATCTTGGTATCCAAAATTTAATTGAGAGGGAAGACAGCGTTTTACTTGTCATTGATATTCAGGAAAAATTGATGCCTGTTATAGCCAATCGGGAAAAAGTAATTGACAATACAATCCGACTTCTCAAGTTTTCGGAAATTATCGGACTTCCCGTTATTCTTACAGAACAAGAAAAGCTCGGTTGTACCGTTCCTGAAATCAAACAAGTAATACCGAATTTGCAACCTATCACCAAGCTCACTTTTAATTGCTTTTTACGCGATGAGTTTGTCGAGCAGATTCATCAAATAGAGAGAAAGACGTTGATTCTCACTGGGGTTGAAACCCACATTTGTGTGGCGCAGACAGCTCTGTATGCGGCGCCGCACTTTAGAGTCCATGTAGTCAGCGATGCTGTTTCCTCTCGTAGTGTTGATAACTGGAATGTTGGTATAGAGAGGATGCGGCAGAGCGGCGCTATAATTACCTCCACTGAGATGTTGATATTTGAATTGCTTAAGGAGGCTGGAACTGACGAATTTAGAGCCGTACTTCCGTTGGTAAAATGATTTGTACCCATAGACTTCCGAAGTCTTCGAGACTTCGGAAGTCTATAGTGAATTATATTTTTCGTTCTAAACTGAATTCTTCATATAGGCATTTCTTGCAGTAGTATACAGGCAACTTTCTTCGATATACAAATCCCTTCGCTGGTGTTCCGCATTTCTGACATTGGTTATCCTTAATCGCTAACAGGGCGCTGTGAATATTCTGGATTTGTGTAGTTCCGATAATATTCTCGGTATTAAAGTCATTCGTTATCATTTTCAAAAACCACCTTTGTACATAGAAACCGATTTTTGGGGATTGCTTCGCTATGCTCGCAACGGTTTCTGATTCGTATCTATATTATACTATACAAATGTTAAGTTGTCAAGAGTAAAACCAAACTTTTCTTCCAAACTTTTTCTTTTCCGAAAAGAAAAAGTTTGATTAAAAAGAAAAGAATAGGAAGTTTGAGCAAAAGAAACACTGAGGAATTTCTGAGAGCAAAAGTAAATCTTGTCAATTTAGCTATTTCATGTTATAATTTAAACCAATCAGTGAGCCGTTGGCTTCACATCCAAATCTGAAAGGAAAAAAAATGAAAAGGAAAATACACATCGCTTTATTTATTGCGATTGCATCCATTACGATGCTAGCAACGGTCAGTTTTAGCACCAAAGACTCTTCTACTCCACAGGGTACTGTAATAGCTGAATATGAATGGGGTGGAAAGCATTATATCACCCTTGAAGAGATAGACAAAGAGATTAGTGAGATGCCGGTGTATAGGCGTGATAGATACAAAAAGAAAGAAAATAAAGAAGAATATCTCAAAGATAAGGTTGAAGAAAAGCTAAAGTTCCATGCCGCAGAAGATGCTGGTCTGAACAAAGACCCCGATATTACAAAGAAAGTGGAAGAATATCTCCATCAGCTTATGATAGAGAAACTGGCGGAACAGGAGATAGATAATAGAATTCAGGTTTCAGAAGACGAAATGAAACAATATTACGAGGGACACAAGAGCGAATATGTCGAACCGGAGAAGGTTCGCTTAACCTGCATCACTATGCAAGATGAACAAAGAGCCAAAGAGGTTTTCGAGAGAATTAAGGAGGGCGAAGATATTGCAGGGGTGGCTAAAGAGCTATCCGAAATGCAAGAAAACGTCGGCCCAGGTGGCAGCAATAACGGCGATACCGACTTCTTTGACCCGAAGAGTTATTCATGGGCGGAAGCATTCGCGAAGGCTATCTCGGACCTGGGAGTTGGTCAGATAACTCCGGAAATTGTAGTACAGGATGTCAGAGGTACTCCAAACTACATGATTTTCCGCAAGGAAGAAATAAAGTCTGAGCGGCAGAAGGAGTTCGATGAAGTCAAAAGCGATGTTGAAGATGAAGTTCGCAAGGAAAACAGGAAGAAACGTTTGAACGAATGGGTCGACGGTCTGCGCGCACAGACGAATTTCAAGCTGTATCCTGAAAAAATTCCTGTCCCGCCGAAAGCAGAAGAGAAAGCTACTCCGGAAGCTGAACAGGCGAAGTAACCAAACTTTTCTTCACGAAAGAAAAGTTTTTATCTTCCAATTATTTCTTTTTGTCAACTTTTTCTTTCTTAAAGAAAAAGTTGGAAGAAAAGTTCCATCATAAGAAATAATTGGAATAACAGGTAAAAATATAGCCGCTGATTTGGTGGTTTACGAAGTACCCACCATGTGTATCAACTTAGGGGATTTTGGGTGTAATTTATGCGTCGCGAACGCCTTGAACTCAAGTTCAAGGCTAAGAAACTAAAGTCTCCTGTGGTTTAAACCACAGGCTATAAAGTGGACTAAACCAGCTCCCAGTCGTCTTTGAGACGACTTTAGCGTCTTAGCCTGTTCGCTTCGCTCAACAGTCCCCTTTAATAAAGGGGGGTAGGGGGGTTGTTACTTCGTAAACCGCTGAATTGATTCGCAGGCTTAAGTTGATACACATGGGTGGTTTACGAAGTACCCACCCATACGTATCAACTTGAGGGCTTTCCCATTCAATCCCGATTTATTGGGATGTCTTGAACTGAAGTTCAGGAACATCATCCTCAACAAACACTCCAATGATAAAAGCCCACGTCACGTCCTCATAATCTCCTCGACTGCCTCTTAAAAATTTCTTTGACAACATTTTTTCTTTGTTATATAATACCGAAGTTCCTTGTTATATAATACCGAAGTTCCTTATGGAAGCGTCTGTAAAATTACTCTTCATATTTATCACCTTTACTTTTTATTCCAATTATTTCTTTGGGTTACTACAATGCTCTTATTAGTACAGATTGGAAATCTGTGCTATGCTATCAACTGGAAGGAGAAGCAATTGATGAAATCAGAAAATTGCGTTCGGCTTGAAAGCCCAAAAGTTGCGCTCTCGGTCTTGAAAGAAACCGGAGCCTGGTCATTATTAGACAAACGAACAGGCGTCGTATGGTCATCGAATCCACAAGCGACGCGATTGGGAGAGGTCACACTCCGGACGAAAAGCGGCGAAACGCAAAATCTGCCGCTCATCCCGGATTTCGTTTGCCAGGAAGAAAATTCGGTTCGACTGATGTTCCATCCCGACTGTGGGGATACTGGACTGACATTGATGGCAAAATTAACGCTTATGCCTGATGGTGAAACAATCGATGTATCCTATACAACGACAGGTAGTTCTGAGATTGAAGAGGTCAAACTTCTTGATAATGCGCTATCTATCATGGATTCGGATTCAGGCTATCTGCTGATCCCAGTGCGGCTGGGACTGCTGATTCCGTCAGATTCTGGCGTAGAATTCAGCCATCGCTTTGGTACTTTTGATTACGAAGGATGTCATATTGAGATGCTCGGTCTGGTGAAACAGAGTTCGGCGTTGCTTGTTACGTGGCATGACCCATACATTACAGCAGAAGTCAAAAGCAAAGTTGACGACAAAAAGCAATCTTTTTGTCCGTTTCGACAAGAACTTTCGGAATGGGTGTCGAAACGGACAAGACAATCGCTTTCGATATCATTGCATCTGCGTAAAACTGCGCATGCTTTCCAATTGCGCCCTCTTGGAGTTGGGGACTTAAACACGATTGCGCAAGCCTATCGCGATGTGGCAAAAGAAAAAGGCTGGTTGGTCACCTGGGATGAGAAATTAAAGGAACATCCTCAAGCTGAGAACTTATTCGGAGCGATTAACTTCAAACTCTGGACTGCTCTGGCGCGACGCATAGATGAGAATTTGCAGGAACAATCGGTGACAGTTTGCTGGACGTTCGACGAAGTTGCGCAAATAGCTGAACATTTGAAAAATGATTTAAAATTAGACCGCGTTCTGTTTATCCTCGGCGGCTGGATTCATCGCGGTTACGATTGCGAGCATCCCGATATTCTACCCGCTGCCCCAGAATGCGGCGGTGACGAAGGACTGATAGATTGTTCGCGGCGCGTGCGAGCGCTTGGCTATCCATTCTCCCTGCACGACAACTATCAGGATATGTACCGCGATGCGCCCTCGTGGGACGAGGATTATATAATGAAAAATCCCGATGGTAGCCCCAGAAAAGGTGGACTGTGGCTCGGTGGACGAGCATTTCTCACCTGCTCAAAGAAAGCGGTCGAATTAGCAAAACGTCCGCAGAATCTGCCCAAAGTTAAGGAACTCTTTGAACCGGACATTTACTTCATCGACACGACTTATGCGGCTGGGCTGTGTGAATGTTTTGACCCAAATCATCCGCTGACGAAGTGGGACGATATGTTTTGGAAATCCGCTATCTCCGACTACGCCCGCGAGGTGTTTGGATTGTTCGGCTCTGAATGCGGGCGCGAATGGGCAATGCCTCATAGCGATTGGTTTGAAGGTTTAACGGGCGTTAGCGGGCGGTACTATCACAGTCTTGACCCGGAGAAATTTGGCGGGACGGTGGTGCCATTATTTGAGATGATTTACCGCGATAGTATTGTGATGCACGGAAAATATGGCTACCGGTTTGATGAAGCCGCCGAATATGTGTTGCACCATGTAAGCATCGGACGCACGCTCAACTATCACAGCATCGGACACCATCTCTACTGGCATAATGATACCCAAAATGAAGTTCCATTCCCCGCTGAAGGCATGGATAAAGCGTGCTTCACCCGCGCGCACAATGGCTGGGCAGAAGGCTTATGTTTGACTGACCGATTCATCAAAAACACCTACGAAATTTTGTCTCCGCTTAACGAACTCACATCGAACGTTCGGCTTACTCAAGTCGATTTCTTGACACCCGACCGCAAAGTCCGACGCACTCGTTTTGGAGAAGCGGCAACAGTGACAGTCAATGGTAGTTCATCGAACTTCACCATTTCATCGAAAATCGGTGGCGAAGTCATTTTGCCCCCGTTTGGATTCGTAGTCGAATCGCCAACCTTCGTTGTCTTCCACGCCTACAAATGGGGCGGAGTGAAATATGATTCTCCCGTGCTGTTTACATTGCGGAGTTTAGATGGAAAGCCAATCTCTGAATCTGAACAGGTACGAGTATTTCACGGATTCGGCGATGCAAGACTTGCCTGGAGAGATGGGGTCGTTGAAGTCGGGAAAGAGATAATTATTGAGTGAGACATAACTCGACAATGTTAGATTTCGCCGTAGCCAAAGATTTTATCTTGGCTTTGGAGTCCAAAGAACTGGCGGGGACTGAGCCACCGCCACTACGGAAAGTTAGGCTACGGTTGAAGCTAATCTCTAATTTAACATTGTCAAGTTAGTAGGAGTTGAACCATGCAAAAGAAATTAACCATTACCATTGACGAAAAAGTTTATGAAGGACTATACACGGTCATAGGTCGTCACCGTATTAGCCGTTTTATTGAGGACCTGGTACGCCCACACGTAATTCCCCAGGACCTGGAAGCCGCTTACAAGCAGATGGCACAAGACGAGAAACGTGAGTCGGAAGCATTGGAATGGGCAGAAGCAACTATTGGAGATGTTAGGGCGAGGCTCCTCAGACCTTCGGGGTTTCCCAAAACCCCGAAGGTCTAAAACGGGTTCGGCAGGAGGTGTTTTATCAATGCAAACTTCAAGGCGCGCTTTTGAAACCCGTGGGCCTGTCTACAAAGACCGCAACTATGTCGTCCCGCGCACTGCGGAGATTGCGGATTTAGTTGAACGCATCAAAAAAGGTCGCTATATTGTTATCTTTGCCCCACGCCAGACGGGAAAAACAACCTTCTTCCGTTGGGCATTGGATGCCCTGACAGCAGAAGACCCTACCTATTTTCCTGTTCAACTCAACTTTGAGACTTTCAGCAATGTCAGTGTTGAGGTGTTCTATGATGGTCTACAGCGTAGGATTCATGAAGAGGTTATCCTGGAATTCCAACGGCGGGAATCCACCGTTGATGAGAAATTCCAACAGTTCTTAGAAAACTATCCACTGAAAGACCATGCTTCATTTAGAGCCTTTTTGCAAGAACTTGCCTCACATCTTGGGAATCGGAAGGTCGCAATCATCATAGATGAGTTTGATGGCATTCCTCGAGAGGCGTTGAGCAATTTCCTGCATACTTTACGCGAGATTTATCTCTCCAGAGCGCCAGACCGATGTCCATACAGCGTTGGAATTGTCGGTGTCAAGAGCATCACGCAATTAAACTATGATAGGAGCATCTCTCCTTTTAATATTCAGGACGAATTTGCACTTCCCAACTTTACCTTGGAACAAGTGCGAGAGCTTCTAAGGCAATACACTGATGAAGTGGGACAAGCCTTTGCGCCTGAAGTAATCGAGAGTATCCACAAACAAACAGCAGGACAACCCTTTTTAGTCAATCGAATGGCGCAGATTCTGACGGAGGAGATGGAGATTCCGCTTTCGGAAACTATCACTCTCAAACATTTTGAAGTTGCCCACAGGCGTATACTGGATGAACCAAATGTGCATCTTTCGCACTTGACGACGAATATCCGCCGGAACGCAAGATTTGAACCTCTTTTGATGGGAATTTGTTTGAAGGAAAGAGGGGTTCCATTCAATCTCCGTAATGAGTTAATCAGCGAGTTAGCGACTTATGGCGTTTTGAAGAAGGGTGAGGACGGTTTCTGCGAAATTGCCAATCCGATTTATCAATACAACAGTGTGCAGACTTTCCAACCCCTTTTCAATGGTCTGGAAGATGAATATCTCCCTGAAGACACTGACGCGGGATTTCTCGATTACTTGACTCCCGACGGGAAAATTAACATGCGGGAGTTACTCGCTAACTTCCGTGATTTCATCGCTCGCGCGGGCTATCGGATTTTAGAAGTACCTGAAACACCTCAAGAGTTTGTCGGGCAGTATCTGTTGTTTGCCTATCTTGATATCTTTGTGCGACAGGTTCGTGGATTTATGTATGTCGAAGTCCGCACAGGACGAGGACAGATGGATTTAATCATCCTGCATAGTGGAGAGAAGTACATCGTAGAAACGAAGATTTGGGGGGGCAAAAGTCTCTACCAGGCAGGCAAAAGTCAACTTGCCGCCTATCTCAAATCAGAAGGCGCCAAAGCGGGATACTACATCGTATTTGACCATCGCCAAAAGCCCGAAGCACGGGTTGAGGAGGAAATTATTGATGGAAAAATGATTGTGAGCTATTGTATTCCCATCGTGCAAGAAATGCCATCTCATACTCCGTAGATAAACCAAGACCTTTTGAAAATTACTTTTTTTCCTCAGTGTTTCTTTTGATTAAACTTTTCTTTTTAAAAGAAAAGTTTGGTTACATTTGCGCTTGAAACTAAACTCCCGTTAGGCTATAATCATTTCATAAATCTAAAACGTGAGAATAAAAAATGTCAAAATATTTCAACTACAAAAACATCGAAGATTTACGAGAAGAGATTGCGAATCTCGGTTTGAGCATCAGGCTGGAAACTGAGATTAAAGCGTTACGAGAACCTGTTAAAATAGGCAATTTTGTCGCGGGGAATGCTTTAGGCATTCATCCGATGGAAGGTTGCGACGGCACGCTAAATGGAAAGCCGGACGAATTGACTTACCGCAGATGGATTCGATTCGGACAGGGCGGGTGCAAGATGATTTGGGGTGAAGCAACTGCTGTTATAGAGGAAGGTAGAGCTAACTCACGACAACTTTTAATCAATGACGCAAACGCAAAAAATTTAGAGGACATCCTGACCAAAACAAGACAGGCTCATCGAGAAGAATTGGGGAGAGATGACGATTTGGTCATTGGCCTTCAATTGACGCATTCTGGACGATTTAGCTACAAAAAACCGTTCATAGCGTTTCACCATCCGATTTTGGATAAAACCACGCTGGTTGATAAAAAAAACAAAACTCCGATACCGAATGACTATCCCGTCGTAAGCGATGACTATCTGGAAAAATTAGAAGACACTTATGTCGAGGCGGCGAAGCTGTCATACAACATCGGCTTCGATTTCATTGATATTAAACAATGCCATACTTATTTGCTCTCTGAACTGCTGGCGGCAAAAACGCGGAAAGGCAAATATGGCGGGAGTTTCGAGAATCGCACGCGCTTTGTGAGAAACATCATCGGCAAGATAAAAAATGAACTGGGCGATAAATTAATGCTTGCTACTCGCATCAATGTTTACGATGGCTTGCCGTATCAGAAGGACCCGGAAACCAATCTCGGCGTGCCGCGTCCATATCCAGTACCTTATCCGTATGCTTTTGGCATAAATGAGATGGACCCATTGCAAGTTGACCTAACGGAGCCGATGATGTTAGTTAAACTGTTACGGGATCTGGGAGTTAAGATGGTCAACATCTCCATGGGCAGTCCGTATTTCAACCCACACATCATCCGTCCTTTTGAACGGCCAACCATTGATGGATACGAAAGCCCGGAGCATCCGTTGATTGGTGTAGACCGACATTTCCGCGCGACAGGCGAAATCCAGCAAGCGTTCCCCGATTTAGTCATCGTAGGAACAGGTTATACGTGGCTGCGACACTACCTGCTTTACGCCGCTGAAGCCAACGTGCGCGATAAAAAAGTCAGCATCGCCGCCGTTGGCAGAGGAGCCATCGCCTATCCCGATTACGCCAAAGATGGACTGACTCTAAGTAAATTGGCCCCCGACAAAGTTTGTCTGACCGTGGGTTTCTGCACCGCTTTGATGAGAGCGCAAAATAACAAGTTAGGACAATTTCCCACGGGCTGTGTACCGCGTGATAAAGTCTATGTGCCTATTTACGGTGAATCAAAACGAAGCCGTCGTGATTGAGATTCTTATTTGATTGATGATTGATGATTGATGATTGTTGATTGTTTTTCAATCATCAATCAACCATCAACAATCGACAATCCTTATCAGCCTGTTGATGTTCAAAAACCACAAGAGCTCGCCGTCAACTGCAACGGCTGGTTAGGCTATCAACTTATGTTTTGGGATAAATTGGCAATAAGTTAATCACTCAGCTTTCTCAATAAGGTAGTTCCAGAAAAATAAATCTTCCACTTAAAGGGTGATAGGCTCAATGCGAACGAACCATTTTTCTAACCCCTCAAGTCGTTGGAAACGTTTCTCTAATTCTCCCACTGCTTTTTGGGTTAATCTTACCCCAGTTTGATAGACTTTCTCAATGAGCTTGACTACGGGCCGTTTGCCCTTATAAGTCATCGTTTTCGCAAACTGAATTAGCGTTGAGGCCTTGTCCATCAGACTTCCATTGCTGTGTTGCTCGAAAATTCCCCACACTCTTTCGATCGGATTGTATTTACTGTGATAAGGTGGATAGTAAGCCAACAAGACATTCAGTCGAAAGTGGTCGGCAAAATCAGTTATTCGTTTCATAAACTGAGTTCTTCGGCTGTGATTCTCAGGGCCGTTATCCTGATTGATAACCAGCGTTTCGACGCCAGGGAAGCTCTCTTGTGCTTCAGTGAAGAAATCAAAGAGACAATCAACCATAAAATCGCTGGTGATTGGTGATTCTGAATATTAGTAAAATGATTCGTTGCTCTGGGGGAGAAAAATCCCAAAGGGTGTCACAGTTGCCGTCGGAGTAAAATCATGGTCATATGCTTTGACGTTGACACGCGACTTACCACCGCGGCAAAAAGCACCGATATTGATTGTCGCTTTCGCGTCAAGTGACAGTCTGAGCGTTGTCTTAGAAGTATCCGAAGCAACTCTCACTTCATTGAGTTTGGAGAAAATGGCATCGGTTTGAGGAATTTTTTTCGGACGACTTTTCGTTACACTCCTTAGTTGATACCCCAGTTCATTTAGCTTCACACGAATAGTTTCTTCCGTAGGCAACCCTTCGTTGGTGTAATCTTTCTGTTGTATCAGTTGTCGTCGAACATAAGCAGTAGATAGACGAGTGTATAGCCGATTGGTCTCAAAGGTAGAATCAGTCTGGCTCTGAGAAGCAACAATCATTTCAAGGTCCGAAAGGAGATTAGGAAGATGGTATTCGGCTCGTTTGCGACCACGAGCGGCGAAATTATCCTCACAACGAATTCCGCTTTCAAGTTCATGCATTCCTTTGCGAATGGTATCACGACACCATCCCAGCTCTCGTTGTGCCAGCCGCTGGCCACCAGGACCAAGGGTTTTTACCACTTGCACCTAAATTTATTTAATTCTTGCCGAAGCCCATCTACATTAAAAATAGACGTGTATGCCGGTTCCCAAGATAATAGAGCCAGTATCTTCGGACCGACGGTCTTCTTTAATCCGTCCTAAACCTTGACCGACTTCCGCATTCCAGCCCACTTGAGTGCCAAAAAAGGGAATTGTAATTTCGGTGCCGAAAGCTACACCAACTCCATATGTTTTTTTAACGCTAATATGTCGGCGTTGAGGGCCGACGGGGCCATACGGACCATACTCTGTATATTCATCCCATACATCTTTTTCATATCGCTCTCCGCCTTCTAAGCTAAAATAGAGTCTGGTTATTACAGAGCTGACATGTTCAAGTACAGCGTATGATATTCCGGCTCCCAACATATTGTCTCTGTTATAGTCATTCAGAATAAAGCGACCAACTATTTGAAGATATACAGGCGATAGCCCGTAATAGCGAGCACTAACGCCCCCTACCAATGGGAAATTCCCTTGAAGCCCAATGCCCCAGTGCTTGTTGATGTCAACTTCCCCAGCATGAGAGGAGAAGCTAAAGAATAAACTCCCAAGGATAATGGTCATGCAAATTATGCGTTTCATGTGTTACACCTCCTTTTATTCCCTTAATTTTGTAGACTTCCGAAGTCTCAGAGACTTCGGAGGTCTGGGTATGAACATACGACTTTTGCAGTTAGCGCCAAATCCTTTAATGCAATCGTTGAATCAGAAAGGACGGAGAGGCTGGAATCCTTCCCTTCCTTCCATCCAATCATCTTCCGATAGCTGCAAAACTCGTGTGGACATTGAATATGAAATAATGAAATATATCCTGATGTACATGCGGTACAAAAGGATTATGCCAGTATACTTTTTTTACGGTGAAAACGTATTTGATATTGGGCCCGATGGCTATCTTATCTGTGATTTTGTATGCTCCGCCGATGTCGAGAGTAGCGCCGAACCTCGCGCCGTGTAATTTCCTCTCCTCTGATTTATCATCAGAGAAAAGAATATGCAATCCCGCACCCATGCCCAGGTGAGGTTCGAGCGTTTCAAAGGGAATTCTCAACCTTTTGCCGAACGCTATGTATATGTCATCAGCGTCTATACTTCCACGCAATACCTTCGCATAGCCCATTGAAATCTCTTTCACATTCATACCAAAGATACCAGAAAACCGCCCGGCTTTGAGTTCCACCCCGCTGCCGAATAACGATAGTCCTGCTTTGGGCTCGACACAGAATGGGCCGGCTCCCACCTCGGTTGTGATTAGAAATCCTTCTTCTTCAAATGTATCCATAGCATTGGCAGGAGCCGACACAACCACCAGTAGAATCAATATAGTAAGTATAACTTTCATCCTATCTCCACTTTTGATCAAAAGCCTACGGTTATCAGTGGTATCACAACATCATCTTCGTTCTGACGATAATGAAGTCGATTGGACTTCAACTGCAATTCGGGATGAACAAGGAAGAATTGCCCATCCTCTAAATTCAGCAACCCTTGCTTCTTCTTGCGGTGTCTTTCGTTTATTCTCTTGATAGCAGCCCGTCGGTCAATTGATTCTCCTACCTCATAGCTCAACTTGCCTCCCAGTACGGCCCCAGCTATCGTACCTATAACCAAAACCGGTACTACTATTTCGTCGTTACCTATGGAGTCTGATATTGTCAGCCCCAGAACACATGAACCTAAGAAACTTGCGCCAAGACTAAACAGTCCACCAAAGAATAAGCATCCCGCCCTGCCTCTGGAACCCATTTCGGCTTCAATTTCCTCTTCGGTGATAACCTCCCCTTCATCGTCATATACTTCTGCCGATACGTTAGCCGACATAAGCAGCATAGCAAGTACAATCAGACTGAAACTCTTTAAGGAACGCATTTTTCTACCTCCTTTCGGCCGCGCGTTTATATTCAAGTCTTATACTGAGTTTAAGATTACATTTTATGTTTCACGCAATACGAAATCGCAAGTCCAAAGCGGTATTACTTTTCATAAACTAACGTATCTGGATGGAAAACCGCCCAGGCAAACCAATAGGCTTTGAAAGAAGGGATAGGCGTCAGGTTTTCCCTTTCGCATTTACCCTGATATGCTATCCCTTCAAAGTCCCATTGAGAATCCGAAGCGCAATCCTTTATGCGCGGATTAGAGGATTCATCAAGTTCAAACTCCAATGTTCTACCGTTTACAATCCGTGAAAAAGCCGAAACTATTTGACTTCCCTTATCACACAATCAAAATGGGATTATTATTGAGAACAGCGTTTATGACTTCACATTCTCCCATATTTGATAGAGGATAAGCCTTAAATGTCTTCCCAACTTCTATGGCAAGGACTACCTCTTTAGGGTGAAAACGCTCATCTTCATAAGATAGCGGAAACATAATTCGCCAGTTTTCCCTATATCCTATGTATCTTTTGCCAAAGGGATATTCGTCATAATTATATTTGCAGCCGGTATTGCGGGATAACACAAGGGTATCAGGGTGCAAATTTCGCCATGTTCCCCAGGTTGTATGAAGTGAATACAGCAGTTTTAGCCTTTTGACTCTCATTTTCCCATTTATTGCTTCCCCTGTTATTTGTATCCATCTGCTTTTTGTCTGGCGGTCTATCATAATCATGTTATTATCTATCAGCCCATCCACATTGAATTCAAGAACCTTCCCATCGACTGTCCTGTCGAAGACCATTGCGGTATATGTCAAAGGGCAAAAAGTTACCAGAATTGGCATGCCGCCCAATTCATCGTGTATGATATGATGCCACGCCGCTGTTTTGAGCGGATAAGCCTTGGCCTGACCGTTTATGACGATACCGATGACTTCATCATCTTCACGCAGATAGACGGCATCTTCTGACGAAACGAAAGTTGGACTATCCAGGGCTATGAACTTCTCTTCGTAGGACGAAACCAAACCCGTTTTCATCACTAAACTTCTTATCCCTCTGCTTCCGAGTTTCATATCGAACCCCAGGCTAAAATAATGGAAAATATCCTCATGTTTGTGTCGAACAAGGGGATTGTGGAGACGAACCTTCTTTACGCTGAAGCTGTATTTGAGATTCAAGCCGAATTTCAAATAGCTCTTTATATCATAGTATGCTCCGGTGTTGATATTCAGGCACGGTCTGATACCAGTTTTTAAGACGTAACCTGATTGTTTATCGACTTTTCGACCGGAAAACAGCCATGACAATCCAGTATCAAAACCTACATAAGGGTGAAGGCGGCCTTCGCGAAAGTTATACCGCCTTCCTTTAGTAACCTTCAGTTCTCTAATCACTGAGAAGTGAGATTTGATGAGGCTTTTTGCCTCATTGCCGGAACTTACAGAAAAGCAATTGGGTGTTTAT
>Ga0194125_10002040_pt1 | contig 33803 bp, 29 predicted proteins | sample TA2KigC250mmetaG_FD_148626 | JGI IMG/M metagenome (GOLD analysis project Ga0194125, IMG submission 148626) | Freshwater microbial communities from Lake Tanganyika, Tanzania - TA2015034 Kigoma Deep Cast 250m | ecosystem: Environmental > Aquatic > Freshwater > Lake | place: Tanzania: Lake...
CACTGGGGACAAGACTGCCTAAAGGCAGGACTCCGAACCGGGAGCGCGGCTCGTTTGGAGTCCCGCCTTCAGGCGGTCTTCGCCCCAATGAGCCGAATCGCTGAAAGCTATTTACTCAGGTTGACTGACTTTTTGGAGGCCCAAGAGCCGGAAAAAGTTGAAAAAAGGGCGGCTCGCCCGCTATAAGGGATGGATGACGGTGAAATCCCCGATCCCCGACAGCGAGGGCCGCCTCATGTTCAGGATCGTGCGATTTCCGCAGAGGCTTGTCAAGTTCTTCGCTCCGCTGGAAGGGTTTTTCCATTGGGACCACTTCCAGTACTTCAGGAACCTGGTTCTCGCGATGGCCTTCTCCTGGGGGCGTCGCAACGTGGTGAATCTGTGCCGCTACCTGGAGGCCCGGACCCACCGGACCCGCCACAACAACTTCCTGCTCCTCGACCGCTGGGACCCGCCCGCGGCTCTCCGCAAGAAGGCGGATTGCCGCGAACTCGGCATCCCCTTCCGCAAGACGACCGAACTCGCCGCCGACCTCATCGGGGAGTTCACCCCGCCCGAGGGAGTGAAGGTGGTCGCCCTCTTCGACAGCTACTACCTGTGCAAGACGGTGGTGAAGGCGTGCAGGGCCAAGGGCTTCCGCTTCGCCTCCACGCTGAAGGCCAACCGCAACCTCTTCCGCGGGGGCCGCAAGCTCAAGGCAGGAAAGTACGCCCACAGTGCCTGGAAGCGGGGCAGCAAGGAGACAATCCGGCGGCGCAATGCCACCTACCGCCTCGTGGACGCGGGCTGGATGGGCGTGGGGAACCTCGGACCGCTCCACGTCGTCCTCTCCCGCAAGCAGGGAGAGAGGAAAGTCCTCGGGATCGTCAGCGACGACCCCGACCTGTCCGCACGGCAGATTGTCGAGACCTATACCCATCGGTGGCCCATCGAGGTCTTCTTCAAGGACGTCAAGCAACCGAAAAACTGCCACGCTGCGGCGATGTCCACGAGCGAAGCCCAGAATGAACTCCGCCGATTGGTCTGGCGCGACCTTGTCGCCTATTTGGAGGACCTGCCCGACGGCACCTCGGTTGTCAATGAACTGGAGCGACTACTCGTCGCGTGAAAAGTCAGTCAACCTGAGTAAATAGCTTCCAGCGATTCGGCTCATTGGGGCAAAGACTGCCTGAAGGCAGGACTCCAAACGAGCCGCTCTCCTGGTTCGGAGTCCTGCCTTCAGGCAGTCTTGTTCCCTGTGACGGCGCCGCCGAATCGCTGAAAGCTATCTACTCCTCGGGCAGTTCGGCGGTGAGGGCGGCGACGACGGGGGCGATGGTGGTGGCCGTGCTGATCTCGACCTGGGTGATCTTGCTGTCGGGGTTGGTGGGGATGCGCAGGAGGCGCAGGTGCGACTTGCGCAGGACCAGGATGCGTGCCGAGCCGGGCACGTCGGCCTCCGCATTGTAGTCAGCCAAGTGCTCGCCACTGAGCCACTGGACCTCCTGCGACGGCGCGTCGTCGTAGCGGATGCGGACGCTGGCGCCGACCTTGCGGTCCTTGGACGATGGGTAGGCCCAGCCACCCACTCCGCCGAGGACGTGGAGTGCGCGGCAGCGGAAGCCGACGGGGACCGTCACGCTCGCTGGATACCTCGCGGCGAGAGCCTCGGGCGGCCCGCCGCGCAGGATGAGCAGGTTCCTCCCCTCGTTCCGCGCAGGGTCAATCACCTCGAACGGGATGCCGCGGAATGCGTACGCCCCGTAACGCTCGAAGGGGAAGCAGTCGGCGCTGCGCGCGGGACTGAGGAAGAGCCCGCGGCCATTGTTGGAGTGGACGTTGGCGACTGCGGCGAGGTCCACGGGGCGGAACCTGCCGCTCGTGGCCTCGGGGAGCCAGACGGCGTAGGCGTCGCGGGCCCCGGGCTGGGTTGCCCTGACGTTGGCGAAGGGGAGCATCGTGGCCAGCGCGCGGCTGCCGTCGGCCAGGGCGATGCGCACGCGGAAGGCGGGGCCGAGGACCTGGTGGCTCGGGCTTCCAGCCTGAGTCCCCACAGGCAAGATGCCTGTGCCACCAGGAACGAGGCCTGAGAGGGCGGCGAGCGGCTCACCCTGGGCATCGCCCAGGAGCGCCGCGCGCGTCGCCGCGTCGCACCAGGCGGTGTCGAGCGCGTAGACGAGCGGGCCGCGGCGGAGGGAGAGCCGCCCCTCGTTGCCCTGGCGGCCGGCCACCCAGCGGGCCTGCGTCGGGAGCGCGACGGCCACGCGGTCGCCCTGCCGCCACTCGCGGGCGATGGCCACGTAGGTGGCGTTGCGTTCGGGACGCTCGGGCAGCGCCTGGCCGTTCACAGCCACGGCCGGCCTCTCGCACCAGGCAGGCAGCCGCAGGCGCAGCGCGAAGCGCTCGGGCCGCGCGGGCGATATCTCGAGCTCAACCGTTTCGCCCGCCGGGTAGTCGGTGGCCTGGCGAAGCGTCAGCTCCGTGCCCGAGGCGAGCGCGGTGCGGAGGGTGGACGCGGCGTAGTGGTTCACGGCAATGCCGTCGCGCGTGCGGCCGTAGAGGAGCGATGGCACCGTGGCCAGGATGCGCGAGCCGCTGGCCGAGCAGCACTCGGGGCCGCCCTCCGGCTTCCAACCGCTGAGGGGCGTGGACCCACGCCAGGCCAGCCGTCGGACGCCTGGGCCGCCAGCAGGCCGTTCCAGAGCAGCCGCTCGATGGCGTCGGCGTGAGCGGCGTCGCCCGTGGCCTCGAGCAGCCGCTGATTGGCTTCGAGCCACGCCGCCGCGGCGCACGTGTCGCCCGCATCGCCCGCCGCGTCGGAGCGGTTGGCTGGCGCTTCGGCCCACGCGCTCATCACCCCGCGCAGGAGCTCCTTGTCGCCCGTCGCGCGGTACTGCTCCAGCAGCTCAAGAATGCCGGGGTACGGCGTGTCGGCGGCCGCGGCGGGCCTGGCCTCCTGGTGCTTCGCCAACCACCGCTCGTTCGCCTTGAGCCGCTGGCCCAGGAAGCCCCCCACCTCGGCCACCGCCCCAGGCGGCAGGGGCTCCTGCGCGAGCGGCACCTCGGCGGCGGAAGCAGGATCAACCACGGAGACACAGAGGGCACAGAGAAGAGCGAGGCGGAACATCCAATCTCCTATCGCCCGGAAGGCGGGATTGCGAACTGCGGGATGACTTGTCTCTCCCCATTTGCTATCATCATTGGCCGCAGGTGTCAACCGGGTTCGTGCTTGGTTCAACCTTGTTTTCCGGGGAGTGGTTGCGTATAATCCGCACCGGGAGCTCAGCGCCCTCGACAGGATGGTTGCGCATGCTCACTCGGCTGCAAGTCTCAGGGTTCAAGAACCTGGTTGACGTTGACGTGCGCTTCGGGCCGTTCACCTGCGTCGCCGGCGCGAACGGCACTGGCAAGTCCAACCTCTTCGACGCCATCCACTTCCTCAGCCTGCTGGCGGACAAGCCCCTCCTCGAGGCGGCGCGGAGTATCCGGGATGAGAAGGGAAAGTCGTCGGATGTGAGGAACTTATTCCATCGCGTGGGCGACCGGCATGACACCCGGATGTCTCTTGATGCGGAGATGATCATCCCGTCAGAGGGCGCAGATGATCTCGGCCAGACGGCCACCGCAACAACGACGTTCGTCCGCTACGTGCTGGAGCTGGGTTGGCGTCAGAACGCTAACGCAGGCCACGCGGGGCTAGAGATAGTGAAGGAAGAACTCACGCGCATCCGGCTCGGTGAAGCTCTCGAGCACCTCCGGTTCCACAACAAGGCCAGCACATGGCGGGGTCCGCTGTCAAGGGACAGGGTCGGAGGAATACGCCTTACTTCATCTCCACCGAAGGCGAAGGCTCAGCCCGCGTGATCAAGCTTCATCAAGATGGTGGAAGCAGGGGCAAGCCGAGGCCGCTGCCTTCTGCCAACCTGCCGCGCACGATTGTCTCCGTAGTCAACGCTGCGGAGAGTCCGACGGCTGCTCTTGTGCGCAACGAAATGCGCTCGTGGCGCATTCTCCAGCTTGAGCCCTCATCGCTGCGCAGGCCGGACGGGCTCGACGCGCCGGCGACGCTGGGCGCGGACGGCTCGCACCTGCCAGCGACCCTGTATCGCTTGGCCAGGATGGCGGAGCCGGGCGGAATCGGTGAACCAGAGCCGGATACATCGAGCATCTATGCCCGGGTGGCCAACCGCCTGTGGGAGCTGGTGGATGACATCCGCGACGTCTATGTGGAACGCGATGAGAAGCGCGGACTTCTGACGCTGATGGCGACAAGCAGGGATGGCACCTCACACCCAGCCATCGCGCTCTCGGACGGCACGCTCCGCTTCCTGGCACTGGCGGTATTGGAGGAGGACGCGACGGCGACGGGGCTGATCTGCCTCGAGGAGCCCGAGAACGGGATTTATCCCGAGCGCATCCCTGCCATGCTTCGCCTCCTTCGCGGCATTGCGATGGATGCTGAAGAGCCCGTCGGACCCGGTAACCCGCTTCGCCAGGTGATCGTCAACACGCACAGTCCGGCGGTGGTCGGCCAGGTGGACCGCGATAGCCTGGTCGTGGCGGAACTGGTCGAAACACTGCGCGGCGGCCAGCGCTTCAGAGGGGCACACTTCAGCGCCATGCCCGGTACGTGGCGGTGCGAGAGTGGCGCTGAAGCGGTCCCGATCGGACAGCTTCTCACGTACCTGAACCCTGTCCTGCCGCCGGATGATGAGGAGGAACGGGACGTCCGGCCAAGAGCAAGGGCGCACAAGCTACGCGTGGTAGACTGCCCGGACCTCCAGCGCTACCTTCTCTTCCCGCAAAGCAGCCAATCGTGAAGCAACTCCGCTACACACTGCTCTGCGACGGGAGCTCGGATCGCAGCCTGCTTCCCATTCTCACGTGGCTTCTCGAGCAGTATATCACGGGAAGCGCCGTCGTCTCCAGATGGGCGGACTTCCGGATGGTCCCCTCCCCTCCGCGCGCGCTGGCCGCCAGGATCGGCATGGCCGTGGAACTGAGGCCGTGCGACATGCTGTTCGTCCACAGGGACGCGGAGCGGGCCTCGCGCAGCGACCGGGTGAGCGAGATCAGGAAGGCCCAAGTCGAGAGCAGGAATCCCCGATTCCCCGCGGTCTGCGTAGTCCCAGTGCGGATGACAGAGGCGTGGCTGCTGTTCGACGAGGCGGCGATCCGCAAGGCGGCAGGGAACCCCCGCGGGCGCGTCGAGCTGGAGCTGCCAGACCCCCGTGAGGTGGAGCGCATACCGGACCCCAAGGCGCTCCTTCATTGCCTGTTGGCAAGGGCGAGCGATCTGGGCAGGCGTAGGAGCAGCACCTTCCCAATTCGCATTGCCGCGGCGAGACTCGCTGAGATGATCCCGGACTTCACCCCCTTGCGCCAACTGCCTGCGTTTTCCGCAATGGAGCAGGAGCTCCGCCAACTCATTCAGGAGAAAGGCTGGTAGCCGACGGACCGGCCGCGCCTTCGCCCTTCCAGGAGAAAACGCTAATGACCAGCCGCGAACGCTATCGGGCCGTGACGCACTATCAGCCGTTCGACAGGCTCTTCCGCCACGAGATGGGACCCTACCCCGAAACCCTCAAACGCTGGCAGAACGAGGGCCTGCCTCGCGACGACTCCTACCAACGCATCGCGGGCTACGACCGCTTCGAGACCGCACCCGTCAACGTCGGCCTCGCCTGGGGCTTCGACTATGAGACGCTTGAGACGACCGAGGACTACGAGGTCTACCGCGACGGCGATGGCGTCATCAAGAAGAAGCTCCGCGACGTCCCGCCCCCCGCCATGCCCCAATACGTGGAGTTCCCCCTCAAGGACCGCGAGACGTGGCGGAGGGTCTTCCTCCCCCGCCTCAACCCCGACAGCCCGAACCGCATCTCGATGCACTGGGCGTCGCTCGTGAAGCAATACGCCGTCCGCGACTTCCCCCTCGGCGTCTCCGCAGGCTCCATCTTCGGCTGGATTCGCAACTGGATGGGCGTCGAAAACGTCGCCGTCATGCTCTACGACGACCCAGCATTCGTCCAGGAGATGATGGACACCATCGGCGACCTGGTGGTCGAAGTGCTCAAGAAGGTGGTCTTCGAGGTGCAGTTCGACTTCGCCGTGATGTGGGAGGACATGGCCTACAAGACCGCCAGCCTCATCTCCCCGCGCCACGTCCGCCAACTGATGCTCCCCAACTACCGCAAGATCACCGACCTCCTCCACAAGGCGGGCGTTGACACCGTGATGCTCGACAGCGACGGCAACGTCGAGGAGCTGATCCCCCTGTGGCTGGAGGGCGGCGTCAACTTCATCTACCCGTTCGAAGTCGCGGCGGGCATGGACGTCGTGGCCTTGCGGAAGAAGTTCGGTCGCGACCTCATCATCGGCGGCGGGATGGACAAACGCGTCCTCGCCTGGGGCGACCGGGCCGCCATTGACCGGATGGTTGACGAAAAGCGCGACCTGATGCTTGAGGGCGGCTACATCCCTGGCTGCGACCACGCCATCCCGCCCGACATCTCCTGGCCCAACTTCCTCCACTACTGCGAGAAGCTGGCCTCGATTGCGTAGGCACAAACTGTCACGGGTCGCTTCAAATCCGGCCACCTCGGGTCCCCTGCGATCCGGCCGGCTTAGTCGAGCCGCCCCCAAGCCCATTGTTTGTCGCAAACTGCCCTCAGCTAAGACTTTAGGGGGCTGTTTGCGACAAACCATGGGCTGTGCAATGTCCCGGAAGTGGCCGGTCGTGAGGCGATCCGCCCTGGCCGGATCAAGGCGACCCTTGACACAAACCAAGGCATTGCCGCCTTGTCAATACCCCACGGCACACCCAACGGCATCCCTGACGCGCCAAACAGGTCCCTGTGTTGGGTGAAAAGCCCTGGCTGGATCCCTAGGCCTGCCTCAGGCGTATCGGGGCCCACAGGAATAGGCATGGCTGGCAGCGGCTGTCGCAATCGCCGTGCTTCTTATTCGCGCAGTTGGGATCTGGCAAAGGCCCATATATCCGCTTCAAGGTTTCGTACAACCTTGGATGGTTGCCTGAGGTTATTGCGGCCAGCAGATCCTCTCGCCAGTTAGGTGGGAGGGGATCAACCGTCGGCACCCTCATCGCGCGCAACAATTCCTCGATCACCGTGCCAAGCGTCCTCGTGCGACACTTAGAAGGAAGATGGGCATCGTTCACCACCATGTAGCACAGGGAACTTACGATGCGGAGCGGACAGTCGCGCAGTCTCTGGGGCCCAACGCCAGGTCTAGCCCGAAGCGCTGCCGTCCACCTCAGCATGTTCTTCCGCCATTCCGTCCGAAAGAAACCCGCAGCATCCCGCTCCATCTCGGGGTACGAGCCGTGGTGCACTCTGTAACGCGCCCTGACCGTAGGCAACAAATCAAGATTCAGAAGATCCATGACGGAGGCTCCTGCACGTTCCGAGGAAAGCCCGTGGCAGATTGCGAGCGCTCCCCACGCCGCGGTGCCGCGAGTCTCTCCAGTTCGGCGCGTACCCGGGCGTACCGTCCGCTCCTCAAGCTCACGACGCTATCGAAGAAGTCGGTGTCGTTATGCATGCCAAAGCCTACATAGGGCTCAATACACCGCACGATCCATTCCTTGCCGCCTGCGGATGGCGCGACCTTGACTATTGCCTCGATGTCGCCCGGCTTACGGAAATGCATACCTACCTCGGTGGAGCCAATGATGCTGGTCAGGTATCCAGCGGCCGCTGTGGTTCCGTGCGTGTAGCAACCAGCGAGTAGGTAAAGCTTGCGACCCGGATGCAACGCGTCTTGTCTGACCAGAATGTAACCATAGTCATGCCAGAGCCCGTCGGCCGTAGGCTTTGCCAAGTGGGAGCTTGCCCGGCCTCCCAAGAGAGATCTCACTCGGTGATCCTGGAACGGCCTCTTCCGAATCCGGCGCAGTACATCACAAGTAACCCGGTTCTTGACGGGGCCACCCAGCAGGATCAAGTGCTTGTGCTCCACTTGAGGTAGAGTCACCTCCTCGGATATGTGGACCGTGATTTCAGCGGCGGGGGATGCTGCGGCGAGAATGGCTTGGACGAAGTACAAAGCAGTGAACTCGCCCCCTCCTATGCAGGGCCCGCCCTGAGCTGTCACCGGGCTTGCGGCCACGACGGAGACGGCCCCTTTCAGACCTCCCCATATCATCCGCATACCGTCGGGCAGAGCATGTGGGCCGGGAGCGTGTGCGAGGACCGAGGGAAGAGCCCTCAGCAGGCGCTCGCGTTGCTGCTCGGTGAGGCGCACTTCCCGGTTGACCGCTTTCACTATCAGTTCGGCAACAGAAGCCATCGCAACCCCCCTTGTGCCGTGTGATCACGGCGTTCAGGCACGTAGGACGGTGCCTGCGTGAATCCAGCCACTTGGTTCGAGCACCCGGATGGCGTCCTCCGGCTGGCCCTCATCGCCCGTGCTGTACCAGTGGCTACCACAGATTCTTGTTGCCAGCACTCACGTCCTGATGCCTCAGGAACCAACGAGCGAAGGAGCCATAGTGTGCAAAGCCCATTGCCGCCGACGTCGCCCGGAGGTCGAGGTCCGGGCAACGTAGAAGACGTGCTGCCGTTCGAAGAAGGATCTTGTTCCGGAGTTTGCGGAACGAACCACCTGTCTGCCGCTTGACCTCCTCAAGGACCCACCGCCGAGAGAAACCCAATTCCCTCGCGATGCCAGAGATGGTAGCTTTGGCGGCGTTCTCTTCAATGTGGCAGACAACCAGCCGGAGAAGTTCCGTGCTTCTTGGGCGTTTGGTGTGCTGCGAACCCGCAGGCCGCCTCCGAGCCGGGTCCTGAGGGGAACACACCCGCGGCCTTCCTCGGGGTGCAGCCGCGGCTGGCTCCACACAGCCACGCTCGCCTGCTCTCGCCGTGCGAACGGCTCGAACGACGCGCACAAATCTGCCTCATGAAATTCAGCGCCAAGTACCGTTCGCTGTCAAGACCCTTCTCGGCAGCCCGAAAGCAGTCGCTTGGGCGAGATTGTAGCATTTGTCAAGCAAGAAGTGCGCATTATGGGAACTCCCCACGGGAAGAAAACAACTACCAGTTTCAGAAGGTCAGGGCACCTCGCACCCCGAGAAGACGGAAGACGCTTCCTAACCGTGACTTGCGAATGTCAATGTCATTTCTGCCCACTGGAGCCGCCGGGAGGGTGGCACCCGCCAACCGGCTCTTCGCGGGGGCTCTGACAGTTAGCTCCACGTCGTCGCTTGCGTGCGCGCCCCAATGGTGCGGGGCGCACGGAAGGGAACTCTGGGGCCGTCTTACTCACATGCACCGGGCGCGGGGCTGCGCGTCGTCGGGGATAGGGGCCGGTTGGCTCGCGTGGTAGTCTCTGGCTCGGGAAGGCGGTAGGCGGGGACCTGGATGAGGTGGTCGGGCGGCGTCTCGCCGGCGATGACGCGGTCAATGGCTTTGGCCACCTGCGGGAGGATGGTCTTCTGGGAGCACTGCTGGCAGACGCCCACTGGGACGTTCTCGATGAGGTGGAGGCTGCCGTGCCGCCACACCTCTCGGGTGATCCGCTGTTCCTTGACCTCGCCGCCGCAGAAATGGCAATCGGAGTAGGTTCGGCCCATAGGCAGCCCTCCACCGCTTCCCGGATGGACCCCACGTCCTGCATTATACCGAACGCTGCAGGATTCGCAAGGAGTCACGGTGACAGGGGTGCGGGGCGGTACTGTACGTAGGCTGTGCCGCCCCCACCGACCTCGTGCCGGTGGGGCGAAGGATTGGCCACTACGCGGCGCCGCTCTCACCCCCGCCCCCCTCTCCCCCCGCCCGCGGCGGGCGGGGGGAGAGGGGGGTGAGGCGCCTGGTTGTTGCCAATCCCCGCCTCCACCGGGGCAAGCCCGGTGGGGGGCCTGGGGCCTCAGGGGGCCAAATGGGAAGAGAGGGAGAGTGGCCCCCTGACACTTGTGGGCGCGTAAGTGCCGTGATAGCAAGGGCTTAGCCGAGAGAGGTCACGGGGCCAAGCGAACGCGTTGGCCCCCTGAGGGGATGAGGGAGACGTAAGTCGCGTCTCCCTGCTTGCAGCCGGGCTTCGCGGCGGTATACTATCCGCAGGGGGGCAGGAGGCCAGACATGCGGATGGCGACAGCCGTGGGCACACTGTTTGGGCTGGGTCTGTCTCAAGCCCTCGGCAGCGAGGCGTGGGTGTGGGAACGGAAGACGAATGCCTTTGGTGAACGCCGCGAGGTGGCAGCGATGCTGGTGGGCTACCTCGAGGAGATGTGCCGCCCCAAGGCCCTCAATGTGCGGAAGGGCGATGAGTTCAAGGCGCATCAGAAGGCCCTCCGCCAGAAGCTGCTGGAGTGCGCGGGGCTGTGGCCCCTGCCCGAGCGCGTGCCGCTCGACGCCCGCCTCTCCGACCCGCTCGACCACGAGTGGTGCACGGTCCGCCGCGTGGCGTATCAGCTCTGGCCCGAGGTCTACAGCACGGGCCTGCTCTACATGCCGAAGCAGCTTGCCGAGAAGCCGGCGCCCGCTATCCTCCGCACCCACGGCCACTGGCCCAACGGCAACGCGAACGCCGAGGTGCAGAAGAGCTGCCTGGCCCCCGCGAAGATGGGCTACGTCGTCTTTTCCTCGACGCAGAGCCACTACGAGGACCTGCCGCTCGGCATCTCGCACCAGACCTTGATGATCTGGAATAACATCCGCGCCCTCGACTACCTCCAGAGCCTGCCCGAGGTGGACAAGGCGCGGATCGGGGTGACGGGCTGCTCGGGCGGTGGGCTACAGGCCCAGATGCTCGTGGCCGCCGACCCCCGCGTGAAGGCCGCCAGCATCGTGGGCATGACGTGCGACTACCGCGAGATCGTCTTCGCCGGCGCCGCCCACTGCGCCTGCAACCATTTCCCCAACATCATGCGGCACACTGATGAGCCGGAGTTGAGCGCCCTCGGCCTCCCCTGCCCAGTCCAGTACCTGACGATGAACGACTGGACCCGCTCGTTCGAGGCCAACAACTACCCCACAATCCGCAAACTCTACGAGGCCAACGGCCTGGCGGACCGCCTCGACTGCAAGTACTGGCCCACCGGCCACGACTACGCGCAGCCTAAGCGCGAACGGATGTATTGGTGGATGGAGAAGTGGCTGCGCAACAAGGACCACGGCGGCCCGGTGGCCGAGCCCAAGTGCAAGCCCTTCCCAGTCGAGACCATCGAGAAGCTCAAGGCTGATATGAAGGGGGACAAGGGCTTCGGCCAGCTCAGCCGCCTGTATGCCCAGAAGGCCGGCGGGCCGCCGAAGCTCGCCAGCCGCGAGGACTGGCTTGCCTATCGCCAGAAGATGCGGAGGGCGCTTGAGGGCTTGCTCGGCAAGCCGCTGACGCGGCGGGGCGAGGCAAAGGTGGTTCGCACCGAAGAGGCCGATGGCCTCGCCGTCGAGCGAGTCCTCATCCCCAGCGAAGGCGGCATTCTCGTGCCCACCCTCCTCATCTGCCCTGCGGCGTGCGTGGGCAGGCTGCCCGTCGTCATCGCCTGCGCCGACGGCGGCAAGGATGCGCTACTCGCCACGCCTGTAGGCGGCGTGTCCCCACGCCGCGATACGCGGGACAGAGACGTCCCGCCTACAGAGATGGCGAGGAGCGGGGCGCTCGTCGTGCTGCCCGACGTGCGGTTCACGGGCGAGGTGTCGCTGCGGGCGATGGCGGGCCTCACGGGCGGGCTCCTCACCTTCAAGGCGTGCAGCCCCATCGGCGAGGGGAACCCCGCCTCGTTCGACGGCGCCTGGCAGCGGAACGCGCTCCTCTGGGGCCGCCCACTCACGGGCATGGCCGCGACCGACCTCGCCGCCGTGCTCGACTACGTGCTGGCGCGGCAGCAGGCCGACCCCGACAAGATCACCCTCCGTGCCCGCGGGGGCGCGGCCTTCGCCGCCCTGTTCGCCGCGGCGTGGGACGACCGCGTGGGCGCCCTGGACGCCGATTTCGGCGGCCGCGGGTTCCAGAAGCGCAACGCCCCACTCGTCCCCTTCGTCCTTCAGCACGGGGACGTGGTTCAGTGGGCGGCCCTCCTGGCCGACCGACGGCTCACCCTTGCCGGGGTGCCCCCCGAGGCCGGCGATACGGCTTGGCTCAAGGATGCCTTCCGCGCCGCCGGCAACACCGATGGGCTCAGCCTGCGGCCGTAGGAACGGCGCATCCGACCCCTCTCCCTTCCAGGGAGAGGGTAGGGTGAGGGTGGGAGTTCGGGAGTGCATGGGCGCCCAACCCTCCCCATTCCCCCTCCCTGAGAGGGAGGGGGGTTGATCAGGTGGGGCATGGGTGATATGATCCCCGCCTGTGAAGCCAACTCCCCTTTCATAAGAGCGGAAAGGGATAGGACGTGGAGATTCGGTTCAACGGCAAGACGGCGATCGTGACGGGCAGCGGCAGTGGCATCGGGCGCGTCATCGCCCGCACCCTGGCCCAGGCCGGCGCCAATGTGGTCATTGCCGATATCAAGCTCGACCTCGCCCAGCAGACCGCCGCCGAAATCGAAAAGGAGCTCGCCCCCGCGGGGGCGCTCGCAGTCCAGGTGGACATCTCGAAGGAGGACCAGGCCAACGCGATGGTGGCGGCGGCGGTGGCACGCTTCGGGAGCGTGGACATCCTGGTGAACAACGCCGGGCTATCGTATCCCGTGAAGCTCGTGAGCATGACGCCGCGAGATTGGGACCGGATGATCGCGGTGAATCTGACGGGGACGATGTGGTGCGGGAAGGCGGCGATTGCGCAGATGGTGAAGCAGGGCAAGGGCGGGGTTGTGATCAACATCAGCTCGAAGAGCGGCGTGCGCGGCTCGAGCGAGCTCTCCCACTACTGCGCCACGAAGTTCGGCGTCATTGGCCTAGCGCAGTCCTGGGCACGCGAGTACGCCAAGCAGGGCATCCGCTGCTGCTCGGTGCTGCCGGGCAACGTGTTCGAGGGGAGCGGCATCTGGAGCGCAGAGTTCATTGCCAAGCAGGCCGCGAAGCTGGGCATTGCGCCCGACCAGGTGCGCGCCCACTACGACTCGCTGGTGCCGCTCGGGCGCTCCTGCCTGCCCGAGGACATAGCAAACGCCGTGGCCTTCCTTGCGTCCGACCTGGCCTCATACATCACCGGCATCTCGCTCCTCGTGGATGGCGGGCAGGAGATGAGAGCCTAGGGATTTGAGATCTGCGATTGCCGATCTTGCCCGAATAATTCAAAATTAAAGATTTGACACCACGCTTCAGTTGAAGACGGGCTTGCAGTAGTCGAGGAGGAGGGCGAGCTCGCGGCGCATGTCGCGGCGGTGGATGATGCGGTCGAGGAAGCCGTGTTCGAGCATGAACTCGGCGGTCTGGAAGCCTGCGGGGAGCTCGGCCTTGAGGGTTTGCTGGATGACGCGTGCGCCGGTGAAGCCGATGAGGGCCTTGGGCTCGGCCACAATGATGTCGCCGAGGGAGGCGAAGCTGGCCATGACGCCGGCATAGGTGGGGTTGGTGAGGATGGCGATGTAGACGCCGCCCTGGTCGCGGTAGCGTCGGGCGGCGGCGGAGGTCTTGATCATCTGCATGAGGGAGAGGCAGCCCTCCTGCATGCGGGCGCCGCCGGAGGCGCAGAAGATGGCGATGGGGAGGCGGTGCTCGTAGGCCCGCTCGAAGGCGCGGGTGATCTTCTCGCCGACGACGGAGCCCATCGAGGCCATGATGAAGCGGGAGTCCATGACGGCGGCGAAGAGTTCGCGCCCCTCGATCTTGGCCCGTCCGATGACCACGGCATCCTTCAGCCCGGTCTGCTGCTGCATCTCGCGGAGCCGCTCCGAGTACGGGATGCGGTCCACGAACCCGAGGGGGTCGGTGGGCGCGATGTCAGCGTCGGTTTCCTCGAACGACCCTTCGTCGAAGGCGATGCGGATGCGCTGGGGGGAGGAGAGGGAGAAGTGGTATTGGCACTTTGGGCAGACCCAGAGGGCCTGCTCGACCTCGCGCTTGTAGACCATGGCGCCGCAGGCGTCGCACTTCATCCACAGGCCGTCGGGGATCGAGCGTCGGCGGGTCATCCAGGCCATGGGTCAGGGACTCCCTGCGGGGGTGTCACTAGCCGCAACTGTGGCGGGAAAAAGACACCAGGAGTCTTTTGCCGTCACGGCCCTTCGGGTGCTTCGCACAAAAGACTCCTGGTGTCTTTTTCCCATGGGGGCGTCAATACCCGCACTCGCGGCGGTAGAGCTGGAGGAGGAAGCGATAGACGTCGCGGAGGCTGTCGCGGTCCACGCGGATGATGAGCTCGCCGCCCTTGGTGTGGCGGTGTGAAGCGGTCGGCTGGGCGATGACCTCCGCTGTCGGCGGCAGGGTGTGCCTGACCATGTCCAGCAGGGTCGGCAGCGCATAGGGGCCCTCGAGCACGTGCACCTCGGTGTGGTCCGACTCGAGTGGGGGCGCCATGTGGACGAAGGCGCGGCCCTTGAGGCGGTAGGAGATCGACTCGTGGGCGAAGACCTCGCTGGGCGCCCAGATCTTGGGCAGGTCGAGCAGGGCCTCGTGCAGCTCGCGCGCGACATAGCGCTGCTCGGGCGAGGCGATGCTGTTCAGCAGCATGCCCGTCGAAATCTTCCGGCTCTCCTGCCTGGTTCCCCGATCGGGGGTCGGCGCGGACATCGCGTCCCTCCCGGCCCTGGGCCGGTGCGCGGCCCCGCCGCTCAGCCGCGAAGCGCCTGGATGGCTTGCTGCCGGTCGCGGCAGCCGAAGATCGCCGTGCCCGCCACCAGGACGTTGGCTCCCGCCGCCACGGCCTCGCGCGCGGTCCGCGGGTTGATGCCGCCGTCTACCTCGATGTCCAAGGTGCTGGGGGCCAGCCGACGGAGTCGGCGGACCTTGTCCAGCGCCTCAGCAATGAACTCCTGGCCTCCGAAGCCCGGGTGCACCGTCATCACGAGCACCTGGTCCACGGCGTCCAGGTAATCCTCGGCTGCTCGGGCCGGCGTGCCCGGGTTGAGCGTGAGCGAGGCCCGCGCCCCGCAGGCGTGGATTCGCTCGATGAGCGCCCGGGGCTCGCGCGCGACCTCGACGTGGAAGCCGATGGTCGCGGCGCCGGCCCGCGCGAACGTTGCCACGTAGGGGCCGGGGTTGTCCAGCATCAGGTGCACGTCGAGCGGCACCCGCGTGGCCCTGGCGATGGCCTCGACGACGTGTGGCCCCATCGAGAGATTGGGCACCAGATGGCCGTCCATCACGTCGCAGTGCAGGAGGTCGGCTCCTGCCTTCTCAACCGACTCGATCTCCTCGCCGAGGCGCAGCCAATCAGCGGCGAGGAGCGACGGCGCGATCTTCACATCCATCAGGCGTCTACTCGTTCACCAACAGGAGCTGGCTAAAGCCAGGACTCCAAACGCGTTCCCTCCCTGTTCGGAGTCCTGCCTTCAGGCAGTCTTGTCCTTCAGGGCCGCGATGCCGGGCAGCTCGCGGCCTTCGAGGAACTCCAGGGAAGCGCCGCCGCCGGTCGAGATGTGGGTCATCTTGTCGGCGAGGCCGAAGGCGTTGGCGGCAGCCGCCGTGTCGCCGCCGCCCAGGACGCTGATGGCCTTCGACGCGGCGATGGCTTCGCCCAGGGCCTTCGTGCCGTCGGCGAACCGCGGGTCCTCGAAGACGCCCATTGGGCCGTTCCAGACCACGGTCGCGGCGTTGGCGACGGCCGCGGTGAATGCCTGCACGGTCTTCGGCCCGATGTCGAGGCCCATCATGCCCGCGGGGATGGCGGCGCCGGGCGTCACCTCGCGGCGCACGTCGGGCACCGGCGTGCCCTCCTTGGTCATCGGGAACTTGTCGCCGGCCACGTGGTCGGCGGGGAGGTGGAAGGCCACGCCGCGGCGGGCCGCAATGTCGAGCATGCCCTTGGCGTCGCCCAGGCGGTCGGCCTCGACCCGCGAGGCCCCCACCTCGACGCCCTTGGCCTTGAGAAACGTGTAGGCCATCGCGCCGCCCACGATCAGGGCGTCCACCTTCGTCATCAGGTTCGTGATCACGGCGATCTTGTCGGAGACCTTGGCCCCGCCGAGTATGGCCACGAAGGGCCTCTTCGGGCTGGCCACGGCGTTGCCGAGGTACTGGATTTCCTTCTGGAGCAAGTAGCCCGCGGCGGCGGGGAGAAATGCCGCGACGCCGGCCACGGATGCGTGGGCGCGGTGGGCGCAGCCGAAAGCGTCGTCCACGTACACCTCGCCCAAGGCGGCCAGCTTCTGCGAGAACGCGGGGTCGTTCGCCTCCTCCTCGGCGTGGAACCGCAGGTTTTCGAGGAGCAACACGTCGCCTGGCCCCAGCTTCGCCACGGCCGCCTCGGCCTCGGGGCCGACGCAGTCGGTGGCCGTGCCCACGGGCTTGCCGAGCAGCTCGGCCAAGCGCTTCGCCGCGGGGGCCAGGCGGTACTTGTCGTTCACCTTGCCGTCGGGCCGGCCCAGGTGCGACATCAGGATCACCTTACCGCCGTCGGCGATGGCCTTCCGTATCGTCGGCAGCGCCGCCACGATCCGCGTGTCGTCCGCCACCTTCCCCTCCTTCAGCGGCACGTTGAAGTCCACGCGGACCAGCACCCGCTTCCCGCGCAGGTCCAGGTCGTCTATCGCCAGCTTGCCCATGCGCACTCCCTCACTTGGCCATCAGGCGGACCAGCTCGACGCAACGGGCCGAGTAGCCCATCTCGTTGTCGTACCAGGAGACCACCTTGACCATGCGGTTCTGCATGACCATGGTGGACTGTGCATCGAAGAGACTGGAGACGCAGTTGCCGATGACATCGCTCGACACGACAGGGTCCTCGGTGTATTCGAGGATGCCCTTGAGCTCGCCCTCGGCCGCCTTCTTCATCGCGGCGTTCACCTGTTCCTTTGTCACGTCGGTCCTCAACACGGCCACGAGGTCCACGACCGAGCCGTCGGCCACGGGGACGCGGAGTGCGAAGCCGTTGAGCTTCCCCTTCAGTTCGGGGATGACCTCTCCGACGGCTTTGGCGGCGCCCGTCGTGGTCGGGATGATGTTGATGGCGCCGGCGCGGGCGCGCCGCGGGTCCTTGTGGATCAGGTCGGCGATCCGCTGGTCGTTCGTGTAGGCGTGGCACGTCGTCATCAGGCCGTACTCGACCCCGAAGTTCTCGTGCAGCACCTTCACCAGCGGGGCCAGGCAGTTCGTCGTGCACGAGGCGTTGGACACGTAGACGTCGGCCGGCTTGAGCGACTTGTCGTTGACGCCGAACACGATGGTCGCGTCAATCGGTCCCTTGGCGGGGGCGGTGAGGAGCACCTTCTTGGCGCCGGCCTGGATGTGCTTGGACATGGCCTCCTTGTCGGTGAAGACGCCGGTGGACTCGACGGCGATCGCCACGTTCATCGCGCCCCAGGGCAGCTTCGCCGGGTCCTTCTCGGACAGCACGGGGATCTTCTTGCCGTCCACCACCAGGAAGGCCTTGCCCTCTTCCTTGGCGGCGGCCACGGCGCCCTTGTAGCGGCCGTGGACTGAATCGTACTTGAGCAGTTGCGCCAGCAGCTCGGCGTCGGCGAGGTCGTTGATCGCCACCACCTCGATGTCGTCGCTCCCCTTCAGTGCCCTGAAGAACAGCCGCCCGATACGCCCAAACCCATTGATCCCGATGCGGATTCCCATGGCCCCATGTCCTCCTGTGTAGGTGACCCAACGCCTCGCCTGCGTCCCACCTGGGCGCAGTTCTACCCGCCGCCTATTATACCCCTCTTCGCCGTCCTGTCAAGGTCGCCTTCGCCTTGGAGTATGGCCCCCAGTTGTGGCAAGTTGGCGCCCGTGGGTGTCTTCTCTCCGCAGCGCGTCAGTCACATAAGAGGCGGTACAGCACGTGTCCCCCCAGGTACAGGCCCAGGATCCCCTGGATCACGGAGAAGGCCACCAGCCCCTCGGGGTCGAGGAAGTAGAAGAGCCACGATGCGGCGTAGGCCCCAGTTGCGGCGCATTGAAGGAGCCGCGGGGCCTTGACATAGGACAGGTACACGATCAACAGGAACGTGTTGATGATGCAGAGGGCCTGCGGGCCTTTGAGCGCTCCCATCCCCGGCAGCATCATGGCCTACCACCTCAGAGGAGGTGACCTCGGGCGAAGGCGATGGCGTTGCGGAAGACGGCGAGCCCTTCGCCTTCGGCGGGCGCCGCGCCGGCCAAGGCGCGGCGGGCGTAGTGCGGGTGGTTCCAAGGGAACAGGTGGGCCTCGGGGTGCGGCATGAGGCCGAAGACACGGCCCGTCGGGTCGCAGATGCCAGCGATGGCCGCGACAGAGCCGTTGGGGTTGTGGGGGAAGCGGACCGTCGGCTCGCCGGTCGCGGGGTCGGCGTAGCGGCAGGCCACCAGGCGCTCGCGCTCGAGGCGCTCGAGCACCTTGTCGTCGAGGGTGAGGAACTTGCCCTCGCCGTGGCGGACGGGCAGGTCGAGCTGCTCGATGTCGCGGGTGAAGACGCAGGGCGAGTCGGGCTCGACGCGGAGGCGGACCCAGGCGTCGCGGTAAGTGCCGCAATCGTTGTGCGTGAGCGTGACGGTCTGGCGGCGGTAATCGCCGTCGAGGCCGGGCAGGATGCCGAGCTTGGCCATCGTCTGGAACCCGTTGCAGATGCCGATGATGAGTTTCCCGTCGGCGATGAAGCGCTGGATGGGTTCGGCCAGGCGGTGCTTCAGGCGGTTGGCGAGCACGCGCCCGCTGGCGATGTGGTCGCCGAACGAGAAGCCGCCGATGAAGGCGAGGACGTGGAACTCGTCGAGCGAGCGATGGCCGTCGAGCAGGTCGTTGAGGTGCACCCGCTCGGGCGCGGCGCCGGCCAGGCGGAAGGCGTGGGCGGTCTCCGCCTCGCAATTGAGGCCGAAGCCGGTGATGATCAGCGCTCGCACGTCAGATGCCATCGAACGTGGCCTTCCATCGGGCCTTTAGGTCAATCACACTCGCGTCAAGGATGGGCGCGCCGTCGAGGCCGGTGATGCGAAGGTGTGGCTCTTCCGTCACCTCCCCGATGCAGGCGCAGGGGAGGCCGCCGAGCGTCTCATCGAGCGCCACCCGGTCCGCGGGCGCGACGGTGATGATGAAGCGGCTGTTCGATTCGGAGAAGAGCAACACGTCGTCCTTGCCCAAGCCAACCCCCGGGACCTTGCGGAGGTCAATGGCCATGCCTAGTTCGCCTGCGAAGGCGACCTTGGCGAGGGCGACGCCTAGCCCGCCCTTGCCGGGGGCGTGGGCGGAGCGGACGAGGCTCTTCTCGATGGCCTGGGCCATCACGGCCAGAGTGGCCTTGGCCACCGAGGCGCACACGCGGGGGACGCTGCGGCCAATGCGCTCCGGGTGGCCGCTCAGGCGGCCCAGGTAGCGGGCGTACTCGCTCCCGCCCAGCTCCGCCTTGGTCTCGCCCACCACGTAGACCAGGTCGCCCGCGCACTTCGCGTCCATCGTCACGGCGCGCCGCACGTCGTCCATTCTGGCTACGACGGAGAAGAGGAGCGTGGGCGGGATGGAGATTTTCACCCCGCCGCGCGTCGAGTCGTTCTTCATCGAGTCCTTGCCGCTGATGAGGGGGACGCCGAAGGCGGTGCAGTAGTCGTAGAGGGCCATGTTGGCGCGGACGAGTTGTGCGAGCTTGTAATGGCCGTCGGGCGTCTTGGGGCTCTGGACGGGGTCGCACCAGCAGAAGTTGTCGAGGCCGGCCATGTGGTCGAGCCGCGCGCCCGTGCCGACCGCTCGGCGGAGTGCGAGGTCAACGATTGAGGCCACCATGTGGTAGGTGTCAACGTCTGAGTACTGGGGGTTGACACCCTCGGTGAGGACGATGCCCTCAACGCCCTCGTAATCGGCGAGGAAGACGGAGGCGTCGGAGGGGACATCGTTGTGGACGCCAACGAAGGGCTTGACGACGGAGAGGCCCTTGACCTCGTGGTCGTATTGGCGGCACTTTCTCTCGATGGAGCAGAGGTTCAGGTCAGCCAACAGGTCGGGCAGCGCCGTCTCGACCGCGGGCGCGGACGCCAGGTTGGGCTCGGGGTGCTGGGGGGGCGTCCACACGGCCTTCAGGTGCATCTTGGGGAAGCCGCTGTGCAGAAACTCGAGGTCCACACAGGCCACCGTGCGGTCGCCGTAGCGGACGTGGAACTTGCCGCTGTCGTTGAAGCGGCCGAGGACGGTGGCCTCGACCTCGCGGCGGCGAGCCAGGTCGAGGAAGGCCTCGATGTTCGCCGGTGGCACGGCCAGGCTCATCCGCTCCTGGGCCTCGGAGAGCAGAATCTCCCAGGGGTCGAGGCCCTGGTACTTCAGCGGGGCGTGGGCGAGGTCGAGCTCGGCGCCGCCAGCGGAGGTGGACATTTCGCCGATGCTGGACGAGAGGCCGCCCGCGCCGTTGTCGGTGATGCAGGTGTAGAGGCCGAGGTCGCGGGCCTCGAGGAGGAAATCGGTCATCTTCTTCTGCGTGATCGGATCGCCGATCTGCACGGCCTGGGCGGGCGACTCCTTGCGGAGTTCTTCGGAGGAGAAGGTGGCGCCGTGAATGCCGTCCTTGCCGATGCGGCCGCCGGCCATCACGATCAGGTCGCCGGGGTTCGCCTTCTTGCGCTCGGACGGCTGGCCGAGGATGGTGCGGGGCAGGATGCCCAGGGTGCCGCAGTAGACGAGCGGCTTGCCGAGGTAGCGCTCGTCGAAGATCTCCCAGCCGCGGGCGTAGGGGATGCCGCTCTGGTTCCCGCCGTCAATCACGCCCTTGTGGACGCCGTCGCGGATGCGGCGCGGGTGGAGCAGGCCCTCGGGCAGCGCGCCCTCGTGGAAGGGCGAGCCGAGGCAGTAGCCCCACACGTTGATCTGGAGCTGCGCGCCCTTTCCCGTGCCGAAGGGGTCGCGGTTCACCCCCACGATGCCCGTGATGGCCCCGCCGTAGGGGTCGAGGGCCGACGGGCTGTTGTGGGTCTCGACCTTATAGGCCAGGCTCCACTTGTCGTTGAAGGCGATCACGCCGGCGTTGTCGTGGAACACGCTCAGGAGCCAGGGGCACTGGCCCCGCAGGTCCTCGGTTGCCCGGCGGATGTAGCTCTTGAACAGCGAGTCAATGACGAGCGAGCGGTTGGGGCCTCCCTGCTCCTCCTCCGCTCGCCCTTCGCACGCGGCACGCGGCACGCGGCACGCAACATCCCGGCTCGCGGCTCGCGGCTCGCGGCTCGCCGCTTCCGTGTATTCGATCTCGGCGTTGAAGATCTTATGCTTGCAGTGCTCGCTCCAGGTCTGGGCGATCATCTCGAGTTCGGCATCGGTTGGGTTCGACCCGAGGCCGAAGCGCTGCCGCTCGGCCTGAAGCTCGGGCCGTGCGAAGTAGTCGCGGATCGCGTGCATCTCCTCCAGCGAGAGCGACAGGATGCCCTCGGAGCTGATCCGCATCAGCTCGGCGTCGGCGACCTGGAGGTCGTACTCGCGCACGGTCGGCCGCTGCTCGCCCTCAATGACGGGGATGGCGAGGTCGGGCTCCGACGCCCGCCACTCCTCGATGCTCTGGACGGCAATCGTCTCGATCAGCTCGTTGGCCAGGAGGTCGGTGCCGATGCGGCGGACGTCTGCCCGCCCCAGCTCGGCGCCCGTCAGGAGGAACTGGCGTTCGGTGTAGACCGCATCCGCGTCGGGCAGGCGGCGGCTCAGGATGTCCTCAATGGCCGTCTTCGACGTGCGGCCCACGTTGTCCGTCACGCCCGGCTTGTAGCCGACCGTGAGCATCCAGTGGAAGGGCGGGGCGTCGAGGCGGCCGACCCCCGAGCGCTCGATCACGGGGTCGGTGAACTCCTGGCGGACCGCCTCCACCTCGGCCGGCGTCAGGGCGGCGTGGATTTTGTAGACCATGCGTGTCTGCACGGCCTCGACGGGCAGGCCGAGGAAGGCACGCACCCGCTCGGCCACGCCCTCGCCGCCCGCGTCGCGCACGCCCTGACGGTAGCCAATCTCGATGCGATGAACCATAGTTACTTCCCGCGCCGCTTCCCAACGGAGTATACCGATTCCGGCTGTGGGTGCAACTGCCGAATCGCCTCGCAGCATCGTCCGACCCGGGCAACCCGCCGCCCGCCTCCCGACGCGCAACTGACAACTGACACCTATCGCGCTAGCAGCTCACAGGACTCGGCAGAGGTAGCACTTGAGGTAGCGGGATTCGGGGCAGGTGACGGAGACTGGGTGGTCGGGGGCCTGGCTGCGGCGTTCGAGGACCTGGACCTCGCGGCCAGTGTCGTAGGCGGCGTCGTTGAGCATGGCCGTGAAGGTCGCGTCGTCAATGTGCTGGGAGCAGGAGCAGGTGGCGAGGATGCCGCCGGGCTCGAGGAGGTGCATGGCGAGGAGATTGATGTCCTTGTAGCCGCGGAGGGCGTTTTCGACATCGCCGGTGGAGCGCGCGAACTTGGGGGGGTCGAGGACGACGAGGCCGAAGGTCTGGGCGGCGTCGCGGAGGCGGCGGAGTTCGACGAAGACGTCGCCCTGGCGGAACTCGACGTCGGGGGGATGATTGGATGGGTGGATGGGTGGATGGGTGGATGAATGTAAGAGGGAAGTGAGGCCATTGAGTTCAGCATTCCGCTGCGCCAGGGCCAGGGCGGGTTCGGACATTTCGATGGCGAGGACGCTTGCGGCGTGGCCGAGGACGCGGGCGAAGAGGGCGAAGGCGCCCGTGTAGGAAAAGCAGTCGAGGACACGGCGGCCCTCCGCGAGGGCGGCGACGGCGCGGTAGTTGTCGCGCTGGTCGAGGAAGAGGCCGGTCTTCTGGCCGCGGCGGAGGTCGGCGAGGAGACGGATGCCGTGCATGGTGACGGGAAGGGGGTCGGGCGGCTCGGGGCCGGCGAGCGGCCCGACGTGGGGTTCGATGCCCTCTCTGGTCGCCACGTCGGTGTCGGAGCGCTCGAAGACGTGGCGGTTTGGGCAGACGCGGGCGAGGGCGGCGAGGATTTCGCCCTTGCGGAGGGCGAGTCCGAGGGAGAGGAACTGGACGACCAGCCAGTCGGCATAGCGGTCCACGATGAGGCCGGGCAAGCCGTCGCCCTCGGAGTGGACGAGGCGGTAGGCATCGGTGTGGGCGGGGAGGCTGAGGGTCTGCTCGCGGAGCCGGGCGGCGAGGCGGAGGCGGCGCTCGAAGTAGGCGGCGTCCACCGCCTCGTCGGGGTTCCAGGTGGCGAGGCGGACGCGGATCTGGGACTTGGCGTTGAAGAAGCCCTTTGCGACGAACTGGCCGCGGTCGTCGAGGACGGAGACGAGGTCGCCGTCGGCGGGGTTGCCTTCGACGCGCGCGACGGAGCCTGAGAAGACCCAGGGGTGGCCGAAGAAGAAGGGCTTGGCCCGGCCGCGCTTGAGGATGACTGAAGCCATTTGCGATTTCCGATTGCCGATTTCAGAGAAGAAGGAGAGTGAACTCTCTGGGATGACGTATCGTATGCACACCGCCTCATTGATGATGGGACAAGATCGGAGTCCCGAAGGGACAGCAGTGGAATGCCGGCGGCTTCAGCCGCCGGAGTGGGGCGCACCAACGGCCCAGTCCCGAAGGGACGGCAGTGCGCCGGAGCGTGGGGCTCGCCATCTTCTGCCGTCCCTTCGGGACTGGTTAGTTGTAGCGCCTGAGTCCGGCGGCTGAAGCCGCCGGCAGTCCACTATGCTCCCTTTGGGAGCAAGACACCGAAGCATTCGCGACTTTGTCCCCTTCTCGGCATGACGCTCCGGCGACTGGGCCGTCCTACCCCGCGTTCGGGCCGCGTTTCCTTGCACGGGCGTGGTTGGAGATGGCGGCGGCGATGACGTCGCCGAGGGTTTCGGCGGGGACGATGTCGAGCTCCTCGCGGATGTCGGACGGCACGTCTTCGAGGTCCTTGACGTTGCGCTTGGGGAGGACGAGGCGTCGGAGGCCGGCGCGGTGGGCGGCGAGGACTTTCTCCTTGATTCCACCGACGGGCAGGACGCGGCCGCGGAGTGTGATTTCGCCGGTCATCGCGGTGTCGCTACGAACCCGCCTGCCGCCGAGGAGGGAGACGAGTGAGACGGTGATGGTGACGCCGGCGGAGGGGCCGTCCTTTGGGATGGCGCCGGCGGGGAAGTGGATGTGGATGTCGCGGTCCTTGAAGAAGTCGGGCGCGATGCCCAATTCGTCGGCGTGGGCGCGGATGTAGGTGAGGGCGGCCTGGGCGGACTCCTTGATGACCTCGCCGAGCTGGCCTGTGAGGATGAGGGTGCTCTTGCCGGGCATGATGGAGGATTCGATGAAGAGGATGTCGCCGCCGGTGGCGGTCCAGACGAGGCCGATGGCGATGCCGGGCTCTTTGAGGCGCTCGCGGGCCTCGGGCTCAAACTTCAGGGGGCCGAGGAACTTCGGGATGTCGGGGGCCTTGACGGTGCGCGGCTTGGGCTTGCCGCGGGCGAAGTCCTTGGCGATCTTGCGGCAGACGGAGCCGAGCTCGCGTTCGAGGTTTCGGACGCCTGCCTCGCGGGTGTATTCGCGGATGATGCGCAGGACGGCGCGGTCGTCGAAGGCGACGCCGCGGCCCTTGAGGCCGTTCTCGTCGAGCTGGCGGGGGATGAGGTAGGAGCGGGCGATGGCCATCTTGTCGTGCTCGGCGTAGCCTGGCAGCTCGATGACCTCCATGCGGTCGCGGAGCGCGGGGGGCACAGGGTCGAGGAGGTTGGCCGTGGTGATGAACATCACGCGGGAGAGGTCGAAGGGCACCTCGATGTAGTGGTCGGCGAAGGAGAAGTTCTGCTCGGGGTCGAGGACTTCGAGGAGTGCGGAGGAGGGGTCGCCGCGGAAGTCGGCGCCCAGCTTGTCCACCTCGTCGAGCATGAAGACGGGGTTGTGGGAGCCGGCGCGTCGGATGCCCTGGAGGATGCGTCCTGGGAGCGCGCCGATGTAGGTTCGGCGGTGGCCTCGGATTTCGGCCTCGTCGCGGACGCCGCCGAGTGACATGCGGAAGAACTTGCGCTCCATTGCGCGGGCGATGGAGCGACCGAGCGAGGTCTTGCCGACGCCTGGGGGTCCGACGAAGCAGAGGATGGGGCTCTTGCCCTCGGGCTTGAGCTTGCGGACGGCCAGGAACTCGAGGATTCGGTCCTTCACCTTCGCCAGGTCGTGGTGGTCCTCGTCGAGGATGCGGGCGGCGCGGGCGATGTCGAGGTTGTCGGTCGTCGCGATGCTCCAGGGCAGCTCGATGAGCCAGTCAAGATAGGTTCGGACGACGGTGTATTCGGCGGAGGCGGAGGGGATTTTGGCCAGGCGCTCGAGTTCGCGGTCGGCCTCTTTGCGGGCCTCTTCGGGGAGCTTCGCGTCGTCGAGCTTCTTTCGGAGTTCCACGATTTCGGCAGAGCGCTCGTCCTCCTGGCCCAGCTCTTTCTGGATGGCCTTCATCTGCTCGCGGAGGAAGTACTCCTTCTGGGTCTTGGCCATCTCGTCGTGGACCTGGGACTGGATTCTGGAGGCGACTTCGAGGGTCTCGACCTCGCGGTTGAGGAGCGTGACGATGCGCTTGAGACGCTCACCGACGTCGGCGGCCTCGAGAATGGCCTGACGGTCTTCGAGCGAAAGGCTCAGGTTTGCCGCCACGAAGTCGGCCAGGCGCCCGGGGTCGGTGATGTTGACGAGGATCACCTTCACCTCGTCGGGCACGTTGGGCACGAGGGAGACGATTTTCTGGAACAGCTCGATGACGGTGCGTGTGAGGGCCTGGAGTTCGACGGATTCGGTGACGGTTTCCTGGATGGGCTCGACGCGTGCGGTGATGAGGGGGTCTTCGCCGAGGGTCTCGACAAGGCGGACGCGCTCGAGGCCGCGGACGATGATGCGCGCGCCGCCGTCGGGCATCTTGAGCATCTGGAGAAGGAGGCCTGCGGTGCCGACGCGGTAGAGGGAGTCGGCGGCCGGCTCGTCGTCGCCGGGCTCCTTCTGGGCGAAGAGGCCGATGACCTTGGGCTCGCGGAGCGCCGCCTCGTCAACGCAGCGAAGCGAGCGCTGGCGCTGCACGAGGAGCGGCGCCACCATGTTCGGGTAGACCACCGTGTTCATCAGGGGCAGGACCGGCAGCTCGGCCGGCACCGTGAACCGCTCGGCCGGCCCCGTGGGATTCGGCTTCGTCCCCTGCTCCATAGCGGCTCTGCCCTTTGCACGTGGCGATGGCGAGGGGGTGGTCAGATGCGGAGCTGGATCACCGTGGCGAGCTGGACCTCGCGCTCGGCCTTGGGGATTCGGATGACGAGGAAGCCCTCGGTGTAGGTGGCCGTGGCCTCTTCGTGGCGGATGTGCCTCGGAAGTGGGACCACCCGCTCGAAGTAGCCGTAGGGAATCTCCAACTGGTGGTAGGCGCACTTGGGCTCGCAGCACGGCTCGCGCCGCACGCCGCGCACCAGCAAGGTGTCCGTGTGCAGCTCGAGCGCGATGTCCTCCACGTGCAGGCCGGGCACCTCGATGCGCACCACCACATCGTCTGCCGTCTCGTATACGTCCGCCGCCGGCCGCCAGAGGGCGCGGCACGACGCCTCGTTGAACGCATAGCTCATGGAAATGTCGCTGGCGAGCCGGTCGAGCTGGCTCTCGAGCCGCCGGAGCCGCTCCAGGAACTTCACGCTCTCCGATGCCATGTCCGCCACCTCGATTGCAGGGCACCCGAAGCGCGGTCCGGGGCCGCCCCGCCCCGGAACCCCTCTGCTGAGGAACTATAGCACATGCCCGGTCCGCTGTCAAAGGTCTGAGGACGCCTTCCTTCCGACCGTGGGTAGCTGCCATCGGGCGCGTGGGAGGTTCACAGCAGGCCAAGGGTGCGGGTGACAAGCTTCTCAGCCAGCGCTGCAAACGCTCGGCCGGCCTCGAGGCACTTGTGCGTAAAGGGGAACGTGAGAGCACCGTTGGAATGGTAGGCGACAAGGGCAAAGGCTTCGAACTTCCCGTAAGCGTTGGATGGCTTCTCGCGCGGCACGGACCGGCTGCAGATCGCGTCCATCTGGTTCAGCGTGGACTCTTCGGCCGCGTGGTCGGGGAAAGCGATGATGCCTGCGACGGCGCACATGGGGAAGCGCTCGTGCAGGTTGCTGGCGAACGCGACAAGGTCGTTGTGGCCGTTCTGCCAGTTCTTCCGCAAGCTGTCCTTGGACTGGAAGTGCTTGGGGTCCACGGCCAACGCCAACCCGGCACGCGAGTTGGCGAGCCACACGTCCACCTCCTGTTCACGGACGCCACCGAAGAACTTGCGGCCCGCGTGGTTGACCTTCCAGTCCGGTTTGCGGAAGACTTCTGGCGTGGGGCAGACTTGGAGAAGGTGCTCCTCGATGCACCGCGCGGCCCATTCCTGCAAGGCACGAGCCAGTTGCTGCTGTGCCCCCTTGGGAAACGGGCTGTCTTCACCCTGGGGCAGATTGGCCTGCACCAGGTCCTGCCAGAGCCTGTCCTCAATGGCGCCCATTGGCTCTGCACTGCCTCCTCTCGATCAAGCGTGCCAGAATGCCGCGAGCGGCTTCCAGATCGGTCCGAGGGATCGAGCGTGACTTCAGTGCCGCGTCCACGGTCGCAATCGCGTCAAACGGCCGCCGATTCCGCACGTGAGCATCCACCTCGTCGAAAATGGCGTCCAGTTGCGCAACCGGCGGCGGAACGGGAACGGCGTTAGCCTCGCTCGGCATGAGTTCAAGCACTCCGCCGCCGTAGCTGCGCCCCATGAGTTCGCAGGCGAGCAGGGTCCACGTGTTCATGAACGCCGCCGCATGCCGCTTCCCGACGGAGGGTTCGTTCCAGCGGACCCTGTGAACAGTGTCCGTTGCCGCGCACTTCTTCACCAGGTGGACCAGCCGCGGCACGTCCCCAGCCTGTCTGAGGAGCAGAGCATCCGCCGGCCACACGCTCGGGACCGCGTACCAGGGTTGCCTGCCGCGGCACTTGAATCTCTGGTTGACCCTGCGTGTCACCCCCGCCTCGATGTATGCGCGCAGCGGCGAAGGCAGGGCATCGAGCGGCTCCGACGTGTTGATGAGGAACGCCGGGCGGCCATCGTTCGCCAGGTGAGCGAAGTCCTCGTTGGTCAGTTGCAGCCCTTCGAGTTCGCGCGCCCCGGTCACAATGGGCGCCACGTAGCGCTCTCCAATCCGGCCGGCGCTGTCCTTGCGTAGGATGAAGAAGTCGTTGGCCCCTGTGACGATGCCCACCTCGACCCGGCCATAGGCCCGGAGCGGCAGCCAACCGAGTTGGCGCAGGCCGTCAGAGACCAAGCTCCGCTCTCCCGGCGAGAGGAACAGGTGCGTCCACTTCGGGTTCCACTCGCACGGCGGGGCCTCTTCCGCCGTGGCCCAGTCCCCCTCCTCCAATCGCTCGAAGGCGGTTGTCAACAGGCCCTTCTGCCCGTCTGCGTGGTTGTCGCAGAGGAGGAGGACAACGGCCTGTTGCACGGATGGAAAGAGCCCTGGGGGAGGCAGGCAGACAATCACGCGGCGGAAGCGACGCAGAAGGAACTCGCGAAGCACCCTCGCATAGCTCACGTGAAGAAGTTCCTCCGGCACGATCATTGCCAGCCTGCCATGCGCCGAGAGCGCGCTGCAGGCAAGGGCAAGGAAGGGCGCCCACGCGCTCATGAGGCGCGAGGGCTCGACACCCATCCAGATCATCTGCTCGAACGCCCTTCTGCGGCTGGCTTCAGCGAACAGGTGCGACCGAATGAACGGCGGGTTCCCCACCACTACGTCGAAGGGGGCCTGATCGCGCACCCAGTCGAAGAAGTCGGCACACACTGCCCCGGCCGCCGCCGCGGCGCGTGCGTCAATGTCCACCCCAACGCACACGGGGCTTGCGGAACCAAGGTCTGCAAGGCGGGTGCGCGCGGCAGCCAGGAACACCCCTTCGCCGCAAGAGGGGTCCAGCACGGATTCTCCCTGGCAGCGGACAGCCCACCGCACCAGGGCCGACGCAACGCGCGGGGGGGTGTAGACTGCTCCCAGCTTCTTCTGCAGGCTGCACTTGTCTCGATAGCGATGCATCGCCCGGACCGCTCCCTTCTCCAGGCGATTATAGCGTTGGCGGGGCGAGCGGTCAAGGCGCTCGGCCCGCCTCAATCGTGAAGCCCGGCCGCTACCTTGTTAATGCCGGCGGCCATGTCGGCGATGTCGGCGTCGGCCAGGTGCTCGTGGATGCCGAGGGTGATCATCTCGCGGAGGATGGCCTCGGTGCGGGGACACATGCCCTCGGCGTAGTCCAGGCGGCGGGCGCCGTGGCAACTGTCGAGGGGGTGCGACGATGTGCCGAAGGTGCGCCTGGCAGCGAGGGGCTCCATGCACAGGTAGATGGGCTTGCCGATGTAGCCCTGGCCGCACGGGATGCCCTCGGCCCGGAGCGCCGCGGCGAAGCGGACAGGGTCGTGGCCCACGCAGCGCAGGCCGTAGGACCAATAGGTGTGCCGCCCGCCGGGCGTGACGGGGGCAGGGATGATGCCTGGCGCGGAGCTGATGAGGGCGGAGAGGCGGTCGCCGAGTTCGTTGCGGCGGCGGACGACTTCGGCGACCTTGTCGAGCTGGGCTAGGGCCACGGCGGCCTGGAGTTCGGTCATGCGGTAGTTGAGGCCGAGGAGCACGTAGCCGCGTGCGCCGGGCTTGCGGGGCCAGCCCTTGTCGCGGAAGAGGGCCATGCGCTCGGCGAGCGCGGCGTCGCGGGTCACGGTGAGGCCGCCGTCGCCGCAGGTCATGTGCTTGGATTGCTGGAGGCTGAAGCAGCCGATGTCGCCGATTGAGCCGCAGGGACGGCCCTTGTAGTCGGTCAGGTGGGCCTGGCAGCAGTCCTCGATGAGCGTGACGCCGTGGCGGCGGGCGATGGCCGCCAGCGCATCCAGGTCGCACGGGTTGCCGAAGAGGTGGACGGCGATGATCGCGCGGGTGCGAGGGGTGATCTTGGCCTCGACGTCGCGGGGGTCAATGTTGAAGGTGTCGTCAATGTCGGCGAAGACGGGCACGCAGTTCTGGAAGAGGATGGGGGCGACGGTCCCTGCGTCGGTGATGGGCGCCGTGATGATCTCGTCGCCCGGCTCGGGGTTGAGTGCGCCGAGGGCGACGTGGATGGCCGCGGTGCCCGAGGTGGAGGCCGTGGCGTGTGACAGGCCATAGAGTGCGGCGAAGCGGCGCTCGAGCTCTGGCACCATCGTGCCGCCCGGGCCGAAGAGGTTCTGCGAGCGGATGGCCTGGGCGGCCAGTTCCACCTCGCGCTCGCCGAAGGGCCGGCGAGGGGGGAACGGCCGGGTGCGGACGGGGCTGCCGCCATTGATCGCGAGCGTGGCCATCGAGCGTGCTCCTGAGCCCTCAACGCCGAGTCTTCAGCCAATGCATGTAGCCCACGATGCCCAGCGCCAGCAGGCCCAGGCACACGAGGCCAATGCCGACGCGGGCGACGGAGCCCTGCGGGTCCTCCCCGGCCCGCGGCTCGTCCTTGCCAAAGAGAAGCACGAGCGCGCCCGCGGCGGCGAACACCAGGCCAATGCCGTAGGCCGCAACAGAGGAGAGCCAGGCCATCCCCCGCCGCGGCTTGGGGGCCGATCCGCGCCTTCTCCGCGCCACGCCGTCGCCTCCACGAGCGCTGACACCTCCCTTCTCGCCACGCCAAGCTTAGCGGTCGCGGCGACGCCTGTCAAGCCCGCGGCCGACCGACACAGCTCGGGGCAGGCCGTCGCTCTCTCCCAAGCGCATGGACGTTCAAGCATTCTATAGAATGATTGAATATCTACCCGCCCCCGGCCGCCCGGGAGCGGGTTTCTGGCACACCACGTCTGCACGATCTTGGAGAACTACGCCCGGTGGCCAAGGGGCTTTCCGCGCCCTCGCGCGCGTCGGCGTGCTGGCCATCGTCGACTCCGCGAACTCCTCACGCTGGGAGGTTCGACGGCGAGGACGGCCACTACGTGGACGGTTCCACACGCCGGTTGGTACCGGGCTCAGGGGCGCTCGGTTGCGGGGTGCGTTCGAGCTTGACATGGGGGCGGCACGGGTATAGTATTATCCCGGTTGGGTCTGTGCCAAACACGAGCCGCGGCGGGCGGAACATGGCCACAACTGGCGGGGTCATCACGGCCTCGGCGCAGGTGGAGGCGTTGGATCATGGCATGGAGCCGGGCCAGGCCTTCCGTGCCTTCGCCGGTCTGCCCTACCCCTTCTTCCTCGACAGCGCGCTGGCTGGGCCGCGCCTGGGGCGCTTCTCCTTCCTGGGCGCCGAGCCCAGCCTGGTCGTGTCGGCCAAGGGCCGCGACATCCGGCTGTGGGAGGAAGGCTTCGAGCGCCGCCTGACCGGCAATCCCTTCCACCTCCTTCGCTCCCTCCTCGATCAGCATCGCGCGCCCGCGGGCACGGCAGCGGTGCCGTTCGTCGGCGGCTTCGTGGGCTACCTGGGCTACGACCTGTGCCATTTCGTCGAGCGCCTGCCACGGACGGCCATTGACGACATCGGCCTGCCCGACATGCATTTCGCCCTCTACGACGCCGTGGCCGCCTACGATCACGCGGCGGGGCGCTGGTGGGGGCTGTCGCTGTGGGGCGAGGAGGGGCTGGCCCGCCTGGACGGCCTGCTCGCGGAGTCCGCGTCTCCGACGCGGGAATCCACCGCCCCGGAGGGGCGGACTCCGGCAGAGCGCCCGGCGTCCGTGGGGCCGATCTGCGCAAACTTCACCCGCGATGCTTATCTTGCTGCCATCCGGCGAGCGAAGGAGTATATCGCAGCGGGGGACATCTTCCAGGTGAACCTCTCGCAGCGGTTCGAGACGGACCTCGCCGTGCCCCCCGCCGAGCTGTACAGGCGGCTGCGGCGGGCCAACCCCGCCCCCTTCGCCGCCTTCCTGGGCCTCGATGCCGACGGGGCAGCCGTGCTATCGAGTTCGCCCGAGCGCTTCCTCAAGGTCGAGGGACAGCATGTCGAGACCCGGCCCATCAAGGGCACGCGGCCCCGCGGCCGCACGGAGGCCGAGGACCGCCGCCTCGCCGCCGAACTCCTGGCCAGCCCGAAGGACTCGGCGGAGCTGACCATGATCGTGGACCTGGAGCGGAACGACCTCGGCCGCGTGTGCGACTACGGTTCCGTCGCCGTCACCGAGCACAAGGCGGTCGAGGCCTATGCCAGCGTCTTCCACCTCGTCTCTACGGTCGAGGGCACTCTCCACGAGGGCCGCGACCTGGTGGACCTTCTGAAGGCCACGTTCCCTGGCGGCTCGATCACTGGTGCGCCGAAGATACGCTCAATGGAGATCATAGACGAACTCGAGCCGACCCAGCGGAGCGTCTACACGGGCAGCATCGGCTACATCGGCCTCGACGGCACGATGGACCTCAATATCGCCATCCGCACCATCCTCGTGCGGGACGGCAGGGCCTTCTTCCAGGTGGGCGGCGGCATCGTGGCCGACTCCGACCCCGCGGCCGAATACCAGGAAACGCTCGACAAGGGCCGCCGCCTCTTCGCAGCCCTGGGACGCAGCCATGAGCAGTAGCGACGAAAAAGACACCAGGAGTCTTTTGTGCGAAGCACCCGGAGGGCCGTTCCGGCAAAAGACTCCTGGTGTCTTTTTCGTGTGGGTCAACGGCCAGGTGCTCCGCTCGGACGAGCCGGCCCTGAGCGTGCGGGACCGCGGCCTGCTCTACGGCGACGGCGTGTTCGAGACCCTGCGCGCCTACGACGGTGTGCCGTTCCTCCTCGACGAGCATCTGCACCGTCTGGCCGACGGGGCCACTGAACTCGAGATCTGTCGGGTGCTCGATGGCGCGGCCATCGCCGAGGCGATCACCGAGCTGCTGCGCCTCAACGAGCTGAGCGACGCCTATATTCGCATCACCCTCACGCGCGGCGAGCACACGGGCCGACTGGAGCTGGAGCCGGCGGCGTCGCCGACGCTGATCATCGTGGTGCAGCCCCTCCGGCCCCTGCCGCCGAGCCGCTACGACCCTGGCTCGACGGCCATCATCGCCTCGCGAGTGCGGCAGAGCGTTGATTCGCCCCTGCCGCGGCATAAGACGCTCAACTACCTGAACAACCTCCTGGCGAAGACCGAGGCCCGCGACCGCGGAGCCGACGAGGCCATCCTCCTGAACACCCGCGGCAAGGTTGCCGAGGCCGCCTCCAGCAACATCTTCCTCGTTCGCAGGGGCCGCCTCATCACCCCCTCGCGCGACAGTAACATCCTCCTGGGCATCACCCGCTGGGAGGTCGTCCACCTGGCGCGAAAGGCGGGCATAGCGACCGAGGAACGCATCGTTCGCCCGGACGAACTGGGCCTGGCGACCGAGGTGTTCCTGACCAATTCCGTGGCCGAGCTGGTCCCAGTGCGCGCCATCGAAGGTCGCACGGTCGGCCAGGGCAGGCCCGGCCCCCTGACCCGTCAGCTCCAGGCAATCTACCGCGACCGCGTTGGGCAGTGCGCGGGCGCGGAACTGGCCGCCACTACAGTTTGAGGTAGCGAACCATGAATACGAGACGCGTACCACTTCAGCCGAATGAAGTGGAAGTTTGGAGTGCGGCCTTCAGGCCGTATCCTGCGCCCCAGATACGGGCTAAAGCCCGCACTCCGAACCCGGCGCACCACCTGAGGGTGACGGTTGGCTCTCCACTTCATTCGGCTGAAGTGTTACCGAGACGCCTGTTCCCTCAGAGCCGGGCTCATCCCCGGCGCGGCTTCACGCTCCTGGAGCTGCTGGTCTCGATCGGGATCATCTCCCTCCTGGCGGTGATGCTCCTCCCCATCCTCCCGATGGCGCGCCGCCACGCGCGCGACACGAAGTGCAAGAACAACCTCGCCCAGCTCTGGAAGACCGTCAACATCTACGCCAACTGCCATAAGGACACCCTGTTCTCGAACCTCGACACGCCG
>Ga0194125_10002043_pt1 | contig 33751 bp, 23 predicted proteins | sample TA2KigC250mmetaG_FD_148626 | JGI IMG/M metagenome (GOLD analysis project Ga0194125, IMG submission 148626) | Freshwater microbial communities from Lake Tanganyika, Tanzania - TA2015034 Kigoma Deep Cast 250m | ecosystem: Environmental > Aquatic > Freshwater > Lake | place: Tanzania: Lake...
CGCCACCGATGCGAAGTAGTGGCGACGGATGATCTGCCAGACCCCTGACGGGATAGCGCTGCATAGCCGGGCATATGGAATCACCTGAAAGCGCGTGAGGATCCGCCCAAGCGACTCGTCGGCCAAGCGCAGCGGCGCGGGGACTTTGGCAGCATCTATGCGTTCGAGGAACCGCTCAGGTGGGTCGTATGGGTCGTGCGGATCCACGAATGACGCCTTCAGGAAGAAAGGCCGCGATCGGTCGCGCTCCTCGAGGAAGGCGATGGCGCGATCAACCACCCAACGCGTCTGGCACGCCCGCTCAGGCACGACCGAGGGGTAAGTCATCGGCGCAGCCGCGGCCGGCGGATGTTTTTGCCGGGCGGCGCGCAGTGCGGGGTTCAGATCACGGCCCGCAGGGCCATAGCGGACCAGATGCGGCTCATCCCAGACGGTCGCCAACGCCTGCTCATAGCAGTCGGGGTGCTCGCGCTCCACCCAGTCGAGCCAGTCGCCGGCTCGGATATCCTCGGTAGTCTCCGCCCGGTCGAAACCATACTTGACCACATTGTTGTACGCGCTGCGAGCATGGCATTCCAGGTGAAACTTGCCCACGCCGAACGTCTGCACCCCGCCGCGCTGAAGCGCCTGCGGGAAGGTCGGCAGATCGAGGCTCAGCTCCCAACCGTTGAAGAAGACGCCGGTGTGCTGGGCGCTCCGGCCGGTGATCGTAGATGCCCGGCTGGGCATACAGACCGGCAGATTGGCGTAGCAGTGATCGAAGCGCACGCCTGTCGCTGCGAGCGCATCCAGATTGGGCGTGTGCGCCGCCGGGTTGCCGTAGCACCCCAGCCACCTGGCGCTCAATTGATCGGCTTCGACGAGAATGGTGTTCATAGGAGATGCCGCCTCGCTCACGGACTGCATCCTGACCTCAGCCTCGACCTCAACCTCAAGCCCAGCCCCTCAACACGCTCGGCGGGATAACCACGGTCTCGCGACCATCCACCGGATACCCCCAGCGGCGAATGTACTCCATGCCCGGCAAGAACTCGTCGCCCCGCGCATCGAGCTTGCGCTGGAGCCAGGCATCCATCTGGCGCACTAACCCCGCCGACTCTGGCCGGCCGGCCAGGTTGTGTATCTGGTATGGGTCAACCTGGTTGTCGAAGAGCATCCACGGCCCCTCGAGCGAGCGGACGTAGGTGTAGCGCTTCGTGCGCAACCCCCGGTACTCGCGGCCCCCCTCGCCACGCCACCAGTCGGCGATCGGCTGATAGCAGGCGATTAGCGCCGCGCCGTCCGATGGATCCGGGCCGCCGGCCAGATGCGCCGAGAAGTCCAGCCCCTCCACCGGGCCGGGGATGGGCAGGCCCGCCAGACCGAGCAGGGTCGGCATGATGTCCGGCGCGCCGAGCAGACAATCGAGCATCCGGGGCGTGCGTCCGAAGCGGGCGGGATAGCGGAGGAGGAACGGAACCATGATGGACTCGTCCCACGGCGCCTGCTTGTTGCCATGCCCGTGGCACCCCACCGCATCGCCGTGATCCGAGGTGAACACGAAGATCATGTCATCGGCCAGGCCAGCTTCCTCAACCGTTCGCAGCAGGTCCCCGACGCAGGCGTCCAGCGCGGAGCAGTGAGCGTAGTATCCTGCCAGCGAGTCGTAGGCCGTCACCCAGGTGTTCAGCGGCACGTTGGGCCGGCGGCGGATCGGCGCGCGCTCGTACCAGGAGCGATATGGTTCGGGCGCAGTGCGGTACGGATTGTGCGGCGGCCCCCACGAGAGCACGAGCAGGAACGGATGGCGGCCCTCGTGCTCCTGGATGTAACGCTGCGCCTCACGCGTCTGTGCGATGGCGTCGTAGCCCTCCCACCAGCGCGGCTCGTTCGAGTCGCCGGCGTAATAGGCCGAGTGGCCGTAGTCATGCGTGCACTCCAACACCTTCCAGAACTGGAACCCCTGGCGCCGCTCGGGCGGGATGGGAGCGTCACGGCCGTGGCCGTCCACATGCCACTTGCCGATGTAGGCTGTATCGTAGCCGTGAGCAGCGAAGACCTTGCCCAGGCTGGTCGCGTGCGGGTCGAGCGGCACGTCATTGACGAAAAGGCCATGCGTCAACGGGTATTGCCCGGTGAGCAGGCTGGCCCGATACGGCGTACAAAGCGGGCAGTTGGAAACCGCATTGACCAGGTTCAGGCTCTCGCCGGCCAGCCGGTCGAGGTTGGGCGTGCGGACGCTCGACTCACCGGCATAGCTGGTCGCCTGCGCCCGCCATTGGTCGCCGAAGACGAAGACGATGTTGGGTTGAGTCATGTTTGTCCTGTGTTAGTTGGCAGCATCCTGAGCGGAGCCTCGCTGTCGTTCGCGAGGCGCAGTCGAAGAGCTTGCCCTGAGCCTGTCGAAGGGATGCGACCTCGCACACAGGGCCGCATCCTTCGACTGTGGCCCGCAAAACCCACGGGCCTCCGCCAGGATGCTTCGCTTTACGCGTATGCGCTAATCCCCTTCAGCGTCAACTCCCCCGCCCGGTGGCACTTGACGAAGTGCTCCGGCCGCAGCTCGCGCAGCGCAGGCTCTTCGGCCGAGCAAAGCGCAATCGCATAGGGGCAGCGCGGATGAAAATAGCAGCCAGAGGGCGGCCGCGCGGGGTTGGCGACCTCGCCTTCCAGCACGATGCGCTCGCGGCGGAGCCTGGGATCGGGCCGCGGCGCTGCGCCCATCAGCGCCTCGGTGTAGGGGTGAAGGGGAGTCTGGAAGAGATTCTCAGTCTCCGCCATCTCCACCAGCTTGCCGACATACATCACCGCCACCCGATCGCAGATGTGCTCGACGACATTGAGTTGATGCGCGACGAACAGATAGGTCAGCCCCAGTTCGTCCTGCAGGTCCTGCAAAAGGTTGAGGGTCTGCGCCTGGATCGAGACATCGAGAGCTGAGACCGGTTCATCGCAGACCACGAATTGCGGGTTGAGCGCCAGCGCGCGGGCGATGCCGATGCGCTGGCGCTGCCCGCCGGAGAACGCGTGCGGGTAGCGGACGATGTATTCGGGGCGCAGGCCAACCATCTGGAGCAGTTGCTCGACGCGGTCGCGGCGTTCCTGGCCGGCGACGCCATTGTTGATCAGCGGCTCGCCGACGATGTCCAGCAGCGTCATGCGAGGGTTGAGCGATGAGTAGGGATCCTGGAAGATCATGGCTGTGTGGCGACGAAACACCTTGAGTCCAGCTTCGTCCAACGCCATCACATCCACCCGCCCCATCTCTTGATCCTGGAAAAGCGCCTGGCCGACGGTCGGCTCGATGGCGCGCAGCACACAGCGTCCGGTGGTCGTCTTGCCGCACCCGCTCTCGCCCACCAGTCCGAAAGTCTCCCCGCGCTTGATGTAGAAGTCCACGCCATCCACAGCGCGCACAAAACCCGCGGTCCGCCGCAAGAAGCCCTTGTGAACAGGAAAGTACTTCTTCAGACCCGCGACGCGCAGGAGAACGTCCCCGTCTGACGCTTCACGTTTCACGTTTGACGTTTCACTCATCACCCCTCCCGCCTGTAGAGGTGGCATGCCACCATATGTCGCTGGCCGAGCAGCGTATCCGGCGGCGTCTGTACATCGCACAGCTCTGGGATGAGCTCGGGGCAGCGTGGGTGGAACGGGCATCCGGCCGGGATGTCCAGTGGGTTCGGCACCATTCCCTCGATGGCAGCCAGCCGGCCGCCGCCCTTCACGCCAATGCGGGGGATGGAGCGCAACAGCGCCTGCAGGTAGGGATGTCTCGGCTCGTGGAAGATCGCGTCCACGCCGGCGTACTCGACCACCCGGCCCAGGTACATCACCACCACGTCGTCGGCCATCTCTGCGATGACCCCCAGATCGTGGGTGATGAACATGATGGCCATGCCCAGCTCCCCTTGCAGCCGGCGCATCAGGCGCAAAATCTGCGCTTCGGTGGTCACATCGAGCGCAGTGGTCGGCTCGTCGGCGATCAACAGGCTGGGCCGCAGCATCAACGCCATGGCGATCATCGCGCGCTGGCGCATTCCGCCGCTGAGTTGGTACGGATAGGCCGCGAAGTTGCGCTCGGGGTTGGCGATGCCCACATGCCCCATCATCTGCAGCGCTATCTCCCTGGCAGTCCCCTTGCTGACCGACTGATGCAGCAGGATCGTCTCGCTGAGCTGGTCGCCGATGGTGTGCACGGGACTGAAAGAGCTCATCGGTTCCTGAAAGATCATGCCGATGGCCGACCCGCGGATGGCCCGCATCTCGTCGCTCTGCGGCGCCAGGTCCGTGATCTTGACCTGCGCTCCCCCTTTCGCTGCGCCGGGGCCGCCATAGTGGAACGTGATCTCGCCGCCGACGATGCGACCTGGCTTCGGAACGATCTGCATGATGGACTGGGCGGTGACGCTTTTGCCGCAGCCGCTTTCACCTACCACGCCGGTCGTCTTGCCGCGGCGGATGGTGAAGCTCGCGCCGTCTACGGCTCGCACGATCCCTTCGCGCAGGTAGAAATAGGTCCTCAAGTCACGGACCTCGATCAGGCTGTCTTGATCCGCCATTCAGAAGTTCCTCGTCCCGAACCCGTAGAAGTGTTCCTGCCGGATCTGCCACTCTTCGGCCTGCCCCAGTTCCCGCAGGTGAGCCTCGCCGCTCATGAACTTGTCGCCCAGCCGCGCCAGCCAGCCTTGCAGCTCAGCTTCGAGCTCGCCGAGGAGCGGCTGAGATGCTGGCGCACAGGCCAGGTTGTGCTGTTGGTACGGGTCGGCTTCGTTGTCGAAGAGCAGCGCGCCCCCTTGCAGCCAGCGTGCGTAGGTGTGGCGCCCGGTCCGCACCCCGCGCCACGGCTGCCAGAACTGCCCCTGGTCGAACGACGCGTGCTCGTTGATGAAGACGGAAGTCGGCGCCGGCTGCCCCTGCCCCTGCAGGCGGCGGCTCAAGTCAAGGCCGTTCATCTCGGCCGGCGCGGTCACGCCGGCCAGCCCCAACAGCGTCGGGGTGTGGTCCACGACGCCGATCAACACATCCTCTATCTTGCCCGCCGGCAGCTGGCGCGGCCAGCGCATGATCAAGGGAATGCGGATGCTCTCCTCGTAGGGCTGTTGCTTGTTCCGCCGGCCGTGCGCCCACAGCATGTCGCCATGATCCGAAGAGAAGACCACGATCGTGTCATCGGCCAGCCCCAGCCGGTCGAGCGCGGCCAGCAAGCGGCCCACGTTGCGATCGAGCGCGGTGACGTGCGCATAGTAGCCGGCGATCGCCTCTCGATCAACGCCTTCCATCGTGGGAAGCAGCGGTATTTCGGCCGGCGGATACATATCCAGGAATTCCTGGGGCGCGGCGCGGTACGGATCATGCGGCGGCCCCCAGGAGAGGAACAGACAGAACGGCTCACCCTGAAACCGCTCCATGAAGCCGATGGCCTGATCGGTCTGGATGTCGGCGTCATAGCCTTTCCCACGCTTGAGCTCCGGTGAGTCATCCTCGAACCACTTCGGGTCGAAGTAGTTGTGGTTGCAGTTGTACGCCGCCCAGTAGTCGTCGAAACCATGCCGCCGCCGGCCGGGCGGGGTGAACATGTGGCGTGAGATGCCATCCAGATGCCATTTGCCGACGTAGCCGCAACGGTAGCCGTGCTGATTCAGCACATCGGCGATGCTGATCTGATCTTCTGGCAGGCGCAGATCGTTGACGATGCAACGCGCGGTCAACGCGTGCTTGCCGGTCAGCAGAGAAGCCCGGCTGGGCGTGCAGACGGGCGTGTTGGCAAACGCGTGCGTGAACAGAATGCCCCCGGACGCCAGCCGATCCAGGTTGGGCGTCTGCACCGGCTCGGCCGGCTGGCCGACCGGAGCCGCGGCCATGCAGCCCATCGCCGAGGCGCGCATCTGGTCGGCAAAGATGTAGAGGATATTGGGTTTGGTCATTTCTTATATCGCGTACGGGTCGGCCGCGTCGCGCAAGCCGTCGCCCATGAAGTTGAACGCCAACACCACGACCACCACGAACAGCCCAGGCAACATCAGCCAGGGGGCCAATACCACCGACCGCAGATTCTGCGCGCCCTGGAGCAGCACGCCCCAACTGACGATGGGCGGCTGCAGGCCCAGGCCCAGAAAGCTCAGCGCGGTCTCGCTCATGATCATGCCGGGGATCGAGAGGGTCAGGCTGGCGATGAGATGGCTGGCGAACGAAGGGACCATGTGGCGCAGGATGATGCGCAGCCGCGGCGCGTTGGCCAGCCGCGCGGCCAGGATGAAATCCTCCTCGCGCAGCGCCAGAAAGCGGCCGCGAACGACACGCGCCAGGCCGGTCCACCCGATAAAGGACAGGATGATCGTGATGCCGAAGTAGATGCGGATGGAACTCCAGGTGGGCGGCAGCGCGGCGGCCAGGGTCAGCCACAGTGGGATGGTCGGCAGCGACCGCAAGAACTCGATGAGGCGCTGAATAACGACATCCACGACGCCGCCATAGTAGCCCGAGATGCCGCCCAGGATGATGCCGAAGAAAAGCGAGAACGCCACGCCCACCAGCCCGATGGAGAGCGAGATGCGCGCGCCATAGATGATACGCGAAAGATTGTCGCGGCCCAGCTCGTCTGCGCCGAGCAGGAAGAGCATCTGGTTGTCGCCCGACTCGATCCCCACCAGGTGCCGATCCCATTCGAACAAACCCCACATCTCATAGCGATCGCCGCGCGCAAACAACCTGACGGGATAGGTTCGACTCTCGTCGGGCACGACGACCATCGCCAGAGTGTTCATGTCGCGGCTCGACTTCAGCCCGTAGACGAACGGTGGAAACTGGAAGCGGCCGGCCTTGTCCACGAAGTGCAGCTTCATCGGCGCGGCCCACACCCAGCGCGGGTCATAGCGGTTCGAGTCGTGCGGGGCCACGAACTCGCAGAAGAGCGCCACCAGGTAGGCCACGATCAGCACAACCATGCTGATGACGGCCAGCTTGTGCTGTGTGAAGCGCCACCACATCAACTGCCACTGCGACGCGGTGAAGAGGCGCTCGCCCTGAAGGTCTTTCCGCGATTTGGTGGGGGTCGGAGCCAAATCAGAAAACCTCTCTACAGAGTCAGCCATTGCCACGGCCGGTATCTCACCGCTAGAATCGGGTCTCGCAATGACTTGTGCTTACCCTAGCCGAATGCGCGGATCAACCCACGCCAACAGGATGTCCGAGATCAGCGTGCCGAACACGGTAAGCGTGCTCAGCAAGAGCAAGAAGCTGCCTGCCAGATACATGTCCTGGCTCATCAGCGCGCGCAGCATCATCGGACCGGTGGTCGGCAGGCTCAGCACCACCGAGATGATCGTCGCGCCCGACACCAGGCCCGGCAGCACATAGGCCAGACCGCTGATGAACGGATTGAGCGCCACGCGCACCGGATACTTCCAGACCAGCGCCCACTCCTTCATCCCCTTAGCGCGGGCAGTGACGACATACGGCTTACGCAGCTCGTCCAGGAGATTCGCGCGCATGGTGCGGATCAGTCCGGCCGTGCCGGAGATGCCCAGCACGACCACCGGAATCCACAGGTGGCGCAGCAGATCCACGAACCTGGCGAAGCTCCACGGCGCCTCGCGGTACGCCTCCGAGAACAGGCCGCCTACCTCGACCCCGAACCATGTGTAGCCCAGCCACATCAACACCAGCGCCAGCAGGAAGTCGGGCACGCCCTGGCCGAAAAAGCCGATGAAGGTGAAGACATAGTCGGCGACCGAATACTGGTGCGTGGCTGAGTAGATGCCGATGGGGAACGCCACGATCCAGGTGAAGATCAGCGTGCCGATCGAAAGCACGATCGTCCACCACAACCGCTCCCAAATCAGGTCGGCCACAGGCCGGTTCCACTGCATGGACTGGCCGTAGTCGCCGTAGAGCACGATGTTACCCAGCCACTTGACGTACTGGATGTAGATCGGCTGATCAAGGCCATAGCGGTTGCGGAGCGCGGCCAGCAACTGCTCGCTCACCTCCTGGCCCGAAGCCTCCAACTGCGCTGCGTAGACCGTGATATAGTCGCCCGGCGGGAGCTGGATCAACGTGAAGGCCACTATCGAGATGACGATCAGGGTGGGGATGAACAGCAAAAGCCGCTGGAATATGAATCTGAGCATGCCGACCAATCTCGCGAATGATGCAGCCACGAATTGCACGAATTTCACGAAGATAGGAGGATCAATTCGTGCCATTCGTGTAATTCGTGGCAAGAAAACGCGTCTCTATCCCTCGATCCACCAGTGTTCGGGCAGGTAGTACGTCCAGGTGTTGTACTCGATGCTGAGGATTTGGCCCTTCTTGGGGCCGTTGCGCACCGTGTTCTTGACGATGCCCACGCGCGGCACCAGGCCCACCGTGCCGATGCACCAGCAGTTCTCCGCATTGATCTGCAGCATCTGTTCGGCCAGCGCCTTGTACTTGTCGCTGCCCAGCGGTTCCTGGCGCCACTGCTCGCTCACATCCCACAGTTTCTTGATGATGTCCGGCGGCTCCAGCCCTTCCTTGCCGGACGTGTCGAACCATTGCCGCCACAGTGGGCCGCCGAGAGGGGTGCTCGTCCAGTGCCAGGGCGGCCGATAACGGATCGGCTCGTTCTGCCGTGAATAGACCTCGGACGAGCCGCCGATGGCCCACACGCCGATGTCGTGATCGTTGGCGCGCATCCGCTGCATGAAGAACTGCTGATCCTGCCCCTTGACGCTGATGTTGATCCCCACCTTGGCCCAATAGCCCTTGATCAAGTTGCACACCTCGGCCAGGTCGGCGCGGCCCGCGTCCACTTCCATGGTCATCGCAAACGGCTTTCCATCCGGCCGCAGGCGGAACTTCTTGTCCGCGTCCCACTTCAGGCCGATCTCGTCCAAGAGCTGATTGGCCTTGGCCACGTCGAACTTGGTGTAGTACTGATCCATCCCTTCCTTGTAGCCGGTGGCTCCAGGATGCATGATCGGGTTGCGGGGCACGCCCTGGCCAGCGAAGCGCAGCTCGTTGATCTCGTCTCGGTTGATGGCGTGCGACATCGCCTGACGCCATTTGAGCTCGTTGAACAGCTTACGCAGGACCTCGTCCTTGTGGGTATAATTGAAGCAGAAGCCGCACTCCGAAGCGCGCAGGTCGGGGTAGAGATTGGTGATGTAGTTGCCCTTGGCCTCGTTCTGCTTGTAGAGCGGATAGTTGGCCAGGCTGAGGAACCAGCTATGGTGCGTGCCTTCGCCTGCCACCACCTTTGCCGTCAACACCTCCTTGTTTTCGACGACGATGCGCTCGGCAGCGTCGGTATACGGCAGCTGATTGCCATCGGTGTCTACCATCCAGTAGTAGGGGTTGCGAGCATAGGTGCGATTGCCTTGCGTATCGCTTTTCTCGTAGGCCCACGGGTTCAGCGTGGGCATCTTGACATCCTGCTGCTGCTGCGAGCCCGCGCTGTGGAATTGATAAGCCTGCACCCAGGTGTCGAACTTCTCGCTCTTGGCCAGCTCGTTGGCCTTGTCGTTGTGTTTGATGTGCCACTGCGACAGATGATGCTTGGGCGCCCAGGGGGTCAGATTGGGCAGAAAGTCGAGGATCGCGGGATAGGCGGCGGCGAACTTGATGCTGAAGCTATAGTCGTCGCTGACACTGATCTCCATCGGCTTGCCGCCCGGCGCCCATTTGCCGTCAATCTTGGGGGTCAAGTCCGTATTGAGGAAGACATCCGCGTACCAGAACTTGACATCAGCAGTGGTCAGCGGCTTGCCATCGGACCACTTGAGCCCCTTGCGCATCGCGATCTGCAGCTCCTTGCGATCGTCGGACAACTTCCAGCTCTTGGCCGCCCAGGGCACAATGGTCTGCAGATCGAACGGACGACCGGCCAGCCCGCGGCCCATCGAACCCTCGATCTCCATCAGGTCGCCGGTGGGGTCGGCGACAACGCTGGAGAGCTTGCCGCCGTATTTGCCGATCTTGTCCTGTGGCTTCACCACGAAGGGATCGTCGGGCAGGCGCTGATCCACGGGCGGCAGCTTGCCGGCCTTCACCAGCTCGGCCAGCGCGGGCGCTTCCTTATACTTGCTGGCCGCCTTCACGACGGCCGTCGGCGCCACCGGCGGCTGGGTCGGCAGGGGGGCCTTCGTCGGGGCTGCGGTTGGCTGCGCAGCCGGGGCCGAGGTGGGCGCGGGGGCCTTGGTCGGCTCTGGAGCCTTGGTTGGCGCCGGCGCCGGGGTGGCCGGCGCGCTACAGGCTGCCAACGCGCCGCCAGCGGCCGCCACACCCATCTGCACCAGGAATTGTCGTCGGGTGATCCCGGACGTTCTCATGATAGTCCTCCTTTTTCTGGTTTCCGGTTACATTTTCTTTGTGGCATCCTATGAACAATGCTCTACGGCTCCGAAGCTTGCAGTACAACGCCAGCTTCGGCCAGCGCGGCGCAAAACGATTCGTAGGTTACAGGCTTGCGCAGCCAGCCAGCCGCATGGCGCGGCGCATGATCATGCCTCCGATCATCGAACCACGAGAGCAACACGACCGGGATGGCGCTGGTGACGCCATCGGTTTTCAGCGCCCGCAGCACTTCGCCGCCGCGGAGCGCGCCCGGCAACTCGCCATCCAACACGATGACATCGGGTCGCTCAGCGCGCGCCAACCGCAGCAGATCCTCGCCGTCGAAGGCCTGGAGGAGCCGCAGGCCCAGCCGTTCCACGTACATGCGCAACAAGCGGATGTCCCATGGATCGTGTTCCGCGATGATGCAGGTCTTCCCCTTTTGAGCGGCAAAGCCCATCAGACGCGTCCCCGGCTGTCAATCATCTCGTTCAGCCGTTCACGGTAGTACTTGAACTGCTCCCAACTCACACCGGGCGAGATCAGATGATCGCCGAACGGCACGTAGCCGCCCTGCTCCAGCAGCCAGCCCACCGGCTCCAGGAACTCGTCTATGCGCGGCCGGCCCAGCGCCATGTCGTACTTGGGGATGCCGCCCATCAACTGAAGCTGGGGGTACTGCTTGCGCGCCTGCACCACGTCCATCCCCGCGCTCACTTCCATCGGGTAGAGGCCGGTGACGCCCACATCGAGCAGCCACGGGATGAGCGCCTCGCAGTTGCCATCGGTATCCACCAGGATCGTCCTGACCCCCTTCCCTTTCAGGAAATCGGTCACGCGACGGTAGCAGGGGGCCATGAAGGCGTTGAAGATCTTCTTGGAGATCATCACGCCCTTGGTCGAAGACATGTCCTCCCAGATGTGACAGCAATCCACCTCGACATCGGCCAGGATCTCCTCCCAGATGGCGAACCAGAGGGTCGTGAAGTGATCGAGGATGTCGTGGATCAGGTCGGGCGCGTCATAGTACTTGAGGAAGACATTTTCGTAACCGATCAGATGCACGAGCGTGCCGAAAAACCCGCACGGATAGCCGCCGACCGCCAGCGGGTAGTCGCGCGCCTTGTAGGCCGCCGCCCATTCCGCCCAGTTGGCGGGGAAACGCTGGCGTACCTGGTCAAGGCGCAGCCGCTCGGCCTTGATCTGATTCCAGCTATCCCAATCGCTGATCGGCCATTCGAGCGCGGCCGGAATCACGCCTTCGTCCTTCTGATAGCGGCGCTTGACCCCGTCCACGTCGCTGTAGATCACGTATGCTTCGGCATCCTCGTGCACGACAGGCTCGAACATCGGCCAGAACACCTGCTCCACCGGAACCTGCGCGGTGCTTTTGTCGAAACCAAAGTAGTTCATGACGTCCAATCCGAGCGGAAACCCCTGGCTCGGCCAGTAGAGCCCGCCGCCCCAGACGGCGATCCCCTTCGGCAGGGGGATTTCCTGCTCACGCTCGTCGTAATACTGCTCCAGATAGGTGCGGCCTTTACGCCATTCGTGCGTCCAGGCCGGCGTATAGACGGACGCGTTGACGGTGGTCAGGCGCGTAGGGATGTTGGTCCCCAGCACCTTGGGCAACCCCTCCGCGTACCAGCGCGTCAGGTTCTCGCCCCAAAAGCCGAACTCCCACTTCAGCGACCGGACATCCCGGTTGAAGCTCATCACTTCGAGGAAACGTTCGCGACTGTTCATGTGGAGGTCTCCAAATCAGCAAGTCAGCAAGTCAGCAAGTCAGCAGATCAGCAGATCAGCGAAGCGACCAGAGTGATACGCACTACGCCTGACGTTTGACGCTTGACGTTTCACGCCCCACGCTTCACCGCGGCAATAAACGCCTCCATATTCTCCACCGACGTGTCGGCCTGGACGATGTGAGCCGGCGAACAGAGATAGCCGCCGCCCTGACCCAGTGACTCGATCTTGGCCTTGACCTCAGCCTCGATCTCCTCCGGCGTGCCGAAGGGAAGAAGCTGCTGCTGGTCAATCGCGCCCCAGAAAGAGAGGCGGTCGCCGAAGTTGCTCTTGAGCGCCGCAGCCTCGTGGCCGGGCACATTGGGCTGCACCGGGTTGAACACCTCCAGCCCGATCTCGATCAGGTCATCGAGGATGGGCGCGATGGCGCCGTCGCAGTGATAACAGATCAGGACTTCGGGATTGGCGGCCTTCAGCTCCGCGAACACCTCGCGGAAGCGCGGCTTGAAGACGCTGCGCCACAGCCGGGGCGAGATCAACATGCCGTTCTGCGCGCCGAAGTCATCCCCGGTCCACACCGCATCCACGCCCAGGGCCACGAGCTGCTTGCCGATCCCGATGCTGAAGGCCATGCACCTGTCGAGCAGGACGCCGACATATGCCGCACGGCTGACCAGGTCCACCATGAATTTTTCCAGCCCGACCATGTGCCAGGCCATCTCGAACATCGTCAGCTCAATGTCGCCGATGATGAAGTAATCTTCTCGAAACCGCTCGATGTCTCGCCGGGCATGTTCCATGCGGCCGGCCGCGCACGGGTCGGGGAAGGGGAAGCGAGCTACCTCGTCGGCCGATGTAACGTCGGCCAGCGGGCAACCGACCACATCCATGTAAAGCGGGCCCTGGCGCATGACCATGCCGAACTCGTTGACGATGCAGCCGTCATCGGTGCGATCGTGGCTGTAACCGGCCGGCAGACCGCCGCCCACCACCACGCAGTCGCTGCCCATGGCGGTGCGCAGATCGTTGGCCGAGATGCGATACATCAGGTCATCGTAGTAGGAGGGCGAATAGCTGACCGGGATGCCGTACTTCGCCCCAAACTTCTCCAGCAGCGCCCGCCCCAGGTCGAACTGAAGCGGAATGCGGTCGGGCAGGCCCTTGCGCCGCAGCGCCGAGAGAACGCGTGTCTTAGAATTCATGGCAAGCCTCGTGTCGAACGACGGTTGAGAGAGCAGTTCACGTGGCAAGCGCACACTTCTGGCCATCCACTGCTTCCCATTATATCATCTTCGGCCTGGGCCGTCATGCACTTTTGTGCCAGGTTCTTGAGCTTTTCTGTCTTGCTGATTGCCGCCACCGGCACCGAACCCGAGATGAAAGGCGTTTCCAGTTCAGCGTCCGTCTGGCGAGGACCTTGCGCCTTGCTGGTAAGCCCGAGGGGAGACTCCAACCTCGCGCTGAAAGACGCGGGTGAAGTAGGAGGGGCTGGCAAAGCCGACCGCCAGCGCCACTTCGGTGATGCCGCGGCCCGTCGCGTCCAGGAGCTTCCTGGCCTGTCTGATCCGGCAGCGGTTGAGATAGGCGATCGGGGACACGCCGACCTCGCGGTTGAAGCAGTGGGTGAGGTACGATTCGTTGACGCCCAGGTGGCGCGCGATGTCGCCGCGCGTGATCTCGTCGGCGTAGTGCGCCTGGATATAGGCCATGCCCCGCCGCACCAGCCGCTGCGCTTCGCTGCCCAGGCGCTTGTCGCGGGTCAGCACGGCCTCCACCTGCGCCAGCGTCTCCTGCGCAGTGAAGAGGCCCTTGCCGAGCACGGCCGCCACCCCTTGGTTCAGCCGGGCCATGTCGCGCTCGGTCAGGCTTTGCCCCGTCAGCACGATAACGGGGATGTCGCGGGTCGTCTCGCCTGCCCGCAGCGCCTCCAGTACACCGAAGCCATCCAGCTCCGGCATCATCAAGTCGAGCAGCACCAGGTCAGGCAGGACGCGACGGATCAGGTCCAGCGCCTGACGGCCGTCTCGGGCCGTCAATACCTTGCAGCCGGGCAATTGCGTCTGCACCAACGCCGCGTGGATCTGCAGAATGCCCGGCTCGTCGTCGGCCAGCACGATGACGCGTTGCTCGTGCGACGCGTTCGCGTCCAACCCATAGCGCGCCAGCGCCCGCGCCAACTCGGTTGCGGCCGCGGGCTTGGTCAGGTGGTCGAGCTCCAGCCAGGCGCCCCGGTCACGCTCGGCCATCAGGGCGCAGAACAGGACGGGCATCTCGCGCGTCTGGGGGTGCGCCTTGAGGGTCCGCATGATCTCCCACCCCTGTTCACAGCCAGGCGCACAGTCCAACACGACGGCGGCCGGCCGCGCGGCCAGCAGCCGAGGCAGCCAGCCATCGTCATCCCGCAAGGTCAGCTCTTGCACGGCAAACCCGCGCGCATCCAGGTAGCCTCGCAGTCGCCCACCGTCGCCGGATGTCTGCGAGAGGATCAACACACTCTCCGGCGCGCCGGCGTCGGCCGCGGCCGCGGGCTGACCCTCATCGGTCGCCTGCGCCGGCAGCGTGATGCAGAAGGTCGAGCCCTCCCCTTCCCGACCGGCGGAGCGCACTACGATCTGGCCGCCGTGCATCTCGACCAGCCGGCGAGTGATCGCCAGACCGAGGCCCATGCCGCCATACCCGCGCGCGGCCGTGCGCCCTGACTGGCGAAACTCATCGAAGATAGCCGCCTGCTCCTCAAGCGGGATGCCCAGGCCCGTGTCGGCGACCGCTATGGTGAGGGCGCCGTCGTCCGCGGCCGCGCGAAGGGTCACCCGGCCGTGGGCCGTGAATTTGGCGGCATTGGCGAGCAGGTTGAGCAACACCTGGCGCAAGCGCGTGCGGTCGCCCCAGACAAGCGGCAGGCGATCGGGGATTTCGGCGCGCCACTCCAGGCGCTTATCTTGCGCCATCTGCCGACCCATCACCGCGACTTCTCGCAGGAGAGCGCCCAGGTCGAGCGGCTCGCAGGTTAGCCGAAGTTGGCCCACCTGGCTGCTGGCCAGGTCGAGCACATCGCGGATCAGCCGATCCAGGTGTTGCGCGCTGGCATGGATCTGCTCCTGATAGCCTTGCAGCTTCGCCAGGAGCGCAGAGGGATCGCCCATCCCCGGTCGGGTCTGTTCCCAGGACGCCATTTCGCACAGCCCCACGATCAGGTTCAGCGGGGTGCGCAGTTCGTGGCTGACGACCGAGAGAAAGCGGCTCTTGAGTTCGTTGGCTGCTTCGGCCGCCTGCCGGGCGCGCTCGACCTCCTCGTACAGCCGCACGCTTTTCAAGGCGCTGCTGATCTGGCTGCGCAACCCTTCGTAGATGGTGCCCAACTCGAGCCCTTCCCGTGGGTCAACCGCGAAAAGCACGAAGCCAATCTGTTCTTCGCCGAAATGGAGCGCCTCGACCGCCAGACTGAATGGTTGGCCAGACGGCCAGAACCCTTCTGGCAGCAGATCGGCGGCCGGGAAGGCAAGGCCGGCCGCGGGCAAGGGTAGCGGACCGTGTTCGTCCAGCGCAAAGATCAGCCTACCGGTCTCCGCAGGCCGGGCTGGATCGTCGTAGATGGCCAGGAAGCAGCGCTGGATGCCCAGGCGGGGCAGCAACTCGGCCAGCGCAGCGACCACCCCGCTGCGATCGGTGGCGACGTGCAGCGCGGCCTCGATCTGATGCAGCGCCTCGGCCTGACCGACCAGCCGCCAGACCTGGTGCGCCTCCCCGCGTGCGGCCGCCTGCCCGATGGCGACGCGGCCCTGCTGCCACAGGTCCTCGGCCGCGGCCAGACCGGCATCGCTCAGCAGCGGCAGCAGGCCCCGGCGCAGCGCCGAGAGGACATCATGCCAGGCATTCAGGTTGGCGCCCGCAGCGCCGGCGCGCCGCAGCAGCGCGCCCAGCGCCGGCAGAAAAGCCGCCTGCCTGCCCGTCTCTCCTGCGCCGCAGCCGCGAAGTTCGGTCAGAAACCCGTCCAGGAGTGTATCGGCCCAGCCAGGCTCGAGGCCCTCAGCGTGCGCGCCGACAGCCAGGGTCATCGCGGAGGTCAGCCCGCCCCAGCCCCCCTCGGGGGGCTTCCATGTGGTAGCCGGATGGCTTCCAGGCGGGTCTGCGGCCTCCGCCGGGCCCGGCTTGATGTATGCGGTGTGGTCCCCCGCCGCGGCGCGCGTGGTGCGGGCATCTGGGCAGCCGCACGACTGCCGCACGATCACCTGGAGCGGGATCATGGTCGTCCCGTCGCCGCCTGGCCAGTCGCAGCCCGCCATCAGATCGAGCAGGCGCTCGGCCGCCTGCTGCCCGGCCTCGCGCCACGGCATCCGCACCGTGGTGAGCGGCGGGACCGTGATGCGCGCCTCCATGCCATCATGGAAGCCGGTAACGGCCAGGTCCTGCGGCGCTCGCAGCCCATGTGCGCCGAGTTCGCCGATGAACGACATGGCCAGGGTGTCGCTGGTGCAGACAGCCGCCTGGTAGTCTACGGCCGGTCGCAGCCCGCGCTGGCTCAAAGTGGCGAGCGGCGATACTGCGGTCTGATCCACTACCAGCGCGGGATCGAAGAGCCCGCAACGGCGCAGGGTGTCCTCATAGCCGGAGTACTGATACTCGAAGCCGAGATGACCGGTATCGCGCACGATGTAGGCGATGCGCCGGAAGCCGTGGACTTCGATCAGATGGCGCAAGAGGTCGCGCATCCCCGCGGCCTGGTCGAATGCCAGGCTGCGCACCCCTTCCAGCCGCCAGCCGACGTTGACCACGGGCAGCGGCGCATAGCGTGCAAAAAAGGCACGCGCTTCTTCCGCAGCCAGTCGCGAGGTCACGACGCCGGTCCACGATACGATACCATCCACCGAGCGGTCATTGACCAGACGATAGAGCACGGCGGACGGCGAGCTATCTGTTTGGCCGCCGGCGACGTATAGGAGATTGATTCCCCGTTGCCGGCACACGGCCGCGATGCCGCCCCAAATCTGCCACTTCTGATAGTAGAGCCCCGCGCCAAGTGCAGGCGCGAAGAAAGCGATGGTCGGCCGACGACTGGCCTGACCACCACGCTGCTCTACCCCTGGCCATTCTGCGCCGCTCATGCGCCTGCGCCCTTCTCCACCGTCTCCTTCATGCCCGAATCAGCGTCACCGTGCGTCCGGCCGGCGACGCTGGACATCTACCCTCCGAACGCCTTGCGCATCCTCTCGCAGTAATACTGCACGTTCTCCCATTTGGCGTCGGGCGCGATGCGATGGTCGGGACAGGGGATATAGCCGCCCAGGTCTACCAGCCGCTGCAAACGCTCGACCTCGGCGTCAATCGCGGGATAGTCGTAGGCGAACACCTTCTTGTTCATGCCGCCCACCCCGCGCAGCTCGCGGCCGTATTTCTCACGCCACGGCGCGATGCTGGCGTCCCAGATGCCGACCTCGATGGGGAACATGGTGTTGACGCCGTTCTCGATCCAGGTCGGGATCAGCGCATCAATCTTGCCGTCGCAGTCGAGCGAGACCAGGTGGATGCCATGCCGGTCCAGCAGGTCGGTGATGCGCCGGTAGTGCGGGCCGACCTTCTGATGGAAGACGCGTGGGCTGACCAACGGCCCGCTTCGGAAGCAGATGTCCTCCCAGAAGTGGCCGAAGTCCCAATTGTCGCCGAAGACCTCAAGCGCCTGCTCGGTGGCCCAGTAGCAGAGGTCTGCGAAGGTGACGATCATCTCATCGAAAAGCGCTGGATCGTCGGCTTGCAGATAGGCCAGGTTGACCATGCCCACGATATCGCGGATGCGGCCGTAGAGACTTCCGCACATCAGGCCCAGCGGACGGTCGCGATCGGTGCGCTCCACTTCGGCGATCATCTCCCGCACATAGTTGCGGAATCTGGCGCGGAAAGAGTCCCCCGGCTCTCTGGCGTCGGGGTCCTCTGGCGGAACGCGCGGAATGCGCCTGTCGTCGGGTAGCAGGCGCGGCTTGAACAGCTCATCCCACTCCTGGCGGCCCTTGAAAAGGTGGTCGATCTCGGTGGGGATGCCGGTGGCGTCATCCTTCTGGAGGATGACCACGCCGTCGGAGTTGACTTCCTTGCGCGTCCCATCGGGCAACACTTCCAGCACCTTGCGCTCGAACGGAGGCAACAGATTGGTATACACGCCGAAGACGCGATACCAGTTGAAGTCGAAGCCCAGCTTCCCGCCGATGGCATGGTCGGCGGCGTTGCCGTCGCCCCAGGCCAGGGCCAGCTCGTGCGTAATGTGCCCCTCATCGGCCCACCTGGCGAGGGTCTCGTTCCAGAAGCCAAAGTGGACGATCGGCAGGCGGTCATAGGGTTGGTAGTTGAGGATGGCCAGCGCGCGCTCGCGGTTGTTCATGTTCATTGCTCCGGTTGGAAAATACACGATCACTGTACGTCCCGCAACGGGGTCTCGGGCATTATAGCACGCCTCAACCTTCTTGTACACTTCCGGGCGAGCGACCCCGGAATAGGAAAGCCGCGACCATCGAAGAGGCTTCGGCCCGCAAGCTCTTCGCACAAAGACGACACCCAACACGTTGCGCGAGGCGAGATCACGGCCCCCAACTGATCCGCTGTTCAGTCCAGCCAATCGGTCCCTGACCGAAAGCCGGCTCGAGCGCAGCAATCTTGCACTGATGACGACCGTCCACGTCCATAACCCACAAGCCCCATCGGCCATCGCGGTTGGACACGAATGCAATGGCTTGACCATCAGGCGCCCAAGTCGGCAAACCACTGTCGCCCTCCTGCGTCAACTGTCTATTATCGCCGCCATTGGGGGAACAAGCCGGCAGCTTGTCGCGAGTATTAGGGATCACCTCACGAACGCCGCCGTCCAGGTCAATCACAACAGACCTTGGGCGGTAAGCCGCTGTTCCGCTATCTCTCGTCCGCCGACCTGGTGAATAGTCAAGTTGGTAGAAGTCGTCGGCGCTGTTGCCGCGAAAGAGCACGCCATAATGGAGGTCAGGCCGATCGTGCAGGATTTTGGCATCGAACGCCACCGTGAAGTCTCCTACGACAAACCCACGCCACGTCCTGACGATTACCAGAGGTGTGCGAACACTCAGCCGATACGTCCCGTCTTATACCCGCCAATGGGAAGCATTGCTGGTCATCGTTGGCCAGGCCGTCGTCGGATGCTCGAAATCCTCGTAGATCTGAGCAATATCTTGGGTCTTGCAAGGGACGCCTGAGAAGCAAGAGATGTTCGGGACTTGACGTTTTGCCAAGACTGTTATACACTTTACCAACGTGGCCGGCATCCGTAGTGCTCCGTTGGGAGTGCGACATGATGCTACTGTCATGGTGGCAGCGAGAAGATAGATAGCTGCTCATGGGCTGTGCGGTTTGTCAGGCTGGTGTGCCAACCATGATCACACCAATCCGGCAGCACTAGCTCGTCCAGCGTGTCTGAAGTCTGTCCTGGCATCCTGCAGGTTTGTCCCTGTGCATCGGGCGGGTTGGCGTCCCTTGCCAGCGGTTGATGCTGTTCTCTCGTGTCCTAGCGCGAGCCGTGATACACCGCTCAGGAGCACACTATGCGAGTTTCAGATCATCTGCAGCAACGGCAAGGAGATCTGGATTCCGAGATGCATCCAGGCTTCGTTGCCCACGGCGATGTCGTCAACAAACTGGCAAATCACTACCGAGATCGCCTGCTTCGCGAAACCAACCTCGAGGCGCTTACGGAACTGCCCCCTCAAACGCGCCGCGCGAAGATTGAGGCTCTGGTCAGTGCGATGATCCGCGAAGAGGGCCGTGTTCTGGCTTACGCGGACAAAGCACGCCTGATCACGTTCATCACTAACGAAGCAGCAGGTTACGGACCATTGGAGTTGCTGCTGGGCGATCCTTCCATCACCGAGATCATGGTCAATGCGCCAGACGAGATCTATGTGGAACAGGAAGGCCAACTACGCCGGCGCACAGAAATCAGCTTTCGGGACGAAGACCACGTAAGGCACATTATTGATCGCATCGTCTCGCCCTTGGGGCGGCGCATAGACGAAAGCAGCCCGATGGTGGACGCACGTTTGCGCGATGGAAGCCGCGTGAATGCCATCATCCCTCCACTGGCTCTGAATGGACCGACGCTTACCATTCGCCGTTTCAGGGCCAAGCCCTTTGAGATTGATGACCTCATTCGGGCTGGCACCATGTCAGAGCGAATGGCAGCCTTTCTTAGGTCATGCGTGGTGGCCAAGCTGAATATCTTGGTTAGCGGCGGCACCGGTTCCGGCAAGACGACCACGCTCAACGTCCTGGCTTCATTCATACCGCCGAGAGAGCGCATCATCACTATCGAAGACGCGGCCGAACTTCAGTTCTACCGTATGCATCCGCATGTCTTGCGGCAGGAGGCCCGTCCGCCCAACGTCGAGGGGACAGGAGAGGTGACGATTCGCCAGCTCGTTCGCAATGCGCTGCGCATGAGACCGAATCGGATCGTAGTCGGTGAAGTGCGCGGCCCCGAGGCCCTGGACATGCTTCAGGCCATGAACACAGGCCATGAAGGGTCGTTGACCACTGTTCATGCCAATACCCCATATGATGCCTTTTCTCGCATCGAAACCATGGTCATGTCTGCCAACACCAATCTGCCGTCTGGGGCCATTCGCGAACAAATGGCCAGCGCCTTGAATATCGTGATTCAACAGGATCGCATGCCAGACGGATCCCGAAAGATCACACGTATGGCCGAGGTTCAGGGCTTGCGCAAGGGGCAGATCCTCTTGAAGGACATCTTCATCTTCGACATGATCGGTCTGGACGAGCGCGGAAACGCACAAGGAAACCATACACCCACTGGCATCAGGCCCAAGTGCCTGCCCCGCTTCAAGGCTCACGGCGTTCCAGTAGAAGATGGTCTCTTTGTACCCGACTACCTGGTAGCCGAGATGGGTGAAGCGATGTTGGCCGATCCAGACGTTACCGAGATCATGATCAACAGCAGAGATGCGGGACGGGATGACGAAGCGCCGCAGCCGCCGCAGGTGTATGTCGAGCGTAGAGGTCGGCTCGAAGAGAGCACAAAGATCCACTTCCGAGACACACATCACCTGCGCAATCTGATCGCAACCATCGTCGCGCCCCTCGGTCGCCGCATTGACGAGGATACGCCAATGGTAGATGGCCGGCTGCCGGATGGCAGCCGCGTCAACGCGGTGATCTCGCCCATCGCACCGAACGGCCCTGTATTGACGATTCGCCGGTTCCCGCGCCGGCCCCACACTGTGGATGATCTGAAGCGCTTCGATACCCTGGACGACGACATGGCGGTCTTCCTCAAGGGTTGTGTCTGCGCCAAACTCAATATCCTCGTCTCCGGCGGCACCGGTTCAGGCAAGACCACAACTCTTAACGTGCTATCTTCGTTCATCCCGGCGCACGAACGCATCATCACAATTGAAGACGCAGCCGAATTGCGGTTGCAACAACCTCACGTGGTGCGTATGGAAGCGCGCCCGCCTGACGAGGATGGCGAGGGCGAAATCACGATTCGCGACTTGGTGCGCAACAGCCTGCGCATGAGGCCCGACCGAATCATCGTCGGCGAGGTGCGCGGCGCCGAAACCCTGGACATGCTGCAAGCCATGAACACCGGACACGAAGGCTCTCTGACCACCGTCCATGCCAATTCCCCGCAAGATGCTTTTAGCCGTCTGGAGACGATGACCATGTATGCCGGCACGAAGCTGCCAGCCGAGGCGATTCGTCAACAACTGGCCTCTGCGATTCACATTGTGATTCAGCAGAATCGCATGATGGATGGCAGTCGAAGAATGGTCTCGATTGCCGAAGTGCAGGGCGAGGATGAAAGGGGACTCGTCACAAAAGACATCTTTGTGTTCGAACAGGCGGGACTGACCCCAGAAGGCAAGGTGATTGGTCGCTTCACGGCGACCGGCATCGAACCGAGATGCCTGGCGCGGTTGCGCAGCTTTGGAGTCCTTTTGCCGCCAGGTATCTTCGTCTTCAGGCCGCCATCGTGTGAAGCTTCGAGTCCTGCATAATCCTTCGGCGCAAACGGGATTCGTTGAGGAGCGAGAGTCACTTGAGCAAGAAGCTACTGCTGCTCGTCGTCGGGGGGATCGTCACACTGGTCGTGATTCTGGCGGCGGCTCTGAATGCATTGCCAGCGCCGGATCAGACGCGGGAGGCAACTCCGATCGTGAAGGCGTTGCGCACTTCGACGCCTACTGCAACGTGGACTCCCTTCCAGACTCCGCGGCCGCTGCCAGTCGCAACGGTGATCTCTACGGTAGACCCGTTTTCACTCGACAGTGACGGTGATTTTCTGCCGGACGGGGTCGAAAAGGCCCTCGGCACTGACCCGTTCACTCACCAATGCGCTGATAGCTTCAGGTTGGATGCCAGCGTCCTGGTGATCGTAGATGGTACGCTATGGGGCGATGACAAAGGTGACGCAGCAGCTACCTTCCCCATCACCGCAGCATTGCGAAGCATGATCTCAGTGTTGCCTAACAGCGTGCGAATAGGCGTGGTCTCTGCAGGTACAGCCGCAACGGGCTGCAGTAGCGGTATCGTGCTGCCTGTGCAAGCGGCCAGTCAGTCGGTGTTGCGGCAGAGGACAGAAGGCATTCAGCCGTCCGCGCAGCGATCGCTGGCTCAGGCGCTCCGCGACGCGCCATTGGCTTTTGCAGGTATCGAGACTGGGACTCGCTATGCCGTCCTCGTCAGCCGCGGAACTGATACCTGCGGCGGCGACCCATGCGCCGAAGCCCGCACCCTGAAAAGCGGTCCGCTCGCCCTCACGATCGACGCCATTGCCCTCACCCTGGACGGTCCGACGCGCGAGAGCCTACGATGTATCGCCGACTATACCGGTGGACTCTACTACCAGGCTGACAGGCCGGAGGACTTCAGCCGGCTGTGGCGCACTGAGAATGAGCGACTGAGCCATTGGATCACAGGGGCCAGCAATCTCCAGGAGAACCGGATGACCTGTATGCGGTGCATGTCCGAGATCATGGACAAGTTCCTGAAATGGGCGCGCGACAGCGGCTTCGCAGCAAGCCAACCGAAGCAGTTCCAGAACATACTCGACCAGTTGACAAGGAACCTGCAATGTTAGGGCGCTGGAATCTGGGACACGCCTTCCGCAGGGCGATCTTCAGGCTTCTGTTCGTTTCCAGTTGCCTCGGTGCGCTGATCGCGCTGCCGATCCGACCGCTGACGATGACCTGTCACGCGCAGTTCGGCGGTGTGCAGTTACAGGGCGAGGCCGCAGATGTAGTCCTGATCGTAGACATCTCGGGCAGCATGCAACGCAACGACCCGGATGCGATCCGTGTTTCGGCCGCCAGGTTGTTCGTTGATCTTTCGCGTGATGGCGATCGTCTCGCCGTAGTGACGATGGGGGGCGCCTCTACCACGAACGTCAAGATCAAGCTGACCCGGTTCTCGAGCTGGTTGGATAGCACGAATCTGGGTCGCCGACAGGTAAAGCAAGACCTGGAAGAGCTGGCGAGCGCCCCTGGCGAGCATACCTTCATGGGGAAGGCCCTTGATCTGGCCTATGATATCCTGGACAAGACCGAACCAGGTCGGCTGCAATACGTCGTCATGTTGACAGACGGCCTGCCTACGGGAGAGGCGCCTGCGGCTCTGTCCGATGCACTGGCGCGCTATGAACGAAAGCGCTACTGGCGGGTATTCCCGGTGGCGTTGGGCCAGGAGATTGACTTCACGTTTCTCCAAAGCCGAATTGCCGCGCCGACCAATGGAGTCGCTTTCCGAGCCGCAACACCTGCAGATCTGATTCGGGTCTATACGGAGATCTTTGCCCTGGTGCGGGAAAACCACTACGTGAACTGGGTTAAGGTGCAACCCGGCGCATTGCAGAAGATCGGCTCGGTGACGCCTACGCAGCAGGTCACCAACCTGGCCGTCGTGATTCCCAAAATGGCCCGCCAACCCGAAGTGGAGGTGCTAGCTGCTCCCAACGGCAAGAACTTCGCAGATCCGGCCACGCGTCCAGGCACTTACTGGTCTGAAGACCCTCGCTATGAGGTGTATGTTATCCCGCGAGAGAGCCTGCCATTGGAAGGACAATGGGCAGTTCGCCTGAAAAACCCATCGGAAGTGGAGATCGCCCTGCTGACGCGCTCCAATCTGGCCATCCAACTGCAGAATCCTGCTCCACGGGCTCCGTGGGATGAGCTTTCTGACCGCTACTATCCAGAGGGCGAGCCGCTTTACGTGCGCGTCGGTGTGCAGCGCTATCTGACCGGCATCGAGGCAATTCAGGCGCAGTTCTCACAGCAGCGAGGTTCCAGCTTCAACTATCAGCTTTATCTGGCGCCTGCCGTCTTGCTCGATCAAGCCATCGCAAGACCCCTGATCTTGCGCGACGACGGGCAGTTCAGCGATTTCGATCCAGATGACGGCATATATAGCGCGCGCGCGGCCCTTCCTTTGTCGTCCGGACGCTACATGCTGGAATTCGAGATACCGGGCCTAAAGACGAACACGATGCGCTTGATCAAGCGCCGGACAATCGAGGTCCTGCCGTTGCCGCGGGTGCAGTTGAGGGTTCCCGAGGGGGCGATCAATTCTGGGCCGGTTGCCACGGAAATCATCTTCACCCAGGTGGCTGGGAGCACTGCGCCTGTGCTGAACGACAACCTGGTGCTTCAGGTCCGTGAGCCCGATGGTCACGTCTATTCGTTGCCTGTTGCGCAGGCAGGCGATCGTCTGTCTCCTGGCGGTAGCCCCTGGCGATCGCAGATCAATGCGATGAAAGCAGGAAGATACAGCCTGGCGGTCCTGGCGCGCGTCACGGCTCAGCTAGGCGCCCGCAGCATTCCTTACTCGACTTACGACATGCGTGAGCTGGCGGCGGCCCGGCCGAGCATCAGCCTTCAGGCCGTGGAGAGCAATCTGGGCCCGCGACGGGAACTGGCTGACCTACGGGTGAACGTGCGGATCACCTCGAATAGCCTGAAGGCCGAGACATTGCGCGTGCAGGTAGCCGGGCTGAGCAATGCAACCGTCGTACCTGCCGTGATCTCGATCGGCCCTCAAGAAAGTAAGACCGTGGAATTCAGCGTCGGCACCGCGTCGCTGGCTTCCTCGGGGAGCGGCGTTTTCGCATTGGTCTTTAGCGCCCAAGATAGTGCAACCATTACCGGCGAACGCGTTTCCTTTTCCTATGAAATCGCCCAGGCGATCGAGGTTTCGTCGCTGAAGCCAGACCTGGGAAAGGTCTCGAGTTTGGCCGATCTGAAAGTACAGCTCCGGGCCAAATCGGCGTCGTCGCGCGAGGAGATGCTGGCGGTGCGCGTGGAGGGCTTGGGCGAGAAAGCCGAAGTCCTACCTGACCGATTGACCGTGCCCCCGAAGGAAGAGACAGCTTTCACGGTGCGCATTGGAGGGGCCAAGACGGGTTTCACAGGCCCGCGGCGCTTTGATGTTGTGCTGCAACCTGTAGACGGGGGCGTCTCCGTCAAACCTGAGCGGATAACCTTCAGCTACGAGCTGCCCAAGGCCGGCGGGGCGGCTGGTCCTCTTGTGCTTATCATTGGTTTGCTGTTGATTGCCGGCATCGTGGCCTTTCTGGTCTTCAGACGAAAACGGTAACGGACGGTAGTGCATGGACGCTTTGGTGGTGATTGCTGCCGCTCTCACAGTGTTGACGGCCGGGTTGGCGCTTCTGTATATCATGGCGTTCAGCCAGGCGCGTGCGCGATTCAGCCGCCGCATGGCCGAACTGAGCGCCTCCGGTGAATCGCTTAAGCCATCGGGCGACTGGAGGCACTTCACGACGCCTCTTGAGCGGACGAGATGGGGCCAGAAAGTGCAGGATGTGTTGCGCCTGGCCGACCTCGACATCTCGCCGAGCGTTTTCTGGAGTGCACGCCTACTGCTCATCGGGGTGTTCTATGCAGCGCTGGGGCAGATACTGGGCCTTACCGTGAGCGTCAATCTGGTTGCATCAGTTTTGGGCGCCTACCTGGCAGTTCGTTTCTACTTGCGATCACGGCAGGATCACTACATCGCCACGTTTGATACACAGATGCCGGAGGTCGCTCTCTTGATGAGCAATTCGCTGAGAGCTGGTTTGTCCGTCTTGCAGGCCATGGAGGTCGTGGCCGAACGCGTGGAGCGCCCCGCAGGACGCGAAGTGGACCGCACCGCGCGTGAAATCCGCTTGGGCAAGAGCCTGAATGACGCACTGTTGGGCATGTTGGAGCGGTTGCCGAGCGAGGAACTGCGCATGATGGTGACAACGATCCTCATCCAGCGCGTGGCAGGCGGCAATCTCGCTCATGCTCTGTCGGTCATGTCCGAGGCGATCTCGGCGCGATTCAAGCTGCGCGACGAGGTGCGCACCATGACCGCCGAGGCGCGTTATTCGGGGGTGATCCTGGTGGTGATCCCGTTCGTCGTACTGGGCCTGCTGAACCGCCTGATGGAGGGCGCGGTAGGCGCCTTTCTGGGCAACCCGATCGGCTGGGTCGTCGGCGGCCTCTTCGTCGGCGTGCTGATCCTGGGCTTTACTTTGATCAACCGGGTGTCTCGGGTGCAGGTATGAGGGGTTGCGACTTGGGGAGCATCATCATATGATCGCTGTTGTCGCCATCCTGGTCTTCGTTGCGGCCTTCCTGTTGGTATTGGGTTTCGTGTACGTGCGCACGCCCTCCCAGGTACAGCAGCGCGCCGTCACGTTGTCTGGCGCCGCGGCAGCCGGCCTGGTGATGGGCAAGATGAGTTATTATCAGCGTCGCCTGCGGCCTTACGCTCAGCGTATCGGTCGCGCCACGCGGTCGTCGAAGCGCTTCGTGCAGCCCGGTGAATGGGATCGGCGTCTGGCCTGGGCTGGCTATCCGGCGGGGATCGTGAACAGCGAGGAATTGCTGGGCCTGCAATGGCTGATCTCTCTGGCTGCCCTGTTCGTATTGCTGCCAGCAGTATTCAATACAGGCCCGTTGCTGATCCTCGTTGGCCTGGCGCTTGGCCTGGGGCTGCCGATGATCTGGGTGGATGCTCGCGCGACAGAGCGGCAGCGCAAGGTGAACCAGGCAGTGCCAGACGCCCTCGACATTCTCACCATCTGCGTGCAGGCAGGTCTGGGCTTCGATGCTGCGCTGGCGCAAATCGTCGAACGCAGCCAGGGCCCCTTGAGCGAGGAGTTGGGCCGCTTCCTCCATGAACTGAAGATCGGCGTGCCGCGCGCCGAGTGCTTCAATCGTTTGCTGCAACGCACGAACTCGAATGAGTTGCGCATTCTGGTCGGCGCGCTGGTGCAGGCTCAGCAGTTGGGCGTGCCGATTGCGCGAACGCTCGAGGAGCAGGCCGGCGACATGCGCATCCGCCGGATCCAGCGAGCGCGCGAAGAGGGTGCAAAGGCGTCGCCGAAGATCGCCCTGATCACCACGATCTTGATCGCGCCAGCCGTGATGTGCATGTTCCTGGCGGTGATGATCTACAGCATGGTGGGGCAGTTCAGCGGTCTGTTCGGACGATAACGGTGGTTCTCGCTGCCTGTTGACAGGGAGTACTCCGGGAACCCCAGGCAGCGATTTCCATAAGGATGCAGCGAGAGTGGTACGCGTTCGGTTTCGGTCTTCACAATGACAGGTGCGCCTCCACGTCTGGCGCATCGCAAACAACACATTCACAGGGGAGGAAAACATGATGTGGCAAATCTACGCAGCGGCCTTGCGCAGCCTCAAGCGCGAAGAGGCCATCGAAAACGTCGAATGGATCGCGTTGGCGGCCATCATACTGGTCATGTTGGTGGTCGTTGGCAGCATGCTCAAAGTGGGTGGACAGCCCATCGGCCAGATGATTGTGGTTCAGATCCTATCCTGGATCGGTCTCTGGTCTCCATCATAGGACTGAAAGACACCCCGTGGATCATAGGGCGAACCACTCTCGCTGCTATCTGTTCTGATTTCGAGAGCCGAAGGGGTGCATCTGCAGCATACGTCGGTCCGGGTGAGAGCCATGATGACCAGGTTTGAGTTATGGGCTAACCGACGACTAGACCTCGTCAGCGCCACTGCAGGTGATGAACGGGGCGTGGAGGTCGTCGAGGGGATCGGCATGTTTGTCCTGCTCTTGATGACGGGCCTGATCATCTGGCAGTTCATGATTGTCGGACACCAGATGGTCGTGGTTGGCGATGCGGCGCGGCACGGTGCGCGCGCGGCCGCCGCACATCGAAGTTGTGGGGTTGCCGTCCAGTTGGCCGTCTCGCCCCAGAATTTCCGTACCGTGCCTTCATGCAATTCGTGTTCAGGACAGGGCGCGCCAGTCGAGGCCAGGGTGACGTTGTTCACCCCTACCGTCTATCTGCCGAGCGCCAGCGGCGCCTGGCGACGGATTGGCCTGGGGTGGATCTGGTTCAATACACGTTCGGTTTTTCGCTGCGAGCCGGAGTGATAGCCTCCCCTTGGGGGGCGCCGGGCGCATGGTCGCCAAGGAGGGTGCAAACATGAAACAGTATCGTTTGCTCTTTGCTCTGAGCGCTGTCGCGGTCTGGCTGCTGGTGGTCGCTTTCGCCATGAGCGATGGCGCCGCCACCGGCATGGCGCTGCCGCAGCTTTCCAATGGGATGATGTCGGACGGGAGCGACCCGGCGGTGGAGCCCTGGCCTACTCCGATTCCCACACCGACGCGCATCAACACGCCAACGCCGATGCGGACCAACACGCCCATCAGGACCAATACGCCGATGCGGACTAACACACCTATCAAGACCAACACGCCTATCAAGACCAATACACCGATCAAGACCAACACACCCATCCAGACCAACACGCCGATCAGGACCAATACACCGATCAAGACTAACACGCCGATAAGAACCAATACACCGATGAGGACACCGACGCGGATCGTCACCCCAACGCGCGGAGCGCCGCAGATCAGGAGCATCACGGCTCTAGGAGTCGGCACGGCTGGGAATAATCCACAGACAGGGAGTGTCGTACGGTTGCAGGCAGTTATTGATGTGCCAACCGGATACCAGCTGACCGCGTGCAGTTGGACGGGCAATATCACACCGGGTCAAGGCGCGATAGGGAACAGTTGTCGCTACGAATACACACCTTCGACGGGAGATGGTCCTGCCGTCGCTACGTACGGGGCGAAGAACGTGTCCCTTATGGTGTCCTACAGAAGAATAGATACCGGCCAGACCGGTCAGACCTGGAAGAGTGCCACTTACAAGGTCTTCTTCAATAAGAGCAGCGATGACGACGGTGACGGGAACCCCAATTGGTACGAGTATTGGGGTGATGATGGCGCAGTCCCCGGCCTGAAGGACAGTAACGTGCTCTATGATCCGACTCTGGGGAGCAGCAGTTGGGGGTATTGGAGCCCTTCAGATGACAAGATCCATATCGGTGGGGCTGCCTCGGAGATCCACTACCCTAGTGGGATCAACGTTCCGGCAACGACGATTTGCCCGGGCGGCAGCTTTGGTGGCGCCCGGGGTATTGACTGCGCGAGCGAAGTGGTGGAGCACGAAGGTCGTCACAAGTGGATTTACCACAACTGGGACTCCGGCGGGATCTGGAATGGTATGACGGACTCTGATCGAGGGAAACCGTCTCTCGACTACAACGACCGCCTTCCCGACAGTTACGAGATTTCCACGACTCACACCGCCACCAACACGATTGACAGTTGTAACCTGGCGACCTACAAGTCTGCAACGTACAAATACTACGGCGACAACGAGTGGGCTGTGATGACCTACAGCAACGGTCGGACCGGAACCGCCAGCAACGACTGGGCGAACCCCGGCAAGCAAAGCGCCCCCCCATTTGCGGTCATCGCTCAGGCAGGATCGCTCACGCTTGAGCCTGGCGGGCCCGGTGGTCAGGCCATGCCGCGGAGTCCATCTACCGCACCCGTTTCACTGGCTAACGAGATCGCGCAGTTGACGGGTGCCTACTCGGATTCGGGCGTGGACGCCGATGGCGACGGCCGGTTCGATAGCCTGAGACTGTCCGTAGGAGTCCAGATCACCGAAACAGAACTGTACAACGTGGTGGCCTGGCTGGAAAGCGGCGCCGGAAACCAGATTACCTGGGCCAACAAACAGCAGACCCTCAGCGCAGGCACTCACACGGTCGAGCTATCTTTCAGCGGGCTAGCGATCAGGAACGCGGGTCTCGATGGACCATACAACATCGCACGAGTGGAGTTACGCGTGAGCGACGCTGAGATGCTGACTGACACCAGCGAGGACCCGCACGTGACAGCCGCGTATCGCTATACGGATTTCGCCGTCCCGGACGTCGCATTGGCGGGAAGCTATAGCGATGCAGGCGTGGACACGAGCGGAGATGGCCTGTACGATGTGCTGCGGATCGCTGCGACTCTTGACGCCAACCGGGGCGGCGCCTACACGGTTGTCGGTGAGCTTCTCGGCACCGATCCCATTGCTGTAGCCAGGGCTACGGTTGTGCTCTCCGTGGGAAGACAGGCAGTGAATCTGGACTTTGATGGTCGGTTGATCTTCCAGGCGCGGCACGACGGTTCCTACTACCTGCGGGCTGTGCGCATTGAGGACGCGTCTGGTCATCGCATCGAGTTCCGATACGACGCGTACACGACTAACGCGTATCTTCACACCCAGTTCCAGCACGAAGGAACGGCCATTGATGCTGCCAGCTATTCCGATCAGGGTGTAGACAGCGATGCGGACGGGGATTTCGACTATCTGCGCGTCGAGTTTCGGGTGGACGCGTCTTCAGCCGACAGCTACCGGCTCCTGGCCACTTTGAGCACGCAAGATGGAGCGCCGATTGCCCAGGTAACTCAGGATCTTAGCCTGACAGTGGGCTCCAATCAGATGCGCGTGGACTTTCCGGGTACCGCGATCAATGCCATGCAGGTGAACGGCCCGTACAAGATGACGTCGGTGACTCTTTGGGATGCGAGCGGAACGATCGTTGACTACCGGCAGGTCGCGCATACCACCCGGGCCTACGGCTACACGGACTTCGCGCCGCAACCAGTGTCTTTGACCAGTACCTATCAAGATCGCGGTCGAGACGCTGACGGCGATGGTTTGTACGACTCCCTGGATGTAGACGTGGGCGTGAACGTGGGGGAAATCGGGGTGATCATCGCCGGCGGCCGCCTAGCTGATGGCAGAGGACGCACGATTGAGTGGGCCGAAGCCAACGCCGAACTGAGCGCCGCCAATGCCCTGTCGATAACCCTGTCTTTCAATGGTCGCTTGATCTTTATCAACGGCAGCGATGGCCCATTTGAGGTGCGCGACCTCATCGTTTACCATGCTGCTTACCCAGAACAGCCAGCTTCGCCTATCCATGTCTATAGTACGACCAGTTACACCTATCTCAGCTTTGAAGGACCTGAGATGTACCTTCCCTTGATATGTAGCCAGCGGTAGGGTCACAGGCTCGGAACCTGCCGGGGTCGTCAGGGGATCCTGGATTGTGTCGCATTCGGCCTGTCCAGCGGAGTGGTGGCGATCAGTCCGAGGGTCTTGACCTGGCTTGGGCAACGTGAAGGTGGTTGAGGGGTGATGATGTTCGATACTTACACCATACGCGAATTGCTTCTTGTGGCTTTGGGTGACGAGGAACTAACCATTCTCTGCTTTGATCACTTTCGTTGCGTTCACCAACGATTCACCGATGCTGTGAACCGGTCGCAGAAGATTCAGATGTTGGTGGAGCACTGCGACCGCCATGGCCAGATGGAGAGGTTGTTGGCGCTGATTAAGACCAAGAATCCCTATCAGTACGAGCGTTTCGAACTTCGTTTGAGCAGCAGGCCGCCGTCTTCGATTCCTGTCATGCTACCTCCGAACCCTTTTGCCAGCATCGGTGAAGCCAGAAACGCTAGATGCTTTGTCGGTCGGAAGACCGAGTTGCGAAGGCTGCAGATGCTCCTACAAGCTGGTTCTGTCATCCTGGTCGGACCGATGAAAATCGGCTTGAGCTCACTACTGTGGCAGTTCATCCCTTTGGGGAGAGGGGCCTGCGTTGGGCCGATTGGCTGCCAGGAACTCGAAGATCGGGATGACCTGTACGAGCAGATGGCCGAGGGTTTGAGGGTTCAAGGACACACCTGGCGGGTGATCAGACAAGCTCTCAAGTCACGAGAGATACTACTTCTCGTGGATGACTTGGATGCTGGACCTGCTCGCGGAATCACCATAGACGACTTGGCGCGCCTTCGCGCGATAGCATCGAACAACGCACGGTTCCGAATGATCGCGGTTTCGCATCAACCACTTAAGGAGGTGTTTCCCCACCACGGACCAGATTCACCGGGTTACAGCTTTCTTCAACCTTGCGAGATCGGTCCTCTCACATCAGATGAGTCTCGTTTGCTACTCTCTCATCCATGGGTACTTGGCGCGCCGCAGTTCGACGAGATCACATTCGGCCAACTCCTGATGCTGGCCGGCGATCATCCTTTCAAACTCTGGCGCGCTGCATTCCACCGCTACGAGGCGCAAGCCGACCCGTCCTATGATTGGCTGGCAGCCTACCGACAGGACTTGGAGCACTTGCTGGCATGAACAACGTATCGCAGAATCGACTGGGCCGCTCCGCATGGGCGGGGCGAGGAGCAGATGAAGGCGCGAAGGTCGCCGTGTGCGAAGATCGCGGCAGCGACCTGGGTGGCCTTCGAGTTGCACATATGTGCAGCTTCGTTTCGCGTGCACTTCGCGCTCTCCGAGTCTACTTTTCCTCGCGACATCCTGTGTTCCTGCGCTTGTCTCTCGGTGAGTTCCGCTGCACAACGCCTATGTCCCGCATCTGAACCTGGCACCGAAGCTGCGCCGACCGCTGTCTCTTCGGAATCCGTTGGACTACCTGCGCCTGACATGTTGGGCATTCTTCTTCCCGCAAGCCATCCGATGGTACATCGAAGTGTTTGGAGGATCAGGACTTAGGCGAGGTCACGATTTGGCGCAAGCGTGGAGGGCTTTACGTGAAAACCCAGTCTGGCAGAACCTTGCACTTCAGGCACTGCTCTGCGTGCTCACGGGGACTGGATCAGTGATTCTCTGTCTGGGAGTGATAGGAATTTCGGTCCACTTGCTTGGTGCGGCATGCGGCATGTTATTTGGTTTGGTAATAGGTACGACAAGCAGCCGCGAGTTTGGATTGGGCATAGCCGGCTCTGTGGCAAGGGGAATTGCATTCGGCGTCGTGTTCGGGGTGACAGTCGGTGTAGCGATCGGCCAGTGGAACACTGCGGACAGTACGATGCAAAGTAACGCGACTGGTCTAGCTCTGGGCATCATTATCGGCAGCGTTCTGAGTGTGGCATATGGAGGGATTGGAGGTGTGACCTCTGGTGCAGTTCTCGGCATAGCGGTCGGTACAACGGCCGGTATCTTGGTTGGGGCAGTGCTTGGCGTCAGTGTTCTTGCGTCATATGGCGCGGCAGGAGGACTGGCATTTGGCCAGACGTTCGGTACAGCAATCGGGGTCCTGGGTGGCGTAGTGGTGGGTGCGATAGTTGGCATGTTACTTGGCGTATTCTTCGGCGTGGTAGTGGGCATTGCAGTTGGTGTGGGGGCCGCGCGTGTGTTGGATTGGCTGATAGCATGGGCACTGATACACTCCACGAGAAGTATCATGTGCGGAAGTCGAGTCACACCTTTACCGTTGCCGGGCCTTCGTCAACGACTGGCATCATGGTTGAGTCAGGATTGGCCTTG
>Ga0194125_10002046_pt1 | contig 33736 bp, 27 predicted proteins | sample TA2KigC250mmetaG_FD_148626 | JGI IMG/M metagenome (GOLD analysis project Ga0194125, IMG submission 148626) | Freshwater microbial communities from Lake Tanganyika, Tanzania - TA2015034 Kigoma Deep Cast 250m | ecosystem: Environmental > Aquatic > Freshwater > Lake | place: Tanzania: Lake...
ACGTCGATGGGGCGCGTCGGGTTCCCTACCCTGACTCGCGGCATCCCGGGCCGATCCGAATCGAGCCTTCCGACCGACCCACCCGGGCGCCCACCGATGCATGCAAGATGCAACGTTCGTGCCGGTGTTACTCTCTGACGCCCCCATTTGTATCTCATTGACCTGCAATAGATTGCAAGATCGGTTGGATGGCGCGTGTCGGAGCGACGGCCGCGAGATGGTCCCCTCGGTGTCGGAGAGATGTCACCGGCGGTGCCGCCTCATCGTGCTGACGGGACGGGGGCGCGCGGCTATCCTGAGCGGGTGATGACCGAGGATCCCTCGTTGCAGCTCATGCTCGTGCGCACGAGCGAGCCCGCGGCGGAAGCGCTCGAGGCGCTTCTCGAGGAGATGGGCGTTCTCGGGTCGGCGGTCGAGCGAAGGCGCGGCGCGCGGCTCGTCCTGCTGCAGGCCTACTTCCCGGGCGATGCCATCGTTCCGCTCGAGTGGGCGAGGGAGAAGCTACGCGAGCTGCGAGCGAACGGCGTGCCGGTCGGGCCGGCCGAGGTGCGCGCGCGCCCGATGCGCGGCGAGGATTGGGCGGAGTCGTGGAAGCGGCACTTCAAGGCGATCCGCGCGACGGAGCGCCTCATCGTCCTCCCGAGCTGGGAGGAGGCTCCGGCCGGAGAGATCGATCTGATCCGCCTCGATCCGGGAATGGCCTTCGGGCTCGGGGATCATCCGACGACGCGCGGGTGTCTGGAACTGATGGAGAGGCTGAGGCCTGGCGATGGGGATCTCGAGGGCCGCTTCGCAACAGCGGACGTCAGAACGGGAACGGGGATTCTGGCGATCAGGGCGGTGCAGCTCGGGCTCGGGCCTGTCGAGGCCTTCGACACCGAGGCGGACGCGGCGCGAAGCGCGCGGGAGAACGCCGAGCGCAACGGCGTCGCCGCGCAGATCGAGTTCCGCGAGGGCACGATGCCCCCACGCGGCGCAGGGCCATATCGATGGGTCCTGGCGAACATCCTGCTCGGGCCGCTCGAGACGCTCATGCCGCGCATGTCCCGATCGCTCGTGTCTGGGGGAGAGCTCGTGGCCGCGGGGATTCTGGCGGAGCAGGAGGATCGATTCGCGGAAGCGTGCGCCGGCGCGGGTTTCAAGGTCGTGGATCGGATTTGCGAGCGGGCGCAGCGGGGGGCGCGCCGCTGGCCGGTTCTGCTGTTGCGGAAGAGGAGGGGCCTCCGCTAGACTCGGAGATCTGAGCGGTGACGCGCGCAGTTGCCGGCGGCTTGCCGGAGCGGCGGTCGGCGGGAGCAACGCCTTGGCGGAGTGGCAGCCTGCCGGAGTCGAGCGCGCGAGGGCGCCGCAAGCGATTATTCCTCGGTAGCTCAATGGTAGAGCATGCGGCTGTTAACCGCAGGGTTGTAGGTTCGAGTCCTACCCGGGGAGCATGTGTCCTGGCTCTTCTCTCCACGTGGAAGGGCAGAGGGGGCTTCTGGGATGGGAGCAATGCGCACCCGTCCCCAATCCGTGGACTGCCGAGCCCGGCATTCTGCGCGGCGCAGCACAGCGGGATGGCCGCCGGCGCGAAGGGGGCTGGCCCATGACCGTAACGGATCTGTGTTTCGATCATGACCGTCTGAACGAGCTGTGCCGTCGCTACCACGTGGCGCGCCTTGAGGTTTTTGGCAGCTTCGCGAGAGGGGATGCGAGGCCGGAGAGCGATGTCGATGTCCTTGTCACTCTTGAGCCCGGGGTGGGAATCGGCCTCGAGTTCGTGGCGCTGAAGCAGGAGCTGGAGGGCTTGTTCGGTCGCAGGGTCGATCTGTTGACCCGAGCATCTGTGGAAAGATCGGCCAACAAGTACTTCCGCCGGTTCGCTCTCCAGCAGATCCGACCACTCTATGAACAAACCTGATCCTCTTGCTCGCGATCTCGTCAAGTGTGAGGACATGCGTCTGAACGCGGAGCGGGCGAGGCGACATCTTGGCTCTCGAACGCTGTCAGCGTTTCTTTCCGACGCGCTCGTTCAGGATGCCGTCATTCGATGTGTGGAGGTCATCGGCGAGGCAGCCCGACAGGTCAGCGGATCTAGTCGACAGCGGGCTCCCGCCGTGCCCTGGACTCTCATCATTGGCATGCGGAACATCCTGGTGCACGACTACGGAGAGGTCGACCTCGAGCAAGTCTATCGGGTGGCCCGTGAGCACCTACCGAATCTACTGAGTCAGCTTGGAGACCTGATCGCAGAACTCGAGCGAGATACTGGATGGCAGGGGGAGAAGGATGAGTAATCCGGGCGCCCCCGAGGTCTGCCAGGGGGCTGGCTGTTAACCGGGAGGTTGCAGGTTCGAGTCTGGTTCGGGGAGCCACTTGAAAACCGCGGACTATCCGCGGCGTCCCTGTTAGCGGAGAACCCCGAGAGCGAGAGCGATCGGGGTTTCTTCGTCTCCGGCCGCCCGGGAGGATATCCGCCCGCGGCCAATCCGCCGGCCGCGTACTCCGTTTCGTGAGAAAACGACCGGGGTCCGGTGGGATAGGTGGGGTTTCCCACCGCGGCCCGAAGAACCGCGGCGAAATGCTCAGATTCTGCTTTGAAAACGCCGGTCGAGTTGCATGAGGTCTGGTTGCGGTTTGTAGCGTGACCTGATAGCCCTGACGTGCGACGCATGGCGTGAGCCCCGGCACTAACGGCCATCCTTTGACCTCTATGCCACATCACCCGCCGGTAGCTCTCAGCCTCCCTACGGCAGTCGTGAGATGAGCGCTTCCTGCACGCGTCGGAGTGCCGCCGGCGGATCAAAGGAGGTGCCAAGCGCGAGGAGTGGGGGAACATCGCCGAGAAAGACCGCATCCTCGATCTTCTCCGCCAGGTTCTGTTCGAACTCTCTGCGCGAGACCCTCAATCCGTCATTCTCCATGTAACGTGTCAGGCACTGGACAATGCGTGCGGCATCCAGATCGGCCAGGTGTGCGAGAGCCTCTGACAAGTCGAACAAGTCGCGGCCCTTCTTTCGCTGGTATAGTGCTCGCAGTTTGGTTCCGAGAAGCTCCTCGGGCTGGTAAGTGAGCACATCGGCGGAGCCTGAGTACCAGGGGCTGTCTACTCGAAACGGCACTCGTCGCGGATCGAGGACGGAGAAGTGCTCTCTCGTTTTGATCTCGACCTTGAGCTTGAGCGGGGTGACCGGTCGCATCTCCGATTCGAATCGATAAACGAACGTCACCCGCCCTTGGCCCTGCTTCCAGCGCGGCTCCCCAAGCCAGGAATCGAGCTGTGCACGCATCGCGCGAAGCACGGGCCCGATCGGTTCGGCGTGAACCTGGACGAGATCAATGTCCTCGGAGTACCGAACTGCCGGTCGGAGAAGGAGCTTGTGGAGCGCGGTGCCCCGCGAAATGCGACCTCGCGGGAGAGGATGTCGTCAGAGTACAGATCGACGAGAGCCCGGCAGACAACGAGATCCTGCTCCACCTGGGCGTCGGTGGCCCACGGCGCCTGGGCTCGCCATACCGTGACGTGCGCGCGGGGAATCACGTGTCCGCCTCGATCTTCTCGTTGACAAGAATCCTCCAGCGGGCGTCCTTGCGTGTGCTGCGTATGGAGCGGTCGGGCCGGAGAGGAATGTACCGGGGACGCCGTTCCGCGATCCAGTTGGCGAGCGGGCCGGCGGGAACCTCCGCACCGACCTGTTCCAGAAGATATCCGAGGCGCTGCGCGTTCGGCAGGTCCCCCTCGATCCTCGCGACCTCCGCGAGGCGTCCCGCGTCGAGCTTCTCGGCGAGATCAGCAAGCACGGTGGCGACGTTGCCGATGTGACCGGCGGCCTCGACATAGCGCAGCAGGTCGAGCGCGGTCGCCTCCGGAGTGGCTACGCGCATGAATCCCGTTTCCGTCTTTGTCTCACTGGTCGGAGTTCGGTCGATCCGTAGCTTCTGGAAGAACCTGATGCGCGCTCGACCGGCGACGACCGGACGAAGTTGGACGTCAGTGATGACCTGGAATTCCTGAGGCTGCTGATGGGCCGCGCTGTGCAGAGCTGCTGCACTCAAGAGCCCCACGTAGTAGCGACGGCCGCAGAACTTCATCAGCTCGTCGACGAACCAGCTTGGGGGTGGCGCTCCGGCGTGGCGGTACTCGACAGGCACGATGACGAAGAAGCCTCGGCGGGGGACAGCAAGGCGGCGCCTGGCCGCCAACCGCTGCACCGATTTCTTGAGGGCCTCATCGTTTGTCCGCAGCGCTTCGAGCGCTGTTTCGCGCGTCAGTACGTAGCGCCCGGCCGCCTGATAGGAATCCACCAGGTCGGCAAGACCTTTGGGTTGCGACTGCTCGTCCTTGGGCGACATTGGCCAGCCCTCCGTCTACCGTGCCGGTGATGCGGAGGGTACCTCCTCGTGCCGTGGGCGTGCAATACATATGCGAAAAGGGACGTAGAGTGTCCCTTTTGGCGTATGGACTGGCGCGAGGGCGAAGAAGGGAGTACGAGTGGCGGCGGAGCCTCCTGCCAATCGCTTCCCCGTGTCCCCCGCAGAGTGCCAATGACCAGCCGAGTCCAACCAATAGCGTATCAACCTCCTGCGACCTGCATCGGAGGTGTCACCGAGGCGACCTGGGACACTTCGCACCGATTCAGAGTCGGCTACGCCGCGATGAGGGCACCCACGAACGCCCGGACGGTTCGAGCAATTCCCTGTCCGGGGAGCCATTTGAACGCCGCGGACTTCCCGCGGCGTTCCTGTTAGCGGAGAGCCCTGAGAGCGAGAGCGATCGGGGTTTCTACGAAACGCGCCTCGGGCAAGCGGTATCGCGTGGTCCTCAGACTCCGGGCGCGGTCTCTGGTTCGAGACAATCGCGAACTTACGAATCGCCACGCCAGACTTCGACCCTACAAGGGTTGTGGCGCGATGTCGTTTCAGATCCCGCACCCGACGGGGTGAACTACCGGTGGTCTCCCGATCGCCGGTAATAGAGTCTTTTCGGGTCGGTCGGACTGCTACCGATCTCGACGACCGATCCTCGGTCAACCAGGCTCCTCAGCCTGGTGCGGGCCGAACGCGGAGACAGGCCCACGAGTTCCGCGACCTGCCTTGTGCTGAGTCCGCCGCCGTCTTCAATGGCCTGCAGAATCCGGGTTTCGACCGGGTCCACGGGCGGGGGGGACTGCCCCAAGAGCCGGAAGATCACTCGGAAGTGAGTGCCGACCTCCAGAAACTCCGGTCGGGGAAGGCCGTGGGTCCGGCAAGCGTCGATCATTCTCCCGATGCCGCTGCCCCATTGCTCAATGAGCCCCAGCTCCTTGAACACGCGCCCGATGACACGGTTGCGCAGCCGGGAGACGCCGGCCTGGATGTCGTCCACCGTGAGCCCGAAGGGGAGGAGGCCGGGGCTCTCCACTTCCACGCGGTCATCGAACACCGCGATCCGAATTGGCGCACCCCTCTGGCTGTAGTCGGAGTGGGTGATCGCGTTGATCACCGCCTCTCGTACCGCCGGCAACGGGATGCTCCAGTGTTCTTCTCGGCGGATCCCCTCGACCCGGAAGGACCGGAGGGCGTGTTTCTGGACGAACTCGACCGTCTTGGAGATGGCGGCAGCGGGATAGTCGTGGATATCGTCAGTGTCCAGGATGTGCGTGCGCGTCGTGCCCGAAAACCTGCCGACCTGCACCCAGGCGTCCGGAAAGGCCACCGCGCGCTGGACGCCGAAGAGGAGAATCCCGCCGTTCGTCGGCACAAGCCGCCTCTGATGCCGGGTTAGAAGGCGGAGCGACTCCAGATCCTCCCGTCTCAGCTTCCGCACCGGGGCGAAGAGCTCTGAAGCTGCTCTGAAGTCGATGGCTTCAGAGCTCAGGGTCGGTAGCGGGAGCTCGTCATAGGATTCGTCACGGGCCGTTCGCTTCAGTTCCTCGCGCAAGGCCTCGTCGGCCAGGCGGTTGGAAGCGCCCACGCGGACGTACGTTCCGCGCTCTACCCCCTCCACGTTGACGTGGTGTGGCGGGGTGGAGCTCGGGAACACTTCGACGACGATGACCTCCTTGTCGCGCCACGGCCAGACCTCGATGGCGGGCATGAGCGGCGGGGTGATGCCCGTGGCCACCACATTCGCCAGTCGCTCCTGGACGTCGAGCGCCGACTCTCTGTTCGAGAAGGATCCCGGTCGGGCACGATCCGCGACGGTCTCCGGCCGTCCCGATCGGGTCGAGACTCACTGCGTCTCTCCCCAAACGGAGGGAGTGGCTCGCGGACCCGGAACGCTCCCACCTCAGACGAGACGGGGTTCGAACTCGTCCCCCTCGGTGATCGGCAAGGTGAGCCGAGCGGGCCGCGCGCAACGGCTTGCGAAGCCTCAGAAGACATCCCCCGAGTGCAACGCCCTCAGGAATCCGGTCACTGGGAGAACGCGGACATTCTCGAAATCGTAGGCCCTGGACCCCGTGTAGATGCCGAAGCAGCGATCGACCTTCAGTCCCGACTGCGCGGCAAGCTCGGTCATCGGCTTCTCCCACGATCGATCCCATTTGGGAGAGAGCTTGACCTCGATGGCCACGACCTGCGGCGCCCTGCCGGTCTGACGTTTGCGGGTCTCGACGATAAAGTCAATCTCCACGCCAGAGGCTGTGCGGTAGTACGAAATCTGGCGATGTTTGCCCGCGGTCTCGTTGAAGACACGGAGTTCATGGTAGATCATGGTCTCCAGCGCCGTGCCTCGCCACGACCGATCCAGGGGATCACGATGCAGCCCCGCTGCCGCCCGAGCCACCCCCGGATCGAACCAGTAGAACTTGGGGTGAGCGGACTCCCGAACCTTGACCCCGGGTCTCCAGGCCGGGAGAAAGTGTCCGAGGAGTGTGTCCGTCAAGATAGCGAAGTACGTGTCAACGGTGCTGCGCGGCACAGCGGCTTCGCGGGCGATATTGTGCCCGTTGACCGCCTGACCATTCATCTGTCCGGCGACCCCTAGAAACCGGAGGAACGGCGGCACGTTCCGGACGAGGCCTTCCTCTCTGATTTCCTCCTTGAGGTACGTGTTCACGTAGGCGGCCAGGATCTCCGGCGCCTGGGATCGATCCATCTGGACGGACGGCAGGAGGCCCCAATCGATCGAGAAACCCGGATCGAATCTATCCCGCAACTCCGCCGCAGAGAACCCCTCCATGTTGAGAGTCAGCGCCCTCCCGGCGAGCAGGTTTGCGCCGCCTCGGCGCAGCTTCCGCGCCGGAGAGCCACAGAGAGCGAAACGCCAGCGACGGGACTCCATCAATCGATGGACCTCGTCGAGCAGAGCGGGCGCTTTCTGGATTTCGTCGAGGATGATCCAGGAGTTCGCCGAACGGTTGCCGATGATCGCTTCCAGGCGATGGGGATCGCGGGCCAGCTCGAGATAGAGCGAGGCATCGAGCAGGTCGAGGCGAGGAGCCCCCGGGAAAGTCTGCCTGAGCCAGGTGCTCTTGCCCGTCCCCCGCGGGCCGAAGAGGAAGAACGACCTCGTGGGAGGAGCAAGAAGCCGGGGGATGTGCGCAGCGGGTCGCATGTCGACAAGATACACTTCTGTTGGACAATTGCAATGGATTTGTCCAGGTCGTGGGACAGTCGGGCAGCCGGCGGGGAGGACCCTGGACTCCACATCCTCGAGACTCCGCCCCGGAACGAGGCCGCTGCCGGGCCGCGTCAGGCGGGCGCGGCTCAGAGAAACCGGTGCACCGCGGCTTCCACCCGGATCTCCTTCCCCTGGCGGCCGAGCACGAGCATGCGGACTTCACCCGGTCGCCCCCGAAGGGCATCGATGACAGTTCCCATGGTCGCTCCGGCGACCGTGAGATCGCCGATCCGCAGCAGCGTGTCACCGGTCTCGACCCCTTCGACAGCCGGCCTGCCGCCTCTCTGGATCACTCCGATGACGCTGTAGCCTCCATCCGCCTCCGGTCGCAAGGTCAGACCGACCAAGTCCAGGTCGTGAGGATCGACCTCCGGTCCCTTCTCGAAGTAGACCGCGCCTTCGGGGTAGTCGATCTCGACGCAGAAGGCCTTGAAGGCGTTCGGGCCCAGAAAGCCATCGACAGCGCGGGCGGCCTTCTGGGAGTAGAAGGCGCTGAGCGAAGCCCCGCCCCGGAAGATGTCAGGGAGCCCGACCAAACCGACCTGGGCCAGGGGAATCGAGCCCCAGGTGATCTCCGGCAGGCGAGTGATCGGGTAGTCCGGCTCTCCGGGCCACCATCCCCAGATGTTGGCGCAGCCGACCGCCCCGACTGAACAGGGCCACTCGGGATGGTCCTCGACGAGCCGGTCAAACACAGCGGCGGAGACGAAACTGTAGGAGGCCCCGTTGTCCAGAGCCAAGCTGAGGCTGTCCCGACCCACCAGGGCGTCGAGCTGGACGATGCCGGTTCTGGGATTGACGACGGCAGGAGCGCGCAGGCCGCGGTGCTCAACGCTTCCCGGATCCCCGATGGTCACCATGCGTTGGGGATAGTCGAAGACGACCTGATAGTGCATCAGAACCGTGGAGGGGAGATTCGCGTCGACATGCATGGTATTGAAGAGCCAGGGTCGCCGGAAGATAACCGTCGTACGCACGCTGTCCACGCGGAGATCCTTCCCGCCGAACCGGACGGCCGGCGCCTCGACGACATCCACATCCGATGGAGCGGCATCGGAGGGCTTCCCGTCCTCCGCGGGGGGAGCGAGGCCGAGATCGCGCGCCAGTTGCTCGCTCAACATGAAGTCCGGATTCCCAGTGTCGACCCAAAGGAGGGCCTTCCGCCATGTGCCGTCCTTCCTCTGGACCTGCACCTCGACGATCATCCGGTTGTGATCGAGGATCATGGGCACGATCCCCCGAGGCGGCGGGGATGGCGTGGCCGGCGGCTGTTCCGTCGAAGATTGCGCCGGTGGTGGTCGGCCGGCCGGAGATTGCCCCGTGGTCGGTGACGGCATCTGGAGCGCCAACGCGACTGAGAACGCGCACGCCAACGCCGAGAGAAGCTCGCGCAGACCCTTCGGCATGTTCACCTCCCTGTCCGCATGATACGCCTCCCGAGTCGTCCGTTGTCGGTCCCGAAGTCCTGATCACGCGAGCAGGAGGAAGACGAAGGGGACCCGATTCCAAACGGTTGAAACGACGAAGAAGTCGATGGCGGCGATGTTCGAAAAGCCTGCGCCTGCATGTCAAGAGGACGGTTGCCGCGGAGAAACCGCTGTGTCGCTTGCTCCGATCGTGCTTCGCCTACTACCATGGATCGAGGGCGCATCTTGCGCTCGAGAAGGCTCTCGGTCCACCGAAGCCATGAGACCGGGCGTCGCCTCGAAGTGTCTCCTGGCCGACAGTGGCCCACGCGAACGGATCGACTGCGAGCGTGGATTCCCGCGTATTTCCTGTTGGCCGAGATGCCCGAACGGAGGAGGACCAGTTGGAACACAAGGAGTACCGTAAGCTGCATGCGGAGTGGTACGAGCTGGTCTCCGCTTCGATGGGGCCGAGCAAGGAGGTCGACTACCTGGCCGCGAAGGTCAGGGCTTTGGGTCAGCCGGCGCTCGAGCTGGGGAGCGGCACGGGCAAGATCCTGATTCCGCTTCTGGAGCAGGGCCTTGACGTCATCGGAGTCGACACCTCCGAGGACATGACGGCGCGATGCCTCGCCGCGTGCAAAGCGAAGAACCTGAAAGCAGAGATCCACGAGCAGTCCATGGTGAATCTCGACCTGCAGCGTCGATTTCGCCTGATCTTCCTTGCTTCAGGGGGGCTGGGGCTGTTCACCGAGGATCGGGACATCCACCTGACGTTTGCCCGGGTCATGGCCCACCTGGAACCGGGGGGCCACTTCATCTACGACTTCCAGCTCGTGCCGGCTCCCTATGAGGACAACGATCGATGGACCGGTGACTGGATCTGCGGTCCGGATGACACCGTGATCGCGTGGCGCAAGCGGATGAAGCACGATCCGGCGACCAACGTGTGGCAGTGGCTGTTCATCGTCGACAAGTTCGTGGGCGGCCGCCTGGTGGAATCGGAGGCGAACGAAAGGTGGGGCCGCACCTTCACGCTCGAGGACGCGCTGCAATACGCCAGGGCGGCAGGATTCGAGGAGATCCAGGCTGCGGACTGGTTGACCGACGCCCCGCCGAACGAGACCTCGAAGTTGATCTCCGTTCAGTGCAGGAAGCCCACGGCGACTGCATGCTAGTATTCGGTCGTGAGTCAGGCCGCATGGACAACTTCAGTGATGAGTGGGCGCCAAAGTAGCGCGGCATCTGCCACTCCGACATCCACTTCGCGCGGAACGAATGGCAGTTCACCGTCTACCCCTGCGTGCCTGGACACGAGATCGTGGGCCGCGTGGTGGATGTTGGAAGCGGCGTGACGCGCTACAAAGAGGGCGACCTGGTCGGCGTCGGCTGCTTCGTGAACTCGTGCCGTTCTGAGTCACTCGCCCTCGAAGGCGGCGGATGCCCGGCGCCTGGGCGCGCACGAGTTCGTGCTCACGAGCGGGACCAATGCGCTCGCCCCGCTCGCCGGGCGCTTCGACGTCATCCTCGACACCGTGTCGGCGGAGCACGACGTGAACGGCTATCTCAGCTGCTTGAAGAGGGACGGCACCCTGATCATGGTGGGAGCCTCGCCGACCCCGCTCTCCGTGTCGGCGTTTCCGCTCATTTTCGGGCGCCGGCGCATCCTCGGATCTCTCGTCGGCGGGCTGCCTCAGACGCAGGAGATGCTCGATCACTGCGGGAAGCATGGGATCACAAGCGACATCGAGCGGATCGACCCCGCGCAGATCAACGAGGCCTATGACCGGGCGGTGAGGGGAGAGGTCAAGTACAGGTTCGTGATCGACTGCTCGAAGTTCTGATCCGCATTGCCCCGGGAGCCACTCTCCAACGAGATGCCGTTCGGCGAGTAGGTCGAACGGCTTCTCCTGAGCGGGACTGGCAGTTGCGCCTGTGTAGTCCAGATGGCGTGGGTCTGCTCTACCTGAACGTCGCCTTGATGGCGCCCCATGTCGTCAGCTCCACCGCGGTCGCGCCACAAGCCACGGGGAACGCCCCGATCAGCCCACAGCCTCCGGAGTTCTCCGGCGCGCAAGGCGAGGCGGCGTTCAGTGTGCAGTCGTCATTCGCCATGTCGCAGAACAGCGGATCCATGCTGATGTTGCCGTTGATGCCGAGCTGGTCCTCGATCCAGGCCGTCCAGTCCCCGCCGGGATTCCCGTAGATGTTGCAGCAGACGAGCGTGACCGGGCACGCCACCTCGATTGCCTCCCCCTCGGCGCCGAAGGCGATGATCGTGTTCTCGAGGCGCGTCCATGACTCGCCGCACATCAGCGTTCCCCAGCGCGCGCCATTCCTATAGAACGTGCAGTTCCGCATGATCGTTGTGGACATCTTCCCCGACGAGAAAGCCCCTCCGTCCGCGTACGCCGTGTTCCCTATGAAGGCGCAACCCTCGAGGACCAGGTCGGCGAAGAAGTTGAAGACCGCGCCGGCCTCATGGGCGCTGTTGTTCAGGAAGCGGCAATTGGACACTTGGCCCTGCGTGCCGTAGAGAAGCTGGAGCGCCCCGCCCCAGTCGTCGGTTGCGTTCCCATCGAACACACAGCCATCCAGGGTGACTCCGCCGGCGTGGGCCATGATCGCGCCGCCGGAGAGCGAGGACGAGTTTCCGAAGAAGGAGCATCGATTGACGACCGGCCACCCGGCGACGCTGTAGATTCCGCCGCCATAGAAGCCAGCGTTGTTCCGGAACTCGCAGTTCTCGAAGCGGGGGGCGCAGCCGGTCGAGCAGAAGACGGCGCTCCCGTGGTTCCCATCGAAGAGGCAGCTCCGGAAGGTGGGCGAGCTCATCCCTTGAAGCAGCACGCCGCCTCCTCAGGGCGCTTCGCCGCTCCTTCCGCCGGTGATCTGGATCCCCTCGAGAAGGGCCTGCCCGGTCTCGCCGTTGCGGAGATGGAAGACCTTGTGCGGATCGGTCTCGGACCCGCCCCCGTCGAGCACGCAGGTCGCCGGGTCGCCCGTCTGCGATCGGACGGTGACATCCTTCCCAAGAAAGTCGAGATCGCGGTTGCCGTCGCCGGTGTAGGTGCCGGCGGTCAGCTCAATGACGTCACCGGGGACGACCGCATCGAGCCCGGCCTGGATGGTGGGGAAGTCGCCGGTGCCGTCCGGCAGCACGACATACGTCTCGGCGAAGGAAGTGGACGAGGCGAACAGAGCCAGGGCGATGGAGAGCAGGAGCTGCCGCATGAAGTACCTCCCTCCTGGGCAGATCAGATCACTGCGGACGCGTTGATTATACGCCCGTTCGGACGCTAGCGTCCTCAAGAATCCGCGGCCGGCCTCCAGCGCAAACCGGCTGCATGCCAGACTTAGCCGGATCCGAGATCCTCATCGGCGGTTGACATGCCTTGTACCACTATGTATAGTGCTGCTATGTACCGCGCGAAGGGAAGCGGCGGGCTTCCTCCAGACCGCTCTGGCGCCGTGGGACGCTTGACATGGAAATCAGCAAGGACCTGACAGCCGCCTCCTCGACCCCGATCGTCCTGGCGATCCTGGCCGAAGGGGACAGCTACGGCTACGCCATCCTCAAGAGAGTCCAGGAGCTGTCCGGAGGACGCATGGAGTGGACGGACGGGATGCTCTACCCCGTTCTGCACAGGCTCGAGCGGCTCGGCCATGTGGGGGCGCGCTGGCGGGTCGCAGAGAGCGGCCGCCGCCGCAAGTATTACCGGATCACCTCCCGGGGCCGGGCTCAGCTCGCCGAGGACCGCAGGCAGTGGCAAACTGTGGACGCGACGCTGCGGGGCGCATGGCGGGCCCTCTCCCTTTGTGTCCCGGCCGGCCAGCCGGCGTCAGTCGCGACACTTGCGCGGGAGGCCTGAACGATGCCGCCCCCGGATCACGGACCGGATCTCGAGGAGCAGATCGCGACATGGCGGAGCTACCTCCGCCGTCGCCAGGCGATCCATGCCGTGGATGTGGCGGAGCTGGAGGATCACCTGCGCGAGCAGATCGCGGTCCTGATCGACGCGGGGCTCGCCGTCGATGAAGCGTTCCTGGTCGCGGTGAAGCGGATGGGGGACCTCGACGCCCTCTCGCGGGAGTTCGCGCGCGAGCACTCGGACCGCCTCTGGAAGCAACTGGTCGTCGCGCCGTCCCAGCGCGGGGAGCGGCAATCCGGGGCTCGAACTGAAGCCATCGTCGCTTTCTGCCTGGCGGCGGGCGCGGCGCTCGCCATCAAGGCGCCGGCGCTCTTCGGCATCGAGATCGGCAAGAATGCCGGTTTCTACGCGCGCAACCTGTCCTTCTTCGTGCTGCCCCTCTTGATCGCCTACTTCGCCTGGAAGCGGCGGACCGGGAGGACCGCCCTCCGGTGGGCGGCGGCGGCTTTCGTGGCGGCCGCCTGCTTCGCAAACGCCTATCCCTTTGCGCCGGGCGGCCACACCGAGGCGCTCGCGTCGATGCACATGCCGATCGCGCTGTGGCTGCTGGTCGGCATCGTCTACGCTGGCGGCCGATGGAGCGAAGTCTCGGGCCGGATGGATTTCATCCGGTTCTCGGGCGAGCTCTTCGTCTATTACGTGCTGATCGCCCTCGGCGGGGGAGTCCTCGCCGCCTTCATGACGATGATCTTCGGGGCCGCCGGGATCGATGCCCAGCCATTCTTCCAGTCGTGGCTGCTGCCGTGCGGCGCGGCGGGAGCCGTCATTGTCGCCTCATGGCTGGTGGAGGCCAAGCAGAGCGTGATCGAGAACATGGCGCCCGTGCTGACGCGCCTCTTCACGCCCCTCTTCGCGGCCGTGCTGATCGCGTATCTCGGGACCTTGCTCTGGACCGGACGCGGAGTGGACATCGAGCGAAACGTGCTGATCGCCTTCGACCTCCTCCTCGTCGTGGTCCTCGGCCTCTTGCTCTATTCGGTGTCCGCCCGGGATCCCCATTCGCCCCCCGGCGCCTTCGATGTCGTGCAGGTCGTGCTGGTGCTGAGCGCCCTTGTGGCCGATCTGGTGGCGCTCTGGGCCATCGCCACGCGCATCACCGAGTTCGGCATCACCCCGAACCGCGTGGCCGCCCTGGGCGAGAACGTGATCCTTCTGGTCAATCTCGCCTGGTCCGCCGTCCTCTACATCCGCTTTCTGCGGGGGCGCGGACCGTTCGCGGGCCTCGAGAGGTGGCAGACGAACTACTTGCTCGTCTATGCGGTGTGGGCGGCGATTGTCGCGATCGTCTTTCCGCCTCTATTCGGGTGCGTTTGACCGGGAGGGTCATGACCAAGGTGTCGCGCCAACAGGGGCCTACCCGGGCTGCGACACTCCATCATCGACGGAAGGCGACTCGTCGTCCACGATGACGCGGCCGCGATGCGTCTCGACGAGCTCCGCGTTGGCCCGGGCCTGCGCTCCAAGGACATTCATCTTGTCGAAGAACGAAAGAAGCCCGCTCTCATCCGTGAAGACCGACTCCTCGCCGGTCGCCACGTGCCGGACCTTGCCTCGAAACGACGGTTCTCTCTGGTCGATGAACCGGACGATGAACGTCGCCATGGCTCGCCTTTCTTCTGCGGCACGCCGTTGCGACCGGGCGTGCCTCTGTCTGACTCACGATCCGAGACTAGGAGGGGCGCGTTACGGGGGGATTACGCGGATCGCCCCTGAGGAACCGCGGCCGAGGGTCCTACCGGGCGAGCCGTCAGATGATCCCGCCGGAGGCGGGCCCACGCGTCCCGAGCCAGGACGCTGCCCGGTTGCCGGCTCCCGCCCCGGTGGGCTATGATTTTGGGGCTCACCCGGTTAGCCGGTCGAGGCGCAAACAAGAGCGGAGTGAAGCGAACAGGTAGCTCGTGAACCTGCCGATCCTTCCCGCCAAGCTCACGCCACCCCCTTTGCCGGCGTCCTACGTCGCTCGGGAGAGGCTCGACCGCCTGTGGACCGGATGGGCGGAGAAGCGGCTTCTGCTCGTCACGGCCGGAGCGGGTTTCGGCAAGACCTCGTTTCTCGCCGCCAGGGCCCGCGAGCTGGGGGACGCATGCCTCTGGTATGCAATCGACGAGACCGACCGTGACCAGGCCTCGTTCCTGGCCCATTTGAGGGCTCTCGCCGAATCGGGGACGTCTCGAGCAATCGCTCAAGGCGCGCGGGCGCCCGCCGCAGAGGACGTCCCGGCTGTCGAGGTGCTCGCGCTGCTGGTGCACGCTCTCCGCGCTCGCGCGTCGCGGACCTTGCTCGTGATCGACGACCTACATCTCGCCTCGAGCGCTCCGGGCATGGAGCTCTTCCTCGAGCGGCTGATTCGATTCGTTCCCGAGGAGGCGACGCTCGCGCTCGCCTCGCGCGAGCCGATCGGCCTCGGGACGGCGAGGATGCGCGCCCAGGGCCACGTCGCGGCGCTTGCGGCCGACGATCTCAAGCTGACCGCGGCCGAAGTGGAACTCCTCTATCGGCGGCACTTCCCGGATGCCGCTCACCCGGCGCGGGTCTACGAGAGGATCGCGAGCCGCACGGAAGGATGGGCCGCGGGCATCGAGATCTTCCTGCAGAACCTCGAGGGGGACGATTCGGCGGCGATCGATGCCGCGCTGGCGCGCGTCGCGGCAGCCAAAACCGGGTGGTTCGGCTACTTCGCCGAGGAGGTGCTGCGCCGCCTCGATCCCGCGACGCAGGACTTCCTGTGCCGGTCCTCGCTCCTGTCACGGCTCGATCCCGCGCTCTGCGACCAAGTCCTGGAGATGCGCGGCAGCGGCGTCATTCTCGAGACCCTGCGCGAGCGGCATCTCTTCACGTTCGCGAGTGGAGGCCACCCGCCCCACTATCGCTATCACCAGCTCTTCCGCGAGTTCCTGCTCGAGCAGCTCCGCAGGAAGCTTCCTGCGGCCGAGATCTCGCGGCTGCAGCGTCGCGCGGCGCAAGCGCTGACGCGCGCGGGCGCGTGGGTCGATGCCTTGGGGGCGCATGTCGAAGGAGGCGACTACCCGGGCGCCCTGCGTCTCGTCGAACGCGTGGGCGAGGGGCTGCTTGTTTCGGGCCAGTATCATGCCGTGAGCGAGGCCCTGGCGAAGATCCCCGCGGACAAGCGCGACCGACATGCGAGCGCGCAGCTCGTGATGGGGAGACTCTGCGACATTCAGGCTCGCTGGCAGGAGGCGAAACGCCACTACGAGCAGGCGCTCCGGCTCTCGACTCGCGGGCGGCAGCGAGCGGATCTGATGCGATTGCTGGGCCGCCTGTGCTGCCGTTGGGGACGCTATGCCGCCGGCCTCGACTATGCCCGGCGCGGGCAGGCGGAGCCGGGAGCGCGCCACTGGCAGACGCGCGCGGGAATCCTCATCCAGGCCGGGGTCGCCTCCAGCGAGCTGGGCAGGAACGATGAGGCGGAGGCGCTCTTCACGGAGGGGGGGAGGATCCTGGGCAGGCATCAGGATCGTTTCGGCGAGGCCCGCGCGCTCTCTCTCCTCGCGGCCAATGTGCATCGCACGAGGGGCGAATTCCAGCGGGGTCGGGAGGCGCTGCAGCAGGCGCTCGTCACTCTTGAGAAGCTTGGCATGCGTCGCCAGGTCTGCCACGCCCAATGCCTCCTGGCCGACCTGACCCTCGCAGCCGGCGATCGCCGCGAGGCGCTCGATCTGGCTTCCGAGGGCCAGCGCCTGGCCGAAGCGCTCGAGTACCCGTCGGTCGAGGCGTACGCGCGTCAAACGCTCGGCCGCATCGCCCTGCTGGAGGGAGACCTCGGGACCGCGCGGACGCACCTGGAACTCGTGCTCAAGACCGGAGAAGCGCTCGAGGAGCAGGAATTCGCCGTGCTTCCGCGCCTGGGTCTGGCCGAGATAGCGCTCAGGGAGGGGAACCGTCACGCGGCGCGGAGGCTCGCGCTGACCGCGTGCGCGTCGGCGACAGCCGCCAAGACGCCATGGCAGCTCGGCAGGTGTCATCTCCTGCTGGGCAGCTTCGAGTCGTCTCCCGGAAGGGCCGCCCTTCACTGGCGGCGCGCGGAGGCGCTCTTCCGGCGCATCGGCGCGCACTACGATCTGCACCACGCCTTGCTGCTCCGCCTCGCCGCGGGGGACGTCGCCGGAGGGCGGCGCGTGCGCCTTCTGCGGGAGCTTCTCTCGGGCGTGGCGCGCCTGGGACACAAGGCCCTCCTGCGGGAGATCGCGCCCGAGGAGGGGATGACCGTTCTCATCGACGCGCTGCGTCTCGGGATCGAGACCGAGTACGTCTCCTCTCTGCTGATCGGAACAGGGCAGCAAGCGATCCCGAGGCTGAGGCCGCTGATGACGGATCCCGATCCTGCGGCGCGCGAGCGCATCGTCGGTCTGATCTCGATGATCGGGGGAGAGCAGGCGCGTGGAGCGCTGGCGCAGGCGGCCGCCCGGAAGGGAGAGGGCGGGCGCGCGGCCCGCGAGGCGCTCGCAGTGGTCGCGGTCGGACCTCAGCACCCGCTCAAGATCCGCGCGCTGGGCGAACTCGATGTCCTTGCAGGATCGCTCAGATTGACCCATGGCGGCTGGCGATCCGCGCGAGCGCTGCGGCTGTTCCTGCTGCTTCTGGTTCACCGTTTTCGTTGGGTGCCGCGCGATGTGGTTCTGGAAACGCTATGGCCCGACGCCGAACCGGAGAAGGCGATCAACAACCTTCGTCAGAGCATCCTGGTCCTGCGCAGGACGCTCGAGCCCGATCTGCCGCGGAACGTGGAATCCCGCTATGTTCGCTTTCGCAACGAAGCCTGTCGGCTCGAGGCGGGAGAGGGACACGAGTATGACGTCGAGCGGCTCGAGGACGTGCTCCGCGAGGGCGAGCGATCCTGGCATGCGGGGCAGCGGGCCCGCGCAAAGGAGCGCTACCTCGAGGCCATGTCGCTTTACCAGGGGGATTTCCTGGCCGAGAGCCCCTACGAGGAGTTCGTTGCGGCCGAGCGGGAACACCTACGCGACCGCATGCTCCCGGCGATCGAGCGCCTGCTCGAGCTTCGGGCCGCCGCGCGAGAGTGGGAGGAACTCGTGTTGCTCAGCCGCCGCGCGCTCACGATGGACGCTTATCGCGAGAGCCACTACCGTCACCTCGTGCTCGCCCATCTCAATCTCGGGCATCGCCGCGAAGCGCTCTCGAGCTACCACGAGTACGAAGCGATGATGATCAAGGAACTGGGCCTGCCGCCGTCAGAACGGATGAGATCGCTCGCCGATCGAGTCATCGCGTTGGGGCGGGCCTCCCTGGACGAGAACTGACGCGGACGCGCGCGGGAGGGGGTATGGAGGGGAAGAAGGCGCGATGAGCCGGCGCACGGGCGTCCTGGCGCTCAAGTTCGCCCTGGGGGGCGTCCTCCTCGCTCTCCTCCTCGCGCGCGAGAACACGCTTCCCCACACGATCTCGGTCCTCGGCCGCTTCGACTGGAATCTCCTGCCTCCCCTGGCGGGCGTCACGATCCTCCTGCTGGGCCTGAGCTGCCTGAAGTGGCAGCTCGTCCTTCGCGCCCGCGGCGCGCGCGTCGGCCTCCTGAGACTCATGGGCCTCTACACGATCGGCAACTTCTTCAGCAACTTCCTCCCCACGATGGTGGGGGGAGACCTCGTGAGGGGCTACGTGCTCGGCCGGCAGATCGACTCGCAATCGCGCTCGATCGCCTCCGTCTTCCTCGAGAGGTTCACGGGGTTTCTCGCGCTGATCCTCCTCTGCGCAGGGGCGCTGATCCTTCGGCCCGAACTGCTCCGCCGGCCGATCGTTCTCTGGACGTCAATCCTCATGATCGCCGGCTGCCTCTGCCTGGCCGCCGCGATCCGATGGCCCAGGGCGGTCGCTTCGCCGCTCTCGGCGCTATCGCGTGGAACTTGGGGGGCGAAGATCCTCCACTCCCTGGGCCTCATCCACGCCGAGGTCGACACTTTTCGCAAGCAGCCGCGGGCCGTCGCGGGAGCGATGGCCTACTCGTTCCTCTTCCACCTCTTCGCCGGGGTCAACACCTTCCTGGCGGCGCGCGCGATCGGCCTCGAAGTCGGGCTCGTCGAGACGATGGTCCTCACCCCCCTGATCCTTCTCGTGTCGGCGGTTCCGCTGACGCCCAACGGGCTGGGGATCTGGGAGTGGGCGTTCAGCGTCTACCTTGGCACGGCCGGCGCTCTGCCCGCGCAAGGGCTGGCCGTCGCCCTGATCCTGCGCGCGGAGAGTCTCGCTTCATCCATCATCGGCGGCCTTCTCTTCCTCGCGGAAGGAAGACGCCGCTGGGCAGCGAGCGACCGCGACAACGGACGATGATCTCCACCGGTTCGGAGGAGCTCTCATGGGCGGGCCGGTGGGCCCTGCGGGGTCCTGAAGCCCCGCGCCGCGAACGCGAGCATAGCGGGGCGAAAGGGACCGCGTAGGGCCCACCCGGAAGAGTCCTTGCGCTCAACGAGCGCGGCGCGTGAATCGGGCGATCAGCTTGTGGCCGGGCAGGAAGAAGAGCAGGGCGTCCATCGCGGCCGCCGCGCGAAGGAAGGGATAGGCGAACGCGAGCGCGGCGAGTTGCTTCCTCATTCCCTCGATCTCCGACCGCGTGATGATGGTTCCCTTTCCCGGGCGGACCGCGCGCGCGGCCCTGCGTTCGGCCGCCCAGTTGAGGGCCGTGTCGATCATCTCCGAGAAGAAACGGGAGTAGGTCCGCTCCGTGTCGCAGTCGAAATCGGCCGAGAAGAGCCGTCGCAGCTCCTCCCTGTTGTATCCCGGCCGGAGATGGCCGTGCCAGGCATCGGTGAGGCCGATCGCGTCGCGAATCCGGCGCGTCGCGGAGCGCGGGCGCAGATGAGGCACGTTGACGATCAGCTTCCCGCCCGGCTTGACGATCCGTCCCAGCTCGGCCGCGAAGCCGCGGTCATTGGCGATGTGCTCCAGGAAGTCGATGATGACGACCAGGTCGAACTCCCCCTCGGCGAAGGACGTCGGTCCTCCGTCGAGGCGATGGATCTCGCCCCCGACGAGATCGCGAATGGCATCGACGCTCTTCGCGTCGAGATCGGCGCTGCGCCAGTCGCCGCCCCGGCGACGCAACAGCAGGCTCACGACGCCGTTGTCTCCGCCGATGTCCAGGCAGAGAAGCCCTCGCGGGTCGGGAAGAAGTCGCATGATCTCGGCGACCTTGCGCTGCTTGATCACCGAGCGGCGGTAGAGCGCTAGGGCCCATTCAGGATTGGGGCGGAGCGCTTCCTTCAGCCGCTCCCGGAATCGATCGACTTTGGCGCGGTAGGCCTCCCGGCTGTAATGCTCGCGGGCGCGCCGGCGCGCCGCGTCGGCGATGGCCCGCGCCCGCGCGGGGTTCGCGAGCAGCTCCTCCAGCCCTCGCGCCATGGCCTCCGTGGTCGGCTCCACGAGGCAGGCGGTGCCGTCGTCGAGAACTTGCGTGTGGGTTGGCAGGCGCGTCGCGAGAATCGGCACTCCACTGTCCATGTAGGAGAAGATCTTCATCGGCGTGTTGAGCCCGCGGGTCCTCGGCGAGACGAGGACCGCGGCCTGGCGGAGATATCCCCCCAGCGACGCTAGGGGTCTCGGGCCGAGGAAGTGCGCGCGATCGGCGAGCCCGAGGCGGGAGGCCTTGCGCGCGAGCGCCGCGATATCCGAGGAAGTCCCGCCGATCACGACCAGGCGGGCCTCGGGCGCGGACCGGCGGGCGATCGCGAAGGCCTCGACGAGCAGATCGACGCCCTGGTATCGCTCGAGATTGCCCGCGTAAAGGACGATGGGAGCGGCCGCGCGGGACCGACCGGGCTGAAGCCCGATCACGAGCGACAGCTCCTCGTCAATCGCCTCGTCGCCTGTGAGGAGGCTGAAGTCCTCGATCCGTTCGACCATGACGCCCGGCGCGCAACGGCGCGCGATCTCCTCGAGCGCGCGGCAGACGGTAACAGTGGCCAGGCTGTCCCGGATGGCGGTCTTCTCCATCCGCTCGAGCAGTGGAAGGACGATGCCCAGGACCGGGTGTTTCTCGACCATCTGCTGGGAGAGGGAGGAGTCCATGTCGTAGACGTACGGGATGCCATGACGGCGCTTGATCTCTCGCGCCATGAAGACGGACTCCTCCACGGCGTGGACCAGATCGTAGCGCCCCTCGCGCGCGAGGCGCCCGCAGAGCGCGATCATCCGCAGATCGCAGGCGATCTTCTTCCACGAGAATCCCGGGCGCACGCCGCGCATCACCCTCGGCTGGCGGATGCGATGAATCCGCAGGGCCGGAAGCTCGACATCCTCCCCCTCGCCGTATGTGACCAGGTCGACCGAGTCGCCGCGCTCGGCAAGCGCCTCGATATAGGCCCGCTCGGCGATAGGCGTGCCCCGGTTCTGGAAGAAAGGATGGGGGGCGAGGAAGAGGACTCTCATGAGCGCACCGCCGTGGAGCCGGCGCAGGGGAGAGGAGCGTAGGATCGCAGGACGGCATCGATCTCCCCCCCGCGCTCGGCGTCCGTCCATCCCAGCTCGTCACCCATCAGGGTCGCGAGCTTCTCGAGGATCGCGCGGGGCGGGGGCCCGGCGCTTCCCAGACCGATCCGCCGGAAGACGAGATCGCTCAGATGGACGGCCATCTCATCGCCGATCGCCCGGCGGACGGCTCCCTCCAGACTGGCGCCATCGCTGTCGATGGGCCACGAGGACTCGCCCATCTCCGGGTCCGGGGGAACTGGGAGGATCGCGGTGTCGGTCGCGCACGGTCCGCCGGCGTGCCCGAGCCTTTCGCACACGAGATCGATTGCCTCCGCGGCGGCGAGGCGCGCGGTCGTGTACTTGACGCCGACCAGCGCCGCGAGTCCCCTGATCCCCGCCGTCTTCTTGCAATCGATGATGGCGTGACGGTTGGCGAGACGTAATCGCGCATCGGCGTTCCGGATCGCCGCGCCTCGGGCCGGCTCGCTCAGATCGCCGCGGCTTCCCCTCGCGTCGTTCCCTCCGGTCACGGGAAGGAGGCCGCAGTGGAAGTGGAGGACATCGTCCATCCTGACCTTCTCCGCGCCGAGCGCCCGGTTGGCCGCGTCGATGAGCCTCCGGATGTCCTCGATCGTCGCCTCGCTCTCCGCGGGACGCTCCGGGCGCAGCCGATATGAAGTTCCGATCATCGTGGTCCCGCGCCAGGGGACGAAGAACAGAGTGAGACCTTCCCTGTCGAGGGGACCTCGAGCGTCCGGGCGCGCGGCGCGAAGACCGAAGGCCGCGCGATCGGAAAGAGGACGGACGATCAGATTCATCGCCACGGCGCTCCGGATCAATGGCGGCGCCGATCCCAGCAGCTCGGCCGACTCACGGCGCGAAAGCGCGCCGCTCGCGAGGAGGACGCACCGCGCTCCGATCTGGCGATCGCCGCCCAAGACGAGATCCCGGGCGCGAACGCCGGCGATCGCCGCGCCGTCGGTCAGGATTCGCTCGGCACGCAAGTAGTTCGCAGCATCCGCGCCGCGCTCGGCCGCCGCCAGGATGGGTGCCAGGGTCAGTCGCTCGGTGTCGACCGCCAGCGCCTCGTGCCAGAGGGCCGCCCGCTTCGTCCCTCTCGCCGCGAGGGACGGGGCCAGACTCTCGATCTGGTCTTGCTCCACGATCCGGCCGGGGGGGAGGGGTTCCAGCCCCCGCATGTCCCGCGCGGCGCGCGCGGCGATCGCGCCGTGAATCCGCAGGGCCAGCCCGAGCGCCGCGCGGCTTCTGGTCGGCGAGCCCTCGGCGGGCAGGAGGCAGGGGAGCGGGCGGACGCACCAGGGGGCGATCCGCCGATGGATCGCCTGCTCGCGGGCCGACTCGAGCACGCGCCGCAGGTCCGCCTGCTGCAGATAGCGGAGCCCTCCATGGATGATCTTGAGGCTGTTGGCGGAGGCTCCCGCTCCAAAGTCGCCCTGATCGATGATCGCGACCCGAAGGCCCCTGAGGGTCGCGTCCCACGCCGCGAAGGCGCCGTGAATGCCGGCGCCCACGACGAGGAGGTCGTACCCGCCCCGAGAGAGGCGCTCCGGATCGCGCTTCATCGAGCTGCGCGGCCCGCTTCGGCGCCGCGTTTCATGATCGCCGCCACGCGGGCCACTCTGCCCGCTCCGGCGCGTCTCGTCAATGCCATGGGAGAGCGAGGCGGCGCCGGCCGTCTCACCGGGACGTCGGAGAGTCGATCCGCCGTCCCCACTTGCTCTTCCCCTCCCACTTCTTGCGGGTCGCGTACGAGCCGACCGGGCCCGTGACGAGATGGTCGCCGATGGCGAGGTAGTCGAGACCGCTGTCGAGGAAGGCGCGGATCGCGTCGTCCGGCGTGCGGACGATCGGCTCTTCATGGATGTTGAACGAGGTGTTGATGATGACGGGGACGCCCGTCCGCTTGGCGTACTCCTCGATGATCTTGTAGTAGGATGGATTCTCCTCGCGGCTCACGATCTGGGGACGGGCTGTTCCATCGACATGGACGACCCCCGCGCATCGCTCGGCCATCCATGGCTTGCAGTGGAACGTGATCGTCATGAACCGCGCCGCGTCCATCGCTCCCTCGGCCCTCTCATAGAGCCTGTCCGTGGCCTCGACGAGGGAGGCCGGAGCGAAGGGCATGAACTCGGTGCGGCGCAGCAGCTCGTTCAGCCAGTCGTTGACCGATGGATCGCCCGGCTGGTAGAGGATGCTCCGGTTCCCGAGGGCCCGAGGCCCGTACTCCATCCTGCCGTTGAAACGGGCGACCACTTTCCCAGTGGAGAGGTGCTCGGCCACGGTCTCCTCGATGCGGCCCGGAAGGTGTTTGGCCTCGAGACCCGTCCGGCGGATCGCCGCCTCGATCTCGGAGTCCCCGTACTCATGGCCGAAGTAGACGTCCCTCAGCCCGTTCGGGGCATAGGGTTCGCCTCCGGACCGGCGCATCGCGGCGGAATAGGCGAGCCCCGCGCCCACCGCCAGCCCCTCGTCCGACATGCCGGGATGGATGAAGGTCGCCTCGACCCCGGGCAGATGATGGATCTCCTCGTTGATCCGCACGTTTGCGAAGAGTCCTCCGGCGAGGGCGAGGTTGCGATGCCCGGTCTGGCGGACCCAGTGGCCGACGTAGGAGCGCGCCACGTCCTCGGCGACCGTCTGGATCGAGGCGGCCAGGTCCTCGATCTTCCATCCCTGGGGCAGGGCGCGGCGGATCTGTTCCATTGCCTGCTTGAAGAGGATCCTGCCCGTGTTGCGGGTATGGCCGTCGTCGGCGACGATCATCGATCCGAGGAGCTCCTTGTAGACGGGGCTGCCTCGCGGGGCGAGCCCCGTGATCTTCCCTTCGTGCCGCTTGGCCTTGAAGCCGCAGATCGCCGTGATGTAGGCGTAGTAGTTTCCCAGGGAATCGTAGGAGTCGGCCGTGTTGAGGAGCTTGAGCTCGCCGTCACGCGCCCCGTAGATGTGCGAGGAGTGCCCGTCGCCTCCGCCGTCCATCGTGACGACCAGGGCCTCGCGGAAGGGGCTGGAGTAGTAGGCGGAGGTGGCGTGGGCGTAGTGGTGATGGAAGAAGCGGACCGGAGCGACGATGCCGTACTCCTTCTCGAGGATCTCGCGGATCCGCCTCCGCCGGTGGGCGTAGGCCGGGCTTCTGAGGGAGTAGTAGGCGCGCCTCAGGATCGGCACGCGCGGCGCGATGCCTCCGAATCGGGACGCGAACTGGAAGAACGCGCTGTGAAGATCCTCGTCCTGGTCGCGGGCCTCGAACCATCCGGGCCAGGGGAGGATCTCCTCGCGGATCTCCATGTTGACCTGCGCGACCGCCACGCCGGCGATCTCGGCGGGATCGGTCCCCGAGAGGGCGAGGACCTCCCGGATCGCCTGGCGCGGGAAGCCCCGAGCGAGCTTGATCCGGACGATCCGCTCCTCGTTGACCGCGGCGAGGATCCGGTTCCCCTCGATGATCGCCGCGCCGCTGGTCTGCCCGTCCGTGATTCCGAGGATTCTCGTTTTCGACAAGGAGCCGCTCCATTCTCGCGCGCGACCGCCGGTTTGTCTCCTTTCGGCCGGACCGATCCTATCAGAAGCCGAGAGCCCCGAGGACGCGCAGATGCACTATCATACGGGTTATCGGCAATGGAATGAACGAAGTAGCTGGAAATCCCGGACGATAGTTGAGGCGAGGGCTGGGCGGCCCGGATCGAATCGAGAGTCCCAGCGGGGATGGAGGCAGCGTGAAGATCCTCGTGACCGGCGGAACGGGTTTCACCGGCTCGGCCCTCGTCGAGCGGCTCCTGCGCGACGGGCATCGGGTCGTCGCCCTCGACTGCCGCGAAGGGCTCGCGCCCCAGCGCCTCCGGGATCTCGGCGCCGATGTCCGGATCGGCTCGGTGACCGATCGGGCCGTCGTCGACTCCTGCATGGCCGGAGCGGACGTCGTGCACCATCTCGCGGCGGCCTTTCGCGAGCTGAACGTCCCGGAGTCCCACTACGATGAAGTCAACGTGGGCGGAACCCGGACCGTCCTCGAGAGCGCCGCCGCGCACGGGGCGCGAAGGTTCATCTACTGCAGCACCTGCGGCGTGCACGGAGACATCAAGAAGCCGCCCGCGGGGGAGGACGCGCCGATCACCCCGGCGGACTACTACCAGCGGACGAAGCACGAGGGGGAGCTCGTGGTTCAGTCCGGAGCGCCCGGAGGCATGGCGACCGTGATTCTCCGCCCGGCGGCGATCTACGGTCCCGGGGATCCGGAGCGCTTCTACATGATCTTCAAGCGGGTCTCCAAGGGATGGTTTCCCATGTTCGGAAGCGGGAAGACTCTCTACCACCCGCTCTACATCGACAATCTCATCGACGTCCTCGCCCGCTGCACGGAAGCGGGAGTGGGTGACGGAGGGACCTACCTGATCGCCGACGAGAGGTACTACTCGATCGAGGAGATCGTCCGGAAAGTCGGCGAGGCGCTGGGCGCGCGGGTCGAGATCCGCCACTATCCTCTCACTCCCCTGATCGTCGCGGGGCACATCGTAGAGAACGTATGCCGGCCCTTCCGGATCGCGCCGCCCATCTTCCCGCGGCGTGTCGACTGGTACCGGCAGAACCGCGCCTTCGACATCAGCCGGGCCAAGGGCGATCTGGGCTACCGCCCGGCGATCGATCTCGACGAGGGGCTCCGCCGAACGGCCGCCTGGTACCGGGAGCGCGGTCTCCTGTAACGGAGACCTGGGGGGCGATCTCATGTGCGGAATCGCCGGGGTGATCGCGAGCGATCCATCGCGTCTCGCCCGGATCGACGAGATGGTCGCCGCCCTCGCCCATCGCGGACCCGACGATGTCGGCATCGAGCGTCTCGATGGCGCGGCGCTCGGCCATCGGCGGCTTAGCATCATCGATCTCGTGACCGGACACCAACCCATGTTCAGCGTCGATCGCGCCGCGGCCATCGTGTTCAACGGCGAGATCTACAACTTTCGCCGCCTCCGTGCGGAGCTGGAAGCGGAGGGACGCGTCTTCCGGACGGAGTCCGACACGGAGGTTGTCCTTAACCTCTATGATCGCGACGGCGACGACTGCGTGCTGCGATTGGACGGGATGTTCGCCTTCGCTCTGCTCGATCTTCGGCGCGGGCGACTGCTCCTCGCGCGGGATCACATGGGCCAGAAGCCGCTCTTCTTTCTCGCGGCGCCGGGCCTCTTCGCCTTCGCTTCCGAGGTCAAGGGGCTGCTGGCGGGGGACTTCCTGCGGCGCGGGATCGACATGGAGGCGCTCTACCACTACGTCTCCCTCCGGTTCATTCCAGACCAGAGGACGCTCTTTCGATCGATCCGGAAGCTCCCCGCCGCCCACAGACTGATCTACGAGAACGGAGAGGCGCGCGTCGAGCGCTACTGGGGATTCTCGTTCATCGACAAGGAGCGGGAGAGCGACGATGCGCTGCTCGATCGCCTGGACGGATCGCTTCGCGAGACGGTGAGGGGGCACCTGGTCAGCGACGTCCCGGTCGGCTGCTTCCTGAGCGGGGGGATCGACTCGAGCCTGATCACCGCGATGGCCGCATCGGAGTCGGCGGGGAAGCTGGCGACATTCTCGATCGGAGTTCGTGAGGAGAAGTTCGACGAGCTTCCTTACGCGCGCCGGGTCGCGGCGAGCTGTGGGACCGACCATCACGAGGAGATCGCCTCGGCCGATCTGATCCGTTTGGTTCCGGAGATGGTCTGGCACATGGATGAGCCCTCGGACCCCTTCGGCGTCGGCGTCTATCTCGCGTCCCGACTGGCCGCGCGACACGTGAAGGTCGTGCTGAGCGGCGACGGCGGCGACGAGCTTTTCGCGGGATACGATCGATTCGCGGGCCAGGGGCTTGCCGACCGGCTTCGCATCATTCCCCCCCCGATCCGGCGCACGGTCCTGCGAGGGCTGATCGACCGGATGCCCGAGAGTTTCGCCTACAAGAGCGCCACGCAGAAGCTGAGATGGATCAACGAGATGTCTCTTCTGCGGGAAGGAGAGAGATACGCGGAGAGCATGAGCTTCCTGCGCTTCACCGAGACGGCGAAGAAGGATCTCTTCACGGAGACGATCCGCCGCGGTCTCGACGAAATCGACTCGCGCGTCAAGATCCTCGAGCCGTTCGAGTCGAAGATGGCCCATGACCCGATCGATCGGATGCTCTACACCGACCTTGTCACCCGCGTGCCGGATCATCTGCTCGTCATCGTCGACCGGATGGCGATGGCCCACGGCCTCGAGGTGCGGCCTCCGTTCCTCGAACATCGGATGGTCGAGCTGGCGGCCCGCGTCCCGTCCTCCCTGAAACTCAGGGGACGGACCCTCAAGTACGCGCTGCGCATGCTCGCCCGGCGATATGTCGACCCGGCGATCGCGAACCGACCGAAGCGGGGATTCGGTTTCCCGATCGCCTTCTGGATGCGCGATGAGTTGCGCGGCTTCCTCCTCCATGTGGCCGAGAGAGCGAGGTTCGTCGAGGCGGGGATTCTCGAGAGGGAGACGGTGCATAGGCTCGTCCGCGAGCATGTCGATGGGAAACGGGACCACAACTTCAGACTCTGGATCCTCCTCAACCTGGAGGTCTGGCATCGCCTCTACATGGATGGGGAGTCGATCGCGGAGGTGACCGAGTGGATCGAGAGGGAATCGGCGGCGTAGGCGACGCGCGGGCGGCGGAGCGCGCGGATGTCGAGACGGCCTCGGAGGAGTATGCCGGGCGATTCGCGGGGCCGGTCGGCGAATGGTTCGTCAGTCTGCAGTCGCGGATCACGCTCCGCCTGATGGCGGGACTGCCGGCGGGGGCGCGCGTCCTAGACGTCGGGGGAGGCCACGCCCAGATCGCTCCCGCGCTCGCCGCGGCAGGCTACAGGACGACGGTCGCGGGAAGCGCCCCCGCGGCGGCCGCGCGCCTCGGCGACCTCATCGCCGCGGGCTCCCTCACCTTCGACACGGTTTGTTTCTCCAGGCTGCCTTACGCCGATCGGTCTTTCGACGCGGCGGTCTGCTTCCGGCTCCTTCCCCACTTCGCCGAGTGGAAGGAGTTGATCGCGGAACTCTGCCGCGTGACGCGCGTTCGCGTGGTCGTCGACTACCCGTCGATCCGCAGCGTGAACTTCGCTTCCGCGCGGCTCTTCGGACTGAAGAAGCGCGTGGAGGGGAACACGCGGCCTTTCGGCCTCTTCCACCCCTCCGAGATCGAAGCCGCGTTTCGCTCAAGAGGGTTCAGGCTGAGCGCGTCGGTTGCGCAGTACTTCTTTCCGATGGCTCTGCATCGGGCGCACGGGTCTCTCCTGGTGGCGCGCGGGATCGAGGCGCCGGCCCGATGGATCGGGCTCACGCAGCGGCTCGGATCGCCTGTGATCGCGAGGGCCGATCGCCTCGAGCCAGGCTAGCCGAGACGCCGCGCCCTCCCGCCCCGGATCAGGAGCGCGAGGCCGTTGCCCCCCATCGCGTCCGCGAGGGTGACCAGGATCCGCCGGCGGTGTGGCTGGTCGGACAGCGCGAGATGCCGGATCCTCTCGGCCAAGAGGCCCTGGAAGAAGATCGCGAGGAACGACTGCGCCAGGAGAACAACGGAGCCGATCGGCACGAGGATCCCGGCGAGAGTGGGCGCGGCGATGGTGCGCAGGACCCAGACGCAGGCGGGGATGGAGAGGAGAAGCGGGACCGAAGCGAAGGCGAGGAACCAGACGAGGGGGCGGTCGCTGAAGCGCGTGATCATGGTGAGCGTCGCAAGATCGGCCAGCACCCCAGGCACGCGCGTGAGACCGTACTTAGACCGGCCGAAGAGCCGGCCGCGATGATGCGTCTCGACCTCGGCGACCCTCCCGCCCCCGATCTGGGTCAGGGGCACGGCGAATCGGTGGAAGTCCGAGTAGAGGGTGCTCTGGCGGAGCAACTCTCCGCGGTAGGCCTTGAGACCGCATCCGAGGTCGTGGATCTTCGCCTTTGTCATGCATCGAACGAGCGCGTTGGCGACGACGGAAGGGACCCTCCGAGAGATGAGCTTGTCCTGCCGCGATCGGCGCCACCCGCTCACGATCTCATACCCCTCGTTCAGCCTCGCCAGGAGCTTCGGGATGTCGGCGGGGTCGTTCTGAAGATCGCCGTCCATCGTGACGATGATGCCGCCGCTGCTCCGATCGATCCCCGCTCTCAGAGCCGCCGTCTGCCCGAAGTTCCGGCTCAGACGAATGCCAAGAACGTGATCCGACGCTCTCGCGATTCGGGAGATCTCGCGCCAGGTCCCGTCCCTCGAGCCATCGTCGACGAAGATGATCTCGTGCCGCGCGCCGGCGCCCGCGAGCGCGGCGTCAATCTCCGCCGCGAGACGTGCGATCGAGTCCTCCTCGTCATAGACGGGAATCACCACCGAAATCGCTGGCGCCCCGCGGCTCACTCCTTCCTCTCTCCTTCGTCCGTCCGCCCGGCGCGCTCCGCGACCCGATAGATCGCGTGGTCGCGGAAGTGGAGGTAGAGGAGGAGTTCCCCGAGAAGCCCGAGGACGATGATCTGGATCCCCGCTGTGACCAGGAGGAGCGCGAGGAGGAGCATCGGGCGGCCCGCGAGAGGCACGCTCAGGAACAGCCGCTGGTAGGTCAGGACCAGACCGAGGACGCCACCGGCCAGGAAGAGAAGGCCGCCGACCAGGCCGATCGGGCGGAGCGGCTTCTGCGTGAAGCGGACGAGGAAGCCGATCGTCAGCAGGCTCAAGAAGCGGTTGACGAAGACCCTGGGGCCGAAGATCCGCAATCTGGGCTCCGCCGGGTGCTGCCGCAAGGCGACCTCCCTGATCTCGAATCCCTCCCGATGGGCCATGATCGGGAGGAAGACCTGGGTGTCGCCATAGTCCGGGACCGCATCGAGGACCTCGCGGCGGAAGCCGTGGACGCTGCACGCGATGTCACGGAAACGCAGACCGGCCGCGAGCCCCATCCCCAGATTGAACAGTCTGCCCGAGAGGCGGTTCGTGAGCGAATCGCGGCGGCGCTCGCGGTAGCCGATCACGTAATCTGCGCCGCCCTTCAGGGCTTCGATCACTCGCGGGATCGAGTCGCAGGCGATCTGGGGGTAGGCGGGGAATGTGACGATCATAGGGCTGGAGCAGACGGCCGCGCCGGCCCGTATCGTCGCGAGCTGGCCCCCATGCGAGTGGAGGATGAGCAGCTTGACGTCCGGAAGGCCCGCGATGCGGCCGCGGATCCGTTCGTACACCGGCCGCCGTTCATGGTCGAGCGAGATGACGAGCTCCACGCGGCGCTGCTCGGCCTGGATCCACTTCAGGAGCTCCTCGAGCACCTCGAGAGCGTGTTCCGAGCGCTGGGAAGAGAAGAGGACGATCGACGCCTCGACGTCCGCGCGGCTGCCTGGACCGCTCGATGCGTTCACTTGCTGCACGATCCGACTTCCTCCGAGAACAGTCTCGACCGCTGTGGCGGGTTCTCGCCCCGACATCGATCCATCCTACGGTCGGCATCGCGGGGGCTCAACCCCAGCGAAATCCGTGATTCCGCCCTCTCCGGCACGCATGGAGAGTCCGCCCCGCGGCTCGGAGGAGTCGAACGAGCAGCGCGGTCGCGTGGCTTGCGCAAGGCCCCGAGTGGGCCTAGCGTGACGGCTGGGAGACTCGCCGGTCGCCGCAGCCGCATCGCCGCGAGACGCGCTTGGCCCGTGGCATCCGAAGCGCTAGAATGGACGCCGTTCGAACCGAGACGGGGGTCGGCGTCGTCGATTCATTCCCGTCCCTAAAGTGATGCAAATATGCAAGTTACGGCGGACAGGCCGAAATCCCCGGTTTCTCGCTCTCAACCTACGAGCGGAGGGGGCTACCTGTCATCGTCCGCGGGACTCCTCCTGATCCTCGCCGCCGCCGCCGCGCTGCGTCTCTGGGGGATCAATCACGGACTGCCCTTCGTCTACCTCACGGATGAGATCATGGAGGTCAAGCGCGCCCTGCAGCTCGGAGCCGGCCACTTCGACTACGACCGGGCGTTCAAGGGGGGGCTCTTCTATCTGCTGTTCGTGGGGTATGGAGCCCTATTCGCGGTCTGGAGGCTCGCCGGCGAGATCCGATCGACCGGAGACTACCTCTTTCGTTTTGCCGCTGATCCGACCCCCTTCTGGATGATAGGCCGAGTCACAGTCGCGCTGATCGCGATTGTGAACATCTTCCTCGTCTACAGGCTGGGGAAGAAGCTCGGAGACAGGCGGGTCGGGATCCTCTCCGCCCTCTTCCTCTGTTTCGCCCTCGATCACCACACCGAGTCGCAGTCCATCACGGTCGATGTGCTGATGGTCACCCTCTTGACGGCGACCTTTCTCTATCTCGTCGAGATCGAGAGGATGGGAAGGCGGCGGGACTACCTGCTGACTTCCCTCTTCGCCGCGCTCGCGGTCATGACGAAGCTGCCGGCGATCGTCGTGCTCCTGCCGATCCTCCTTGCGCACGTCCGGCGGACGAGGGGGGAAGGGCTTGGCGCGGCCGCGGCGCTGACAGATCGCAGGTTCCTCTTCGCGATCTGTCTCTTCCTGGGAGTGACGGCCATCGGGAACCCCGGCTTCTTCGAGGCCTTCGTCCGCGCGGTCGAAGTCCGTTTGGGGCTGCTATCGGAGCCGACGCTGACCCAGTCGGCCGAGCCGTTCCGACTTCGCACGACGAATGTCTGGGTATACTACGTCCGTGCGATGGGCGCCTCGATGAGCCCGCTCATCTTCGCCGCCGCGCTGCCGGGGCTGGTTGTCGGACTCTGGAGGCGCGACCGCGCGGCGATCTCGATCGCTCTCTTCTGCTTTGTCTTCTATCTATTCATCTGCGTGCCGCAGAGGGAAGACCACGTCTATCCGAGATACACTCTCCCCGTCCAGATGCTGCTCTCGGTCGTGGCCGCGCGGTTCCTCGTGTCGATCGGGCGGGGGCTTCCTCACGGCCGTCTCGGGACGGGCGTCCGGGCGCTCGCGCCGCTCCTTCTCATCGTCCCCGGCGCGCTCCAGATCGTCCGCTACGACATGACGCTGACCCGAACCGACACAAGGACGCTGGCGAAGAGATGGATCGAGGAGAACATCCCGGCGGGCTCCAGGATCCTGGTCAAGGGATCAGGCTACCGGCCCTCCCCGGACACAGTGGCCTTGTGGAACACCGCGGAAAACGTGGAGGCCCATCTGAACCGCCTCAAGGGCGACGACCCTCGCTGGAGGGAGACCTCCCGGTACTCCAGAAGGAAGGACAGCTTCCATATCGCGCACCTCTCGGTCGCAAGGATGCGCGAGGGATACGACCTGGCCTTCTTTGGCTCGGACGCCTTTCCATATCGGAGTCTGGACGAATACCTCGACATGGGGGTCGAGTACATCGTCATCGATCGCGTGGAGGCCCAGGGATTCCTCAACGAGGAGGGTTCCGGGCGGTTCCCCGAGGTCATGCGGTTCTACGAGCGCGTCGGCCGGGATCCGCGTTTGGAGCTGATTCGCGAGTTCACCCCTCGGGGGAATCCGGGGCCGGCCTTGGAGCTGTACCGGGTTCGAGAGGGGCCGGATGTCGGCGGTTGAGGCTGATCGAGCCAGGAGGCGAGCCATGATCTGCGTTCTTCGGATTGGTCTGGCAGTTCTATCCCTGTCCGCCAATCCAACGGCGGCCGTAGACGTCTCGCCGCAGGCGGAGATGGTGAAGGCGCCGCCTGCATGCGTGGAACCCGCGCCACCCGCGGATGAACCGACCGGCCCGCGAGTGGGCGGGGAGACGATCGAGACCGCCTACCTCATCCCCTCGCAGCCGTTCTCTGACACGGGAAACACCTGCGGCTTCTCCAATGACTACGAGGAGGTCTGCCCCTACCACGCGACCGCGCGCGACGTCGTCTACAAGTTCGTGGCCGGCGGCGAGAGCTACATCGACATCGATCTCTGCGCGTCGGGGTTCGACACGAAGCTGTACGTCTACAGGAACATCTACACCCCGGGGCTGCCCTACGCGTGCAACGATGACGCCTGCGGGGCGAGCGGCTACAGGTCGCGTCTGGAACGCGTGCGCGTCACTCCAGGGGAAAGCTACTACATCGTGGTGGACGGGTATGGATCGGCCTGCGGCGAGTACGCGCTGAGCCTGGTCCAGAGCGTGACGCAGGATGTCACCTGCCCACCGGGAGCGACGATCGAGGGGGAGCCTTACTGCTACGATGGCTACGTGGACCGGTTCAACGGAGGCTGCTGCTGCGACACCCTCCATTTCTCCGTCCTGGAACCCGAGCCGGGCACGATCCACGTCTGCGGGACCGGAGGGACCTTCGTTCGTGGCGGAGCGGACTACCGCGATACGGACTGGTACGAGATCAACCCGTCTGAGGCGATGACTCTCAACTACTGCG
>Ga0194125_10002048_pt1 | contig 33721 bp, 26 predicted proteins | sample TA2KigC250mmetaG_FD_148626 | JGI IMG/M metagenome (GOLD analysis project Ga0194125, IMG submission 148626) | Freshwater microbial communities from Lake Tanganyika, Tanzania - TA2015034 Kigoma Deep Cast 250m | ecosystem: Environmental > Aquatic > Freshwater > Lake | place: Tanzania: Lake...
GGCGAAAGCGAAAAACTGCTTTTCTCGCCGTTACGTCAATGAGTCGAAATCCCCCATCAAATCTCCGTTCAGAACGATAGGGAAACTGAAGGTTACTAAAGAAACGAACCATTAGGTAAAAATACGACTTTTTCAGTTATGAGGGAAAATCAGGTGTCACCTACCCCCCCAACCCCCCGTCAACGGGGGGTAAACCCGCTCCCGTTGGATTGTCAAATCCAACGGCTGGCCTGCCTGTGCCGAAGGCAGACAGGTCTTTCTTTGGCAATCCAGACAGAGCTAAGTGAAAAACTCGTATAAAAATCAGGTAATCATTGCACGATTCGAATAACAAGAAAGGAGTTTTACAAAATGCCAAACGGGTGGGTACACGCGGTGATAGATCTTGTTGCCTATGGAAGACCCTATTTGGATGTTCATAAGGAAAAAGATAAAGCATACAGAATATTGGGGTGTAATCATAGGAAAGTAAATCACGAATGGTACCAAAGTTTTGGAAAAGAGTGGACGTTAGACAATCCTTTCCCAGATTGGTTAAAAGAGCAGATTTCAAAGATAAAGGATACAAAAGGTTCTGATAAAGCAGAAGAGCGGATGGCATATATAGACCATGATTATATTGATAAAATATGGAGTGGACCCTCAGAGTTAGAGCAAAGGTATCGGGAAGGGTTTTTTATGTGGGTGGCATTGAACCCAAAAATCCTTAAAAAGTGGGCGGGTGTAGATGTTCTGGAAGGTAGAATACAAAGGGTCATCAATGAACGTGAAATCTGGGAAAGTTGTCCTGAATTGAAATATGAATACAAAAGACTTCGTAGTTACATAGAAAAGGTGAAAAGGAATAGTAAGATTTTGCAAGATATGCTGAAACGCTATGGAAAATATCAACAATGAGAGATTTACAATTGACAACTGGAGACTAAAAATTCCAGCAGGATGGATGTGGCGTAGATTGGAAGACTGTGTGGATATTTTAGATTATTTGAGAATACCTGTGAACTCTGAGGAAAGGGAAAAAAGGAAAGGGAATATTCCCTATTATGGTGCTACCGGACAGATTGGATGGATTGATGACTATCTATTTGATGAGGAATTAGTTTTACTGGGAGAGGATGGAGCACCATTTTTCGATAAATTTAAAAAGGCAGCGTACATAATTTCAGGTAAATCTTGGGTAAATAACCACGCACATGTTCTGCGAGCCTTATCATCAATAACCTCCAATCATTTTATCTGCCATTATCTGAATCAGTTTGATTTTCACGGTTATGTAACAGGGACGACAAGGTTGAAGTTAAATCAATCTGCGATGAAGAAAATTCCTATCCCCCTTCCTCCTCTCCCCGAACAACGCCTCATAGTCTATCGTGTTGAGAAACTACTTGAGCAAGTAAGGAGTGCAAAAGAGAATCTTGACAAGGTTCCTCAGATTATCAAGCGTTTTCGTCAGGCGGCGCTCAAGAAGGCTTTTTCAGGTGAACTTACCGCCGAATGGAGAGAAAAACATCCAGACCTTGAACCTGCCACAAAACTCTTAAAACGCATCCAGGATGAGCGGAAAAAACAATACGAAGTTGACCGTCCTGAACAAAGCGAAGGAACACACGAAAATACGCGAAAAACACGAAAAAAGGCAGAGGGTAAAAAAACGCCAACGAAACCCAAATATCTGGAGAGCGAACCTCTGGATAACTCTGACCTGCCGGAGTTGCCAGAAGGGTGGGTGTGGAGTAGGTTAGAAGAAATGGCTCAAATTAATCCACGACATCCTGCCAATATTGTGCCTGAAGATGCCGAAATATCTTTTGTGCCAATGTCCGCCATAGATGAAAAAAGTTGGAAATTTAAGGAAATGCAGACGAGAATTTTGGGAGAAGTAAGGAAGGGTTATACACATTTTGCAGAAGGGGATGTACTTTTTGCTAAAATCACTCCGTGCATGGAAAACGGTAAGGCGGCAGTAGCCAGGAATCTTGTTAATGGAATCGGATGTGGAACGACAGAACTTCATGTAATAAGACCAGAAGGACGAATCTTACCTGAGTTTATTTATCACTACATCCATCAACAATTCTTCAGAGAAAAAGCGGAAGCGCGCATGACCGGGACGGCTGGACAACTGAGAGTACCTGTTAATTTTGTCAAAACAGCATCTATTCCGCTTTCTCCCCTCCCTGAACAAAAAGAAATCGTCCGCCGGGTTGAAACGCTCTTCAAATTTGCCGATGAGGTTGAGAGGAAAATTGAGAGAGCAAGAGAGCAGGTGGAGAATATTACCCAGTCGGTCCTTTCCAAAGCTTTCAGAGGTGAGTTGACAGAAGATTTCAGGGAAACGGTTAAGAATTGGAAAAAACTTGACTTAGAAGAGCGGAGGAAATACATCTTTATCTTGCCAGAAGGAGAACAAAGGGAGGCTCTTTATGGAGATAAATTTCCGTTGGAGCCTGCCGGTGTCTTACTCAAGCGCATCCAGGAGAAAAGCGGAAAACAAGAGAAGAAGGAAAGGGAATATCGGAAGCCCGAACTTGTCCCCCTTAAAAAAGGGGGGCAGGGGGTTGTTAAGGGCCTTTTTCCCGACAAGTCGGGATGTCCAGAACCAAAGCAATTAACTTTATGGGATGAATAGCTCAGTATTATGAGAAAACCCGCAAACTTATGAATAGGAGGGAGATACGATGATTCACAAAGTAAAGATACAACCGATTGGCGGGGCGCTTGGGGCGATTTTGCCCAAGGATTTGTTGGAGAACATACATATTGCTCAAGATGATGAACTCCTGGCTGTTCCGGCAAATGGAGGAATTTTTCTAATGCCATATAATGTGAATTTCGAGGAAGCCATGGAAGCGTTTGAGGTAGGAATGGAGAAATACAATCAGGCGCTACGTGAACTTGCCAGGTAGGAGGCTGCAATCATGCCAGAACCAGCCTGGTTGTCACGTATTCTCCTTGATTATATGCACGCTGAATTGATTAGGAATTATGGCGGTTCACCTGGCATCCGAGATGCGAACTTAATCGAATCGGCTTTAGCTCGTCCGCGAAACAAGTGGTCATACGGCGAAAAAGACATCGCAGAGCTTGCAGCAGCCTATGGATATGGGCTTGCGAGGAATCATGGGTATGTTGACGGAAACAAGCGAATCGCGTTCATGGCAATGTTTGTATTCTTGTACCAAAACGGTTTTTTCTTAGATGCGCCCAATTCTGAGGTAGTCTCAGTGATGCTGGAGGTCACTGAAGGAAACCTATCAGAAGATGCATTATCCGAATGGATACAGTCAAGAATACATCCACGCCATTAATTTGTCATCTTGAGAAATCAGCTAAGTTTCTCGAAAAGGACCATCCTAAAAGTAACTGAAGAGAAAAAAATATATATCACGGTCAATAGATTATGACGAATAAAGAAAGCAAACCTCACTATTTAGGACATAGAGAACGCCTGCGTGAGCGATTTCGGAAAGCAGGTTCAGAGGGAATGCACGATTATGAACTTCTTGAGCTTTTGCTGACTTATGCCATCCCCCGCAAAGAGGTCAAACCAATCGCCAAAGACCTTATTAAGCGGTTTGGCAGTTTCAGCGGTGTTTTTGACGCTAACTTGAAGGAAATCGAGGATGTTCCCAAGGTTGGTACAACATCAGCTACACTCATACGATTGGTGAAAGAAATTTTCGGAGCATATCTTGCTGAAGGAATGAAAGGCAAGGATTTGCTCACTTCACCGCAAGCGGCGGTGGATTTTGCGCGGGTGGAACTTGCTGGCTTGCCCCACGAAGCTTTCATGGTGGTTTACCTGAATACCAAGAACGAGGTTATTCATCACGAGATTATCCATGAGGGAACAGTTAATAGGGCTGTAATTTATCCTCGGCGCATAATAGAATCTGCGTTAGCTCATCATGCCGCAAGATTATTGCTTGTGCATAACCATCCCAGCGGGCACCCTGAAGCCTCTTTGGAGGATGAAAACATCACCCGCGCTATCGCTGAAGCTGCGCGCACAGTGGAGATTAAGATTATTGACCACATTATCGTTGGTAAAGATGGGTATTTTAGCTTTGTTGAGGAAAATCTTCTAAATTCTATATAACAACAACGTGTATATGGTTCATTTTTATGACATTGAAGATTAGGAGGCTTTGATGAACCATAAGTCGAAATCTAAGGTTCGCGAAGTGACCCCGTTGGAAAACTTGGGCGGGGCAGAAAACCCCGTCCAAGTTATAGATTTCAGACCCCGCAACAAGCGGCGGGACTTCCTTTCTAACGGGGTGAACAACAATTCAAAATCCGCAGAGAAAATTGATGAACCTTTGTTGTGGGTTCAAGGATTAAAAACCTATTTTCGTACCTCTGAAGGGTTAGCAAAAGCAGTGGACGATGTCTCGTTTGAGATTCGACAAGGCGAGATTTTTGCGTTGGTGGGAGAATCTGGCTGCGGCAAGAGTGTGACCGCGTTGTCGATTATTCAACTTGTTCCTCAACCCGCAGGCTTCATTGCCGGTGGGGAAATTTACTATAAGGGTATGGAGATTACCTGTCTTTCCGAGTGGGAGAAACGTAAAATCCGAGGGAATGAAATATCCATGATTTTTCAGGAGCCGATGACTTCCCTCAACCCCGTACTCAAAATAGGAGAACAAATTGTCGAAGCCATCAAACTTCATCAAGGGCTTTCCGGCGCTTCTGCGAATCAGAAAGCAATAGAAATGCTGGAACGCGTTGGGATACCAGAACCGAAACAACGCTTTCATGAATATCCTCATCAGCTTTCGGGCGGGATGAAACAGCGGGTGATGATAGCTATTGCCCTGTCCTGCCAACCGGGGTTGTTAATAGCAGATGAACCCACGACAGCTTTGGACGTAACGATTCAAGCTGAAATTCTGGAACTCATCCGCCAACTCCAGCGAGAGTTTGGCACTGCTGTGCTGCTGATTACTCATGACCTCGGCGTAGTTGCGGAAATGGCAAACCGCATCGCGGTCATGTATGCTGGCAAGATTGTCGAACTCGCTGAACGACGGCGTCTCTTTGAGAATCCCTGTCATCCGTATACGGTGAGACTCATCGAATCCCTGCCGTCCCGACAGAAACGCGGATATTCGCTGATGACAATTGAGGGGCGCGTGCCAAAAGCTACTCGCTATCCGGAAGGCTGTCGTTTCGCCGCCCGGTGCCACCTTGGGATTGTCGATTGTCGATTGTCGATTGAAAAGACTTCCAATCATCAATCAACAATCATCAATCATCAATCCAGAGGTCGGGTGATGCAGGGATGCAGCGGCATTTTACCTCGTCTTCTGGAAATAGAACCAAACCATCAGGTTGCCTGCCATCTGTACGATGAAGCTTTTGCCTCCAAAGTGAAACGCGCTACGGTTCGCGAAGCCCTTCGCAAACAAGAGCCGCTCTCACCTCGGGAAACACCGCTAATCGAAGTCCGCGGGCTGCGCGTTTATTTTCCCATTAAAAAAGGATTGCTTAAAAAAACTGTTGGTTACGTCAAAGCGGTAGATGGTATTGACCTCATAATTCGCAAAGGACAGATATTCGCCTTAGTCGGCGAATCAGGTTGTGGCAAGACGACATTCGGTAAAGGACTCCTTCAACTCGTCCCCCCGTCGACGGGGGGGAAATGGGGAGGCGGAGAAGTCAGATATGACGGTGTTGACTTGACAAAACTAAGCAGAAACGAACTTCATCCCTATCGTCGCAAACTCCAGATTATCTTTCAAGACCCATATTCCTCCCTCAATCCGCGCATGATGGTTGGAAACATAATTCAGGAAGGAATGGCTGCACATGGCATCGGGGCAAATCAAAAGGAAAGGGAAGAACGCATCCAGACATTGATGCCACAGGTAGGTTTAGACCCAGACATGATTCATCGGTATCCCCACGAATTTTCCGGAGGTCAACGCCAGCGAATTGGGATTGCTCGTTGCCTGGCGGTAAATCCTGAGTTTTTAGTATGCGATGAGGCGACCAGTTCTCTCGATGTGTCAGTACAAGCGCAGATTTTAAACCTTCTCGAGCAGTTGCAAAAAGAATACGATTTGACTTACCTCTTCATCACTCACAACCTTTCCCTCGTGGAATACCTCGCTGATGAGGTAGCGGTGATGTACCTTGGGCGAATCGTGGAGCGCGGAAAAACCGAAGAGATTTTTGACACACCAGGGCATCCCTACACCCGCGCTCTCCTCTCTGCCATCCCCCAACCTCCCCTACCCCCCCCGTCGACGGGGGGGAATGGGGGGGGGGGCAGAAAAACGATTCGTTTATCTGGAGATGTTCCTTCTCCGATTAACCCGCCCGCTGGCTGTCATTTTCATCCACGCTGCTCAGAAGCGACGCCTCGCTGCCAGGATGCCTACCCAGACGAAGTAGCCATTACATCGACTCACACGTGTCGGTGCTTTCTTTGTGAATTTTGAGGCGAGTGCAACTTTAATAATCAAAATTACCATAAGACGCTTCGTCGTTGGTGCTTCACATAAATCTAATTTGTTGCAATTGTCAATCAACAAAACTCAGGCAAATAATCCTTCTGAAGTTCCAGCATATAATTGAGCATTTTCTCAGCGCGCTTGACGCTATCGACAACCGGGTCGAGCAACAATGCCTGAAGCAACAGTTTTTTCGAGCGCTTGCGATATGCTTCAATGAGCAACAGTTGAATCGAAATCTGTGTCCGGCAAAAAGCCGCTAACGCTTCAGGCAACGGCCCGACGTGTTCAGGATGAACGCCTGTCGCATTGACCATTGCGGGCACTTCGACAACCGCGTCGGTTGATAGATTTTCGACATATCCTCCCGTATTCAGCACATTGACCGCTGGTTCCCACTTATTTTTGTCCGTTAAGATGTCGGCGATGATGTCAACAGCAATTTCGCCTCCCGGACGAACGAGGTTATCATCAACTGGTCTCTTGCCTGATAAATAATCGTCTCGCCAATCCGAAGAAGGTGATTCCGATTTAGCTACTTTTCGGCATTCTCTACCATAATGCCAGAGTAGCCCGGTAAATTCTTGCGCGAACGAAAGGTATTCACCAATGTGGTCGTCCGAAGGATAGGTAAAACAATCAAAGACCTCTACCATCTTTTGCACTAACGGCGGACACGATTCCTGAATACGCTGGCGAAGGAGGGGATATAAATCTTCTCCCGTATTAGCATCTTCCACCTTCAAGACCCAAAAGAAGTGATTTAAGCCGCCCGTAACTATTTTCAAATCACTTAAATCCTTCCCCAGAAGTTGTGCCGCGCGGCTTCTTGCGCCAAACACTCCGTGGCATAGCCCCACCGCATTGATTTTGGTCAAATGTTTCATTGCCATGAGAATGCGGCTTTCTGGGTTAGTAAAATTCAAAACCAGCGCATCCGGGCATAACTTCTCGATATCGCGGCAAATCGGGAGAACTATTTCATAATTGCGAATAGCGTGAAAAAGCGCGCCAGGACCGCCATTCTCTCCCAGAACATTGCGGAAACCGTAACCAAACTTTTCTTTCAAAAAGAAAAGTTTGAGCAAAAGAAATAAGAGGAAAAAAAGTAAGCTAAAGGAACGCGAAAATCCTGTTCCCAGAGTTCATATCGTTTCTGCGTCACCGAGATTATCACATAGTCCGCCCCTGGCAAGGCTTCAGTTCGGTCAGTTGTCTTCTCAATCTTGACTGGAAAGTCGTAGTAATCCCGAATCAACTCAGCCAAACCCGCCATCTGATTCAACGCTTTCTCGTTAATATCCACCAGAACGACGGTACAATCATAATTTCTTAAATCATCACAAGCCATGATGTCTGCGAGAGTTCCTCGCCCAAAGCTGGCACTTCCAGCTCCGATAAGAACTATCTTTACTTTAGTTTTTGTTGAAGTCATTGTAGCATCTCCTTATTTTTCAGACTCAATATTAGCTTGACAATGTCATATTTCAACAATTTGCTTGACTTTTGAGGTAGTTGGTTTTATCTTCCTGGTTAGAATCTTCTACTAACAGGAGTAAACTGATGTCTTCTGTGTCCAGTGAAAAACCTTCCATCACTGAGCCCGACTCGGTATCTGACCCGTTGCGCTGGGGCCTTTCCAGCGAAGCCATCCCCCATCTGGGTCCGTGTTTGTCTCTGTTCTGGCATCCCAGCGGCGCGGCAGTTTCAGACCCAGATTGAGTTGGGCTGGGAAAGGATGAAGCGAACCAAGGGCAACGACCGACGCGTTGAAGCGGTCGCCTGTGACGACTTGTATGGGCGCAGCGCCTGGTTGCGTGCGCAACGGCGGCAAGGAGACAGGGTGTCTATCGCGGACGTTCCGCGGAACACCACCGTTTCTCACCAAAATCCAAGCTCCGTCAGGAGCGAAATGTCAATAATCATAGCGGTTGGCGGCGCGCGCATTGTTTGGATTGTTGTTCCACGAACCGCCGCGCAACACACGCCCTATTTGACCTGCCCCTCGCTACGCAGGAGAGCGTAGCGGCTCTAAAAATTCAAAAACAATTCATAAATTCAAAAAATCATAAATTCATAAATTCCGCCGGATTGAGCCGTTGGGTTGAGTTTATCGAAACCTTGTCGAAATCATATAAAAACTAACGAGGACGCGGGGACGAACAGCGAAAACCCCTATCGTTGCCCCTGACGCCGGGGTCGTCCCTGTTGCGGACGGCGGCGCGCGCAACGACCGGATAGTCGAACCACGAACCGCCGCGCAACACACGCCAAGTTTCAGACGAAGGTCCCGGCGGATTCCGGTCAGGGGCGGAAGTATAATACTTCTCATCATACCAGTCTGCACACCACTCCCATACGTTCCCCGCCATATCCATCAAACCGTAGGGGGAAACGCCTTGCGGATAACTACCAACAGGAGTTGTTTTTTGGGTTCCAGACTCCCAGCTATTACATTTACTACCATCCCATTCATTCCCCCACGGCCAAGTCCTGCCATCTGTTCCCCGCGCTGCTTTCTCCCATTGCGCTTCCGTTGGCAACTGTACTTTTGCCCAGTCGCAGTATGCAATGGCATCATTCCATGACACATAGACAATCGGGTGATTATCCTGCCAACCCCAAAATGGCGCCTCCGGCATCTGGCGTCCGGTCTCATTGCAGAATTTGCGATATTGGGCGACGGTGACTTCGTATTTGTATATCCAGTAGCCGTCGAGATAAACAGGGCGTTGAGGCTTTTCGTCGTCAAACCAAGAACGGCTCCAGTCTGGAAACTTTTTTAGCAGTGCGTCGATTTGCTCGTCGGACGTGCCCATGATAAACTCGCCTGCGGGTATGTAGACCATTTCTGCGCCGTCTATCGGGTTTCGGGCGCTGGCGCCTGGCGTCCACCAGGCCTCGGCTTGTGTTTTACCGCTCCTGTTTTCTGCCACAAGTCGGAAGATGGTATCCACATCTGGCGCTGCTATGTCTGAGCTTCCCGATGAACCGATATCCTTAGTGCCAAAGGCTTCCTGAATTCTCACTCTGTCGGCTTGTTCGGTTTTCCACGTCAGAATCACTCTTTCCGCGCTGCCCTTTACAACCGTACTCGGTCTGACCTTGAAAACCTGCACTTTCGGCGGGTCGGGCATCGGCCTTACCGCTGTCCACCCCAAAAGCGCGGCAACTACTGCGGTGAATAGCGCCATGACCGGACGAGTACCTATATGCTCAAAACCTTCGGGCAACCACTTTGCCACCCTCTGTTTTTCGTTGGCGAGTAGAATCGCTTTTCCGAGAGCCTGGTAAGTGATGTAATCCAACGGGTTCTGACTCCCCTGTTTGGTTTGCGCGGCGTGGAAACGACCAACGGTATCATAAGTGTAGAAAAGATCTCGGGCTACACTGGTCGATTTTGCTTCAAATTTCAGTGGAGGATCAAATCCCAGTTCCCAAGCCACGCTATAGGCGAATAGTGTTTTTCCGGTTCCGGGTTCACCGGTGAGCAATAATGGTTGACCAAGCAGTAATGCCACATTCATCGCGTCAATCAGACCGGGGCCTGGCAAGTACTTAGAGGGTTGGTCTAAATCGGCACGTAGAGATGGAGGTAGCTGTGCCGGCTCGCGGCGTTGATTTTCAGGTTTGCCGGTATAGTATGGGAAGTTCATGCCCAAACCTCCTCTAGTAATATTTTGAGTTTACCCTTGATTTCACCTTCGAGCTTATTCATCGAAATCGAATTCGCTTTTTCTTTCTCATATATCGAGTAGATTTGATTACGAAACTTTAGTATCAGGTCATCTAATTGGTCTTCTTGTATTTTCTGTTTAGATAAGAAATCACATACCTCTTTTGTCCACACCCAATCCTCGATGTGTTTTTTCGTTATGGCAGGCAGTGGTTCCAGGGTTACACCATGTATGTTGTCATCAAAACTGAGATTACTCACAAAGTTTTTAATCAAATTGTTGCGTTTTTCCAATTTCCGTCCTGGTCCAAGGTGCCTTTGCCAAAAACTCAACTTGCCTTTGTTATATTTGATACATAAGCAAGTGAACAAGAAAAGTCGAGGTGGTAGATCCTGATAATCATTCCAGAAATTGATAAAATCTCTTATCAAGTCTGGTTCGTCGTCACCACATGCTTCTGTGTGCAAAGACGAGTAGATTATAAACACCGACACATTGTATCTGGAAATCGCTTTAGACAAATTTTTTAAAATGAAATCCCTTGGGCTGGCAGTTGGATCTGCTCGGCTGTCAAGAAGTTTATCAGCTAGACTTTTATCTAGATTGCTGAGCAAATCTTCAAAACGTTTTTTCACTGCGCCAGTGTTTGACGGCCAATTGAATCGTAGTTTTTCTATCGGTTTTTCATCTTGATTGGGGTCCAGTCCGAGATGTTTACAAAGTGAATACTCCTTCAGGCGAAAAAGCAGATATTCATCGAGGCATTCCTCTTCGTCACCATGAATGATACAGATAAATGGGCGTCGCGGTCTGTTTTCTTGATGATATTGGAGTTTCTGACGGAGTTCTTCTTCTTGCTCTTCACAATCCAGTAAGTAAATCAGAGTAGAAGGTATCTCAGGTTTGAAAGATTTGGGTCCCGTTTTAATAGTATTAAAAATGTTATCAAGCATTTGCATTGAGATTGAATCATCTTCATGGAAACGCACAATCTTAATCAATTCATCAATCCCATTGTGATGATCTAAGCAGGTGTTGACTATATTGGTAACATCAGTTTTGTCTGTGGGGTTTCGCTGGATATTGCTCCCAATATCAACAGGCAAATTGTCCACCACGGTGTTGCGTGTATCCCGATTACGCATGCTGGGACATTCGAGTAAAGCTTTTATCAATTTTGTCTTCGGTTCAAAGTCCATTGGCTTCTGTAAAATAAGGTTGGTTTACCTAAGAGATTTGTTTTATTAACCTGTCGAGTGCTCGCATTGCGCTTGAATCACCTTCATAGAAACGCACAAATCTAATCAATTCATCAATTCCATTGGGATAATTCAAGCATGTATTGACTATATTGATAACATCAACTCGGTTTCCGGGGTTTCGCTGAATGTTGCTCCTAATATCGACAGGCAAATCATCCACTATTGTGTTGCGTGTGTCCCGATTACGCATGTTGTCACACGCGAGTAAAGCATCTACCAGTTCTGCCTTTTGTTCAAAGTTCATTGGCTTCCGTTCGTCATGTAATTCTGTTTGACAAAATTTCCTGACAATCCCCAGCTTTTCGATCAGCTTTATCACCAACGAAATCGGTATCGCTTGCCCATGCCCAGCTCTTTGGGAATCTTTCGCATTCACCATCCCGATGACTTTTCCGTCGGTGTTGAAGACGGGTGCACCGCTGTCACCCGGATTGATGGCGGCGCTTAACCCGATACGTCCATGTTGCGCGTCAAAACCTCTAATTTTGCATGGGATATGTTGGGGCGCTACGTAATACTGCTCCGTTGAAAAGCCCAATACGGACACCTCGTCACCTGGCTGGGTGTCTTCACGCCAGTTCGGATGAAGAGGGGCGCAATTTGTTCGCTCATCAAGCGGAACGAGACTCACCAACAACGCCAGGTCATCGTGTTCTAACCGGTCGCAGATTTGATACCGCCCCGGTCTGTTGTAGGGATAGGGCAATTGCACCTGTATCTCAGCGGCTTGAGAAACCACGTGCCAGCAGGTAATGACATGCCCGTTTTGACTTACGATGATTCCTGTGCCGTTAAACAAGTCGCCTTCACGAGTTTTACCAAAAACACGCACCACATAACCTGGTGTTTCCACCACTGTTCACCTCCTTCTGGACAACATCTTTAATCCTAAGTCACATGCACTTACCGATTGATGCGCAATGCGCACCCTACTTTGTTCGCTTTCTGGACAACATCTTTAAGCTAATACAAGTTACTATTCATTTGTTTTCCATTCAATTGACACCTTGATGTTTGCCTCACTCGCGGCTTTGCCCAGCATCGGGACACCAGCTTCACCGGCGAACTTAATCCCAAATTCAACGGCAAACCTCTGCGGTTTGATTTTGGAGATGGCATCAGATAACTCGTTGCAACACCCAATAATAAGTTCATTGACAGCGGCGAACTTTCGCCCAACCGCTTTGAGATCGACAACCGGCGTCATGCCTTCGGATACACCCGCCGCCGGCGGTGTGAAACGGCTTTCCAATTGAGTTGGTACTTCTACTGATACGTCCGTTTCGACGAGGAACTCCGATTGACCGGCGGTTATCACAATTGCTTTAGACATTGATTTTCCTCCTGGTGGTGAATATCCCTGAAATGGGAAAATGGCATTTAGCAAATTCTATACCACAGACAAAATCGTGTTCTCGTTAAATTTTATTGTACCCAAAATTAGTGCTTTTGTCAACCACTATAATAGTAATAAAACGTGAAACGTGAATATAGCATTTCTTTCACATTTCACGTTTCACGCATCACGTTACCATCCCATCGCATACGATAATTGACCGCGTGGCGATGCGCCGGCGGAGATGACGCCGGTTTTGGGATTGAAGGTTATTGCAAGCACGCGCCCGTTGCTCCAATCACCGGTGATATTGACTTTATGCCCGCGCGATTCCAACTCTTTGCTGATGGATTCGGGAATGCGTCCTTCGAGAGTAATACTGCCTGGCGAGGCGTTATGCGGGTAGAATGAGTTGGGGAAGTGGCTTGTGTGATAGTTGGGCGCATCAATGGCTTCCTGCAAATTCATTCCGAAATCGATAAAATTGAGGAAGAAATCTAACGTCCATTGGTCCTGGCAATCACCGCCGGGTGTGCCGAAAACCATGAAGGGTTCACCGTCTTTTGTAGCAAGTGATGGCGTTAGCGTTGTGCGCGGCCGCTTGCCAGGGACGAGGGCGTTGGCGTGATTGGGGTCAAGGTAGAACATCTGCCCGCGCGTGCCAGGTGGAAATCCCAAACCTTCGACGACTGGCGACGATGGAATCCAACCTCCACTAGGGGTCGCGGCAATCATATTGCCTTCGCAGTCGATGGCGTCGCAATGCGTTGTATCGCCGGTGTAGACCGATAGGTCAGGTTTACCTTCAGAAAGAACAATTGTCGAAACATCGCCGGGACGCAATTCCATCGACGCTTTCTCTGGGTCAATCAATTTTCTGCGTTCAGCGGCGTATTCTTTCGACAATAATTTATCAAACGGCACATTCACAAAATCCGGGTCGCCGTAGTATTTCTCGCGGTCTGCGAAGGCGAGTTTCGCGGCTTCCATGACAGTGTGAATGTAATCAGCCGAGTTATGTCCCATTTTTGCCAGGTCGTAGCCTTCTAACAAACTTATCTGCTGAAGGAATACCATGCCTTGACACCATGTGCTACATTTATGGACATCATAGCCGCGGTAATTAAACGTTACAGGGGCTTCTACTTTTGTTCGATAGTTGTGGAAATCTTCGACTGTAAACAGCCCGCGATTGCGTTGTTTGCTGGCGTCCAAAACTTCAGTGTTCTGTGTGAATTCTACGATTCGTTCAGCAATTTCACCTCTGTAGAAATAGTCAATAGCAGCCTGGAGCGCGGCTTCTCGGCCGCGATGGCGATTTTTAATCTCCGCGTCGATTGTCTTTTTGAATGTCTTCGCCCAATCTTTATTTTGAAAAATCTCCCCGACCTCCGGAACTCGGCCATTGGGCAGATAAACTTTCGCCGAGGAGGGCCACTGGTTTTGAAACTTATCTGCTAATCCTCCGATGCTGCCTTGTAAGCCGGGATACATTGGAAATCCTTCTTCTGTTAATTCTATGGCTGGTTCAAGCATATCTTTCAAAGACAGCCTGCCAAAGTGCATCAACGCTGTCACCCACGAACCGAATGCGCCCGGAACAGTGGCAGGCAGAAAGCCATCGCCTGGGATTAAGTCGATACCGCGATTTTTGAACCATTCAATCGTCGCCGCTTTCGGCGCGCAACCCTGACCGTTGATGGCATAAACCCGTTTTTGCTTCGCTGAATAAATCAAAATTGGCACTTCGCCGCCGATGCCGTTCATTTGCGGCTCTAACACATTCAAGGCAATTCCTGCCGCAACGCCAGCATCAATAGCGTTGCCGCCTTTTTGTAACATTCTAAGTCCCGCAGCAGCGCCTAAATAATGCCCTGCGGTTACCATTCCGTGCGTTCCCATTAAAACTGGTCTGGTTGTAAAAGCCATATTTTCACCTCGTAAAGAATTGTCGATTGTCGATTGTTGATTGTCGATTGATAAGCTACCTTAATCATCAATCAACAATCATCAATCATCCTTCCAATAGTATTTGTTTGTTTTTCGATAATCTCTAATAGCCTGTCGCGCCAGCGACGGATATAGTCAAGTTCTTCTGTCACAATCCTGTATATTTCCCCTGGATTTACTCTATAGTAATGGTGGACTACGAGATTCCGAAATCTCACCATCTCTACATAAACTTCGGCATCTTTTGGGTCAATGTAACCAGCATCTGAAAGAATTGTCGGAATCTGCCAATACTCTTGGGCGGGTGGAAGCGAAAGCGAACGAATCACATATCGGGAGATGTCTGCCAATGCCTCAATTGAAGTCTGAAGAAGGCGGACCGCCGACTGAAGGTACCAGAACTCAGCTTTGAACTCATCCCAACTGAATTGGCTTAACTTTTCAAGCATCTCCAAATTCTCTTCGATAGTATCAAAGTTTATTTGCACATCCTGTTTTTTCATCTTCCCATCCTCCACATACTGTGGTAATCCTTCCTTAAAGCATTTACGCATTAACTTCCTCTCATAAAAGAGCCGCTTTTTTTTGTCAATTTCGTAAATAATCTTTCCCGTTTTTACCACTACCTGCTGAAACCAGAGAGGCTGATTGGAAAGGTCAACGACATCAGCTTTGTCCTGGCCGACAACTGCAAACGCCTCGCAGAGCAAATCACCTATGATGTTCCACCTGTCGCCTTTTCGCCATCCATCCTCAAAGAGCACCGCAAAGTCAAAGTCACTGAATTTGTCCGTCTTTCCTTTTACTTGCGAACCGAAAAAGTAAACCGCTATGATTCCATCGCGACCTTTGAAGATTTTAGCAAATTTCTCCTCGTAAATGGTCATAAGAACTTTCTATCTCCGTTTTTGTATGTAACGTCCCTACGGGACTTTTCAGACAGCCTCTTAGAATCCATTATTTTACTCCGGCCCGCCCAAAAAGCCCTCGTGGAAAAAGACCGGCTTGTATCCATGTTCTGTGACCCAACGGATAGCAGCATCAAGCCTCTGGGCATGGTCGGGAATGTAGTTGTGGTAGAACGGCCAGAAATACTGCTCGTGTGTGAATAAATCCATAATTTCCGCACGGTTCGGGTCTTTGGCGAGCGACTCTAACGTAGGTACTATGCGTTCGATAGGCGTATTATTGCAGATAATATCAATGTTGGAAAAAACTATGCCGCTGTCGAAATCCATGTCGTGTGCGTTGGACTCATCAATGCTTCTATTAGAAACAGGGTTAGTGAGCACAAGGCACACAAAAAGCGCATCATGGCGTGAGAGATATTCAGACCGGTCGTCATCCAGGAAATAGTTGATATCCCAGATGCCGTTGTAGCAGCTAAAGTTGCCACTGAGCACACGCACCCCGTGTTCGTGCAACGGTTTTAGAGCCGTTGGCTGCACCATTCCCCAGTGAATTACTGTCGGCGGTGAGTAGGTTTGTTCACCAGCAAAGCGATGTATTTGTTCAGCCACTTTGTCCAAATCTGCGATTAAATGTTCAGCAGGCGTGTACTGGTATGGCCGGGCGGGGTTGTTAGCATAAGCGTGGAAAGCTAGCTTGAGCCAGTGGGAGTTGTCTTGCCACTCACTTTTGTAACGGTCAGGAAATTGCGGCAGTTCAAATCCATCTTCTGTGGTGTAATAGATATTAAGCACGAATCGTGTGTCGTACTTAGAGTTCAAATCACGCAGCATTTTCAGGTAAAAGCAGTCAAAAAGCGAGGTGTAGTTCTTCTGCGCAATATCCCGCAGGAAGAAGCTGTTGTCATCAATTGAGAATCGGTACCGCGGATAAGAATTTTTATCCCAGAGTACACGCACACGATGCTCGTGATGTCCAGAGCTGCCTTCTGAAGCGGCGACAATTTCTGTCTTCTTTTCACGGAGGATGGTTTCTGAGATGAATTTAGCACCGGCGCGTTGAGTTGTTGCTCCATTGACTGTTACATGGTCGCGTAGCGGCGCCTCGCCGCACACCCGAATTTTCAAGCCACCCTCCACTTCCTCTCCATGCCTGCGGTTCAAAATTGCGCCATGAAATGGTTCTTCAATCTTCAGCATTAGTTTGCTCCTTTCTTTGATTACGACTTTTTCAGTTATCGTTCTCTTGCAGGCAATATAACGCGTGGAACATGAAACGTGTTGCGTATTGCGTATTGCGTGTTGCTGTAAATAAACAATACACGAAACACGAAATACGAAACACGTTTTACGTTTTCCACGCTTCTAAGTGAAAAGGTCGTATTTGATTAGAACTCATTCGAATTCAGATAAATAAACCGGTTCGTTCCGTTCAGCGCTCAACATGGCCGCTTCGATTACTGCCATAGTATGACGCACTGACCTGCCGCTGGCGTCTGGCTCACGGCCTTCCAGACAGCACTCTGCGAACTCTCGGATTTGATTGTGCATTCCATCCCCGGATGTTTCTTCCAGTGGAACTTCCTTTCCGTTCACGACTAACTTTTGTCCTGATAGCATCATTGAGCCTTCGCTGCCGATAATATACTGGTCATGAGCGCTGGAATGACAGACCACCGACTGCGACAGCACGCTCACTGCACCGTTTGCATGGTTCATCACCGCAGTGTATGAATCCTTTTGGCCCCGATACAACTCCGTGCTTTCTGTTCCTTGCGCGTAGACCTTTGTCACCGGCGAGTTGAGATACCAGGGCAGGATATCATACTCATGAGGCCCAAAGCAATATAGGACACAAATCCCACCTATGTTCAAATCGAGATACCAGGCAGGATATCCGCTCCCCGGCTCAAGCGTATTGAAATAGCTGTACCGCCGTCTGATTAAGTGCCCCACCTTTCCAATAGCGCCCTGGGCTATCATTTCCCGTATCTTGCGATTCACCGGGTAGTAACGCATCACTTGCCCCACCATCAGAATCTTTCCGGCCTCCTCACAGGCTTTAATCATCCTATCACAGTCCGAGAGCATCAGTGCCATCGGTTTTTCCACCAGCACGTGCTTCCCCGCTTCAGCAGCGGCGACCACCTGGTCTGTATGCAGACTGTGGGGAGTGCATACATGAACCGCTTCTATATCCTGGTCTTTTAGTAAATCTTCTAAGTTCGTATAGGCTCTAGCTCCATACTGTTCCGCCGCTGCTTTTGCCCGGTCGGCAACCACATCTACCACTGCAACAAGCTGGATATTATCATTCTCATGAATTGCCCGCATATGCGACTGGGCAATCCCGCCAGCGCCAATTACTCCTACTGATAGTATATCGCTCATCTTTCCGCCTCCTAAATTTGACAATTTAACTCATTTTGAATATTAAAGTGGCGCATCAGACTTCCGAAGTCTTTGAGACTTTGGAAGTCTGCAGTAAAGCCCGTTTGACTAATGCTTTTGCCAGCTCAACTTTGTAGGCGTTATCCCTGAGTGGACGGCTATTCGTGAGGGCAACTTCGGCGGTTTTTTCGGCTGTCTTTTCGTCAATCGCTTTGCCCTGAACAACTGCTTCAGCATCCGGAACTCTCCAGGGGATAGGCGCTACACCGCCCAAAACTATCCGCGCGCTGCTGACAACTTCATCACCATAAACTATTTGACAAGCTACGCTAACTGTTGCAAAATCCCACGCTTTTCTCTCCATAGCCTTCAGATATATCCCCCGCGAGTTTTCCTTTGGAATCGGCACTCGAATTTCCGTGACGATTTCGTTGAATTTCAGGATGTTTTCCCTGTATGGGTCAATTTTGGGACCAACGAAGAATTGTTCTATGGGAATGACCCTTCTGCCTTCAGGATTGGCTATTTCCAACGAAGCATCAAGGGCTATCAACGCCGGCGCTAAATCTGATGGGTGGACGATAAAACAGGGGCCGCCACCCAATATGGCATGATACCTGTTTTCACCGGCTGGCGCAAAACATCTTTCGCCGCCCTTGCGAAGACATGGATAGTGTGAGTTTCTGTAGTACCAACATCTCGGCCTTTGACAAAGATTGCCACCGATTGTGCCCATGTTTCTGAGTTGTGGAGTCCCCACCTTGTTTATCGCTTGACGCAGAATGCCGAACTTTTCAAGGACAATCTGATTGCTTTCAATATCGCTCAAAACTGTCAACGCGCCTATCTTTAAGTCTTCTTCTTCGGAATATCGAATGTAAGAAGAGCCTTTTATGGTTTTCAGGTTGACCAACCTTTGGGGAGCAATAATTTCCCGCTTCATTTCGCCTAAAAGGTCAGTTCCACCAGCAATGATTCTTGTATTCCAATCGGAGTCGAGAAACAAAATTGCATTTTCTATCGTATCAGCGTTTACATGCTCAAAGGATTTCATTGGATACCTCATTTTTCGATTGAAGATTGGTTATTGAAGATTGAAGAATGAAAAAACAATCTTCAATCTTCATTATTCAATTGTCTTTCACTTCCACACCTACAATCCGCTCCATACCTACGCCCACCACAGTGTATTTTCTCAAATTGACTTCAGGATGCTTTGTCACCAGCGCCTCCGCATACTTATTCAATTGCTCCTTCGCACCTTTTAACACTTCTCTTATCTCTGCGCGCTCTATCAATTCTTCGTCGCTCCTCCCTCGTACCTCTTCTCCTTTTAACTTTATCTGATTCAACCCGACATACTTGAACTCTATAAGAATATCGTGCAATCCCGCTCCTTGTTTATCTGGACGAACCATCAACAGCAAATCTGCATATCCTCTCCCCAGTTCAGGCTCACTATCTATCACGAACACATTTTCCCAAAAGAGAAAGCAGAGGAACATCATTTTCAAACTAAATTCGTTCATCCACCGATATTCACGGTTCTTGAATACAGGCAGAATCTTCTGCTCAACAAATTGGATGAGTGGCTTAATATCGCCACCTAGGAGGAATTCTTTTGCTTGCTCTATTCCTTCGTCTTGAACAATTCCATCGCTAATAAATCCCCTTATCCGCTCTATGTAGAGGCCTCTAATGACATGGTTGGGGACTTCAAAACAATATTCCAGGACGGTCTTTTCAGCAAGCGTAAGCACACCAAAGTAGTAAAGGTAGGATACACGTGATGAAATATCTCGTTCACCGATGTACAAAATATCAAGGATACTAAACCTGTCCTTAAGCGAATTTACGCAAATTCTGTTTCCTTGTACAATGTCAAGTAGAAGCCCTTCGCCTCTCCGGCCAACATCGGAGATAAACCGTATCTTCTCTGCGTCCATCGCTAAGTTGCTATCCAACATCGGCTCTGGGTAGCGACATTCACGGTATAGGTAATCGAAAAAATAAAGCGACATGGTGGGGTTGTAAATTTTTTCCTCCGCCCTGATAGAAAAACGATAACCGTTGTAGTATGATTCCATCATTTCAATCGCTTCATTCAGTTTCTCTTCACTTAGTTTACCTTCACGAATCATCTCACTTACTATTTCTTTCACTTCTCCTTCTGTGAATCCACAGAGGGTATGGTAGTAGTCGAGAAAGTAGATGTTTTTAGCGATGTTGTAGCCGATGGTCATATCGCTCATCACTAAATGAGAGACACCGGTGATGAATACCCTATCTATTCCTCCCTCTGTGCATGCAAATTTGACCGTCTTGAATACGGTCTTCAAAACCCCTTCCTTTTCCACCAATGATTGGTAAGTTTCCTTATCTCTTCTGCTCATCAATACTTCGTTGGCGAAATTATCGTATTCGTCTATGAGAAGGTAAATGCGATACGGAGTCTCACGGACAGCAGAGATGAGAGAAGTGAGAGAAAAAATAGCGCTTTCATCTATTTTTCCCTTTCTTGGGAGGAACTCTTCATAATAACTGTAAAATTCTTCTATCTGATGATTTATGTGAGTGTAGAGGGATTTTTTGATATCTTCAAGTTCTCCTGAAACTTCAATAAACGAGAAATCCCACTTTAGGACGAAGTAGCTGTTGCGGCGAGGTGTTGGATTATTACCTATCGCAAGATGCCCGAACAGTTTCTCAAAATTTTCTGCCTGTTTTACATCGTAGTAGTGAGCGAGCATCGAAAGTAGAAGGCTCTTCCCAAATCGGCGCGGCCTGAGAAAAAGTAGGTTTTTTCCTTCCTCTTCAAGCAAACGGATGAACCCCGTCCTGTCTTGATAGAAATATCCTTCTGTAATGACCTGATGAAAATTAGCGATACCGTAGGGAAATTTCATGATACTTGCCAGTCCTTTCAATGAATCAAGATGAACCTATTATAACGCACTCGTTCACATCGCGCAAGCTATTTCAGACAACAAATTCAGAAACCCGTTTTCTTTAAGAAAACGGGTTTCTTATTGTAAACGCATTTTATTCGTCTCTATGCTCGCATCGTGGAATTTATAACTCTGCCCTTTAATGCGATAAAAATACTGAAATTTGCCTTCCTTAACACCTTCGAGCAATTCTCTCGTGGGAATTTGGAGAATCCGAGCGGCTTCAGACAAATCATATTCAACTAAATGACCTCTTATTCGCATAGTTTCCTAACCCCCCATTCTGAAAATAACCTAACGTCAAAAAAATGCTGTTGTTTCTTATAATTATTTATAACGATTGTTAAGATAAATTTGTTTATTGTTAAAAAAGAAAAGTTGACATGAGGATAAGAATTTGGTAAAATAATTTTAGTTGACTAAAATCTGGTAGTTGCTATTTATTACTCGTGAAACGTGAAGAGTGAAACGTGATATAGGAGTTTTTATCATGCATCACGCATCACGTTATAAACCAAGTATTAGATGGTGAATACCTACGAATCTGAAACACAGGTGAGAAAATGACGAAATGCTATCAATTATTCGGCAAACTGGTGGAAGTAGTCGCAGCATTGCGGGGTGAAAACGGATGCCCCTGGGATAAGGAACAGACGCATTCGACGTTAAAGTCGAGTTTGCTGGAAGAAACTTATGAGGTCATTGAAGCGATTGATGGGGAAGTGTCGGCCACTTCCCCTACGAAGCTAAAGGAAGAATTAGGCGATTTGCTGATGCAAGTCATGTTGCACGCCCAAATCGCCCAAGATGAGAATAAGTTTAATATTGGCGATGTTATTCAGACAATCACGGAAAAATTAATCAGACGGCATCCCCATGTATTTGGTGACGTGCAGGTGGAAAATTCCGCTCAAGTGTTGTCCAATTGGGAGGCCATCAAAAGGATGGAGGCAAGTTCTCAAGATAGAGAATCTCTTATGGATGGAATTCCCATTCAATTGCCCAGTTTAATTAGAGCAAGGAAAATCCAGAATAAGGCTTCACGGGTGGGGTTTGATTGGAAACAAGGCGAAGATGTGCTGCCGAAAATTCAGGAGGAGTTTGAAGAACTTAAGGATAGTATGAAGTTATCTGAACAGGTGGAGATAGAGATGGAAATTGGGGATTTGTTGTTTTCCATCGTCAATCTGTCTCGCTTTCTTAACGTTGACCCTGAAGATGCGTTACGTAAGGTGAACGAAAAGTTTATTCGACGTTTTCAGATAATGGAAGCTGAGATCAAACGCCAGGGCAAGCGTTTTGAGGATTATGACCTTGAAGGCTTGGATGAGTTTTGGGAGAAAGCAAAACGAAGTGTATAGACTTCCGAAGTCTCCGAGACTTCGGAAGTCTAAAAGAAAATCCCAAGGAGGGAGATAAAATGAATAATAATCAAGTACAATTTCAATGGATACCGGAAGTATCTCTATCCCCGTTTATGGAGCGTTTTCTTCCATACAAAGGACAATATGTTGCTGTGCAGGCTGATAGACTCATTGCTCATCCCAGGCTTGCGGAAGTATTAAGGGAAGCCAGAGCGTCAGGCAAACCGTTCACTATTTATGCTATACCAGGAGAATTCGGAAAACTTCGTATTTTACCCATTCGCATTCGTTCGTTAGGATTTCACTTTTGGAATCCAATGTATGATATTGCCTGGCAATGTACCAATGGTAGTTGGCTTGATTCACAAACGTTGGTAGACTCTGGCGCTGATGTCAGTGTGATACCACTGGAGTTAGGACAGGAACTGGGCTTTACTTTATTACCTGAAGAATTGCGTCAACAAGCAATCGGGCTTAGTGGAACGCTTGATATTGTTCTTCGTCAAGCGGTGGTGAGAATCAACGAAGTTACGGCAACCATACCAGTCGCCTGGGTACAAGAATCAGCTTTTACCGATGTTATCCTCGGGAGAGCTGTCGTTTTCGATTTATTCGATATTACATTTAAACAAGCTGAAGAAACTATTATCTTTGTTCCGCGGGAGACAAAGTGCTAGCCCGCCGTCTCGCACAGCCACGGATACCTTCACGGAAGGAAAAGAAGGATTGAAGGAATGAGAGAAAATTTTTCTAAATCAGCCCAAATCCCCCTTAATGAAGAGGGGCAGGGGGGTTGTTTGGGCGCATCGTGGCGGGCAATTTTGATTGGGTTGGCGTTGATTCCATTCAACACCTACTGGATTATGGATTCCGCCGGCCAGGGTTATCCGACCACAGTGTCGCTCTATTTTAACGTAATTTTTTGTATCTTCATTCTTGCCGGCTTGAATTGGTTAGTGGTGAAGTTGTTGGGTTGGAAGCGGAAGGGAAATCAAAAGAAAAGAAAAATTCCTTTTTCAAAGGGGGGTAGGGGGGATTTCCGATTTGCGATTAATCAGGGAGAGTTGTTGACCGTTTACGTGATGCTCGCCATAGCGTCCTCGTTAGCGGGGCATGATGTTTTGCGGGTATTGATTCCGATGATTCCTCATGCTTTTTGGTATGCTACGCCGGAGAACGAATGGGCTGAACTATTTCATCGGTACGTCCCCGATTGGATAGCGGTTAAAGACAAAAATTTTCTTGCTGATTACTATCGAGGCGAATCGACTTTTTACACTCAGGAACACATCAAGGGCTGGATTCCTACGACGCTGTGGTGGTCGGGATTTCTGTTCGCGCTGGTATTTGCGATGGTGTGCATAAACAGCTTTGTGCGTAAACAGTGGACGGAAAATGAGAAGCTGAGTTATCCTATCATCCAACTGCCGTTGGAAATGACCACTGGCGGAGGAGTCACAGGGATTTTGCGCAGCCGGGTTATGTGGATAGGCTTCGCTGCCGCTGGCACTGTGGACATTATCAATGGCTTCCATTTTCTTTATCCCACCGTCCCCAGCATCGGTGGACGGTTGTATGATTTACTGCCGTTTTTTACTACGAAACCGTGGGATGCTATCGGCTGGACGCCCGTTGCGCTTTTTCCATTTGCGGTAGGGTTGGCATTTTTTATCCCGCTTGACCTCTCGTTTTCATGCTGGTTTTTCTATCTGTTCTGGAAGTGGCAGCGCATTATGGGCAGTGTCATCGGATTGCGCGGTATGCCCGGATTTCCATTCATCGACGAACAATCCTTCGGCGCATACATCGGCTTGTTCATCATTGCAATTGCGGCGAGCAGACGGCATCTGTATCAAGCAATCAGAAAAATTATCACGACTACTCCCCAGGTGGACGATTCCGCCGAACCAATGCCGTATCGTTTGTCATTGTTCGGGCTACTTGCAAGCTTGGGATTTTTGGTGGCGTTCTGCAAAGCTGCCGGCATGTCTCTATGGGTGATTTTGGCGTTCTTCGCAATTTACTACGCAGTTTCCACGGCGGTCACACGCATGAGAGCGGAATTAGGTTCGCCAGTCCATGATTTGCACTTCATCGGTCCTGATGAAATGTTGCCGAGAATATTCGGAACTCGCGTTCTGGGAGCATCCAACCTGACCATGTTCGCGTACCTATTTTTCTTCAACCGCGCCTATCGCGGACATCCGATGCCGCATCAACTGGAAGGCTTCAAACTCGCAGAACGAACAGGCATCAACAACCGTAGACTACTCATCGCCATGGTCATCGCCACTATCATCGGGCCATTGTCAACTTTCTGGGCATTCTATCATATCTCGTACATCGAAGGCGCGCGCGATTGGTTCGCCTGGCATCCCTTCAATCGCCTCCAGAGCTGGCTTCTAAGCCCGCGCAAACCCGACTATCCCGCCACTGTAGCAATGTTTGTCGGCTTGTTCAGCACGTTTTTTCTCATGGTCATGCGGATGCGCCTGTTCTGGTGGCCGTTTCACCCCGCAGGATACGCCATCTCCAGCAGTTGGTCGATGAACGTCTTCTGGTTCTCTATATTTTTCAGCTTCCTCATCAAGTGGATTATCCTCCGCTTCGGCGGACTCAACACTCATCGCAAAGCCATTCCATTCTTCCTGGGTTTAATCTTGGGTGAATTTATCGTTGGGAGTATTTGGAGTTTGATAGGTATCACAATTGATAAGCCAATGTATCGGTTTTTGTATTGACGCGTAGAGATAAAACGTGGACGCTCGCCAGCGCGTTTAGTGCTTTGTTACATTTGAATTGACTGGTTCATGTCATCCCTTCGATTTCGTTCAGAGCTTGTCCTTGAGTCCTAAGAGAAACGAAGGAACTGAAGGACAAGCGTCTGAGTGAAACGAAGCATCTCAAGAGATTATTCGCTTAGAATGACAAAATAAAAGTAACAGAGTATTAGTTCCCAAATCGCTTCTTCATTTTGTCATTGATTTGCTTGAGTGAGAATATCTTACCAGGATTGCTTACTGGTCGGAACTGAACATGTGGCCAATCCTTTAAACTGCTCCAGTATCCCCCAGCATCTAATCCCAGGTTTGTAGCCTCCTCCGCGTAGACTCTATATCCATTGACACCATTTACTTTCTTAGTTATAGACCACTCGGCTTTTTTATCAACGACCCAAAAACAATCCACAGCTTCTCCCCACTGATGCCAGGAGAAACCGGGAGGTGCTTTCGTAACAGGTTCTCCATGTTGAGGTCCAACACTCTCCAGGCAAAACGCTAAGAAGTCTGCGCCAGCACCTTTAAATTCCGCGATTTTTTCTTGAATTTCCTCTATTGAGCAAGACTGCCTCCAAAGTTTTGCCTGTTCAAATGGCGTTCTCAGCGTGAAATAAGGACACATTACAACTCCACGTTGAGTGCACTTTTTAAGTAACTGCTCCGCTTTATCTCGGAACTTTGGTACACGGTCGTTTATGTTAGCTGCCATATATTTCATCTTTTCTGATGTGTTATTCTGGCTTTAACACTGTTATGCATATCTAACGCCGGCGACCTCCAAGCCGTGCGCGTCTCCAGCCATAATACCATCTAATTAGTTGACTGTACCTGTCTGCCGTTGGCACAGGCAGGCGTGATGCGTATTGCATATTACGTATTTGTTTTACGCAATACGAAATACGCAATATGTTTTACTTTTCCCCTTCGCCGACTTGTCCCGAGAATCGGGAAATGTAACAACCCTCTACCCCCTTCCCCCTTAATAAAGGGGAGCAGGGGGTTTGTGGTGAGGGGGACTATTTTCTGAAACATGCCCTATCACTTGATGAATATTATTTCAGAATGACCATCTTCCTGGCTGTTCTGAACTTCCCAGCTTCCATGACATAGAAATAGACGCCGCTGGCTACTTTTTCGCTTATTTCGTTTCTGCCGTTCCAGTATGCAGCTTGTTGTTTGTCTACATAGAAGCCGGGGGCTTTTAAGCCAAGAGCAAGAGTTTTGACCAGTTGACCGTTAACGTTGTAAATCCTTATCAAAACTGGTGCCTCTTCTGCCAACTCGAAGGGAATCCACGTATCAGGGTTAAATGGATTCGGATAATTCTGCGCGAGTCGGGACTTACGAGGAATTGCTTTAATTAGCGCCGTGCTATCGGATAACCGGTTGAGGTTTCCCCTGGAGTCAACTACAAGCAGATTGCTCATAGAAATTGCGCCTGGCTGTTTTTTAAGCACTCTGAATCTCAAAGACGCCACTGCGCCATTACCACTGACGCTTGAGTATGAACCGGTTGTGCTGGAAGCTATCGTGATATTCTGCATCTGAGAAGCCGCTTCTTCATTGCGTATCTGCGAGAAGAACAGGGTTGAGTTCTCGGATTTGGTTCGTCTCAGGAAAACTCCCTCCGATGCCACGCCGTTGGTATCATTTATGAGCTGAATAGCGGCTGAATCGTATTCTAACTCAAGTGAATAGCCTCGCAGGTCAGTCGCACTTTCGGCGATTATCTGAAGCTCGAACGCTTCACCCAGAGGCACTCCATACGTTCCGTCCACACTTCTATGTCCTGTAGAAGGCTGCATCCTGAATGTTGCATTGGAGTTTATGCCCGCTAAGAGCTGTTCTGCCGGCGCTGCCAATAAACCACCAGGCACGCCTTGCTGACCGAAATTGGAAGCGAGGAGCGTGAAATCAGACATATCAACGATGCCATTCCCATCGATATCCGCATGCCAGGGTGTAGGTGGTTCTTCTGGCTTTGGAATCTCTTTAGGCGGAGTTGCCGATTTACCAAAGAAAAGCGCTAAAATCGAAAGGTCATTGAGGTTCACCGCATTGTCATCGTTACACTCTCCAGCTCGCAACGCATTCTGAGGAGAGCCTGGAAGTTTAGAATCAAACGTCACATTTGTCGCGCTGGGCGGGATAGTTATCGGCTTCGATATGGCTCTCAGGTAGTGGAACTCCTTGGCTGTCAAGTCATACGTGCCGCCGGGAATTTTGTCGATGGTAAAAGCGCCATCAGTGTTGGTAACCGCTTGACGCACCAAAATTGGTTCCTTGCCGCCTGACATTCTCAGCTCAAAAGTTATATTGGCATTATGCTTCTGGCGTCCTTGCAGCAAGGCCTTACCTGATATCCCCCATGTCGTCAAAGCCGCATTCTTGTTGATAATAATGGTAGCCGCGGGCTTAGAAATGGCAGGTTTGATTACGAAGCCTTCGGGTAAGGAGACAACTGTGTCTCTCTGGTTCTGCGGGTCAAAATCAAAATTTATCGGGACAGTTGCGCCGCTATCCGCTGGAAGCTTGGTCGCATTAAGCCTGAAGCTGGCTAACGTACCTTTGCCGCTGATTGTTTTATCTGTAATCCCTTCAGAGTAATCCATTTGGAGCCCTGGAAGGTTATTCCCTGGGTCTCCGTGGCTATCGTTATCAAGCACAGTACCACCGATAAAAGTGCCAGGCGTGAATGGCCCGCCTTTTCCCGATGGAGCGCCAACAGCCTGCAGGAAGGTATCTTCAAAGCTGAGATAAGCCGAAGCGCCATTAATCTTTATGCCCTGCGTATCCAGTTGCATTTCTACTGTGAAGACATCACCTTTGGCAACTTCCTTTTGTGATGGCGCTAATGAGAGCAGGACTTCCCGCACTTTTAAGCTCACCGGCGCTACCCAAGGATTCTCATCCGGGTCATTGCTGCTGATAATAATCTCCGCTACGTAGTCGCCTATTGACAGTTCCGTTGTGTTAAACGTCACTGCTATGTCCACACTTTCGCCCGGCAGCAAGACACCTGAAGATGGCTCTTCGTCAAGCCACAGCACCTCAGAAGCTATCATTATCGCGAGGTTATCGTGGATATATGGGGTGTTATACGCTACCTGGAGCCCGATGGTTCTATCGGCATTCTGGATTCCAACCGTCGCCCAATCTGTAGGGCCTTCTATCTGCTTGTACTGATATGTTATAGAGCCGTTCGACCTTAGAATTACCTCAAAGGTGTAAGAACCGCCAAAAGCGAGATGTGGCACATTGTAATATTCGACGACCAAGGTATCCACGCCGTTTGACCAGTAGTACGCCTCGCCGCCGCTGAAGAACTCAAAGTCAGTTAAAAATGGCGCAACGAGGTTTTCTGGCGCATCCCAACTGGGGAGCGGCGTGGGCCAAAATTGAGCGCTATAGCTGGTGAAGCTGATAAACCCGTTGGTGCAGAATTGGAATTTATCGAACTTGTTGCCGTAGAATGGAAAGTCAAAGCCGATGTCAAAAGGTCCGACATTCCAGTCATCCCCCAAAGGTTCAATCCGCGTGCCGATGTCCCTAATATCGAGCCAATCGAACACAGGTCCGCCAGGTTCATCGCTGTCTATCCACCTATAACCGAAGGCGTCAGGGCCGCCTGAACCTGCGATTACGGGCGGTCCATCTATTTTTTCTCTTGCCTCAGTTTTGGGGTAATTCCCATCGACAACCGAAAATGGCTGGTTGTTTTCAATCTTGGGCAGGTTACCGGTCATCTTCATCGGCAGGGCATCGGTTATGTTGAACTTCAGCGGCGCTACATCCGCAGTATTCTTTATCGTCATCGTTCGGGTTATTTTGTATCCTTTCGGCAGCGTCTCGTCAAAAGAGAGAGGACTAACATCGATATCCGGTTTCGGCGCGTTGATGACCTTTATATGCGCTGGCACAACCACTTCAGGTCTGTCAAAGTCATTGCTATTTATTATTATACTGTCGTAATAATCGCCATCTTCTAAACCATTAGAGTCGAAATTTACTGTTACCGCTATGCTATTGCCAGGCTCAACCTGGCCCCAAGTAGGCGTTTCGGAAAGCCATCCAGTCTTATCTCTTATCGAAAACTCCAACGGAATGCTTCCCAGATTCGATATCGTCATCGTATCTGTTATTGCTGTCCAGCCGTCTATGGTTTTATCGAACGACTCAGGGGTTACGCTGATAATGGCTTGCGGCGCGTTATATACTTCCATGCGCGCTGGCACTATCGCTGTTGGCATATCTGGGTCATTGTTCCTTACAAGCACATTTGCCAGGTAATCTCCGTTCCGAAGACCGTTAGCGTCAAAAGTGAGCGTTATGGATATACTTTCACCGGGGTTCAACGTCCCTGCGGTAGGCGATTCCGTGAGCCAATCGCTCAAACGAATGTCCGCCCATCGGTCTGGATAGTAGTAGTCAAAATCTCCGCTATAGTTGTACCACTCGCCTGCCTGAACATAATCAAAGTAGTTGTAGAGGATAAAGTGTATTCCGAATAACGAACCGACCGACATCCCGATGCCCGACAGCGGAATTTCATATTCGAAAATCCAATGCGGGGATGGATTGCTCGGCGTCGCGCTCTCACCCACTTCAACTCTTGCGGGGTAGTCGAAGTAGCTGTAGACATAGCCAAAGTACACCTCCGTGTACAACCCGCCATCGTTAGAACCATTATTATCAAGGTCGAACCACATATCTCCGGTGATGTCAACAGAGGTTCCGCTCTGGGTGTGCTGGTCGATTAGCACATAGAGGTTTGCGGCAGAATTTTTGACATATAACTTGCCGACCTCTGCGCCTTCAGGGTCGATAATCGGCGTCACAGACACTATAGCAGAGTCGTCCCATTCTCCAGGAGAGTAGGTTCCATCGAGAGTCGGAATGACCGATGCCATCGGCGATTCTAAAGGCGGAATCGGAGCATGGTTGGGACCGAGCGGCGCTCTGTTCGGATACATCTTGGGATATTTGTCCGGAGACAGGGAATCAGTGGCGTGCGTGGAAGCTACTGCTTTAGGCGTAGAGACCGACTCATCGACAATATTGAAGCGAAGCATTCCGTCGCCATTGTTCATTATGGTCATCGTTTTCTCGTGAGTGGTGTTGTACTCCACTTTGACATCGAATTTATCCGGCGCAACCGCTATATCCGGTTCCAACACCGTCAACTCAACATTGACAGTTACTAAGGGGTTGTCGCGGTCATTGCTGCTTATCAATAGGTCAACTTCGTAGATGCCGCGGAACAAGCCTGTGGTATCGAAAAGCGCCTCAACCTTTTGAGAACTTCCACCATCGACGGTACTGCTTGTCGGCTTCTCTGATATCCAGGGGAAGTTCTGAGCTAAAAGCCCTTCCTGAATGTTAAAACGTAGACCTGAACCTATGGGCCCAACATTACTGATAGTGAATTCACTCGAAGCTTTCTCGCCAGAAATGAGGGTCATGCTGATGGAAGTTGTTGATACTTCTATTTCTGGGTCTACCAGAGAGAGGGCGAAGTCTTGAATTACAGTTCTTCCTTCTATGATGGTCACAGTTGCGGTTTGGGGAGGATAACTGAGAGCTTCAGCCTCTGCGGTATAATCTCCCGCTGGCGCTGTCAGGCTATACCACCCTGTGGCTGCATCAGTATTGGCGCTTGCTCCAATCTCCAGAATGGTTACCGTTGCGCTCAGAGGCGCTCCTGTTTCCGCATCTTTAACCGTTCCAGCCAGAACTCCCGTATGCGCCACCATAGAGACTGCTTTATAGGCATCTATCCGTCCCCAGCCGTAATCGTTGTCGGGGCCGCCTGCACCCAAATCCACCGCGGTGTCCTGGAGGGTTGTCGCTATCTGGTCGAGGCTGAGGGAGGGATTCGCTTCCAGAAGCAAAGCGATAGTACCGGTAACATGTGGAGCAGCCATAGAGGTGCCATCTCCCCAAGTATAGCCCCAAGGAACCGAAGACCATACGCTTACACCAGGCGCGGAGACGTTTGGCTTGATGCTCCCATCAATGGGCGAAGGACCGCGGCTGCTGAACCAGGCTATCTCATCGTTGATGTCCGTAGCGCCAACGCCGAAGGAGTAACTCGCTGGCGCACCCACTGTACCGGGCGATGGGCCAGCATTGCCATTGGAGAAAACTGTAAAGATACCCAGATTGTTTAAGTGCTGCACATCAGGACGAAATTCCGTATCCAAACCATAGTCATTTCCCCAGGAGTTATTAACGACATTTGGGGCGTCATCTGTATCTGGGTTTCCATCCGGGTCAGCTAACCATTGAAACGAATCGTGAATCCAGGAGGAAAGTCCCCAGCCGCCAGCGTCGAAAGCCTTCGTCGCAATCCATGTAGCATCTGGGGCGACGCCTATGGCAGTCCCACCTTTGTCGCGCCCGCAAATGGTGCCCATCGTGTGCGTGCCATGCCCATAGTCATCATACGGCGTCGGTTGTCCATTGACAGAGTCATGCCAACTGTTGGGTCCACCCCTGTACTGTTCTTGTAGGTCAGCATGTGAGGCGTATACTCCCGTGTCCATGTTGGCCACGACTATACCTTTCCCTTTCAAACCGAAGTTTTGCCATACTTCCGGCGCTCTCACCTTGTCTATATTCCATTCGGCTTGCTCTACCTTCTCCTGAAGGTTCGGCGGAATCTGATAAGTTGTATCTGTTCTAACCTCTTTGACATTCTCTAACGCCACTAATTCTTGAATCTCAGCCTTAGTAGCAGTAACTGCCAGACCATTGAATATCCAAAAACCTTTGTACTTGTTGACTTTGCCTTCCTGTTTATCCTTTGCCAGTTTGGCAAGGACTTTACTTTGTGACTTTGAAGCCACACTTTGCAATTCGCGCAACCTGGCGGGTTTGCCCGGCTTTGCGCTCAAATCAGCTTGCTCTACCATCTCGACAATGACATTGATTTCGTCATTATCTCCTAAATTTGCAAGCTGTTTTTCAAGCCCGGGCGCCATTTTGCCAGCTTGACTGGCAGAGATGAAAAAGAAGCTGCTGACGAACGCCATGAGCGCCACAAGTAAAATACGGTTGAGTTTCCTGCCTACACTAAACATTGTTTTTATCCTCCTTGATTATTTTGACTTTGGTAGATTAGCCCGTAGCCTACGGATTCTATCTTGGTTTGAGTGAAATACGCTTCCGACTGACCAACTTAGAAAGTTGGGCTACGACTTGATTCCATTTTAATTTACCGCCGTTGTTTGCATTGTACTCATCAATGCCTCTAAAAATAGAAGCAAATATGAGCACAAGGCAAACGAAAAGAAACCAAAAATCTATTTTCGTTATCATCTTCCTCTAATTTAGAGGGCAGAAGCCGAACTATATAGCTTCTACCCAAACTCTCTGTTTGAATCTACCGTGAAACTTTGAGCTTGCCCCAAGTCGCCGTCAATTTGCCTGCTGGACTAACTCTATCCGACATTTCAGACTATATTCCGCACCCATCAATGACAAGTCAGACTCAAGATGCAGAATGTGGTAATACTTACTTAAAGTTTACTACTTAATTGATTTTTATAAAGCAATTTTCATGCCAATCGGAAACTTTATAGAAGCTACGCTGATTAAACGAAAACCAATCAACCCTGGCAAGGGGTCTATCCCACTATGTCCTTCTCTTTTCTCTGCGGTTATCCCTTGCCATCAGTGAGAAAAGGAGCAATTTTTGCCCCCCTATTTTTCAATCACCCTTCACAGGCGAACCTGGATGGGGTCAATTATTACCCCCAGTGGTCAAAAATTGACCCCAAAAGGAGAAAGAGACAATTTGCCATTTCACCTTTTTATCCCATATTTCAAGAGCTTCCGCTTCAATGTGTTTCGTGAAATTCCAAGCGCCCTTGCTGTTCCCTTGCCAGAAATAATTCAAAAATAGCTCCATCGCCGCTTCAGAGATTCCCTGTACCGCTTTGCCAAGTTTTGTATTGTAGAGTTTCAGAAAATGCTCTACAAATAGGGGAATGTCGCCCTTGCGTTCCCGCAACGGTGGCAACTTGATATGGAGGGCGCTCAACCGATGATAAAGGTCAAGCCGAAAAATGTTACTTGCAATTCGCTGTTTTAAGTCAACGTTGCTTGCGGCAATAATCCTTGCTGTTGAGGCGCGTTCTTGCGTGCTGCCCAAGCGCAGAAAGGTGCCGTGGTCGAGGAATTTCAACAGCTTGCCTTGCCCTTCCATACAAAGGTTTCCCATCTCATCCAGCAGTAGAGTGCCTGATGTTGCCACTTCGACTAAACCTGGTTTTGCCATCGTAGCATCCGTAAAAGCGCCTCCGGGGCGTTTGGGTCAGGCTGGATTGGCCAACCGAAATTGCCCTGGCGCACATATTTCCAGCTTGTAAAGTAGATATAATTGAAAGGAAGGGGGGACTATTTTCTGAAACATACCCTTTACATTAAATTTTGATACCACTTCAATGTATTGGTCGTCTGTCCTGCGCCGACGATGTCTAACTTGCCATCACCGTCGATATCCACCGCAACAACGCCTGTGATGCCCATATTATCATCAATGAGGTGCTTTCTCCATTTGTTCGCTTTAATATCTATGGGTTCGTAATAGTTCAGGCTGGTTCCTGTGCCGCGGAAGCCCGCGACGATTTCGGCCATCCCG